>Ga0190309_1000640_pt1 | contig 9580 bp, 10 predicted proteins | sample 48700767_MG_FD_161656 | JGI IMG/M metagenome (GOLD analysis project Ga0190309, IMG submission 161656) | Hydrothermal vent sediment bacterial communities from Southern Trench, Guaymas Basin, Mexico - 4870-07-6-7_MG | ecosystem: Environmental > Aquatic > Marine > Hydrothermal vents > Sediment ... | reverse complement strand
TATACTAACCTTTTCACCGCTCACATTAAATCACCTCCAAACCCTCCTCTCCACGTACCCATAGCCTATATAGGCCCATATACGCTCGAATAAATAGTATGCGGGTATCTTGATGATGGATTCGAATACGCCGAACTTCAGTCCTAGGATCCAGTTGCCCGTTAATGTAAACACGATTAGCGGGGAGATGAGGAATGATTGGTAGAGCCTGTAGCTCAGAGCTTTTAGTATGGATCTCGGATGCTTCTCCCAAGGACCCTTGAAGCCAGCATCTTTCAGCCTCTTTACTAGATCTCTCCTCTTCAGATACTCGATTACCTTGGAGGCGCACTCTCCAACACTTAGGCGCTCGGTATCTAAGATTATCTCCGGGTCTTCGGGCTCCTCGTATGGGTCGCTTATTCCCGTGAAGTTCTTAATCTCCCCCGCGAGCGCCCGCTTATACAAGCCCTTAGGGTCCCGTCTGATACATTCCTCAAGACTACACTTAGCATAGACCTCGATGAACGGCGCATCCTCCTCAACTATCTTCCGGATTTCCGATCTAACGTTGCGGTAAGGTGAGACGAAGCTGCAGAGGACCGCGACCCCATTCCTGGCCAAGAGCCTGGCGATCCAAGCGACTCGTATCAAATGCCTTCTACGCTCATCCCTCGTGAATCCGGCATCGGGGTTAATGGTCTTGCGAACCCAATCTCCGTCGAGGAGCTCGGTCTTAAAGCCCATCTCTGAGAGCCTATCCCTGACCGACTTCGCTATCGTCGTCTTACCGCTACCTGGCAAACCCGTAAACCAGAGCACGAAACCCCTACCCAAGGTCCCCGGCTCCAACATGAGGGATGTTAATTAAATATAATTAATATACCTTGCGGGAGAATCCTTTCTTGGGCCAGTGCTATGAAGGCTGCGTCATAAACCTGTTAAGACCAGAATTCAGAACGGGTTCGGCGATGCGTGGAGAAGGTTTAAAGCCTTCTCTAGGTTTAAGGTCTTCAGACTCCTCAAAGCGGTGATCCTGAGGCGCGATCCCCAACGTTTATCTCCACTCTCCTTAAGCCTTAATGACAGCGTTCGTGGTCTCTAGGAAAGCTATAGTCCTATTAAAGAAGATATTTTTAATGAATGATTATTTCTAAGGGTTCTCTTCTAGGTATTTTAAGGCTGTCGAAATGCTTGTCAAAATATCTCTTTCGACAGGACAGCGTTTTGGCGGGAATTCTCTCAAGACATGCATTTCTATGGATTTATGTGGGATTATGCTTATTAGTGGGAGTGGGATTTGAAATTAGTGGGAAAATGAGTGGGGAACTTATAAAAATGGATGAGAAGGGGAGGATTCTCATACCCCTTAAAATTAGGAGAAGGCTCGGAATGAAGAACCTAGTCAGGATTAGGGTTGAAGGTGAAAAGGTCGTATTGGAGCCGGTTCCAGATCCTTTAGACATCATTAGGGGGTTGGTAATAAAGGGGACAGAGGATGTGGAAAGGGAGATAAGAGATTTAAGAAAAATTGCTGAAAAAGAGCTCTTTAGGGAAGCTGAGAGGGGATGATGCTTATAGAAACCGATATTCTTCTAGCTTTAGTATCAGTCAAGGATAAACACCATACGGAAGCCTTAAAGCTAATCGACAAGCTTGAAGGAAAACTTGTGCTCTCTCCATACTCTCTCATCGAACTCGACTTGATTATTAGATCTGGTAGAATATTAATCAGCGACATCCCCGCTTTTTATCAAGCTATATCGACATTTTTAGACTATAGAAGAATAAGGAGAATTCCACCCAAACCAATCTACCATGCAGAAGCATATAGGCTAAGGCAGAAATACGGAGAGCTGGCCTACTTTGATAGCCTACACGCAGCAGTCAGCATGACCGAAAAACTAGAGCATATAAGCTATGACACTGTCTACGAGAAGGTAAAGGGAGTAAATTATGTCCACCCTTCTAGATACATTTAAAGAGATGATCAAAACAGTATTCTCTCTAGTTTCTTACCGAATGATTAGAAGATTTTTATTAATAGCTTGATTGCATTATTGGACCTGTGAATGAAAAAGAAGCGATTTAAGTTTTGAATTTCCACGAAGCGGGGTATAGTTAGGTTCCAGAAAACGTAACAGAAATTCTGAAAAATGCTTCGAAGGAGAATAACGCTTAAGGTAACGTCAGAGATCTTAAGAATGGATTCAGTAGAAAGCTGGAGAGCGGTGGGTAAAATGAAGAGTAGATTAGAAATGCGAACAAAATAGGGTGCAATAGAAGTGCTTTAAATTGACTGTAAATGATTTTCAACGTGATTTTAGATCTCTACTACCGAGTAATCGCCAATTCTCAGTCTTCGCCCGTATCTCTTATTTGGATTTCTGGCAATCCTTGCAAATTCTCCGATGAGACTTTCTTCAAGCCTTTCATTGTATTTCTTAGTGTTGTGCAATATTCAATTGAGCTATTCTCGATCGTCTCGCAATCTCCAACACTTGTGAACGGATCATGAATGAGTTCTTTATGAAACAATTTTCTCCTATTGTGGCTGATCTTCTAACAGTACTTCCAATAATCTTTGTTCCTTTTCAATAGAGACGCTCTCCTCAATTCTTGAATCCTGAATCTTACCACGTATCTCTCCTAGCACGCTCATCTAGAATCACGGTATTCACTTCTAGAACATCGCTTGCTTTCCCGGTGTCGAACCACTATCCGTCTATTATGCTGTAGCCGATTTTGTAGCCTTTTTGCGTCATTAGCCTTATGGTGTCTGTTATTTCGTACTCTCCTCTCCAGCTTAGTTTTTTAGCTACTTGATTATTAGAAGACTACCCTGTGATTACGGTGCTTCAAGCCTGAGAGATCCTAATCATCACGCAATCTGAGTAGACCTTTATTTACTACTTCTATGACTACCTATGGGGATCACTATGGACGATTACATAACGGTTTCCACGAAAGTTAGGAGGGAGCTTAAGGAGGAGGCTGAGAGGCTTGGAGTGAGGATATCTGAGGTGCTTAGGCGTGCGTTAGAGGAGGAGGTTAGAAGGCGTAAGCTCGAGAAGCTTGAGAAAAAGCTCGGTAAAGTCGGCGAGGCACTAGATAGAATCGATATCGATAGAGTGGTGAAGAGTATCCGAGAGGATAGAGAGGGCAGGTAGAGTTGAAATGCGGGGAAACTCCTTTTCGACACCTCCTCGGTAATTTATTCTTTAAAACTCAGAAGTCTAAAAGTGCTTTACGATAATTATCTTCAATGGCTTACGATATATGAGGTAATTAACGCCTTATGGAAGGAAGCCATATTAACCAAGGCGATAAGTCCACAGGAGGCTTCCGAAATCGTCAAGCTGTTCGCAGAAACCTTGGAGTTCGTGAAGATGCTAAGCCCTCATCCCTATGAAGATGAGATCCTGTCAATAGTGAGAGAATTGAATATAACGGCTTATGATGCATCCTATGTAGTACTCGCGGAAAAGAACAACCTAACACTAGTAACAGAAGATAAGAAGCTAAGAACGAAGGCCGAAAAACTAGTTAAAGCAATCAGTCTAACACAGATATCTTGATCGCGTGGTATAAAGCATGGTGTAGCGCAATCAAAGTCCTATTATCGGAAAATACATCTATTCGCACAGAAATTTAAGGACTAAGGGGGTTATGATACGTTCTCGGGCTGATGCTTTCGATAAGTTCTTCAGCATCCGCGTGGCGTGGATCCTCCTCATCAACGTAAGATATTATGATGCTTGTATCGAGGTACATCAACGCTTAGCTCTCCCCTCATTTAAGATATCGCTTAATCCTCCATGTCTAATTCTATAGTTCTCCTTTTTCACTAGCTCCTCGTGGGATATCGTCTCGCCCTTCCTATACTCTCCTTCAGCCTCCTTTAATGCTCTTAAATCGTCAACCGTCAGCAGGGAGTCGAGCCCTTCTTCTAGAGCCCTAACCCTCTCCTCAAGCCTTCTAACTCTCTCCTTAAGCTCTTCGAGGCTGCTCAAGCTTAATTCGTTTTTAAGAGATATAACGTATATAAAAATATTAGTGAGGAACCGTCCAGATCTACGAGTTTTTCTTATTCAGAGTACTTGAAATGGCTGGCTAGCGAGTTTATTTAATTTCGCCTTTAACTTCTCTAATTCGCTGATGAAGTCGGCGCTGAGCATAAAGATTGAGTTGTCTAATTCGCGGTTGCTCCAAGGCTATATCCTAGGGCGGAGGGTCTTTAGGAACTCGTCTACGTTTAACGCTTAAACGCTCACACCTTTTGCCTTCTCTAAGAGTTCTTTGTCTTCTATAACTAGCGGTATTCCCATTCTCTTAGCCACCTGTAGATAGGATGCGTCATAGAATGTCAACTTAAGCTCCGCGGCGAGCTTCATTACCTCCTTGAACTCTTCGGCTGATTCTATATTCTCCAGCTTAATGACTTCTAAAATTTTCGCGATCTGCTCGGCTTTTCTCACAGCTTCTTGTAGACCTATGAGCCTCTTTAACGCGTATTCTTTCCAGAGGATGTTCCCAAGCTCATATGCGGCGAGGCCGGTTGTGACGCTCTCTTCGAGAACCTCGATGGATTCTCCTCCAAGCCTTTTAAGGATTAAGGCTATGGCGCTTGAATCTAGAACGTGCTTCATCAGCCGTCTCGCGTCTCTCTTATGCTTTTGACTATCTCCTCATCAGGAATTCTTGAGAAGAGTTCTCCAAGCTCCACGGCAGCTGCTTTAAGTTCTTCATGCCTTCTCCTCCTCACCTCTTCTTCGAGAGCCCTCCTCAAAACCTCGCTCACGTTAACCCGGTATTTGGCCAGCTCCTCCTTGAGCTTTCTTGGAACATGCACGTTTATCATAGCGTCTTTCATCCATATAACACATTATGTAGCGCAAATATCGGTATCCGAAATCATTCATTATCTAACGAAGAGATTTCGAAAAACATCTAGTTATAGTTATCCTTATAGTGCTTGTAGTGGTGTCTCAGCCTACCCTTTTCCTCGGAAACTTCCAGTCTCGCAGAATCATTCTATAACTCATTCTAGTACCAATTCTCCTCCACCATTCGGTCGGTAGAAGATGCTTCAAAGACTGTGAGGTATCGCATGTTGGTATAAGTGATCCTGCTGCAAAGCTATTGTAAAGCATTAGGATTTTAGTATAATCCTATAGAAGATAGTGGAGGAATTTAGGTGAGTTCCGGCTCTGATGGGGTCTTCCCGCTTAGCTTGCTCCAAGGTGTCCATGTTCCGGTGGCCACGTCTCTATAGCAATGGTAGATACTTCCATCTCCAGAGGAGGAGGTCACCATAACGTGGAGGTTGCCGTCGAGGTCGAATGCTATCGCAGGTCCTTGGGCGGTTGATCCAGTCGGTATCTGCTCCCATCCAAGCCAGTTCGTTCCATCATATTTGTTGATGTAGATCTTGTTGTTCATGCCCCTAACAGCGAGATAGACGTTGCCCGAGCTATCGACGGCTAGATCTGGAGCAGAGGGAGTTGCACCTGGGAGCTTGTTCCAGCCTAGAAACTCTCCCAACCCAATATCATAGATCCCATGCCAGAGACTATTATCAGAAACACCCTTAACGACTATATGGAGCATATCATTATATACAGCGATAGCTGGAGCCTCAGAAGTCTTACCCGGTAACCTCTCCCACCCGCTCCAATCACCTGTCGATAACTCCATCCTCTTGATATATATCCCATCGTTCATCCCCCTCACCGCCACCCAAAGGTAACCCGATCCCTGATCTATAGCTATGGCCGGCTTCGACGGTGTCATGCCGCCTATCTCACTCCATCCAGTAAAGACTCCCGTCAGCTCCTCCAACTTTCCATAGTATATCTTATTATTCATTCCTCTCACCACAAGGTGTAGTATGCCTTCATGCCTTGCGGCTGCTATGCCTGAGGGAGTCGTTCCTCTAGGTAAGGGAATCCACTTCCTCCAAACATCATCCTTAAGATAGTATGAGTTTCTGTATATCTTGTCGTCCTTGCCTCTTACAAGGGCGTATATGTCTGGGGAGCTGGAGACTTTTAGCACGAAGGCATCCGAGCCAACAACGTTATCGATAACCGGATTTTCGATAAAGCTTATGGTGGCGCTCGGATCCTCTACTGTGCAACTAATATCTACAAGGGCGAAACTTGGATGCTCAGAAGTCTCGCCGAATCCTTGTATCATCGGCTCCAGAATCTCAGAGCTTATGGAATCGAAGGGGGAATGAGTTTTTCCAGCGAGGTAGGCATAGATATCATGGGAGGTTGAGGCATATCCAATATCGATATCGCTTCCACCCCATTTAAGGCTCCAAAGAGGCTGAATCCCTGAATCACTTATGTCAAGTTTTGTGAGTAACGCTTCTCCATCCAAATCTCCTGCCAAGTATATGTCATCATCTCCACTTACATGTATATCATAGTATTTTGTATCAGAGTATCCTGAATGAGTTATCTTAGCTGAGTAAGTTACATCCCCAGTTCCTGGATCCATCTTGATGAGCACGCCGGATTTCTCATACCACCCTGCAGTCCAAGGGCTTCCCGAGGAATCGACTGCTACATAATAGGTGGATGGTGTAACCCCGCTCACCCACTTAATCTCCATAGACGTTAAATCGATCTTCACTAAGATTGCATAAGCTATTGGTGCTACACCAGGTCGCCACCTACCTGTTACATATAGAAAACTGCCCGAATCATCCTCATAAAACACTACATCACGCGCATCCTCCCAATACTCATTCTCTAATGGCTTTAATTGCTTAATCCACTTCATAGATCCACTTGAATCAAAGTTGGCGATGAATGCGTCATAATCCTCTCCATTATATATGTCGCCAGCAACGTAGACGTTTCCTTCTCCATCGACATCGATGCCCCATGCACGATAACTGAATTGACCATCAGGGTTTCCGAATATGCGATCCCAGAGCAGGTTTCCATCCTCATCGAAAGCCGCGAGCAGAGCGTATGGTAAGCTCCATCCAACTACATACACGTTCCCATCAGGCCCTATTGCAATATCGTTGAAGACCTCATTCCTGCTATAATCCCAGATCAAGCTCCATAAATGGTTTCCTTCTGGATCGAACTTTACGATGGATCCATTCCTTTTCTGGGGATCAATCTCATCAACCCCCGCAATATAAACATCTCCGGAGGAGTCTACGGCGACGCCTCCCTGCGCCGTTTGATCATAATTCCCGTCAGCGCCCCACGTATGCCCCCACTCAATGACCTGAGCATCCACGGAAATAGATAGCGTGGAGATTAGTGCAACACATACTATAAGGAGGTTGAAAATGCGGAGCGACAACCCTTACCCCCTTAAGCACAATCCTAAACGAACGGGTATAAAAGCATTTTAGATAAGCCCAAAAGATGATTGAGTTGTTGTGTACGAGAATAAATTGAATTTTTAGTTAACAGCCTACGAATTTTAATGATCCTGGTGAATGCATAAAGAATGAATGAGAAAAATGTGGAGAGTTTAGGCTAGGTCAGGTTCTCTCGGCGATCTTCCCGGTATCTTTTGCCATGATCCCCATCCAGCTATTGGATCCTTGATAATCATCCATAATCCGTTATCTCCGCCGGTCACCATCACATAGATCTTATCATCCACTACTTTAATTGCGGGAGATAGTCTCGTCCATCCAGTCGGTATCTTCTCCCAGCCAAGCCATCCAGTAGTGCGAGTAAACTCATTCACATATATTTTATCATCAGCTCCTCTTACAGCGAGATGGAGGTGATAGATGTATCCCTCACTAGTTATGGAGAGGTCTGGAGCTGAGGGAGTTGCTCCAGGAACCCTTGTCCAACCCGAGAATCGCCATGGCTTACTGCTATACGTGTAATATCCATGCCAGATACTATTGTCAGAGAATCCTTTGACTGCTATATGAAGTTCGCATTGCTCAGCCGCGGCTGCAGGAGCTTCTGAGGTCTTGCCAGGGAGCTTAATCCACCCAGTCCACTCTTCAGTTGTTAAATTGAGGCCTCTGATGTATATCCTATCATTCATCCCTCTAACTACTATCCAAAGTATTTGACAATCGTCATCTATAGTTATCGTGGGCTTTGAGGGGGTTCGACCGCTTACTTCAAACCATCCACTAAACTCTCCTGTCCCCTCATGCACCTTACCATAATATATTTTATTATTCATCCCCTTAACCGCGAGGTAAAGTAGGGGGCCGTATCTAGCCGCTGTGACAGCCTCTTGAGTTGATCCCGGCGGGATCTTCATCCATCTTTCCCAACCAGAGCCTAGATAATACTCGTTACGATAGACTTTGTTATTCATTCCGGTTACAAGTCCATGCATGCTTGGAGACTCAGATACTCTTAATATGAACGCATCTTCGTCGATCACATTATCGAGAGGACGCGAGATAAACTCGACATTTGCGGAGGGATCTTCTATCGACACAGAGATTGATTGCAAAGTCATACTTATTCCGCTTGAAGCCTTAGAGAAGGAGGTCACTTGAGCCTCGATGAATTTGTTAGACCCTGTTGTAGACTCGGTGTATCCTACAAGGTACGTGTGCATTCCTCTTGATATGCATGAGGTGCTATAATCATCATCGCTTCCCGCTAGTAGATGGCTCCATAAGATCTCCACGCCATCCCCGATGATCTTGAGCTTGCTCACAACAGCATCATTTTCCGTGGCTCCTTGCCGTCTGACATCAGCCGCTAAGCAAATGTTGTCATGCTCATCAACATAAATGTCTCGGTGATATACATAATCATAAGTCGTATAACGGATCTTAGCTGCATTCTCAACCTCTCCATTCTCAGGATTTATCCGTAAAAGTTCCATTTCACTATAAGTTCCCATAAATGCCCAAGGATGTCCTTGAGAGTCTATCGAGAGTCGTGGGGAACCCTCGCTTCCCCCCAGAGATCGTGTCCAAGCAATCTCTCCTGAATCAGGATTAATCTTTGCTAAAAATACTCCGCCATCATATCTTCCGAGAAGATACAAAGACTTGCTCGAATCATGCTCATATATCGCTAGATCTTCGCCATAGTCTAACTGGAACGTATCCCAATATTTAATCCAGTAAATCGAATCCTGTGTAAGTTTCGCTATGAACCCATTATAGTCACCTGTATCTCTATTTCTCATGTTACCTGTGACATATACATTAGATTCGCTGTCAATGGCTATTGCCTTAACATCATAGTCCCAATCCCAACCAGCATCGCCGAAGGCCATATCCCATAGAAGATCTCCATCTTGGTTAAAGACAGCTATTATCGCAAGATGCTTTCCAGTGGAAATAGTATATCCGGCGGTATAGAGATTTCCGGTTGAGTCTGTTACCAAATCGTGAAATTCTTCTGATCTATAGCTCCAGCTTAAACTCCATAAAGGCTCCCCAAACTTATTGAATTTGACCAAGATGGCATCTCCAGAGTGATATCCAGCGAAATAGACGTTCCAAGAGGAATCGAGAGAGACTCCATAGGCACGCTGGTTTCCCTCTCCACCCCAAGTATGCACCCATTTAAGATTGTGAGCAAATGCTGGGGAGATCGATGTCAAAACTAGGATCGCTATAAGCCCGGCC
>Ga0190309_1000639_pt1 | contig 9588 bp, 8 predicted proteins | sample 48700767_MG_FD_161656 | JGI IMG/M metagenome (GOLD analysis project Ga0190309, IMG submission 161656) | Hydrothermal vent sediment bacterial communities from Southern Trench, Guaymas Basin, Mexico - 4870-07-6-7_MG | ecosystem: Environmental > Aquatic > Marine > Hydrothermal vents > Sediment ... | reverse complement strand
AAAAAAGATTTGTCGAAATTAAAAAAAGCCAGATTGCTGAAGGAATTCAAATATATGAAATTGAATTCCCACGAGAAGAGCAGCTTGGCTTCGGCATTGTTTGCTTACAAAATCTACAGAAATAAATTAAAGAAGTTCGAGGACAAACTCGGGAAAGTGCCGCTCAGCGTAAAAGAGGAATTCATTTTATCCAAAAAGAGAATTTTTTATTTTAAAACCAAATTGCGGGGGGCAGGATTTTCCCTTGCTTGAATTCTTGCTTTGAACCTGCGAACCCACTGAGGGAGTGGATCTTGAGTCCACCGCCTTTGACCAGACTTGGCTACCCCCGCATAATTAAATTTTCAGTTATAATAAAAAACGAAAAAATAAAATTTACAAATCATAACTTCTTATTGTTTTCCTTCCGTTTGCCTTTGCTCTCTTTATGGCTTGGTTTATAATTTCCTCAACTTTTTTGGAGAGTGCATCTACAAAATCTCCTGACATGTTTACATCCGCTTTTTTCGCCACTTCTCTAACTTTTGACTGCACTACCAATACATCTCCCATAATTTATTATTTTTCTATTTAAAAAGGTTTATTATGCCCCAAAATATAGGAAATCTGATAACAGATAAATTTGAGATAATGAACGAAGATGAGTTATTATCGAAAGCTATTGGTGTTTTTGAAGATAAAAATTTGGACGCAATTATTGTTGTTGACGGAGAGAACAATTATAAAGGAATTCTTTGCGAGAGATGGATATACAGGGCTTGCATAAATCCTTCGAAAACGAAAATAAAAGCTTTGTGCAAACCTGTGCCTGAGATTTTTGAAAATTCAACTCTAATAGAAGTAGCCGAGAAAATGCTTGAAAGCAACTCCCCGGTTTTGCCTGTGCTGAATAAAGAAGGGAATATTATTGGGATAATAAATGATATCGATTTGCTATCTGAGGCAGTGGAAAAGGAATTCGGAAATCTGAATGTGATTGAATTCGCAACAACAGAGCTAATAACTCTTTCAAAAAAAGATACCATCGCCAAAGCTCTTGCAATTTTCAGAGAAAACAATATCTCTAGAGCTCCCATTGTTGATAACGGTAAAGTTGTTGGTATAGTGAGCATGCATGATATTATAACCAAATTTATCATTCCAAGGGAAAGAGCTACGAGAGGTGAGTTAAAAGGAGAAAAAATACATTCGGCTGCGATACCAGTGGAGGAGATTATGACCTCTCCCGTAATTTATCTCGGGCTTGACGGGAAAATAAAAGAGGCAATTGAATTAATGAAGGAAAAAGAGATATCGGATGTGCTCATAATAGAGAACGATAAACTTTTCGGTATTGTGACAAAGAAAGACTTGCTTGAGGCATATATCAAATTTGGTAAGGTAGAGAAAGGTTTTTTAATTCAGCTTGTAGGTGATTACAAGCTCATAGATGAATCAGAGAGATTAAAAATACTGAAAGATTTAAATAATTTTGCATCCAAATTGGAAAAAATTTTAGGCAGTGGAAGCATAGTTTTACATTTCAAAAAACTTAGAGGAAAAGAAGGCCGCAGATATCTCGCGAGAATGAGATTGCTTTCACCGGGAAAAACCTATCATGTGAAATACGAAGGATTCAACGCTTTGGATATTGTCCAAATCCTTATCGACAAGATGGAGAGAGTTATAATTGGAGATAAAGAGCAGGAAGATGAAAGAGTTGTGGAGTTATTTAGAGAAGGTGTGTGGTTGTAGAGAATTTTTAAATCAAATTACTTAAAATATACCCAATATATGTAAGCAGAATAAATCTCGCAGTATAATCTACACCTCCAACCCACCTTAACGTCTTGCTTACTTCCGCTCTATAGGCTGCTAATGCTTGCTTCTCTTCAGATGAATGCGAAATCTTCATTTTTTCGTCTATCCATCTGAACTCCATCGCTTTTAAATCCCGCACAATCTTACCTAAAAAAAGGAAAAACAAAACAAGAGGTAGAATTGCAACACCATAACAAAGAGAGTGATAGAAGAAATTCATAATTTCAGTTTGAGTATCTGCATAAATCATGCTTAAAGGTGTGTTTGCATAGAACTTTCTTGTGAATATTTCACTTAAAAATAACATAGATGCAAAAAATAAGACGATATGGACAGAAATCTCCGCTAATTTCTCTATTGATGGTGCAATCTCCAGAAAATTGCATTTAAATACTCTATTTGGATATCTTCTATAGACATAATTCCACATTCCGTAAAGAAATGCTCCAAAACTGAAGAAAATAGGTATCGTTAAAGATGTAAGAGTAAACACACTTGGGATACATGCAATACTATCTATCCATCTTATCTTTTCTATTTCTGTCACTGGCAGATGGAATCCAAATTCCAAAATCTCATCTATCAATAGAACGAAACTGGATATAAGACCTATAAAAAGCCAAATTTTTCTGAAAGTAAAAAAACATTCATACATACCTCTGGCAAAGTCCTGGAAAGATTTTAGTTCTATCTCCCCGAGAACAATTACCATTTCTTTTAGAACTAAAAATGAGAAATAAATAATAGATGCGAATACAACAAAAACGAATGCAGAATGAACTAGAGGTATATATCGGTAATAGTTGAAGAAAATAAATATACAAATGTAAAAAATAAAACAAAGAATCATAATGAAGAAGGGGGAAACTATTTCGCCTAATCTTCGTGCGCGCCCATATGTCAGGAAAGGCTTGCATCCTCCAAATATAGTATGGATTCTCAGCGTAATTTCTTCAAAAAGCCCGCCAAATTTCCCTGCTAAGATGTGAAGGGGGCTCGCTGGAATGCCTTCATTATTTTTTTGAAGCAAACAAACAGATTCCCTTCCTCTTATAAGAACAGCATGAAATAGCAGTTTACATTTGTTGCAACGAAATATCAATTCGCTAGGATGTAATGTGCTGTGATGAAAATGCTCCTTGCATTTCAAGAAGTAAAATTTACCAAACTTCTCCTTCCTCTTCTTTTTCTCCTCTTTGCTACAATTCTTTTCACATGAAGTGTCAATATAGTGTATTTCCAGTATTTGTGTCTCTTCAGGGATGAATATCTCACATAATTTTTTGCAATGAATGCATTTAAAAGCATGTTTCTTGAGTTTTATATCTCTTTTGCATTCCTGATTTGTGCATTTCACTACTATAGAATCTTTCTTTAAATCTTTTTCTGATAGCAGAGTTCCATCTTTAATTTCTTCACCACAATATGGACAAGAAAGGCGGATACATAAAGACATAATTAATTTGTTATCATAATATCCGAAAAAAGAAAAGCAATCTTCTTATAATTTATTTTGACACTTTAAATCTTACATTCTGAGGCCTCATGAAATTTGATAAAATCTCACTGGAACTAAAATTTTTGAAGGCAAAAATTAGCTTACAATTCAAAGGATTTCTATGAAATTTATTGAAAATCAATTTTCAACATATTTATATATTTTTGAAAGTAAATTTTCAATATGCTGGAAGATTTAAATCCTTGGTGGTTCTACGATAAATGGGAAAAGGAAGATGTAAGCATGCAGAGCTGGAAATCCAATGAAATTAAATGGATTCCTGGATGGATAAAGGAGATATCTCTAAAACCGTTTAGTTTGAATTTTGTTATTGGTCCGAGACAAGTTGGAAAAACTACAGGAATAAAATTTCTGATAAAAGAAATTATTGAAAAAGGTGAAAATCCGAGAGATATCGTCTATATAAATTGCGATTTCCTGAATACAACCAAAGATATGCACAGAATTCTGAAAAAAATATATGATAAAAAATTCATCATACTTGATGAGATAACTTCTCTGGAATATTGGTGGAAGCCGATTAAAGGTTTCGTAGATACTGGGTTGCTGAAAAATTCTGTTTTAATAATCTCCGGCTCATCTTCAATAAAACTTAAAAAATACTCTGAATCATTTCCTGGAAGAAAAGGGAAGGGGAAAGAGATAACTGTGCTGCCTCTATCTTTTCCGGAATTTGTTAAAGTGATGTACGGAAATGCAAAAGGAATAGAATTAGAGAAAGCATTGGAGAGGTATTTTGAATTGGGAGGCTTTCCGAGAAGTATAAACAGAGATAAAACCTTTCCTGAGGATTTTGTTAAAAGTATAGATAGGGAGATTTCAAAGATAGAAAGAGATTACAGAATAGCGAGATTAATTATTTATTCAGTTCTCAGAAAGGGTTCTTCCGCGTGCTCCTATTCCTCTTTGGGAAAAGATGTCGAGTTAAACCATGTTATAGTTAGAGAATATCTAAATCTTTTAGAGGATTTGTTCATTCTCAAAGTTTCATTTTTGAAAGAAAATAAAAATATTTTATTCAAAAAAGAAAAGAAAATTTTCATAAGAGACCCTTGGATAGCTCGCGTTTATGCGAGATTGTACGAGATACCTTTGAGCAAAGAGGTTTTGTTGGAATGGATTGTGCAAGAGCATTTGTTCAGAAAATTCGGAGAGATTTATTACTACAAGAACTCTTACGAGATAGATTGCATCGCAAGAGATTTAAAAATGGAAGTAAAAACCAAAAAACCTCACAGAAAATATCCTAAAGATGTTCTCATTTTAAATGAGGAAGAAATTCCGAGATTTCTTGTAGAGATATCGGGGAAATAGCTTTCATTAAAAGGCATAAGTATAAAAAGTTCTATTATTATGGGAACTAAAACTGCGGATTGGTTTTTAAAAATTGCTTCTTTAACCGTTGCTTTATTTTTACTCGGAATTATAATTGCTTTCGGAAGTTTTTTCTATACCAAAGCTCAGAAACCGAGATTTGATAAAATCGAGGAGCTACCAAATGAGTTTTGCGGTTATTCAACCTACGGAAAATGCAGAGCCGATTCTGATTGCATTGTTGGAGGTTGCTCAGGTCAGGTTTGCCAATCGAAAAATGAAAAAATCATCACAACCTGCGAATGGAAGGATTGTTACAACGCGAAAAAATACAATTTGAAATGCAGATGCATTAACAGCAGATGTCAATGGTCAAAATAAATTCCAGTTGCGCTCAGTTGCATGCTTATTTAATTTATGTGCAACGAATATCTTTGGTCAAATAAGCCAATCTCTTTTTACCTTCAATAATTTCCTTCAAATTGCGAAACTTGTTTTCTTTTATTCTGCGCTCCATATCCCTCCAAATTTTTCTGTAGAAATAGAAATACTCAGAAATTTCCAGCTTATCCCCGAATAATATCTTATGGTTTTCAATTATTTCGATTTTCAGAAATAAAGGCATCAGCTCGAAAACTCTCAGGTCATATTTTTCTTCGACTTTTGAAAAAAGTGAAAACCAAAGATTTTTGTTATAGCTTGCATTTTTGTTCATTGTTATTACGCAGACATCTATATCCGAGCTATTTGAAAAATAGGGACTCAGAATACTGCCATAGAGAACAACATTGTAATTGCTTAGAGATTCCAAATCTTTTTTTATTTTTTCAAATAATTTTTTCGATAACATTCTTAGCCATTTCAACAAATTTTTCTAAAGTAGAAACAACCAGCTCCTTCTTTTTTTCCATAATCATCAATCATCTTTATAAATAATAAGATTGTACGAAAATTTGCCTTCCATAGCCAATTATAATTCAGAATTTTAATTTGTGCACTTAGGTTTAATTAAATTTAATTTAAATTTATGAGACCCGAACTCGATATTGTTCCGTTGGAATATTCAGATGAAGAAGTTATCGATGCTGTTAAAAGAGAATTAAAGGAGAGGAATTTTATTGTTAGGGTTTATGCAAAAATGGACCTCCCGAAAACCTCTCTGAATTTCTACAGAAAGCAATATAACGCGGACATAATTTTGGATGTGCTGAGAAAGCTTAAAGGCAATATAATCGGAATAACCGACAAGGATATTTACTCTGGCTCTTTGAGTTATGTTTTTTCAATAGCGGAATTTGATGGGCCTGCGATAGTTTCAATTTACAGATTAAATCCGAGATTTTACCAGGAAAAACCGAATTTTGACCTCCTCATAGACAGATTGGTAAAGGAAATTTTGTATTGCATAGGGATAATTAAGGGTTTGAAAGAGTGCAGTAATCCGAGATGCGTAATGCACAAAGTAATGTCCGTAAGAGATTTGGATTATAAGAAAAAAGATTTCTGCGATGATTGCAAAATCAAAAATATTTTGGAAGATACAAATTTATAAAAACTTTCTTTAATTTTTTAAAATTATGAGCGAAGTTAGAGAAAAGAAAAAAACATATAAGGGAGAGCTTGTTGAAAACAAGGTGATAGTTTGGGGAAGCCAGGAAGCGAACGAAGTATATGAATTGGGATGTTTTGGAAAGATTAAGGACAACGAGAGAAACGAGCTCTCGCTTGAAGAAGCTCTATTGCTAATGAACAGAAACAGATTGGTTGTGTATAAAAATAGAAAGAAATTGGATAAAAAGAAATTTTACGAATACGCTTGCTCTTTAGATCGTGAATTTCCGTGGAAATATCGCGTATACGAAGATTTAAGAAACCGCGGTTTGCTTGTTAGAACTGGCTTCAAATTCGGAACCCATTTCAGAGTTTACGCAAGGGGAGTAAAGCTGAAAAAAGGTCCGAAAACGAAGAGAGAACACACAAAATGGATTGTCCACGCTGTTCCAGAAGATTTCACCTGCTCTTTCCCTGAATTGGCAAGGGCTGTGAGATTGGCGCACAATATCAGGGCGAAAATGCTTTGGGCTATTGTGGATGATGAAGGTGATGTAACTTATTACGAGATAATAAGGAAAACCCCTTAAACTGAGAGCTTTACTTTAAATTCCCCTTCTTTAAGCTCTATCTCCTTGGCTCTGCTAATTTTTTCAATATCCAGAGCAACTTTTCGCAATCTCTCAATATTTTCCTTTTTATCCCAAATCTCAACTTTGCTTACCTCCTTTCCCAAAGAAAGCCTGTTAGATATTTTTAATTTTCTAACTTCCGAGATAATTTTAACGAGAAACTCTCCGATTTCGTAGCTTTCCATATCTCTGAATTCAAACTCTGGAAAACTTTCCAAATGCACGCTCTCTTTTTCTTTAAAAAGTTCTTGATAGATCGATTCAGAGATAAAAGGCAGAAAAGGAGCGAACATTTTTGTTATTTCGAGCATTATCTTGCGAAGAGTATATTTTGCAGACCTAGAGTTTATATTTTGATACAATCTGTATTTAACAAATTCCAAATAATTATCGCAAAAATCGTGAACAAAGAAATTTTCCAGCTCGTTCATTGCTTTTGCAATCTCGTAATTCTCCAAGTTGCTGTTCACCTTTTCAACAACCTTTGACAATTTTGTAAGAATCCATTTGTCAACAATTTCCAAATTTTCTTCGAGGTTTTTCTCGAGAAAGTTCTTGCAGAATCTCGCGGAATTCCATAACTTTGTTAACAAATAATTTCCCCTTCTAAAATTCTGCTCAGAAGCAACTATATTCGTTCCAGGGGTTGCCAAGCAGCACCAATATCTTAAGGTGTCGATGTTGTATTTATCAACCACTTCCTCAAAAGTAACCACATTACCCAAGCTTTTGCTCATCTTTCTCCCATCTTTTCCGAGAACCATTCCGTTTATTAAACAGGTTTTATAAGGGGCTTTGTTGAAAGCCATCAAATGGCGGACCATGAGATAATAGTCCCAGGTTCTTATTATATCGAGACCGTTCGGTTGCAAATCCGCTTGATGCAGTTTTTCAAATTTCTTTTTCTCCTTGTTATATACCGGCTCCAAATAATTGCTTATAAATGCTATCGAAAAACTGGAATCGATCCATGTGTCAAAGGTTTCTTTCTCACCGATTAATTTTCCACCGCAGGGGCATCTCTCGTACTCACTATTCTTGTGGACAGGATTCACAGGAAGATGCTCCTCCTTAGCTACAACAATCTTACCGCATTTTTCGCAGTACCACGCGGGTATAGGGGTGCCGAAAATTTTTTTTCTCGATATGCACCAATCCCTATTCATATTTTCAGCCCAGTTTATTTGGCGATGCTTCATATACTCTGGCACCCATTTAACTTTTTCGGTTTCCTCTATCACTTTGTCTTTAAATTTTGTTACTGCCACAAACCACTGCTCCCGGTTTAAAATTTCTATCGGTTTGTGGCATCTCCAGCATGTTCCAACCTTTTGCCTTATTTTCTCTTTTTTCACCAACCTTCCCTGTTTTTCCAAATCAGATAATATTTTTTTCCTTGCCTCCTCAACACTCAAACCTTTATAAGGCTCGATAGATAATTTTCCGTGTTCATCAATGCTCTCCACAATTGGTAGCTTGTTATTCAAAATCCATTCAACATCCTGCTTATCCCCGAAAGAGCAAATCATCACAATTCCAGAGCCGAAACTCGGGTCAACCTCTTTTAACGGCAAAATCTCAACCTCACGATTGAAAATCGGGACTATCAATTTTTTCCCTATCAAATCTCTCCTCTTTTCATCCTCTGGGTTAACTCCAGCGGCAACGCAACTTCCAAGCAACTCTGGTCTTGTAGTTGCTATTTCAACTTTCTTATTCTCGTTGCTCACATCGAACAAAATATAATTCAGTTCGGTTTCTCTTTCCTCATACTCAACTTCCGCATCCGCAATCGCTGTTCCGCAATTTGTACAGAAATTTACTGGAAATTTTCCTCTATATGCGAGACCCTTTCTGTACAAATCCAAAAATGAAAGCTGAATCAATTTTTTGTAATCGCTATCTGAAGTTCTGAACTCATAGTTCCAATCTATCGAGATTCCCAATTTTATTATATTCTCCTTCATTTTCCTGATATTGTTTTCTGTCCATTCCTCGCACATTGAAATCCATTTCTCTCTTCCTACATCAGCGGCTTTCACATTATAAGCTTTTTCAACTTTCACCTCTGTTGGCAACCCGTGGACATCCCATCCCTGCGGAAAGAAAACATCAAAGCCCTTCATTCTTTTAAATCTCGCAATTACATCCATCCAGCACCAATTTAGCACATTTCCCAAATGAAAATCCCCGCTCGGATATGGTGGAGGGGTATCGATAATGTAAATTTTATCCAAATTACCTTTAAATCTGCTTATTCCGAGCTTGTTCCAAAATTCGACCAAACTTTTGTTTTCTTTATAAATTTTATCCATTATTGTTTTTAAAAATAATAAAATATATGGACTGGAAAATACCCGCAACAATAATCATTTTAGCCCTTGTAGTTTCCGCTGGCATAATTCCTTTTTTTTCTCCTGAATTCTCGAATATACTGGAGAAGATTTTGGATTCTTTCAAAAAACTGAGCGGTTTGAAATTGTTCGAGAAGGAAGAAATATTTAACGGAAGCACCGAATTTTCTCTTTCCACAAAAGAATTTGATAACTTGCGGATAGCTTCTGGCAATATCAGAGTTGATACAGAGGGAAATTACACAGTAAAAATTGATGGAAAGAGATTGATTTTAAAAGAGAGTTTCGAGATACACAATTTTACAGGGCTTGTGGCATTCAAGAATTTTTTAATCTCCGGCGAATGCTCCAAAATTTCAACCAAAAATTTCGAAATTGAAGGAAAATCGAAAATTGTTGCTCTTGAAAAAAATTTTAA
>Ga0190309_1000635_pt1 | contig 9631 bp, 7 predicted proteins | sample 48700767_MG_FD_161656 | JGI IMG/M metagenome (GOLD analysis project Ga0190309, IMG submission 161656) | Hydrothermal vent sediment bacterial communities from Southern Trench, Guaymas Basin, Mexico - 4870-07-6-7_MG | ecosystem: Environmental > Aquatic > Marine > Hydrothermal vents > Sediment ... | reverse complement strand
ATACCTTCACGTATAGGCTCACCTAAAAAATAGAAATCTATAGACTCCAGATAATAAATGTGAATCATCCAAACAAAAGTATAAACAAGAACAGCAGGAACAAAAAACCTATTATAATCGTTACCATGCTTTTTAAGCTCCTCTTCCTCTTCTTCAGAAACATTAAAACCAGCTTTCCGAAGCACTTTTACCATACGACTAGGAGCTTTCTCCGGATCACCAGTAAAGAAGAACAACCATATACACGCTATAATAGGGGCGAAAAGAAGGAATACGCTGAATGCAAGATGTTCATAGAAAAACGATGGGAAAAATAGATTAACTATGACATAAGAAAATATGCCAAATATGATAAGGGTTACCATGAGGATTTTTATTCTTCTCCAAGTCCAAAACGTCAATTTATAATTCACCAAGACCACCCCAACAAAATAAAAGAAAATATAAATAGTTAATTTATGTTTTAGTCTATCCAGTCTATGACAAGTTTCGCTAAGAGGAAGGCTGCACCAGCTATAAGAGTTATCCAAGCTGCAATTCCTCCAGCACTGTACTGAGAGAAAAACGATATCTTAACAGCTAACGCTTTCCACCACTTAAGACGTCCTATAACATAGTTTACTATGTCCCAAATTAAGGCGGCGATGGCCCACACCACGTCTAGTATGCTTGCTCTACCTTGTGTATAGTCTTGCCATGTTGAAGCTAACGTTATTACGTCGAGTTTCCATAGGAACCATGCCTGCGCAGCTATACCGAGAGCCTCGGATGCAATAGCATAGGACATCGGCAGACTATAGAAAACCAAAATTAGTAGGCCTATTATAAACGCAAATATTTCACCTGTTGTCAATGGGTCTATTGCTAGTATTGTTGCTTCTTTTATTGGTAGGTTGTATTCGTTGTATGTTGTTTTTATTAGGTTGTGTATGTCGTAGCATATTTGAGCTAAGGTTTCGTAAGCGGCTGTGAGGTACTGTGCTTCCAATGTACTATTAACCCTATATATGTTGTTTACGGCGTATTGTAATACTTGTGCTATGTAAACGTAGTGTTCTGCTAAGCTATGGGTGAAGTTGAATATTATTGTATCTCCAAACCAATAAGATACATTTACATGGATACTGCTGTAGTATAGGAATGTCATTAAATGCGAGTAGTACGATGTATCGTTGTTTAATATTCCTACTGTTACGACGACAACTCTACTTTCATTGTTTGCCAGAAAGTATTGTAGCGTAAAGGAACTGTATGTATCGTTTTCTATCATTAGGTTTCTTAGTCCGGCTTGAACATACCTGTCGCTTGCAATTGCATTTAACATATTTTCTTCGATTTCAGCAAGAGTATCATTGTTAAATGTTTCCATTAAGGTTTCATTAAATACTTCTATGTCTGAGGCATTAAGAACAGTGGCGTTAAGGTCACCAATAGCATAGCTCGTATTTAGATTTGTTACGTTGAAATCTATGAGGGAACCTGGAGTAACTTCGATGTTTAACCCGTTTTCTCCCAATGTTACATTGAATGTGTGAAATATTTGCATTGTTTGAGCTGTTGCAGCAACATTGCTCGTAGTACCGCTTAAAATTAAACATATAACGAAGAGTACGGTCCACACTTCCCTCCACATCCCACACCATATTTTCACACGTAAATCCGTCTACTACTTACATAAAATTTACGTTACAACATTTGCTACAACAAATAAATTTAAAATATTTTGGGTTTTTGATTGTATTTTAAGAGATGTTTGTTGTGCTTTGGTTTTGTTGTGGTGTTGTAGGGTTTGGAGAGAAGGTATGATGAAAGGGGATAAAGTGAATGGTGGAAGTATGCCTGGAATGATGTATATTATGGTTTCTTTTGTTCCGTGGGTAATTTACTGGGTACTCTGTGGTATGGGGTTTTCTTTCGGTGTTTTCGTATCATTCATTTTTTCTTTGGTTCTTATAGTTCCTCAAGTAGGTCGAAGAGATGTTAATTTGATGGATTTATTTTCTTTCACTTATTTTTCCATAGCTACGCTAGGTACTTTTCTTTTAAATGTGAGAATGTTTATTGAGAATAGTAGTTTTTTAGGTTTCTTTGTTTTGTTTCTCATGGCTTTATGTTCCTTAATTGTTAAACAGCCCTATACTTTACAAGTTTCGAAAAGGGACTATCCAGAGATATACTGGAAGGATGAAAAATTTCTAGCCATCAACAACATAATCACGGTTGTTTGGAACTGTATTTTTCTAACAAACGCCATAGTGCTTTTCTTTTCGGAAAGTCTACTAGCAAGAATGTTATCAAACACGCTTATCGCTTTTGGCATCGTGTTTTCAATATTTTTCCCGTTGAAAGCTCCAGCTTACTTTGCTTTAAAAGAGTTCAAAAAATATGATTGGAAAATTAGCATTGACTTAGCGAGGAGCAGGGAGGAGAACGAGTACGATGTGATAATTGTTGGGTCTGGTATCGGTGGTTTGACATGTGGTGCTTTGCTTTCGAAGAGAGGATACAAGGTCTTGGTGTTAGAGCACCATTATCAGGCTGGAGGATACTGTTCATCCTTTAAGAGGAAAGAATTTGTTTTTAATGCTGGCGTGGAGAGTGTAAGTGGACTGTGGGAGAAAGGACCTGTAACCTATCTTCTAAATGAATTAGGGCTGAAAAAGGAAGATTTCTTTGTGAGAAATGTTGAAAGATACGTTTTCAAAGGCAGAGAAATAGATGTACCAGACGGCTTGAAAGACTATGCAAAGCTACTTTCTAGGCTTTTCCCAGAAGAAGAAAAGAATATCCATGCTTTCTTTAAAGATGTTGAGGAAGCTTATAATGAATGTTATAAAGATTTGGTTTACGGAGTTCCCCTACCCGATTATTTGATCGCCAAAGTTTTAGGAGCGAAAAAGCTTTTAGATTACCCGAAGGAATATCCTCACTTTTATGACTGGATGAAGAAAACATATAAGCAAAAACTTGACGAATATTTTAGAAACGAAGATCTTAAAGAATTGCTATGTGCTCTTATCGGGTATATTGGTACAAAACCGGAGGAAACACCTGCAAGTAACGCCTTGTGGATTTTAGGCTACTACATTTACGGCGGATATTTTCCGAAGGGTGGGGCTCAAAACTTCACTGATGCACTAGTGAATTTCATTGAAGAAAATGGCGGAAAGGTTTTACTTAAACATAAAGTTGATAAAATCTTAATAAAAGATGGTAAAGTTTACGGTGTAAAGGTTGGAAACAAGGTTTTTAAAAGTCCTATAGTTGTATCTAACGTGAATGCAAAAACCACTTTTCTAAATCTCGTCGGAGAAGAGAACTTAGATGAAAATTTTGTTAACTATATAAAAAGTTTAAAGATGTCTCCATCGTGCTTCATGGTTTTCCTAGGACTGAATATGGATTTATCTAGCTATCCAACTCTCATTAAGAATTTAGATGAAGGATATGGAATCGTTATTAATTCAAATGCTGACCCGAGTTTAGCGCCAAAAGGTAAGGCAAGTGTAACAATATTAACGTTTGCAAAATATCATGATTTTCCGAGAAGAGGAACAGAAGAATATGTGAAAAAGAAGAAAGAGTATGCAGATAGGTTAATTAAAAAAGCAGAGAAAATAATTCCAAATCTAAGCAAAAATATCGTTGTTCAAGATGCAGCAACACCGAAAACATTTGAAAGATACACATATATGCCGGAAGGAGCAATATATGCCTTCGACCAATCTATTGGAGTTAAAAGACCGTATTTTAAAACACCTATAAAGGGGCTATATCTTGTGGGGGCTTCAACGTTTCCAGGCGGTGGGATTGAAGCCGTTGTAATTTCAGGGGTAATCTGCGCCGATGACATATGTAACTGGAAAATTTAACTTCACAGAGCCTAACTTCCTTATTTTAATCTCTTGGCTTTCTAGTATTCTATATATGTTAGATGCATGAATGTAGATTAGAGGTAATGTATACTATGGTTAGGGAAACTAGCGTAAAATGCCCTTCGTTATTCTTTCATTCACTGCTTCATCGAATTAAAGTGCTTTTTATCATGTTGGAAAGGTGTTCTAAAATGGTGAACATAGAAGTTACAGCGTTGTTCTATTTTTAGAACGACATGTTTCAAACCATAGTATTAAACTCTTAAATATGGAAATTTATTTAGGTGGGAAACATGAAAAGAACTACAATTTACGTTTTTCTTTTCATAGCGATTGTAAGTGCGGCTAGCATTATCATTACATTTCAATGCAGACAACTAGGAGGTCAAGGAACCCAGCTAAAAAAGTTTTCTTCATATGCAGAGTTGAAAAAGTTCGTAAAAGAAAATTTAAGGAAACCCTACTATGCTGCTTATGGTTATAAGGGGACACCTGTAGCGGTATTTGAAGAGAGATTAGAAACCTCACCTACAACTGTTGAGTATTCTAAAACTAATGTTCAAGTTGAAGGGGTGGATGAAGCAGACATTGTGAAAACAGACGGCAAATATATTTATGTAGCTTCAGGTGAAAACGTCACAATAGTTAAAGCATATCCACCCGAAAATGCGTGCATCCTTTCTAAAATAGAATTAAATGGAACGGTAACAGGTATCTATGTAAATAAAGATAAACTTATAGTCTTTGAAAGCTCTTTTCACCCCTTCTACGAAGTTTATAGTTCCTTCACCCAACAAGTCTCTATCAAAATCTACAATATTTCAGACAGAGAAAAACCGGTTCTAACGAGAAACATTACCCTTAGTGGATGGTATTTTGATTCGAGAATGATTAACGATTACGTTTACGTTATAGTAAATAGTCCAGCAATTAAAATAATGGAAGAAGGCAAAATAGAGGTTATTCTTCCAAAAATATCTGTGAATGGCCATGAAGAGACGGTTTCAGCTAACAATATATATTACTCTGATGTTTCAGACCACTATTACACATACACCATTATCATGGCAATAAACGTGCAAAACGATCATGAAAAGCCAACATATGAAACCATTTTAATGGGAGTAACAAGCTGCATGTACGTCTCATTAAATAATATTTACTTGGCTGTTCTAAAGTGGAGTAAAATAGGAGCGTCAACTACAATTATTCATAGAGTTCACATAGAAGGCAGCAAAATAAAATATGAAGCTTCAGGTCAAGTTCCAGGTAGAGTTCTTAACCAGTTTTCTATGGACGAGTATAGAGGATACTTTAGAATAGCAACCACAACAGGCCACGTTGCAAGAATAATAGAAGAAGCAACATCTGCAAACCACATCTACATACTAAACATGAATATGAGCATCGTAGGTAAAATAGAAAACATTGCCCCAGGAGAAACCATTTATTCAGCTAGATTCATGGGAAACAGATGCTACCTGGTAACCTTCAAAAAGGTTGACCCATTCTTCGTAGTAGATTTAGAAGACCCAACAAACCCCAAAATACTAGGCAAACTTAAAATAAGTGGGTATTCAGACTACTTGCACCCATACGATGAAAACCACATAATTGGCATAGGGAAAGAAACTGTGGAGGCAGAGGAAGGAGACTTCGCATGGTATCAAGGAGTAAAAATATCGCTTTTCGATGTAAGCGACGTTAAAGACCCAAAGGAAATCTCAAAATATGTAATAGGTGATAGAGGCACGGAGACACCAGTTCTATACGATCATAAAGCACTACTATTTGACAAGAACAGAAACCTACTTGTTATACCAGTTTTGGTAGCGGAAATTGACGAGGAAGAGTATCCTGAAGGAGTGCCGCCCTATGTTCACGGCGAATACACATGGCAAGGAGTTTACGTATTTAACATATCTTTAGAGGAAGGAATTGTATTGAGAGGAAAAATCACTCACATAGAAAACGAAACCATCTCAACGATTTACTACTGGTATTCGCCTTACATGGTGAAACGAGCCCTATACATCGGTAACATACTTTACACGATTTCAGATAAGAAAATAAAAATGAGCAGCTTGGACACCCTAGAGGAAATCAATGAAATAAAACTATAACTAGGGAATGTGTGCCTTGAAGTGAAACATTTCGGTAATAAAGCTAGGTCTTTATTTTTGTAAGCCTCTTTATTCATATGTTCTTTTTATCCATAAAGTTAAAATTAAGCTTAAGATACTATTTAGGTCGGTATGTACATGTTTAAAGAGGGTTGGCTTAATGAATTCTTCCGATTACCTTTTCCTGATTGTTCTCCCCTTTTTCATGTTAGTTTTACCTATTTTTTATTTAAGCTTAGAACGCTACAAACATTTAAAAAATAAAAGGATACTGCTAATTTTAGCTTTCGAATCGCTTCTACTATTTCTCTTCATAAATAATTACATCTACAATATAGTGGATAATTTCTTAATTATAGTGGTCGGTTTTCTCCCGTTTTCGCTAATTGTTTCTGGTTTGAACCGTAAATTTGAAAAAACACTAAATGTGTTAGAAAAGCATAAGGATGAAGCTTGCATGAACGGTTTACTTACGGGCGCTGGTATTAGTTTCATGCCCATAAGTGTTTTCATAGTTATCCGCTTCATTTCTATGCCATTATCCATCATAGGCATGTTAGCCATTTTCTTTCCATTCTTTTTCGCCATGGTAATGGCCCCAGTAATCATGCTGCTTGCAGGTGTTTCAATTGAGAGAGAACAGAGAACAAAATTTTCATTTCAAGCCCTTTTAATTGAAGCGGAGCAAAGAAAAAATGTTTTCAGAGAAATATTGGAAATTAGAAGTGCAAACTTCAGGAAATGGATGTTGATAGGCGTAGTTCCATCTCTCACGTACCTTATTGCTTCACTTATATTGGGATGCTAAGCTCCTAGACGGAAAGGACGAGTTTATGGTTTTAATCCTATTCTAATACTTATCCACAATCTTTCCCCTGTTTTATTTAGCTGCTTCTTCATAAACTCTTGGTCTTCGATTTAACCAATATTTTCGTAATTTCTAACAGAGTTTATATTGTTCGAAAATACTATAATGTACTTAGAAACGTGCAATGTAAGTTCTCACTAGCCAAATTTATAGGATGAATGGAGAGGTGTGGCAACCTTATGCACGAGATTGAACTAAATCTTTTACAGGAAATTGAAAAAGGAAGAAACGAGATAATAGAGTTTTTAAGAAAATTAATACGATTTCCAAGTGTGACAGGTCAAGAAAAAGATATTCAGGAATTTATCTCAAGCGAACTGGAATCCATGGGGCTAAAAATCGATATGTTTGAACCAGACGTGGACAAATTGAAGAAAAGCCCATACTATGAGAAAATAAAAATCGGCTATGAAGGTAGACCGAACGTTGTGGGAATTTACAAAGGTAGTGGAGGAGGGAAATCTTTACTTTTTAATGGACACGTAGATGTATGCGACCCGGGTCCGAGAGAAGCGTGGAAACACGATCCATTTGGCGGAGTAATAGAAAACGGTAAACTTTATGGTAGAGGAGCATCAGACATGAAAAGCGGTCTTGCGGCAATGACAATGGCGCTAAAATTCATCTTAGACCAAGGAATTGAGCTTAAGGGAGATGTTATTCTCGAATATGTTGTAGACGAGGAAAATACTAGCAATGGAACTCTGGCCTGCATTTTAAAGGGTTATCGTGCAGATGCAGCTATAAATTGTGAAGCAAGCGACTTGGAAATACAGCCAGCCGTTTCCGGCAGCATGTGGTTTGAAATCCTTGTTCGCGGAAGATCAGCGTCAATGTCACGTATATGGGAGCATGTAAGCCCAATAGAGCAAGGATACAAAATATTTCAAGCAATAAAAGAACTATATGAGATAAGAGTTAGAGAAAAGAAACATCCACTGTATCCGGATCCACGTGGAGCTCTCGGCCTCTTCGTAGGTGTGTTTCAATCTGGAACTTTCCCAAGCAACCCACCAGAAATATGCATAATAAAGGGAAGAATGGGCATATTACCAAATGAGAAAGTAGAAGACGCTCAAAGAGAGTTCATCGAATTCATCAAAGAAAGAGCGAAGTTTGATCCATGGCTTAGATATAATCCTCCAGAAGTACAGTTTAAAGGATACTGCGGAGCTCCAGCTGAAATAGATCCGAATCATCCAATAGTTCAAACATTTAAGGAAGCCTTCAAAGAAAGCCTAGGTAGAGAAGCCGTAGTTAAGGGACATGAAGGTGCAAGTGACATGAGAATTCTTGTGTGGGAAGGAATACCAACCATCGTATTTGGACCTGGTACGATTACACAAATGCATGCAATAAATGAGTGGGTAAATGTAAACGACGTAATAGAAGCAACAAAAGTCATAGCTCTAGGAATACTAAAATGGTGCGGTTACAAAACTTAACATTTTGAGTCAACTTCGACCTTGAGTATAAAATATTACTCTTATTTATTTGTGTGGAGGGAGTTTTGAAACAATATGTTTATTAATAAATTGTTTCATATATTTTTGTATGTGGGTTCCGAAATGGGAAGCTAAAATATTCATGATTTTATGGGATACGTATGGTTTGTCTCCATTTACTCTCAGTGATGCTTTTAACACTTTAAGTTCGAGTAAGGATATTGTTAGGGTTGCTTTATCAAGGCTGGTTAAACGTGGTTGGATTATTAGATTAAAAAGAGGTAAATATTTAGCGAAACCATTAGATCGAATCATTGCTTCCTTAACTAAATATTTTAAAGTTACAAATTTAATTGATTCAATGAGGTTGAAGTATCCTATCTACCTTTATGGTTCTGTTGCAGATCTTTTAGCTTCTCAAGCCAGTGATATAGATTTACTTATAGTTGCTGATGAAAACTGGGAAACACTTGAAAAAACATTTTCATCAATGCATGTAACTTTTGTAAAAAAGAGAAATTTAATGCAGTCAATGGACTTCAACCTATACTTAATATTTAAGAAAGGGATACCGCTTACAAGAAAGGTTCAAGTGCCTAACCTATCTTCATTTAAACCGGAAAAACTTTTAGAAACTTCACGAATCCTTTTCGAAACAGCCAAAATAAACAGTTTAATTTACGAACCTCAAGTTCTTACAGCCATAGGTTTTGCTGCAAAATACATACTATATAAAAATGGCATTCTTCCGCCAACATCCACTGTAGGAGCTATTTTTGAACTTGCCAAGATCAAAGAAGAATATATCAAAGCCTTTAAGGAACTGGGAACTCGAAAGCTGGAGGAAATCTATAAAAGGGTGATTAAATGGGCAGTATAAATCCAATAAGATACTGTCTCAATGAAGCAAGAAAACTAGCTCGAAAAGAACATTTCGGAGCAGCATTAATATACCTTGTCCAAGCAGCTGAAATCGCAGCTAAAAAACATTTAGAAGAAAAAAGAGGGTTAAAATTACCATATTTTTCAGCTTGTATACCATATCTAAAGGAAACTGGAATAATTGATGAAAAGGAGGAAAGAACTTTATATGAAATAAATACTTTGAGAAATCTCGCAATCCATTCAGCTAAACCAGTATCGCGGGAAGAATTCGAAAAGGCATTAGAAGAAGTTGAAGACTTGTTAAAAAGGTTAAGATAAAGACTTTTATTTCTTAAAATATACAAATACACGTGTTATGTGGGGAATGGGAAATGAATAGTAAGGAGATAATTGAAAAACAAACAAAATACGTAATTCCTTCTACAACTGAGGGAA
>Ga0190309_1000632_pt1 | contig 9652 bp, 9 predicted proteins | sample 48700767_MG_FD_161656 | JGI IMG/M metagenome (GOLD analysis project Ga0190309, IMG submission 161656) | Hydrothermal vent sediment bacterial communities from Southern Trench, Guaymas Basin, Mexico - 4870-07-6-7_MG | ecosystem: Environmental > Aquatic > Marine > Hydrothermal vents > Sediment ... | reverse complement strand
GAGTGTCAATCCTCACCGGGCCCGAAGGCCCGGTGCAACAGGGAGACGTTCGAGACGACGTACTTGGTCACGGCGTTTCAATCCTCACCGGGCCCGAAGGCCCGGTGCAACTCCCAGGCGAGGGCGGCGCGGCTCAGCTCCTCGACGAGGTTTCAATCCTCACCGGGCCCGAAGGCCCGGTGCAACGGCAGACGCATGACGAGGCGCGGCATAGTCCGTGTTTCAATCCTCACCGGGCCCGAAGGCCCGGTGCAACACGACGTCCGTCCGCGCCTCGGTGGGGTCGTAGACGTTTCAATCCTCACCGGGCCCGAAGGCCCGGTGCAACGCCCTCGAGGCAGGCCGGAGAGCAGCTCGCGCAGCTGGCGTTTCAATCCTCACCGGGCCCGAAGGCCCGGTGCAACAGGTCACCCTGGCCTCGATCACCCCAGCCTCCTCAGGTTTCAATCCTCACCGGGCCCGAAGGCCCGGTGCAACTTGTTGATGGAGAGCTTCACCCGTTCGACGTGATAGGGTTTCAATCCTCACCGGGCCCGAAGGCCCGGTGCAACCTCCAAACTTTGGGGGCATCCTGCAAGACCTGGTGTTTCAATCCTCACCGGGCCCGAAGGCCCGGTGCAACGGTGGGGCCCGTATTTCCCTGCTAGTGGAGCTTCTGCAACCACTGTGCGCGAATCCAGCCCTTCGGCAGCTTTAACACCGCATCCCTTCGAAACCCCTCCGGAGACCATTTCCCAATATGGAAGAAAAATTTCCCATATCGCGAACCCCCTTGGGATCCACTGTTAACTTAGGATTCGCGCTCTCATACAACCAGCGGTTCATCGAAATCTCGATATCGGTCGTTACCGTAAGCACGCAGGCACTTCTCGCGACCACCATAGAGGATGTAGATCCGCAGACTGTCTGTATCTGGATTGATAACTTGGAGCAATTTTGCTTCCAGTTCTTCCAGTTGAGCCTGGGTTACCCGGCACTCGAAGATGGAGAATTGCACGCGTTGGCCAAAGTTCTTGCAGACGGTGGCCACACGGCGCAACCGGGCTTGTCCATCCTCACTCACCGTGTCCACATCATAGGCTACCAGAATGTCAAATTTGTTTCTCACTCCCCCTCCTTAAGGTTTTCACTTTCCAAGGAACGGTAAATACTCCCGCAGATCGTCCCGCAAATAGCGGGCCAATAAGCGCGCCTGGAGGTGAGGGAGGAGACCAATGGGGATACGATCCTCGATGAGCGGATGGTGGATCATCTCCTGTTTGCGTCGCTGATACGCTTCGATCACGATCCGACGCCCTGATTCGTTGAGATACACAGATCCACCAGGGCGAGTCTCAAAATGTTTTCGTGAAAGCTGTCTGCGGTTAAGGAGGGCCAACGCAAGCCGATCAGCCCACCAGGCGCGGAACTCTTCCAATAAATCGAGGGCCAAGGCAGGTCTTCCGGGGCGCAGGGCATGCAAGTATCCGATTTGTGGATCAAGCCCTACCCCTTCCAACGCAGCAACGCAGTCGTTAAGCAAGAGAGCGTACAAGAAGGAAATGAGCGCGTTCACGGGGTCACGCGGCGGCCGCTTCGTGCGGCCTTTGAAACTGAACTCATCCGTGACAACGAGTTCATTGAACACCCCGAAGTATCTCGCTGCAGCTTGCCCCTCAAGACCGCGAACCTCATCGAGGGAAGAAGCACCTTCCAATCGTTTGAGGATCGTCCGGTGTTCCTCCACTGCTTCAAGCAACCGAGAGTTCGGAGATCGCTCCCGCGCCGCTCGTTGAAGCACCGTTCGAGCATTTTTCACCTTGGCCTCTACGAACCGGCGGGCAAGGTAAACCGCCTTTTCCAGGTCATCCAATGCCCGATGTTGGGCCCGTCGCAGAAGTACGTTGCCTGAAGTTGGCCCAACGAGCCGCGCCCGGAACTCTCCCTGAGCGGTAAACCAAACGACCTGGCGGCCATCTTCCGCGCACCGATGAAGCAAAAAGGGACTGATCAATACGTTCCCGTATAGCGCCAATCCCCCCAAGTGATGGAGCGGCACCTGGAGCCTTGTTTCCCCTTGGACCTCGACCACAAGGGTATCATGGTCCAAACGTAAGTAAGCGCCTTGCGATTGAACGAAAAGGGTGTTAAGAAGCTGTTTGATCATTCTTGGCCTCTTTCGGTAAGGGCAGACAGAGCTTGAGGTACAAAGGGCAGACATGAATCTACAAGAGAGCAGCTACGGCAACGGGCATCTGCCACTGGCGGCGGGAGCTTCCTTCGCCGAAGCAGTTCTCGCACCTCGTGAACAACCCGCTCGACCTCCATGCGTAGCACGGGTGTAAAAATCACTTTCCTGCGCCGCCGTGAAGCGCGATAAAACAAAGCCCTCTCTGGCACTTCGACACCCAGCATCTCTTCTAGGCAAAGGGCCTGGGCACAAAGTTGGATCTCATCGGCATGTCGGGCCCGTTTGGGGCCCACTTTATGCTCGACAGGGTACGGTACACCTTGGATAAACTCCACCACGTCCGCCCGACCTACGAGTCCCAACCGCGTCGACCAAAGTGAAAGTGCATATTCGACACGTACGCCCGCGCGAGTTATTCCCTCCGGCAACTCCAAGCATTCGTGCGCCCTTCTTCCCCGCAGGGTGTAGAGATTCTCTTCCCAAATCTGTTCGACATGGATCAACGCGCACTGTCGCGGGCAATAAACATAGTGCTGCAGGGCGCTGATAGGAATGAGGTCATCTTCGTCATGTAGACCCTCCGGAAACTCAGCGATCTCCATTCCTACACCAGTCGGGTTAAGACAACTCCAGAAGGAAGCTCATTTTGCGGTGGCTCGAGAACCTCATAATCTGTGAACCTGCGGGGACTTTCAATGCCGTCTCGCTTTTTTACGCGAATCAACTCGAAGAGCTTGTGGGCCGGGGCATTTCCCCTAGCGTTTTCGTGCGTGAATACCCACAACCCGCGCACGGTCATCTCACCCCGGGCGGCAGAGCGGTCAAACTCGAACATCTGCATTAAGGCTTCCCAGAACAGCTCTAGATCTTCTTGGGATACACCAGTGTCTTTGGCTAGGAAGGGGTTGTAAAAACCGTGGGCACGGTAAAGCCCATAGGGAACGATGGGTTTCCGACCCATTTCTGTCTCGCCGGTCTCAAGGCGCTCCTCGGTGGTGCGGGCTTGGCGGGTAATCGAGAGATCTAGTGGCACGATGGGGTCCAGGGAGCGGGCGAAGGTGAGCTGTACCGGGCCACGTACCTGGCCTGCGTTCAGGCGTCCCGTGGATAGCACCGCCCCGAACATCCGGACGTCATAGTAACGACGGCAGAGCTCCTGGCGGACCTTTTCGTGGGGTCGATGGGTCAGTTCCCGTTTCTCAGGATCCTGAAGTTCATCATATTTCTCGAGCTTGGCTTTTACATCGGGATCTGCATCCGCCCCCGCTTGCTCAATTAGAGTGTTTAGGGCCACCCTACTCTGGATAAAAATCGGCACCTTGTGGACCAGCTGGAGATAGTCGCGCACCTTGCGTTTGAGGCATACGTCGGTGACCAGGCCATGCATTGTCTCCGGATCTACACGGGGAAGGTTTCCTGCGTCCGGGTCGCCGTTTGGATTCCCGTTTACCACCTCAAACAGCAAAACGAAATCGTGCCTCTTTTCCGGGTCTACATAGATCGCGCTCATGTTGATCAACCCTCCTTGATGGTTTCCTGCACCGGTGTTTGTTCACCGGATTCTGTCCTGCCTTTGCCGCGCTGGGAACGGAAGTACGCCCGCTGGTGATAAAAGCCGAGAGCGAACTCCGCCTGCTCGCGCTGGTTAAGTACTTTCGGGAAACCTCCGGCTTCGTCCAACATGGAAAGCACTTCTTCTACGAGTGCCCGAACCTCCTGACCTACTTTGCGATCCGGAAGATGTGCTGTGGTCGCTAATTTAATCAGTGCTCCAAAAATGGAAGCTGGGGCCGTGGAAGCTGCTCCATAAAAGCGGTCCACGATCGTCCTGTTCAGGCTGAAGCCGGATGCCCTCAGTTGGGCTTCCTCCAGCACGGCCAGCAGTCGCCCACATAGATAAGCTTGGCTCTTTCGTTCAGGGTCTAATTGCTCCATTGTTCTCACCTCCTCCTTTCCGTAAAAGAGCTTGAGCTTGATCGCCGCCGCCAACGCATGAAGCCGCCAAGTGTTTTGGCGGTCCTGAACCACGCTGGGGATACGAAAGCGCCGCAGGGCAGCCTCCAATAGTTCCGATGGGGGGGCATATCCGAGGTAAGCCGTGCGCAAGAGCCCCCGGATCAGGTTGGGACTTGCGCCTTCGCAGGCACCCACAAGCGCACGGATTGATAGTGGCCGAGGTTCATCACCCCAAGGCGAAATAATACAGGTGGCTTGAAGGAATTCTTTGAGATTTGTTCGTATTGCTCCCAAACAGGCTTCTAGCCACTCTCGGACAACTAATCGTCCTTTGTTGGCGGAAAGCACGGCCAAATAGAATCTACGTTCATCCAAAAGCAGTGCAGCTTCTTTTGCTGTCCACGGAATATCAAGGAACTGTCTTAACTGGGGAAGTGTAGCAAATGCGGGTGGTGAGCCTTGCGCTTCTTCAAGAACTAGGCCGAGCAGTTCCTCGATATCGTAGGTTCTCTCTTCGAACGAGACCTCTGTCTTCTTGTCCAACCAGAAAACGGCCAGCTGATTGTCCAGACCACCAATAGCTCGAGGGTTACGCCAAATAATTTTATGATGCCGCTCGTTTCGAATTAAATAATCCAAAGCATCAATTGCCTTACTTGCGCAGTCAAAGCAGATAGGGGCATTGGTCGTTTGTGCACGTCCAAAAGAAAGGAATGCGCTCTTATTGAAGGAAGAAATCTGGCACTTTTGCCCAAGAACAACGATTTCTCGGGGAAGTATCCTGAGGATGTTGGTCTCCGTGCCACATATTGAGCATGTGGCTTGGTAATTTGTCCTCAACTCTCGGCTTAGGCGTTCTGACCAGAACTTCTGTACCGATTCCAACTCAAAGGGGAAACGGTCAGGCCTGACTCGAATTGCTACAAGATCCCCTGGCTTGATCTTTTCTAGCCCTTCAAGTTGAGGATCTCGGAGGAACTCTAGGATGCAGTAAAGGCTTGGTTCTTGGGTTTCTTCGGCAGCTTCTTCTAGAAGTGCCATGTACTTTTTATGAAGCTGCGCAGCTTTTTTGTCGTCCCTGGGGATGCCAAACACGTATTGGGCCTTATCCAGCAGAAGGAATGGCTCTGGCTTTGTCCCAGAACGCTGCCGATCCGGAGCGTAAACTTTGCCGATTTCCCTGACAGTATAAGGCCCTTCAAGATAGGCTTTCTTGTCCTTTAGCGTGATTATCCACTTGGGAATTTTCGGTTTATATCCAGTTGGCGGTAGATTTCCCTCTTCTCGAAAGCGCTCCGCTGCATGCACCAATGCCCTAAGCATTACTTCCCTCCAACTTGTATAGCTCCTGGTATTTCTCTGGGGGTACGTGGAGCCATCCTTTCTCGACGTGGGCATGGAAGAAGAGAGCTTGTGTATAACCCTTGACTAATTTGGGACCCTCGGGCCCGTGGCGAATGAACTCCAGCTCGGCTCGTTCCTCACTGGGCACGAAGGCGATGTCAAAGAGCATTAAACCCAGGTCGAGATCAACGGGTTCGGGGACGTCTTCCTCGGAGGGTGGCTCGAAATAGGCCACGAACTCCCTGGTGCCCAAATAAGGGGTGCGGTGATATTGGCCCCGTTTGACCCGACGCCTGAACTGATCGAGATATTTGTATACGGGATCAGTTGCATGAGACCTAAGCACCATCTCGGCCCGGACGAGGTAGGCCACATCCTTGAGCACCAGGCTCGTGCGTTGCTGGCGCTGTTCCTCAACAAAAATGGGCTCTTTCCCTTGACGATCGGATAGTTCGTTACGCAAGATGCTCACAGTAGTGCCCAACTTCAGAACCCCAATTTCACGGATCTCATAGCGAAATTCAGGCTTCCAGAAGATAGCCTCTAACACTCCCCGGGCGGCGCTGGGCGTGATCACCGGGTAGCTTACCCGCTCCACCTTGAACTCTGGACGCGAGAAACACGCGTAATCTCCCCAGATCTTCACGGCAATTCGCCCATTATGACTGCTCACTCTTTCACCCCCCCAGGATCTATAAGATCAAATCGCTTGGGTCGTACAGGGCTTCTGCAATCCCTTTGAGCGGGTCATATTTCCCCCTCCACAGGTAAAGCCCCTCTGTTATTGGTTTCAACCACTCCTCTCGCTCAAAGCGCCGAGCTTCCCGTTCATAGAGGTTTACTATATATGGTTGGAGTCGCCGCCATGTAGTCCAGCTCGGTGCTTTTCGCCACTCCTCAAGCCGTTGCCGGGCATCTTCATAGGGCACAACAACGGGCACGGTTATTTCCTCGATGAGTTTATAGCGTGCGGCCACTTCAGGATAGTTCATCTCCGCTCGATATTCCTGGACTTTTCCTTTATCGAGTGCGACGTCGGTGTACAGCCTGTGGAAGTATTCCCGATATAGCTCCGGATCGTTGAGTTTTTCTGCGGAATACTCCTGAAGCAAGAGCTTGGCCTTCTCTAGCCCAACGAGATACGGTCCCCTAGGAGCTCCTCCCTTCTCGGGCTCGAAAAGAATTACCCTGCCCCCTTTTGGTCCTAATGCCCCCTCCCGATTGCATCGTCCCGCAACTTGAACGATGCGGTCCAGCGGGCCGATGGCACGATAGACGACAGGGAAATCGAGGTCCACACCGGCTTCAACCACTTGGGTACTGATGAGTTTAACGGGTTCCCCGGCGTCCAACCGACGGCGGATTTCCTCCAGGATAGCTCGGCGGTGAGCTCCACACAAAAGCGTCGAGAGATGGAAAACGCTCTCATCGTCGCCGAGCTCCCCTAACAGTGCCAATGCGTCTCGGCGGGTGTTCAGGATGACCATAACCTGGGGGTGCTCCCGGAGCTCCTCGGCTAGCTCAGCCCAAGATAATGGCTTGGTGCGGAACTCGTAAGATACGCGCTGCAATAGCTCAAAATGTTCCGAGTAATTCGGCACGATTTCACCACGTAGTTTCTTTGTTGAAAGGACTCGAGAAAACGGCTCTCCTTCGAACGCAGGCTGGGTGGCTGTTGAAAGGACAACCGTTACGCCGTAGTCCTCCACCAAAGTGGAAAGGACATCAAGGGTGGGCTCGAGGACGTGAGGAGGAAGTGTTTGAGCTTCGTCGAGGATGATCACGCTTTTCACAATATTGTGGAGCTTCCGGCACTTCGCTGGTTTATTACTAAAGATGCTTTCGAAAAGCTGGACGGTGGTCGTCACGATGAGCGGCGCCGCCCAATTCTCGCTGGCGAGCCGCAACCGAATAGCTTCCATTCCCTGCCCCTCTTCTCCGTTTTCCGGGAGCTCAAAGGCACTGTGATGTTCTAATACCGCGTCATCTCCTAACACTTCTCGGTAAACGTGGGCCGTTTGATCGATTATGCTGGTGTAGGGGAGGGCGACAATCACACGTCGAAGGCCGTACATACAAGCATGCTTAAGAGCAAAGGCCAATCCACTAAGGGTTTTCCCTCCCCCGGTAGGAACAGTCAAGCGGAAGAGTCCCGGCGGCTTTTCCGCAGCTTTGAGACAGGCTTCATACACTTCCTGCCGCACCTGTAGCACGGCTGGACCCGTCTGTGGGCCTTTCGCTTCACGCCTCTTAAGGAAGGCTGCTCGTCCAGGCTCGAAGCGCTTCCAAAGTTCCCTAATAGATGGCCAGCAACTTCGCAGCCGGGCTCTTTCCGGTTCGAAGTGGGATTCGGTATCGAGATAATCTGCATCCACAAGGGCAGAGAAGAGCATCCTTATGAAAAATTCACGACGCGTGGGCACCCCCCTTATTTCTGGCAAAGTGACCCGCGTCTGAGCTGCCTTTGCTTTTACGCTGCTAAAGAATTCAAACATGATTTTTAAAGCTTGGGGATGTTTCTGCAGGAATTGCAGGATTTCTTGTTCCAAATTCCCAGGATCCAAAAGGCCACCGTGGTGCCCGTAAATCGGCAAAACAATTTCTTGCCATCGCTTGTTTGAATGTGATGACATTAGTTTATACGCGAAGCTAGCGCCCCAGATAGAATGAGGAACCGGTCGAAAATTCAACCCCTTAAACCTTGCTTCAAGATACTTTCGGAAGTCCGGGTTGCACTTGCCTAAATCATGCAAGAGCCCAAGCAGACGTGCCGGAGAATCGGCGTTAAATGGACGTGCAAATTCCGCCGCTTTTTCGGCCACAGAGACGAGATGCTGTATTAAATCATGCCACGCCCCTGCCTTATTCGGCGTGTGTGCAACGCACAAATTCTCTAGCAACACAATCATTATTATACCTAAGCTAAGATCTGGCAATTCTACTCACCTGGGCTCGGGACATGAAAAGGGACATCCCCTTGTACCAGGTAATCATTATGGTTACGTCCAGACTCTCCCGGCGACATTGGATCACTAGAACTCAGTTGAAGGGACTTGAGAAGGCCTAGCTATCTGTCGGCCACTTCTTTTCTAACCCGTTTTTCTCCCGTGTCTCAACTTCAGCACCCTGTTGTGTCAAGAGATTGTGCTCCCTCTACCACCCCCACCATCACCACTTCCTCCAAGAGAATCACAGGGAAACAAGCGAACCCATCTGGAAGATCTGGCCCAAGCTCCCGCAATTTCTTCATCGGCCCTCTCTTCCACTCCACACCAAATTGTGACCATTTGGCAACACAATAGTACAGCCACCCCTGGGTCATGGGAGTTGTTCCGTGGTTTTCGCCCCCGCTGGAGAGGGGATAAGGAACTCCTCATCGCCGATGTGACGGGGTCTCTCCATCCTCCCCCGGTACCCTTTTCTTCCCTTAGGGCCCGCGCAAGTCGGGCTCCTAAACGGGTAGTACCTCCATCCAGCTGGGCCAGATACTCCTGGTTCTCGTCCCAAGCTCCGACCCCCCATTTCCCACACACGGACCTCAAGACCAAAAGCTCCCCCCTTCATCGTTTCTCCCTTCGATTCGCGAACTTGGTGTGACCTGGCTCATCGCGGTAAAGTTCGCGGCGCCATGGAGATCCTTTCCTGGGTGGGTTTTATGAGCTCGCTGCTTGTCCTTTTCCTCCTTGCACGCTGGAACGTGGGTGTGGGAATGTTCGCCGGTGCCGTGATCCTGGGGCTTTTCACTCTATCCCCATTGGAAACGTTTCGCGCCCTGGGGGAGATCTTGGTGGAGCCGGGAGTATGGCTCCTCGCCACCGCGGTTTCCCTCATCCCCCTGATCGGGTACGCCCTAGGGCGCACGGGCCGGATGAGGGTGTTGGTGGAGAACCTCCCGGTGGACCGACGCACTTTCTTCGGGCTTGTGCCGGCCCTGTTCGGCCTCCTCCCTATGCCCGGAGGGGCCCTCCTTTCTGCGCCGTTCCTGGAGCGAGTGGGAGGTCCATCGGCGGAGCTCCGGGCGGCCATCAACGTGTGGTTCCGCCATACCCTCCTCCTCGTTTACCCGATCTCCTCCTCCCTCATTGCCGCAGCAAAGCTAGCGGGGTTCGATGTGTGGCAAGTGATCCCGTATCAGATACCTGGGTCGGTCGTAACCATCGCCGTGGGGTATCTCTTCCTTCT
>Ga0190309_1000631_pt1 | contig 9715 bp, 7 predicted proteins | sample 48700767_MG_FD_161656 | JGI IMG/M metagenome (GOLD analysis project Ga0190309, IMG submission 161656) | Hydrothermal vent sediment bacterial communities from Southern Trench, Guaymas Basin, Mexico - 4870-07-6-7_MG | ecosystem: Environmental > Aquatic > Marine > Hydrothermal vents > Sediment ... | reverse complement strand
GAAATTAAAGATTTAGCAAGTTATTTTTTTGAGGAACCAGAATATCCAAAAGAGCTTCTTTTATGGAAGGATCAAGATTTTTCTCAGGCAAAAGAAATTTTAAAGGAAATCAAAGAAGTGTTTTTAAAAAAAGAGCTTTCTGAGTTTAACAAAGAAAAAATTTTAGAAAATCTCAAACCTTTAGCCGAAAAATATGGCAATGGTCCGGTTTTCTGGCCTTTAAGAGTGGCTCTTTCTGGAAAAGAAGCTTCTCCGCCCCCTCAAGAAATTGCCGAAATTTTAGGAAAAGAAGAAACTATTAGACGAATCGAAAAAGCAATTGAGAAGATTTAAAAATAAAAAGCGGGTCTAAAAAACCCGCTTTTTAAATTTTTAAAAATCTTCTTCAATTTCTTTAATTTTCCAGAGATAAAAACCTTCTTTTTCATCAAATTCAATGTAAGGAGTGATTGGGAACATCAAAAGTTGGCAAAATTTTTGGGTGGAGCTTTCAAGAAGTTTTAAATCTTTTTCTTTTTCATAACTTAAAGGAGGAAGAGATTCTAAAAATTCTGAGATTTTTGAGATGAAAAATTGTAAATGATCAGGGAAAAATTTAAAAAGTGAAGTGATTGAGGGAACTTTTTTAAGCTGAGGATATTTTTTTTCTTCAGCCAAAGAAAAAGCAATAGAAAAAATTCCTTCAAAGTTAAAAATCTGGGAAGATTTGTTTTCTTTAATCATTCTTTCCAATGAATAAAGGAGAGTTTGATGATCTAAAAGGGTTATCTCAGGCCAATATTGATTTCGCAATTCATTTACCCAGATATCAATATGCTTGGTGGCATAGTCAAGATAAACGAAAATTTCATTTCTTTCTTTTGCTTTCAAAAGATACTTTTTTGGAAAAGCAGCTCTTGAAAAAAGTGGATCAATTATTTCGGTTAATTTGCAATGACAAAGTTCATGAAGGACACTGGGCAGAAAAAACTCAAAATTATAAAGCACCCAGGGATGGATCCGAATTTCATGAATTTTTTCTTTAGGAGAAGAAGTCACCTGACAGGTAGGGACATCCTTTATTCGATAAACTACTAGCCATTCTAACTCAATTTCTTTTTCGTAATTTGACATCTTAGAAAGAAAATCCGCCATCAAATCCATCTTTTCACCTCCTTTTTAATTTTTTAAATTACTTTCAAAGTTATAAGAAAAGGGCGCCCAAGGCGGCTCCTTTTCTTTTAAATCTGGCTAAAGAAATCTTTAAATTTTTTTTGGCAATTGGGGAAATAATTATTTTTTTAGCCGTTTTTTTGGTTTCTTTCAAGAAAAATCTTGAGGCTAAAGAAATGCCGCCGCAAAGCAGAATTATTTCTGGATCAAAAATATTTACTAAATTTCCAATCAAAACGCCAAGATTTTTTCCATATTGTTGAAAAATTTCTTTAGCTTTTGGATCTCCTTTTTTTGCTTTTTCAAAAAGATCTTTGGAATCTTTTCCTTTCTTTTTAAACCATTTTTCAGATAAAAGATCTTCAACACTTAAAAGTAGAGGAGAGGCAAGCTCAAAAACACAATGACCGAATTCACCAGCTTGACCAAAACTACCTTTATAAATTTTTCCTTCAATTAAAATTGCTCCGCCAAGACCACTGCCAAGCCCAAGCAAAAGGGCATTTTTGGCTTTTTTGAGCTTACCAAGCTTTTTTTCAGCAATTAAAAAGCAATTAAGATCGTTTTCAATTTTTATTTTAGTTTTAAACTTTGCTTTTAAAAATTTTTTTAGCGGAATTTTTTCAAGATAACTTAAATTAGGAACTTTAACAATTTCATCTTCTTTAACAAGGCCACAAATTGAAATTCCAATTTTTTCAATTTTTTTTCCTTGGCTAAGCTCTTTAATAAAAAAAGAGAGTTTTTCTAAAAACTCTCTTTTGGTTTTTGGGGTGGGAATCTCTTTTTCTTTTAAAATCTTTTTTTCAAATGAAATTCCTAAAATTTTTGAAGCACCGATATCAATGCCAAGTTTCATAAAATTGGTTTAGTTTTGAAATATCCTTTTTCTTTTCTTGGAGCAAGTTTTAAAATTTTTTCCAAAACTTTAAGATCAGTTTTGGGAAGATCTTCTTTTAAATTTTCTTCTTTGAATTTGGGAAAAGAAACTTCTTTTTCTTCTAATTTTAACTCTTTTATTTGGGAAAAATAATCAAGGATTTTTTCCAAATCCTTTAAAATTTTTTCTTTTTTTTCTGAAGACAAATTAACTAAAGCCAGTTCAAGAAGATGGGAAAGCATGATATATAAAGAAATTCCAAATTCCAAGCACCAAATTCCAATTAAATATAAATTTTGATTATTGGAATTTGGAAATTGGAATTTGGAATTTTTAATTTTGTACTCTCCTGGCAGAGGCTACTTTCCCCGGCTCTTTGGCCGAGTATCATCGCCGCCATAGGCTTTCAGGACCGAGTTCGGAATGGGATCGGCTGGGTCACCTATGGCTAAACCACCAGGAGAGTTTTTAGCCTTCTTTTTAGACTCCAATTTCGGACTCCAAAAAGGGTCGGCTTTATTAGTACCCCTCGGCTCAATCCCTTACGGGACTTACACCTGGGGCCTATCAACCTGGTCATCTCCCAGGAAGCCATGAGGCCTGATCTTGGGGTGGGCTTCGCGCTTAGATGCTTTCAGCGCTTATCCCTTCCCGACATAGCTACCCGGCGATGCCGCTGGCGCGACAACCGGTACACCAGAGGTCGGTCCACCCCGGTCCTCTCGTACTAGGGGCAGCTCCCCTCAAGCCTCGACGCCTGCGGCAGATAGAGACCGACCTGTCTCACGACGGTCTAAACCCAGCTCACGTACCCTTTTAAGGGGCGAACAGCCCCACCCTTGGCGCCTGCTCCAGCGCCAGGATAGGATGAGCCGACATCGAGGTGCCGAACCGGGCCGTCGATGTGAACTCTCGGGCCCGACCAGCCTGTTATCCCCGGGGTAACTTTTATCCGTTGTCTCGGGCCTTCCTGCGAAGGACCCTCGGGTCACTAAGCCCGACTTTCGTCCCAGCGCGAGATGTCCCTCTTGCTGTCAGGCCGGCTTATGCCTTTACACGTCCACTCCGATTTCCATCCGGAGCAAGCCGACCTTATGGACTCCTCCGTTACTTTTTAGGAGGATTCCTCCCCAGAAAAACTGCCCACCAACCACTGTCCCTTGAGGTTTATCCCCTCAAGGTTAGGAATTTGGACTTGGAAGGCGGGTGTTTCATGGGCGGCTCCATCCGACCCGGAGGCCGGACTTCATAGCCTCCCCGCTACGCTACGCAACCAAGCCCAAATTCCAATGGCAGGCTGCAGTAAAGCTCCCGGGGTCTTTTCGTCTTGCCGCAGGTACCCAGCATCTTCGCTGGGATTGGATTTTCACCGGGCTCCTGGCCGAGACAGCGCCCCAGTCGTTACGCCTTTCATGCGCTCCGGAACTTACCCGGAAAGGAATTGCGCTACCTTCGGACCCTCAGAGTTAGGGCCGACATTGACGGGGGCTTCAGCCGGTAAGCATCATGAAAAGCAGGAAAATCCCGCTTTTCATGATACCTCCAGCCTTAACCTTCCCGCATCGGTCAGGCGTCACCCCCTATACATCCCCTTACGGGTTAGCAGGGAGCTGTGTTTTTAGTAAACAGTCGCCAGGGCAACGTTCGCTGCGGCCTTTAACCAGCTAAAAGCCAAAAAGGCAATTAGCTGGCAAAGGCAGGCCTTATCCCGAAGTTACGGCCGCTTGTTTGCCGAGTTCCTTGGCCAGGACTCACCCGTTGGCCTTGGTACTCTGACACCAGCCCACCTGTGTCGGTTTGCGGTACGGTCTCGATACCTTTATCCCTAGAGGCTTTTCTTGGAAGCGTGCTCAGCCAGATCCTCAAGGCTAAAAGCCTTGAGTCTTGCCATCTCTTGGATGTGGGAAGAAATCTCCCTGGTGGGGGATTTGCCTCCCACCCATCCTCAAGATGGCAACCCAAATCCAGTAATGGGCCTGGCCTACTACGCTCCGTCACCCCATCGGGAAGGTATCGAGGGGCCGGAATATTAACCGGCTTACCCATCGGCTGCCCCTGCCCGAAGGCAGGGATGACCTTAGGACCGCCTAACCCGTGGCTGATTTCCATTGCCACGGAAACCTTGGGCTTTCGGCCATCCGGGTTTTCACCGGATTTGCGGTTACTCATGCCAGCATTCTCTCTTCCAAGCGCTCCATCCCCCCTCGCGGGTGAGACTTCAGCGCGCTTGGAATGCTCCCCTACCATACCTCGTGCTCCGCACGAGGAAAATTCCAATTCCCAAATTCCAAATAATTGGAATTGGAATTTGGTGCTTGGAATTTGGAATTTCCTTGTGCGAAGCACAAGGTATCCGTGGCTTCGGTACCTGGCTTAAGCCCCGATAAATTTTCGGCGCCTCTTGGCCTCCCCAAAAAGGGGTTTGAGTGGTGAGTTGTTACACACTCTTTAAAGGATGGCTACCTCTAAGCCAACCTCCCACTTGTCTAGGCCAAGAGACTTCCTTCCCTTAGCACTTAGCCAGGATTTAGGGACCTTAGCCGACGGTCTGGGTTCTCACCCTTTTGACCATGGAGCTTAGCCCCCATGGTCTGACTAGCCGCAAGCCGATAGGGCATTCGGAGTTTGGTTGGTTGGGCGGTCTCATCGACCTAAACCAACCATCCAGTGCTCTACCTCCCTACCGGTTTTCGCGGCCGCTAGCCTGAAAGCTATTTCGGGGAGAACCAGCTATTCCCAGGCGCGATTAGCTTTTCACTCCTTACCACAGCTCATCCGAGGGTTTTGCACCACCCACCGGTTCGGGCCTCCCTCCGAGTTTCCTCGGAGTTCACCCTGGCCATGGTAAGCTCGCCTGGCTTCGGGTCTCAGGGAAGCGACCAAAAGCGCGCTTTTCGCACTCGGTTTCCCTCTGCCTCCGGGCTTTACGCCCTTAGGCAAGCCGCTTCCCTGAACTCGCTGGCTCATTCTTCAATAGGCACCTGGTCACCCAAGGCGGAAAGAGATCCGCCTTAAGGCTCCCAGTCTTTGTCAGCCCAGGGTTTCAGGTTCTATTTCACCGGCCTCACCGGCCTACTTTTCACCTTTCCCTCACGGTACTAGTGCGCTATCGGTGACCGGGGAGTATTTAGCCTTGGGAGGCAGTGCTCCCAGCTTCCCTCAAGGCGTTCCGACCTCGAGGTACTCGGGATCAGGGACCAGCCTCTAAAATGAGGTTTTCGCCTACGGGGCTATCACCCTCTCTGGCTGGCCTTTCCAGGACCATTCGGCTAACCCCATTTTAGAAGCCGGGCTGAGCCCATGTCCCTGTCCCACAACCCCTAACCTTGAAAAAATCAAGGTTAGGTTTGGGCTTTTCCCCGTTCGCTCGCCGCTACTTGGGGAATCGCATGTTGCTTTCTTTTCCTCCGGGTACTGAGATGTTTCACTTCCCCGGGTTCGCCGCCCTAACCCTTTCAGGTTTAGGGCTGTCGGTGGTTATTCCACCGACGGGTTTCCCCATTCGGAGATCCCGGGATCAACGGTTGCCTGGCACCTCCCCCGGGCTTATCGCAGCCAGGCCACGTCCTTCATCGCCTCCCGGTCCCGAGGCATCCACCCTGGGCCTTAGCCTTTTTGGAGCCCGAAAATTGGAGTCCAAAAAGAAGGCTAAAAACTTTTTAGTGTTTCTTTCCTTATTTTCTTTTTAAAGAGCTTTCATTGGCTTCATTTGCTTCATTTTTCTATCAATTCCTATCAAAAAAGCCGCCCAAAGGCGGCTTTTTTCTTCAAAGCCACCTTTGGCAAAAGCTTACTTTTCTTTTTTCTCATTCATCTTTTTCATCTGTTTAAAAAGATTAACTAAAAAAGTTTTTTTGTCAAGAAAATTTTTCTAACAGGTTAGATGAAAAAGTCCAACTACTTTTTTGCCTTCGCTTAAATTTTTTTCAAAAGCTTCAATCGCTTCTTTGGTTGGAGAAATTAAAAGCTCAAGATTAAGTTCATTAGCTTTTTCTTTCACTTTTTCTGAAACTTTTGCCACTCCATAGGCGCCGGTTCCGATAATCAAAATTTCTGGATTTTTTTCTAAAGCTAAATTAACATCTTCCAAATCAATCCAATGACTTTCTTTTCTTTGCCATCTTAAAATTTCTCCTTTCCAATCCAGACAAACATCATAATGATAAGTTTCCCCATTAATTTTGATTTCACCAAATCGATAAGCTTCGATCATGCTAAATTAATTTTAGCGAAAAATTCTTTCTCCTTCAAGCTTGAAAATTTTTTCAAAAATTTTATTTTTAAACCAGCAAAGTTAAAAAATTTAAAAGGAGGTGAGAGAGAGTGGACGAGAAGATTTTAGAAGAAATAAAAAAAGTTGAGCCGATGGTTTATCTTTTAATTAAAATGGGGGAGGAAAAAAAAGGAAGAGAAGCTTTATTTAAAAAGGCTCGTGCTGGAGACAAGAAGGCTCGAAAGATTTTAGAGAAAGCTTATCGTTTTAAGTTTATTGATCCAAAAGAGTATTTTCAGGAAAAGGAAGCTGAAAAGAAAGGCTTTCCCATTCACTTTTTTAGAAATCTTCCCTCCCACTTGAAAGGAAAGTTTTTAAGATTTGAATGGAAAGAAATTAAAGAAGATTTTGAAAATTTAGAAGAAAACGCTTCTCCTAGTTTAAGGAAAATGGAGATTTTTTTAAAGTATGGCAGAGATGGAGTAAATATTTTGATGGATTATTTTTTGGAGGAGAAGATGGAAGAAAGGATTTTAAAAATGTTAAAAAAAGTGAGGAAAATAGATGAAAGGATAGAGAAGAAATTAAAAAAATTTCTTTCTGAGCTTTCTTTAGAAGAACAGAGAGCGATTTTTAAGAAAGTCTTTTTTAATCTTTCCTTTTTTTCAAGAGAAAGTCTGTCTCTTTTAAAAAAAGAAATTTTGGAAATGAAAGAAGAAGAATTGAGAAATTTAATCTGGCAAAAATATTTTAGCCGTTTGATAATTAAAGGAAAGTTTAGAAAAAGAAAAGCCAAATTTCCAAGAATTAGAGTTCAAGTGAAAGAAACACCTGATTGTTATTTTTATCGAGCTTTTTTAGGACAAGCTAACCGGGAGAAAGTAGAGATTCTTTTAAGTAAAGGAAATTCTTCTAAAAAAGCTTTAACTGAGATTTTAATCCAACCTTTTAAATTTCTTCCTACCTATGGTTGGATTTTTAAAACTGAAAAGGAAGAGTATCTTTGCATAAAAGAACAAGGAACAATGATGCGGCTGATGAGATTTGATGAAAGAACAAGGTTGGTTAATTGTTTAAAAAGAAAAATTTTTCCTAAAAAAGCTGATTTTTTTGAAAAGTAAATAGTTTTTTAAAACGGCTTTGGGTTTTCCCAAAGCCGTTTTAAATTGACGGAAAGAAAGGAAAGAGCTAAAATTTAAAAAGTGAAAATTATTGCTGATTTTCATATTCATTCTAAATATTCTCGGGCAACTTCTCAGGAGATGGATTTGGAGCATCTTTTTATTTGGGCTCATAAAAAAGGGATTAATCTTCTTGGCACTGGTGATTTTACCCATCCAGCTTGGTTTGAAGAACTCAAAGAAAAACTAGAAGAAGCTGAGCCTGGGCTTTTTAAATTAAAATCCAAATATCTTCCCAAAGGGTTTTCTGGTTCAAATTTTTTTCGATTTGTTTTAACTGGAGAAATTTCGGTGGTTTATTCTCAAGGAGGAAAAGTAAGAAAAATTCATCATTTAATTTTTGTTCCTAATTTTGAAGCGGCTCAAAAAATTAACACTCAGCTTTCTTGGATTGGTTCCCTTGAAGCTGATGGACGTCCCACTTTGGGAATGAGCTCGGTGGAATTACTTAAAATAGTATTAGATTCTCATCCTGATGCTTTTTTAGTTCCGGCTCATGCTTGGACTCCTTGGTTTGGAATTTTTGGTTCCAAATCTGGATTTGACTCTTTGGAAGAATGTTTTGGAGATTTATCAAAAGAAATTTTTTCAATTGAGACAGGTCTTTCCTCAGATCCTCCAATGAACTGGCGACTTTCTTCTTTAGATCGAATCACTTTGATTTCTAATTCTGATGCTCACTCACCAAGAAAAATTGGAAGAGAAGCCAATGTTTTTGAAATCGAGAAAGAAAAAATTTCTTTAAAGGAAATTAAAAGGATTCTAAAAGAAAAAGATCGAGAAAAATTTTTATATACCATTGAATTTTTTCCTCAGGAAGGAAAATATCATTATGATGGTCATCGCTTCTGCCAGGTTTGTTTTTCGCCAAAGGAGACAAAAAAGTACAATGGCATTTGTCCTAAATGCGGTCGTCCTTTAACTATCGGAGTGATGCATCGAATTGAAAGTTTAGCCGATCGAAAAGAAAATGAGGTTCCAGAAAATGCCATTCCTTTTAAAAGTTTAGTTCCTTTGGAAGAAATCATTAAAGAGGCTTTCAATCAAAATAGTGTTTCAAAAATAGTAGAAGAGGAGTATGAGAAACTAACTCAAAATTTTGGAGGCGAGCTTCAGGTTTTGATTGAAGTGCCAATTGAAGAGATTCAAAAAATCGCTCATCCAATGGTAAGCGAAGGTATTAAAAGAGTAAGGGAGGGGAAAGTTTTTATTTTGCCTGGCTTTGATGGAGAATATGGCAAAGTTTCTATTTTTGAAGAAAAAGAGAAGAGAAAAGAAATTTTAGGTCAGGAAACTTTGTTTTAAATTTATGGAAAGACTTTTGGATTTAATTTATCAAATTGAAAAAGAAAAAGAAGGAGAAAAGCCAAAACAAGGACCTTTTCTTGAAGTTTCCGAAGTTACCAAAAAAATGGCAGAAATTTATGAAGCCATTAGAAATATTGTGGAAATAAGAGAGGAACATCTTTTAAGAAGAGCGGCAATTGAAAGAATTATTCGAAGGCAGATTTTTGTGGAAAGGAAAAAGAAAATTAATGCTAAAGAAGTGCTTTTAGAGCTCATTCGAGCTGGCTATCTTAAAAACAATACTTTGCCAGAAAGTGAGGTGCCGAAGTTTGAAGCTAAAGTAAAGCTTTTCTTTCCCTTAATTGAAGATCTTGAGATCGAATCTTCTCCAACAATTTTTAATTTTTTTGCCAGTATCCTCTCAGTTGAGTTTGAAAAACTTTTTGATGAAAAATTTTTTGAAAAAGAGAAGCTTTTAGCTAACCTTTGCTTTTCAAAATTAAAACCTTTAATTAAAAGCTTTCCCAAAGAAATTAGCCAAAAAGAGAGCGATCTTCTGCTTTATCTTTCAATCTTAAAAGTTATCTTCAAAAACGATGAGGCTTTGCTGAAAAATTATCTTTTTAACTCTTGGCTTAAAAACGAAATTCAAAAAGGAAGCTTTTCTTCAGAAAAGCTTAAAAATGAAAGGCTAAAAATAATTGAAGGAATAGAAAAATATCTTTCCCATCCTTATTTTCCCAAATATCAGGCTTTTGTAAAAAAATATCGGCTTTGCTTTTGGCTTTATTTTGAGGCTTTGGAGGAGCTGGCAATTTTATCAAAAAGCAAAGAAGAGTTTTTTGAAAAAGCGGGCATAAAAGAAAAGATTTTAAAAGCCGTTGAAAGAGTTTATTTTAGAAAAGTGGAAGAAGCTTCAGAAAAAATAAAAAGAGTGATTTTAAGGTCAATTCTTTTTTTGCTTTTCACCAAAATTATTTTCACTTTAATTTTAGAATATCC
>Ga0190309_1000624_pt1 | contig 9806 bp, 9 predicted proteins | sample 48700767_MG_FD_161656 | JGI IMG/M metagenome (GOLD analysis project Ga0190309, IMG submission 161656) | Hydrothermal vent sediment bacterial communities from Southern Trench, Guaymas Basin, Mexico - 4870-07-6-7_MG | ecosystem: Environmental > Aquatic > Marine > Hydrothermal vents > Sediment ... | reverse complement strand
TAAGCCAAATAATTTTTCTAAAGATAATCGCCCTACGAGTGATTTTGGATGGGAAATATATCCAGAGGGATTAATTGGAGCAATTGAAATCGCTTCAAAATATGGTAAGCCCATGTATATCACTGAGAACGGTATTGCCGATAAGGATGATAAAATTAGACCTAAATTTATAGTATTACATCTATCCCAACTTGAACACATATTGGAGAAAAAATATGATATAAATGGCTATTTTCATTGGGCTTTAACAGATAACTATGAGTGGGCTCAGGGATTTAGAATGAAATTTGGATTAATTGAAGTAAACCTTAAAACAAAGAAACGTATACCTAGAAAAAGCTATGAAATATTAAGGAAAATAATTATGGATAAAAGTGTCTCAGAAGATTTGGTAAAGAAATATAAATAAATTACCATAACATATATTATATTGAATGATGATACGCTGTCCCCAATGGATTGATGACTACCCTCCTCTCAGCTGATCTTTATAGACTTATTTTAATAAAGACTTCCCTCGGATTATCCACGCCTTTAAGTGTAGATATAAATCCCATTAAAATATTTTTTAAGAGATCTTGTACGAAGGGGTTTAAGCCAATACTTTTTCCATCAATATTTAATATAACCTCATTTCTCTTTAAATATACGCATTCCTCTGGCTTGGCCTCCCCTCTCAAAATAGATTCGGCCAACGATAAGCAGTTCTTATATCTACATTCACCACAGTTATATCCATAGGGCGGCTCAAAACTATTCTCCAATACAAGATCCAATATTTTATCTATATCATTTATAGAACTATATACAGGTATAATTTTACCATTAAATTCTATTTTATTAGTAATATTTGATACGAGACCGCTTACAGCTATAGTTAAACTATCTATAAGATTTCTAGCCTCTTCAATACTTTTTGCAGTAATTATTTTTATACCATAAAAATTTTTTAAAATCGAAAGCCCTTCTAAGACAAGATAATCATAGTTTCTTAACATGTTTACTACATCATAAAATCTATATTTATGTCTGAGAATTCTAAATATTTCTTCATCTGCATATAGAATAGTTTCCTCTGCACCAGCATTCCCATGCCTCCAAGAATCTTTTCCCACAATATCTATTCTAGCATGATATATTGATTTAATTGTAGCAACTCTAAAACCCTTCTCAACAAGTCTTCTAACAAGATTTTCAACTAAAGTAGTCTTACCAGATTTATGCGTTCCAATAACACCCACTGCCTTCAAATACATCAACCAACTATTTTAATATTACTACTAAATAATTATCGATTACTATATTTATATCTCAGCCTAAGCTATCGCTTAGCTAATCTTTTTAAATAAAGGTTTCATGTTTCGATTTGAGAAAATAGTTTCTAAAAAAGTTACTCACTGGAACTTCTAACTACAAATATTAAAAGAACTAAAATTATGCTAGCCTAAGATCCATCTACAACACGTAATTTAATCATATCTCACTAATCCTAATAGTATTTCTGTCTAATTAAATATATTCTAATAACTCAATAATGTTATTGATAATGTTGTCAGCTCCAGCACTAAGTAGCTCAGCTCTACTATTTACTCCACTTAAAATACCTATGCATTTTAATCCAGCTTTCTTACCAGCAATCATATCATATATACTGTCTCCAACAACTATGCATTCATCTTTTCTCAATTTATGTTTATTTAATATATAGAGAAATGGTTGGGGGTCCGGCTTACCTCTATCTACATCATCTATACCTACAGTATCGTCTATATATATGTTTATGCCGGTACTTTTCAGTACTCTTAATATAACCTTCCTAGGATTCGATGAAACAACATATATTTTAATATTCATAGATCTGAGTTTTCTAAGAACCTTTAAAACATTTTTTAATAAAACTGTTTCAGCAAAATATTTTTTAAAGAAAAGTTTATCCTTTAGGGCAGCAATTTTCTCAATCAATTCTATATTATTACTGTTAGTTAAAGCTCTAGCTATATCTATACTCGTCTTACCCATCTCTTTTCTAACTCTTTCTTCGTCTACATCGTATCCATATATTTTTAATGCCTCGATCCATGAATCTATATGACCCTTAGTTGAATCAACTAATGTTCCATCTAAATCAAATATAATAGCCTCCATACTATGAATAAAGTTATTTAGATAATAAAAGTTTATCACATATGTAAATAAAGATATATTGAGTAAACGTACCACAAAAATATGGAGAACGAGGAGAGAAAAAGTTTATGATAAATATAATAAAGGAGGAAAATGATTACTCAAATGATAGGCCATTTAAGTCTAAATAGAAAAGAAATGAGGGATCATTTAAGTAAAGAAAATTATTAAAGAAGGAGATACATATTTAATTGGATGAAAAGACCTTAAAACTAATATATGTGTTATACTATGAATAAAGATCTACCCTTACTTGCAACCGGAATAATAGTAAAGGACTATAGGCCTCTATATAGATATTGGGATGAAGTTGAAAAACTTGGATTAAAAAAGCCAGTGATTGAAAGAGAAGACATAGAGTTTGTAGAGAATCTTATTAAAAAAGAAGGTATAGTTAACTTAAGTATAATATATAGAAAACTTGTAGATAGAGTTGAAAATAGGATTAAGATGGATATAGCTGTAAAGGTATATAGAGACCTGGGGTTAAATATACCTCCAATACTTGCAAAAAGGAAGATTGCAGAGATTCTTGCTGGATGGATAATTGAAGCATGTGATATATTCAATATAATAAAGATACGTAGGAGATAAAATAAATGAAAATTATGTTTATAAGCGACCTTCATTATTCTTCTAAAAGTAGTGAAATAGGAGCATTTAAATGGCTTAAAAAAATTGTTAAATATCATATGCCCGAATATCTACTTTCAGCTGGAGATTGGGGATATGAAGTTGATATGAAAAATTTTATAGATATTTTGAATCTAACAAAGATTTATACGATCTATGGTAATCATGATAATTTAAAAGTATTATTGTCTCTAAGAAACGTTGATGATACACCCATTTTAATTAAAGATGAATGTATATTGAAAATAGATGAGTTAAATATCACTGGTATAAATGGGATAATAGCCGAAAGGAGGAGGATGAGAAAAGGTGTTCCGAGAAAAAGACCTGAAGATTTTATTAGAATAGCTAGAAGCATTGATAATAAAAATATAGATATTCTGTTAATACATGAATCCCCTCCATTTCCAGAGTATAGAGGGTCTATGCATTTTAGAAGATCCTTAAACTCAATACTAGATGTAATTAGAATTTTAAAACCCAGAATAATTATAAACGGGCATCTACATTTTTCTCCATATACAGTCATATATTGTGATAAATATGTTTATATTAGGATTATAAGTTCACAGGATTCCAGGTATTATGCAATCTATGATGATAAAAAAATAAAAATATATTGTGATTACAGTGAGATTGCCAGTCTATATTGGTAGACTCATAGTTTTTTTAATTTTCTTTAAAACAACGCATGTTAATGTTTTATCTACACCCTTTATCTCCCTAAGTTTATTTACAACAAATTCTCCAAGACTATTCACATTTTTTTCAACAACCTCTATCATTATATCCCATTCTCCAGCAATAATATATACCCCCTGTACCTGAGGTAGAGATGCAATTTCCCTGGCAACATTTTCTTGCGAAGTTATACCAGGCTTATATGATGCAAGTATAAATGCCCTTACATGATATCCTATTTTCTCCTCATCTAAGACTGCATGATATCCCTTTATATATCCTTCTCTCTCAAGTTTTCTTATTCTAGAATATATTGTGGAAGCCGGTAATCCAATTACTTTTGAGAGCTCTCGACAACTTTTGCTAGAATCTTCTTGAATTAATCTTAGTATCTTAATATCTTTTTTATCCATAACAATATATATGGATATAAAATTTATAAATTTTTTGCTAATAATATGTACATATTAGAATTTTTAACAAAAATTTCTGAAAAACTTTTTTATATAGAATTGATATTATATGAATTATGCAGACCTATATAGACATCATATCCTATTTAAGGAGAAAAGAGATTATACCTATACTAAGGATACAAACTACTGTTTTAAAAGAAATACAGAATTTTATGATTTCAAAGGGATTTATAGAATTAATGCCAGTCATAACTTCCAAAATGACCGACCCCTTGGCTCCTGACCCTGCAAGCACAATTAAAAAGTTTCCAGTAATAGTTTACAATGGTCAAAAACTAGTTCTAACACAAAGCATGATCCTCCATAAACAGATTTCACTTATCTCTGGATTAGATAAAATATTTATCATGTCTCCAAATATTCGTTTAGAAGATGCTAAGAATAGACTTACTGGAAGACATTTGTTTGAATTTACTCAAATGGATTTTGAAATAGCCTATGCGAATATGGATCAAGTAATGTCACTGGTTGAAGACTTGTTAATACATGTCTTTAGAAGGGTATTGGATTTACATAAAGAAGAACTCAATTTACTCGGAAGAGAATTAAAGATCCCATCAAAACCTTTTAAGAGATATACCTCTCACGAAATGATCGAGGAATTTGGAGATCGTTGGGAAATGCTTGCATCGCAAACGTTTAATGAACCATTCTGGGTTACATGTCATAAAAGAGAATTTTATGATAGAGAGGACTCTAATAGACCTGGGCACTATAGAAACTATGATCTAATATATCCGGAGGGATTTGGTGAAGCATTATCTGGTGGTGAAAGAGAATGGGAGTATGAGATAATTTATAAAAAGATGATTGAAGGTGGAATAGATCCTTCGAGATTTGAAGAATACCTTCTATTGGCAAAAAAGGGTTTACTTAAGCCCAGTGCTGGTGCAGGATTGGGAGTAGAGAGATTTATAAGATATATAACTGGGGTAAAACATATAGGAGATATACAGCTTTTTAGAAGAGTCCCGGGAGAAAAAATAATATTTTAGGATTTTATATAAAAGTATTTTCCCCTATATTTTATTCTCGATATCTTTTTCTCTTCTAAAAGTTTTTTCAAAATTTTGGATGGTATTTCACCAGATTTTTCTATAAATTTATATGCATAGTCCTCTCTCATCGGATGTACCGATATTGTTGCAAGAAAATCTTCTACTATTTCTCCAGTAGAGGATAGAAATTTCTCGCCTTCAGGTTTAATGAGTAATTCAACCCTATCTCCAAGTTTCTCCCTATATATTTCATGCGCCTCAACTATTTTATCTTTAGTTGAAGGCAAAACCCATTTTTCTGCTGGAGGTCTTATAGGTATAGAAATATATGCTTTATCAACGTCTATGCTTGATATAAAATCTATATTTGATTTAAAATTTTCTATAGAATCATTTATATTTTTTATAATCATTGTTTCAGTAATAATTTTACCATTATAGATGTCCCTAAACTCAATTATTCCCTCCAATATTTTATTAATATCTAGTTTTCCATACGGTCTATTTATCTTGCGCCATATTTTATCAATAACACTGTCGATTTTCAATGAAACAAGATTGAAATAGGTTAAATCATTTCTAACATCTTCCATAAAAAGTAAAGAAGAATTAGTTAATATTGCTAATGGAATATCGGTTATCTCTCTAATTTCTCTAGCAATTTTACCTAAATTTATGTCAAGAGTTGGCTCACCATCTGGGACAAATGTAATGTAATCAATAGATTTCTCACCTAACCTGTTTAATACTGGAATTAGTTCATTCAATATTGAAGATACATCGTAAAATTTTCTTCTCTTAATAGTTAGATTTTTAGTTTTACCTACTTGGCAATATATGCATGAATAAGAACAATATTTTGATGGAATATTATTAATACCAAGTGACCGTCCAAGTCTTCTTGAAGGAACTGGACCAAAAATCTTTCTATGCATTTATATCAATTACATATGATTTCTATACTAATATTAATACTTAGCTAACTGTTCAAATATTGTACAGAAATTTTGTTGATAAATATAGCTCATTTATTAGATTGTTCAAATATTATACAAGGACTTAATATATAAAGGAGTAATGACATATTGTATCGGTGGTTAAATGAAAATTAACGAAATATTATTGAATAAAAAAATGCTAGTATTAGTTTCAATGCTTCTGATTTCGGGGATAGTTTTAGTAAATATTGGGGTGAAAAGAAATACCATATATTCTCCTGAAATCATATTTGAGGGAATAGTTTTACCCGTATCTGCTAAACCTATAAGTAGTACTACTGACAACACTACCTATATTTTCCAGTCATATTTCAGTGGTAGTCAAAGCTATGTTCCCACTATAACTGTTAGTGGAAAATGGGATATAAGTTTAGATGCAAATATTACAATAGTATCCTTTACTGTAATCGAAGAAGCGTCTACAGCCCAGCAAGCAGTCTCAGGCGTAGCTGAAAAAATGAATAAAATTGTAAGTAAACTTGAGGAACTAGGAATATCAAGAGATGAAATATATACTAAAAGCTATTCGTTAAATCCTATATACGATTATGATCAGAAACCTCCTAAGCTAGTGGGATATAGAGCTGAACATACAATAACTATAAGTTTTACAGATAAGTCTCTTGCAGCTAAAGCTATAGATGATACAAGCAGTTTAGGTGTAAGTAGAATTAGTGTTGCATTCAGCGTAGATAAAAAGGTATTCCTAAATGCTTATAAAATAGCGTTAGGAAAAGCTGTTAAAGAAGCTATGGATAAGGCGAATATTATGGCTTCCTCTGCCGGAGTTAAGTTGGGTAAAATTATAAGTATAAGTGAGTCAGGATATGTGTCTATACCTAGAAATCTTGCATATGAAGGGTCTAAAAGCATGATGACAGAATTTTATAGGACAGAGCTGACTATATCTGCATCCGTTACATTAAAAATAGAAATTATAAATGGCTAGATATTTTTACATCTCTATTTACCTTACTCCAGTATACTCTATAAAAAATATTATATGTCTTCCATCTATACTCTATTTTTTTATCCCATTTCTCTATAAATTTAAATGTTTTAGCAAAGACCTGCATTGAAAAATCATATAAGTTTTTCTCATCAATATTTCCATTCAAATATTTTTCCCTAATCTCTCTGGTATTTCTCTCTATATCTTTATCTATTTTTAATAATTCTCTACTATAATCTGAATAATATTTGGTGTAATTTGTTATAATCTTTCTATGAATTTTCTCATGAAGCCACCATAGTGACCTTCTATCAAAATTTTTCTCAGATTTTTCTGGAATATATGGTTTTTCAAAAAATACTGGCTTATATATACTTAAACACGGTGCAGATGTAGCTGTAAACCAGTGTATAGATGTCCTCTCATATAGTTGCCCTATATATGATCCAACTGTCTGACTTGGTCTCGTATATCCACCTGCATGCATACAAATATCTCTCATAGATCCATAAGCTGGATTAAAATCTGTATTAAAATGGCTTCTCAAAATACTTTTAAACAGACTTAGATCTATCTTACCCCTATTTTCCTCTAACATTTTTTTGGATTGAATCCATCTCTCCCTTCCCTTACTAAAATATGTATAGAACCAGCTTGAATAACATTTTGCAAAGTTAAAGTCATCCTCATCTCTACACCATCCCCTTTCAATAGCATGATTTATTAGATCTGGATGAGCTTTATCCCATTTATTTCCAATAGTTAGACAGTTTGATATACTTCTAACATCTTTAACCTTCTCAGCAACCCAATACTTTCCAGCAGTCTCTAAAACCCATGCCTCCCTAGAGTCAGCAATAATAAAAGAATTATGGTAATACATTTTTTTAGTATATCCACATTGACCTCCCTGACCATATTTTTCTATAAGATCTATAATTATATTTAATGCTTGAGACGCTGTTCTAGACCTCTCTAACGCAAGTCTAATTAAATCCATTCCAGTTAAACCCTTCTCTAAATATGGTTCCTTTGTAAATACAGCTTCATTACCTATAGCTACGCTATATTCATTTACACCCATCTCTCCACCCCACATCCATATTGGTCTGGACAATAGTATTGCATAAGTCTCCTTTACTTGTGGAATCTCAATATAGGTGCATTTAACATAATCTTCATCATGAAACATATGAGGATAATATTCTAAAATCTGAACCTCATTAGGCTCTCTATCACTATTCTTACCAAATAAAACACATCCATCCTTAGTAGAGTTAGCTAAAGCAACAATAGTATCACACATATAACCACAATAATATATATGATTTAAAGACAAAAATACTTAGCTATAAATAGTAAGTTACTAGAAATGGTAATGCTGACCAACAATATTTTTACAAATCCCTTAAATAAACATACATCATTTAACATCAAGAAGTTTATTTAAACATATTTATACTCGTATAAATAATGCTACGTATTAGTAGTTCAGAAACTTATATTTCTGAACTACCAATGAGCCTACGCTTGAACTGCTGAAGTATCAGAAAAAGAAGTTAGTAGTGCCATATTATAGCAAATAGATTAAGTACTCCTTTATGGTAAAGAAAAGTATTACTCCTGAAGTTAAGAACCGAATTAATGCTCATAGTGAACAATATATAGGAAGCTATAAGAATCTATAAGAATCTTCTGAACAGTGCTTATATAGCTAACAAGATATAGAGCAAAAGCTTATCGAGAGTCCCTAATCTTCTTCTAAACTATTGGCATAACAGACATCAAAGTAAAATTAGAGAAAAGGTTATCGATTTGGAGCCGATTATATTTCGCTTTCTTCTCTTAATATTAAAAGTCAATACAAAAGCACGCACTTAAAGCATACTTCTATATGCCTCATAAAAATGAATATTTAAAATTCTAGATAAACCTCTAGAACTATTTATGCAAGTAGTATACTAATATAGCGGTCTAAGTCACAGCAATATCTTCCTAACTAAATGCTCTGCATATAGATATGCTATAGCTAGCATTGGCTGAATGGCTGGTATAAGTGCTGGTGCTAACGTAGCTGTAGGTCCGAACCCGCAGGTGGCTATAGCTGCTGCGACGCTCTGGTTCTTCGTTATAGCGAGAAATGTCATTGCTTGATGCTCTCCGTACTGGATCTTCAATAGCTTACTTATCATCAAGCTTATCAATATTATGACGAAAACTATAAGAGAGTAACTTCCCATAATATCTAATGCAGTGTAAGGCTTTTTCACTATTAATATAGCCTTCCTAGAGATTAAAACGAATATGAGGATGAGCATTGCTAATACCGTGACAACTGTAAGATAAGGCTTAAGCTCCCTCTCGATGAACGTTACCCCCTTCTTTTTAATCAAATAGCGGCGTACTAGCTGGCCTATAATTAGCGGCACGACTAGCACAGCTATTACTGATTTCACAATCTCTAAAATTGGCGCACTTACTGTCATCGTAGAAGCATAAACGTAAAGATACGTTGGAATTAATACAGTACCTAAAGTGACTAGTACGAAGATGCTAGCCGTAGCAAGCTCTAAGTCTCCACTAGCCAGCATTACATAACCTATGGATGCTGAAGAGGCTGGAACAGTATTAGCCGTTAAGAAACCTAGCTTAATATCTGGGTTTAATATCAATATTGAGCCCAGATAGGCAAGTATGGGGGAGAGAACATAGGCATAAAAGACTACTATAAAGACACATTTAAGACGTTTCACAGAAGAACTAAGTTTTTCTCCTTTTAGAAGAATCATAGAAGGAAATATAGTTATCGTCGCGAGTAGCATCACGGAGCTCTTGAAAACCTCTAGGGAAATTTTAGCAACTAACGGGACCGAAGATCCCACTA
>Ga0190309_1000622_pt1 | contig 9842 bp, 7 predicted proteins | sample 48700767_MG_FD_161656 | JGI IMG/M metagenome (GOLD analysis project Ga0190309, IMG submission 161656) | Hydrothermal vent sediment bacterial communities from Southern Trench, Guaymas Basin, Mexico - 4870-07-6-7_MG | ecosystem: Environmental > Aquatic > Marine > Hydrothermal vents > Sediment ... | reverse complement strand
GGTGGTACTTGTCAAACCACTTTCAATCACATATCCACCTCCAAGGAGCTGATCCAAGTCTTTGGTTAACTTTTCCATTCTTACTTTTAGGCTATACCCGTCTTTTCTCTCAGAATAGAAAATCCATTCTCCGGTCTCAGGATCATGAGGTGTTTGTAAAGTAATGTTGCCTGCTGCATCCATCCAATATCCTTCTCCATTCCAGGTGTAAATATGAGTAGTACTCGCAGTAGAAGTAGGCACTTCTGAGGTATTATAAAGAGAAAGAATGTTACTTCCAACTCCTCCTCCTGGATTTGTGGTTCCAATTCCAACATTGCCATTTTCATCGATCACAAAGGGAGTGGTATCTGATTCTTCATCTTCAATCAAAAGAGTATTTCCTGTGCCAAGATTGGTAAGAGTGAGGGCAGTAGAAGTAGCAGAAGAAGTGTTTTTGAGTTTTATTATCGTTCCTTTCCCATTTTGAATCACAGTTAAAGCAGGCACTAAAGAATTCTCAAAAATAGAAACTCTTCCTTGAGAATAAATTCCAGCAGGACCAACATTAATACCTGTGTCAACATAAAGGCTGTTTCCTACTCTTAAGTTTTCAGAAATCTTAAGAGAAGAGGCAAAAATATCTCCAATAAAAGCAGTGGAAATTTTTAGTCCTGAAATGTCAGTAATAGCTAAAGTATCGCTTTCAAAATTAGCTAAATAAAGATATCTTCCAGAAATATCAAAACCTTCTGGACCATCAATTGAAGAATGGGAAAAAGATTTTACCACTTGAGGATTGGAAGGATCAGAAACATCTACCACTACTATTCTATCTTCGTCATAACTTGAAATGTAAGCATAGTCTCCTTTTACCTCAATTGAACGGCAATTATCCAAAAGAGGATGAGAAAGATAAGAAACTAAACTCAAAGAAGAAGGATTAGAAACATCCCAAATTTCAAGTCCTTGTCCTTCACTTCCATCGTATTCTGAGACTACATAAAGATACTTTCCTGAAAGGTAGAGACCAGAGGGATGAGGAAAATGAGAGCTTACACTACCCGCTTTTATTGGGGAGGCAGGATTAGAAATATCAATAACTACAATACTATTGAATACATGATTGGTTAGATAAGCATAATTTCCGGAGACCCACATATCAGAAATTTCACAAACTTCAGCTCCATAATAGGTTGCTATAATTTTTGGTGAAGAAGGATCTTCAACATCAACTACAGAGAAATAACAATTAAAAGGTCCAGTATAAACATATTTTCCAGAAACATAAAGTCCTCCTGCAAACTTACTTCCACTTCCTAAATTAACTGAACTTACTACCTGAGGTGAAGTAGGATTAGAGATATCAACAATTGTTAACTTACTGTTTGTTGTCCCCACATAAGCATAATTTCCAGAAATTTTAATTCTTCTAGCACCAGCTAAAAGAGAATCTGAAACAGAACCCACAATTTGAGGCGAAGAAGGATTAGAGATATCTATTATTACCAAAGATTGATTATTTTGGGCTAAAACATAGGCATATTTTCCTTTCACGGCAACATCAATGGCTCCATCTAAATTAGTGCTGTCAGTAATTTTTCCTACCAATTCTAAATCTCCGATTGTTTGAGAAAAACTTCCTCCAGAAAGGATAATATCTTTTGTTTGAGTTTGACCTCCGGTAGTGTTTTTCAAAGGAATAGTAGCAGTACCATCACCCGAACAGTCATCAGTAAAGGAGGTGGTAGTTTTAATTTCATTGTCAACTAAAATGACAGAAGAACCATCTAAAATAGAGGCAGTGGAGCGATAGACTTTATATCCTGTTGCTCCTTCAACTGGATTAAAAGAAATATCAATAGCAGTGTCAGAATCCCCGGTGGTGATAGAAACTTCTGTTGAGCCTATGGTTTCACCATTGGGATTGACAGCAGTTACCCTGTAATAGTAAGTGGTAGAAGTTGAACAAGAACCAGAAGAGGAAGAAGTAGCAACACTCAAACCTGAAGGCGGAGATAAAGGAGAAATGGTAAGATTAGCTCCAGATAAAGTAGCATTGCGCCAAAGAGCAAGCTTTCCTCCATCTGCTACTTGGAATACTTTGTATAAGTTATCATAAAGCTCAACAATATTTCCTGTTCCTGATTGAGTGACAGTAAGAGCGGTATTTGAGGTTGCAGCGATAAGATTAGTTCCTTGTTCAGCAAAGATATTACCTCTTAGCATTAAGCCCTGAGAGGCTAGTCTGTCATACATTGGCGCATATCCAGGAGTATAGCGCCAGAACCCAGTTTTATCACCACCTTGTAAAACATACATAAAATCACCAGTGTAAATTAGCGAGCCGCCATAGCTTACAGTATCAGGAGGAGAAGTCAATTTCTTCCAGCTATTTTGAGAGATAGAATAACGAGCAAAAATAGAGCGACAACCGAATATCATATAGATATAATCTCCGCCAGTATAAACAGCAGAACCCCCATTACAACTCTGAATATCAGGCATATTAGCCAATTGAGTCCAAGAGTTTGAAGAAATGGAATAGCGCCAGAAAGCGGTTGATCCTCCGCCGGGAGCGACATAAATATAATCTCCGCCAGTATAAACAGCAACGGCGCTGAAAGAAAGATCAAAAGGCATCTCCCCGACTTCAGTCCAGGTATTTGAAGAAATAGAATATTTGTAAACTTTATCTAAACTTCCGATGAATCCATAAATGTAATCTCCTCCAATGTAGACTAAAGGACAATTGTAAAATAATCCACAAATGTCTGGTAAAGAAGCCATTGAAGTCCAAGAATTAGAAGAAATTGAGTAGCGCCAGAAGTCGGTAGTATCTGCACCTCTGACAGCGTAAATGTAATCTCCCCCGGTATAAACCATTGTTGCTCCTAGTTCTACAGAAGCAGGAGTAGAAGCCATTGAAGTCCAAGAATTAGAAGAAATTGAATAGCGCCAAAAGTCAGTGGTATTATCTCCTCTCAAAGCATAGATATAGTCTCCGCCAGTATAAACCGCTTGAGAGCCGCCGCCATAAACTGTTGCTGGAGTATCTGCCATTGCCACCCAAACATCTTTTTTGTATTTAAGGTAATCGAAACTTCCCATTCCAACAACTTCCAGTTTATATTGTGGAGTTGTCGTGCCAATTCCCACATTTCCATTCTCATCAATTGTAATTCCAGTTGAAGTGGCTAAATTTGAACCTCGAACAATTTTGAGTTTGTTTGAATCAGATTGGTCAATTCCAATTAAAGCTTGGGTGATTGGAGAAGAACCGGTGCGGAAGGCAATTAGGGCATCGGTGGTTGAGGAAGCAGAAGTGATGGTGAGTTTGGTTTCATCGGTTCGATAGAGTTCAAGGAGGGAAAATGGGGAAGTGGTGCCGATGCCGATGTTGCCGGTTTTTCCTAAAACAAATTGATTTGGATTGCCAGTAACAAAGAAAGTGGTAGTCGTTGAACCTTCAAGAGTATGAGGATTAATGGTGATAGTTGAACCAAAACCTGAAACGGTGAATGGTCCTTCAACAGTGAAAGCTCCAGTGGAAGTACCAGTGTCAAAAGTTAAGCCACCAGTAATTTGAGTTGGGGCTGAAATAGTAAACTTACCTGCAATAGTAGTGGTTGAAAGTTGGGTTTCACCTTGAACGATTAAATTGCCAGTGGTAGTAGCTGAGCCTTGAATGAGAGTATCGCCAGTTAAAGTGATTGAGGTGCCTACTAAAGAAAGATTACCAGAGCTATCGATGAAAAAACGAAAAGTAGCGCCTTGAGAAAGAGTGTATTGGGAACTTGTAGCAAAGCTTTGAGTAAGGTTGCCAGCGGATCGAATGGTTAAATTACCAGCAAGAGTTTTCCAAATTGAGGTAGTGGCAGCTGAAATATTTACTGCGCCAGAATTGGGAATGAAAAAAAGTGGAGTTCCTGATTTTTGGATTGAAACAATATTTCCGGTGCCCGATTGGTTGATAGTAAAAGTAGTTGAAGAAGTGGTTGCGGTTAAAGTAAGGGTGGAAAAAATAGGAGAAGCAGCAGTGTGAATGTCTTGAGGAAGAGATAAAACGATGCTTCCGGTGCTAAAGGAAATAGAAATTTGATTGGAAGTGCCAAGAAGTTGTTTATACTCCCATCCGCCTCCAGAAGGAGTTACTCCTACCAGAAAATTGGGACTGCCTAAAGAGGAAAGTCCTGGAATCTTTAAAGTTCGATCAGCTGAAAGATCTCCTCCTCCAGAAAGAGGGAGGGTGGTACTGATAGTCCTCGTGGAAAGCACCGGAGGAACAACGGTGCAATTAGTTTCTCCAGGAGCACAATCAGGATCTAATGTCTCTCCTGGAAGGTAAGGACTATCTGGAGGAGCGGCTTTTACTAGATTTAAAGTAAGAAGGAAAATTGCGCCAATTAAAATGAAGGAAATAAGCTTTTCTTTGAGGTTGAGTTTCATAAAAAATTCTTTTGCATTTTGGACAAGGTGAAAATATCCATTTTAATTTTACGAAAAAGCGTCCCACCTTGTAAAGTGGAAAAGTAGTTTTTCTTTTAGCAATTTTCAAGCTGAATTTTTAATGGAATTGGTTATCTGGTTTTCAATTATCTTTTTAACCTCCTCTGGATTTTCAATGCCGAAAAGTTTTATTTCCATTCTAGAAGTGCCGGCAGTGTTGATGTGGAGCGTGCCGATGTTAAGGATTCTTTCAATAAGATTTTGAGTTAAATGAAGATCTTGAATTCTCTCATAGGGAGCTGAAGAAATTTTTCGGGAAAGAAAAGTAAATTCATGAATTACTTTTTTATCGGTAAGATAAAAAGTGTGAGCACCTCTGAGAAAGAAAGTGAAAATTATTAAAACAAAACCAAGACCAAAAAAAGGAATGGTTAAAAGACCAAGTAAATACCAGCCAAGATATGCCCAATGAGAAGGTTTTATTTCTTTTAAAATTTTTTCATCTTTCATTTCACCCACAATCACGGAGTTGCTTACCCTGGGTAAGCAATGCTCCGATGGGAGATTATTTGATGTGAATTTTTTCTTTAACAAACTTCACAATTTCCTCAGATAGTTCCACCGCTTCTTTGGCTTCGTTTTTTTTAAAAACACCTGAAAAAGTCATTCCAGGTAAAGCATCTGGATAACGAGTTGGAGTATAATATCCGTTTAAAATTTTACAACTTCTAGAAAGCTTGTTAAATTCTTTATCATATTTTTCGCAAAGGTTTAATAAAGCAATTAGATTGTGGGTTCTTAACTCTTTGGGATATTGCTTATAAAATAAAAAAGCCTTTAAGGCTTTTTCGGCAGCTTGTTGAGCATGGAAACATATATACCAAGGAAATTTTGGTTGTTCTTGCAGATTCACCTTGGCAAAGTTTAATTCATCTTGGGCTGCATCAAACCATTTTTGGTAACTAAACTTTCGGTTTTTCATAAATAATCTTGCTTGATTTTTTAATGCTTCTAAAAAATGAGTTAGATTTATCTTTAAGCATCTCTTGAAACTCTTTTGGAGTGTAAACCAAAATATCTAAAGGATAGTTTCCTTTGATTAATAAATTAACTTTTTTTAATCTTTGTAAAAAAGGAGCTTTAGTTTTTTTGATCACAATAAGGTCAAAATCACTTTGGGAATGAGATTTTCCTTTAGCCACACTTCCAAAAAGAATGATCTTTTCTGGTCGGTAAGGTTTTAAATCTTCAATAATCTCTTGAAGAATATTTTTTGGAGTTTTTTTGTTTCTTTTATGCTTCCTTCTCATTGTGTTAATTAGTATATCTCTCCACTCACTAGTTGTCAAAGTTTACCCATTTGCTTACTTACCTTGTTGCTTACCCTGGGTAAGCAATTGATTGCTTATTTCGTCCATTGGCATCGATGGTGAAGGCATCGACACTTAAGACCAAATTTTTTTGAATCATAGCAGTCAAGCCATTGACAAGTGGTCACAATTGGTTTTTCAAATTTTGACTGACAAACTTGGTTTGAGCAGCCAGCTTTTTGACAATCATTATCAGTTTGGCATCTTCCATAAGTTGAGAAACCGCAAAACTTGAGAGTTGGTGCTAAAACAAAAAGATTGTTATCTTTATCAATGAAAATCACTTCGGCTTTTTCAGAAATATCAAAAATTGTAACTTTTCTTTGGCACATGCATCGACAAAGCTCTCCGTATTGCTTTTCCAAAATTTTATAGGTCAAATTTTCTCTTTTTACTTCTACTTCAACTCCACAACAATTTACCCAAACCTGGGCTGTTAAAATTCTTTTTTCTTTATCATAGTCATAACTAAACGGTGTTTTTCCTTTCATTCCTAGCTGACATTCCTCCACTTTATAATTCACTTTTTCTTCAAAGCTTGGAAAAGAAGAAGGAGAAGACTCTTGCTTTTTTTGAAAAATCAAAAAACTCCCGACAATTAAAACAGAAATTAGAATAAGAAAACCAAAAAAGAGAAATACCCCGCGGGAAGTGATTAAAATTCTCATTTTAGTTATCAGTCTTTAAGAAGGCATTCATAAAGCACCACTCTTTTCACCTTTGGATCAGCTGGCAAGGAAGCGTGAGCGAGACGATTTTTAACTGGAATATTAACTCCTTCCCATGGAAGTTTTGCTCCTTCTACTGGCACAGTACCATCTCCAGGTGAGGAAAGCTCTTTCCAATGTTTTCGAGTTTCTCTTTTTTCTACTTTATACCAGCCATTCTTAACATCCACAATCAAAGCTCGAGCCGTAGTTTGAGTGGTGCCATAAATGTTATGATAAATCACATCTTCTGGTGGCGGATCTTGAGGAAAAGAATTAGGAATAAAAGGCTCCAAAGGATGATCAGGATAGTCTTCATATCGGTCATAAAGAGCATCGTAAGTAGGAATGAGCCAACCAAAAAAGGGCATTCGAGTTAAAAATCTTTCTACTCTTTTTCGACTCCATCCACTGGAAGCAAGATAAAACTTACTGCTTCCATTATTTGGTGTACCAATCATTATGACTCGATGAACTTTTTCTGCACCTCCCCAGCTGGCAGTGTAGTAGCGCGCCACTAATCCTCCTAAACTGTGACCAATAAGATTAACTTTAGCGGCATAAGTGGCTCCGTTTTCAGGATCAATAATTTGTTGAGTAATAAGCTCATCAAGTTTTTGAGCTACCTTTTGAGGTTTTCCTTTCACCGAATCGTAAGAGAACCACCATAGAGTTTTATAAGTTTCTTCCTCAACATCATAACCGGTAATAAAATCTCCTCTGGTTTTCCTTTGAAGATAACTCATAAAGTTATGATAGGTGAAAAAGGAGAAAGAACGACTTAAAAATACTTGAAACCAAATAGGAAAAGGTCCAACCGGTGCTCCCATTAACCCATGAATTACTATTGCTGGCAAAAGAATTTTTACTTCTTTTTTATCTGGTTCTGAAACCGAGCCATTTTCGAAATAAGCAATGGCGCGTAGAATAAACTTTTCGTTTTTAGTGAACCTTTTTACTTTCCATTTCTTAAGATTAATTCTTAGCGGAGTGGTTGAACTTAAATTTTCGGTAAGGAAACCAATTCCAATTTTTACTTCTTCTCCAGGTTGAGTAAATTTGGTAACATTTATTTCTTCTTCAATTGGTTGACCATTGATAATAGCATTAAATTTTACAAATCGAGCATAATTTTCTGAAGTTTCGGGAAACCAAACTTTCACTGCGATTCCTAATTCTGTTGGAGAAACCATTTTGGCTGAAAGAAGTTCAATTTTGGGTGGAGTGAGAAATTCAATTTTGATTGTTTTAACAATAATTTTTGAAGAAGAATAATGAGTGGTGCTCGTGGCTGAATGGGCTTGAGAGTAGGCATGCAAAAGAACTGAATTGCCAAGTTTTTCTACTGTGGTTTCATAAGTTTCACTTACCTCTTGACTTCGGGCTCCTTTCTCTCCAATTTCATAACCAATGAAATCATACCAATCTGATTCTTCTAATTCTACCACCTCAACTCCAGCATTAGCTGAACCATTTCCTTCAACCCAATGAGCTTCAATTTCATAAGAGAAATCAATGGTGACTTTAATGGGCCAGTTTTTTACTTCTTCCCATTGATAATCTTTTAAATCCCACTCAAAATTCACTCCCACCACAGCATGAGCTTCTCCAGCATGAGAAGGTGTGGCTTTTAGGAAAACATAAGCGGTATTACCTTCAGAAACTGCTTCTCTTTCTTCGGGCCAAGGCAGCGAAGGATTGTTGGGATCATTCTCAAACCAAACCTGATGATAATTAAATTCAGTAAAAGTTTTATTTTCTCCTATCCTAACGACAAAGTTTTCTTGAGCTAAAACTGAAACACCTTTAAAACTAAGCCAGAAAAGAGAAATAAAAAAGAGAAGTAAAGTTAATTTCTTTATCTTTTTCATGTTCATGGATTTTTAAATTTAATTTTTAGACCTTTTCAGCGACTAAAAATTTTTAGAGATTTTATTTAAAAAAACCAAAAAGTCAAAAATGCCACCGGAGGCGGTGGCATTGGTATTTTTGAAATTTTTAAGTGCTTTTTAAGAAGCTTGATGGAAAAGGGTGGTAAGCTCAGCTAAAGAAGAAAGTAAAACCATTTGTTGGATAATACTTTCAGTATTTTTAGATTCAAATTTATAACCTTCCAGTTTTTCAGAAAGTGAAGAAAATTCAGGAAAAAGAGAAAATTGAGAAGGAAAAATTCCACAAAATTTTCCTGCGATACCAAAACTCACAAAAATTTTTCCTTCTTCATCCACTTCTGCTTTGAAAACCTTTGAGTCCATCTCAGAAGGTTTTGCCATTTTTAGATAAGCTCTTTTCATTGCTTCCTCTATTCTTTTTTTTAGAGAGTTAACTCTGGGATGATTTTTCAAAAACCTAGCCAACTCGTTTCCAACCTCACCTTCTATGGGTGCTCCCTGAGAATATGGAGAGGAAGAGAGAGAAAGATTTACTATCAGTGGCTGAGGAAAAGAAGATTTTTTATCTTTTAAAGGGAAATCAGTGTAGAGATTAAGAATTAAAGTAATGACCATCAAAGAAGCAGAAATAGCGAGAGGCTCCTCAATCTCGATTTCAATTTCTTTTCCGGTTCCGCGGCACCAAAAGCATTCTTCACCATCTTTTTTTCCTGACCCTTTGCAATAAAAACACTCTTCTTCAGTAAATTTTATCGTCTCGGGATAAGGAATAAACCATTTCCCAAATTCTTCTTCTTCTCCTTGATAGGGAAGCACTCCTCCGAATCCTAAATTTTCTTCTTCTCCAATACAAAATCTTTTTTTAACTATTTCATTCCCTAAAAGTTGTTCTCTGAGATATTTCACTATTCTCCACTCCTCGGGAAAAGTTTTGATTTCTTTCAAAAAACTTTCAAGATAACCTTTTTTAATTTTCAGAACAATCCCTTCATCTCCTTTAGAACCAAATTCATACCAGCAAGGGAGTGGTGTTCTTAAAATGCTGGTGGTAATCATTGCGTCACCTCCTTTTAATTTTTTTAAATTTCTGGCTTTTTATAATATCAATTTGCTTGGCTTTTTCAAGATTTTAGATTTAATTTTTGTTCTTTTATCCAAACGGTTTTATAAAGAGTGATGCCAACAATATCTCCAAGCAAAGCGGCTTTGATCCAAAAAGAACCTTCTCCACTATCAGAAACAATAACTGGTCTTTTTTTAGGATCAAGTTTTTTTACTAGCTCAATTTCTTCTTTTAAAAATTGAGGCATGATTTTAAAAGGGCACTTGCCAAAAGGAAAGAAAGGTTCATTTTCAACCTGCCAAGCCCAGATATTTTCGACATTTTGATATCTTAAAACAATTTTTTTCTATCAACTTAAGCACTCTTTCTTGAATTTCTTCAG
>Ga0190309_1000621_pt1 | contig 9847 bp, 16 predicted proteins | sample 48700767_MG_FD_161656 | JGI IMG/M metagenome (GOLD analysis project Ga0190309, IMG submission 161656) | Hydrothermal vent sediment bacterial communities from Southern Trench, Guaymas Basin, Mexico - 4870-07-6-7_MG | ecosystem: Environmental > Aquatic > Marine > Hydrothermal vents > Sediment ... | reverse complement strand
GAAGCCGGGGGCGGGGGCGACGCCTCTACATCTTGTAGCTAACGCTCCAAGATGGGCTGCCGCTCCACTGCTTCGCAGTGGCGGCAGACGAGGCGTCTGGCTTCTGCAAAATTCAAGTTTTTGCCCAGTGGTTACGGCAGCCACAAATTTCAAATTTTAGGGGGGGTTCTTACTCACACGGGTATTTTTATATTCACACCCTATAAGAGTACCCTGTTTGTGGCTGCTAGGTGCATATCCCTAAGGTGCGGCCCCCGCCCCCGGCTTCTCATGGCTAGCACGCGTGGCCTTTGCCGAAATGTAGGGGTTTGCGTACTATCGCACTTATCAGGTACAACCTGATATAATACCTTCCTTTTCTCTAAGGTATGCCCTCGCTGTCTGTTCGCCAGCGAGGGCTTCATCTATTTTTTTGTTATAGAATTTTTTTATAAGTGGTATAAGAAAATGGTATTTGACTAAAATCTTAAAACCAGGTATATTAAGAATACCATGGGTACCTACTTAACCCAAAGGGAAAAAGAGAAAAAAAATTCTCCTTTTTCCCTAGGTTTCCCTAGAAAAAAAGGAGAAAGGAGGTAAGACTATGAATAATTTTGATTTTAATAAATTATTGAAAAAAGTCAAGAGGTCAAAACCTAACGCACCTAAAAAACCAAACTTAATAAGCCTTAATATCCTGACTCTCTTAGTAAATCTATGCGCACATTCCAGGAAAGATTATTGTTTTCCCACACAAGACTGGTTGTTGAAAACACTAAAAGAAAAATACTGGTGCCCTATCTCAAAGAGGACGCTTCAAGCCCATTTGAAGTTGTTGGAACAAGAAGGGTTTATAAGAAAACAACGGCGCTTTAAAAGACTAAAAGATGGTACCCTTGTAAACATGTCTAACCTCTACTTTCTTTGTAAAAGAGCCTATGCGTTTATTAAAGCCAGACTCAAAGAGACATGGCATTGGGTTAAAAAACGCAAAGACTGGGCAAAGAAACTTATCGTTATTGCGAAACTCCACGAATGGAAAACAAAGCTAGATCATAGCCGTAGTCCGCAGGACTACATAGCGCTAATAAAGTTTATTACAAGCATTTGAGGAGGAATATACAATGCCAAAAGACGTATTAATCAAAATAGTTTGCACAATGTGGCCTGTCCTAAGGCCAGAGTTAAAAAGGATAGTAGATGACACAAGCACACCAATAGACAACTGGGTCTTAATGGTCTTAGACGCATTCTTTACCGAATTGTGCAAGGAAGATGCTGATTAAGCCAGGCGTGGACATATCAAGGCTGCGTCCGCCTATTAGGCGGGCGCTTTGTGTCCTTGACAAGATATACAAAAAATACGATAGCGAGCTTGTAATTACCAGCACCTATGATGGCAACCACCTACCCTGTAGCCTTCACTACCAACATCTAGCCGTAGATTTCCGCTTTCCCAAGTCACAAATAAACCTAGTTGTATCAGAGATTAGAAACACACTAGGCAGTGATTATGATGTAGTCGTGGAAAGTGACCATATACACTTAGAATATGATCCTAAGGAAAAATAACTTATTAAATTCCTTTTTTCCGCCCACCCTCTTAGGAGAGGATAAGAGGCCAAAGAACCTGTCAAGGTAGAATTGCCACGCCGCCCTAATGCTCACTGCGGCCAGAATTTTAGGGATTGCTCCGCGCACCAATTTGGAGATTAAAATTTCTCTCCGCTTCGCTCCGAGAACCGCCCACATACATGGGCTATTTTAAACTCCAAATTGGTACACTAAACGCTCCGCAATTCTTTCCCTAAAATCTGGCCTTGTTCGCAATAAGGGCGGCGGGCAATCTCCAGCCTTGACAGAATCTTTGGCCTGTCTTAAAAATCCTTTTGAAGGGTGGGCGGAAAAAAGGGCGTAGTCTATCCTTCCCTCCTCTTTCCCTTGCCTGCCGTGCTTTTCTGGCACGGTGGGCGAGGATGTCACGCACACCTTAGGAATATCAAAACCTAAAATCTAGTAATACCAACAGGTTTAGGTTGGCATAGGAATTGCATCTAGATAAGGCATGATGAGAAGAGCAAAAATACATGGAAGCTATGATCTTGTTATTAAAGAAAAAAAGGGGAGGAAAAAGTATAAATGTCCCGTTTGTGGGAAGCCTGTCCCCGTAAAAGGGACATGTTCTTGGAAATGTTGGAGGAGATTATTAGACATGGACCATAATAAGACAGGAGGGTAAAGATGTGGTGGATTCTTGATGAATATTTTGAAAAAACAAGGCCAAATTTATGGTATTGGTTAGCCACAGCTCCCCTGTCCCAGAGATGGAAGGTTTGGGATGGGGTAAGGCTGCCAATGCCTGGAGAGAAAGGGGGTGAGATAAATAGTGAAGGTGAGAAAGGTAAGGACTAAGCCTTGCAAAGGCTATATGTATAGGGTGATTGGGTATGACCCTCAGGGGCAACAAGTTGGGCATCATGATGTGATGACTCTATATCAAGCTCTCTGGGCACTGGGTTTGTTACAGAAGGAGGAAGGAGCAACCACGATAGTAATATATGATAAGCAAGGAAAGGAAATAAAGGTAGGGGGTGAGAAGGATGGAGAAAAGACAGACGCCAATATGGGTTAGGTTAGGCGTTTCTTTTATAGACTGGGTAGATTTCAAGCTTAGCTGTGCAAAGCAAGGTCTTAAGGGTGAAAACGTCCTTAAGGCATTTATAGAGAGCCAGGCAAAGAGTTATCGGGCCTGGCTGCAACAAAATAAAAAAAGGGGGTAAGAAAAATGATAGGAGTAAGATTGAAAGTTTTTCATTGCGGTCCTTCGAGTTTAGCAAATCTATTTAATGAATGGGTACAAGCAAACCCTGCTATTGAAATAGCAGACGTTAAAGTGGTTCTAGATCCTAACCCTGACAAACTCCAAACAGGTGACATAATCTTATTGGTGTTTTATTACCCTGACTAGTCCTAAGGGCGGCCAATAGGCCGCCTTTTTTTTTGCCTTGACATATCTACATTTTTTATGGTATAGAAAAAACAAATAATATCTATAAGGTTTATTTATGGGTAAAACCTACCAAGAGATACCTATTAAAGATATTATCCCACCACCAGCCCCAATAAGACTAGCAGCCGAAAAGACAGAGATAAGTGAATTGGCTACAAGCATAAAAACCGTAGGATTAATTAATCCTATAACTGTCCGGCCTAGAAACGGGAAATATGAGGTTGTGGCAGGACATAGGCGGTTTTTGGCGTGTCAAAAAGCGGGGGTTAAGACCGTGCCTTGTGTTGTTGCTGATGTTGATGAAAAGACACTTGGAGATTTTATGATTGCTGAGAACCTTTCTAGGAAAGACCTTAGTCCTGTTGAAGAGGCAGCAGCCTTTAAGGACATACTAGATCATACGGATCATACGCCCAGGTCTTTAGGCGAGGTAATAGGCAAAAATAGGGAGTATGTAATAAAGAGGCTACGCATATTAGATTGGCCTGCTGATGTACAGAAGGCACTACATGAGGGAAAGATATCGTATGGTGTAGCAGAACAGCTTGCTATTGTAGATGATTCAGAGACTAGGGCTAGATATCTTCTCTCTGCAATAGAAAGCCAATCAAGTGTTAAGGTTGTGAAGAGTTGGGTAGATATGTATCTTGAGGCTAGACACTACGGCATGAAACTATCAGAGGATGAGTATGGGCTAGTGAAGCCCCAGAAACAGGACGGGGTAAAGGTATGTTGCCAGATTTGCGGCCGTATGTATAGGCCACAATGGGTGACGAGTGTAATCGTATGTAGAGATTGCATACGTGCAATAAATCAAGCCCTAGCGGCTTTGGAGGCAGGTGATGGACGGCCCAACCACAATGATAGTAGTGGCCCTGGTAGTGGAGATGTTCAGGATAGAGAGAAAGATAGGAAAGATTGAAAAAAACCTTTTTATGCTAGGGCAATTTTTAGAATGGTGGAGGCAAACATATGACACCACAAGAAAGAATATTAGTGGACAGATTGAGGATGATAATTGAAAATTTAGGTTGGCGAATGACAGAGACAAAAGTAGAGGACAACCAGATTAAGGTTGTCTTGGTTAAGGAAATAAAGAAAGAGGGAGGTGAATAAAGTGCCTGCAATAAGGAGTATCACAAAAATAGCCGACAAGTGGAGCACAGTAACCAGCACTAAGAGCACATACTATGAGGAAGGTGTAAGAGACCCTAAAAAGGATTGGCAAGCAGAGGCCGTGGCAGCAGAGGAGACCTATAAGGCAGCAGTGACAGCAGCAGCAAACCAGGGCAGATATGGGAAAGGAGTAGCAAAGGCAGGAACAGCTAAATGGAAGGATAGGGCACTAAAGAAAGGCCCAGCCAGGTTTAGTGAGGGTGTGTTGATTGCTAAACCAGATTATCAAGCAGGGTTTCAGCCATTTGCAGAGGAGATTGCTAGTGTTGAGCTGCCTAAGAGGGCACCTAAGGGTAGTAGAGAAAATATTGAAAGAGTTTGGGCTATTGCTGATGCCTTACATAAGAGGAAACTGGCAGAATTAGGAGTTGGTTAATATTAGTTAACACTAAATGGTGTCCCTCATAATGAGGTGGGGTAGGAAGGTGGGTAGAATATATAACTAATAAGGGGGTGTAGTATGGCACTCAAAGAGCCCTTTATGGTGAAGACCGTTATAGGGAATACTGACCTGGAGCTTAAGGCTGATAGCGGGGAGAGTTTCCTAATTAAGGATATTCAAATATACAATCCAGCAAACGACTACATAACACTCACAATTGACAAGGTGACAGTGGGGTATTTTAGGGTTGGTGGTGTCCTTGGTAGCCATTTACCTTTTATTATGGGGCGTAGTGAACACGCACACGATTGGAAGACTAGCACTACATCAGTTGGAGATCAGACTAGTTTCGCCGGCCTATTAAACGCAGGTGCTACCGAGGTAGCGGCAAAGATGATTGGCGGACTCAGTGCAAATACCCTTTACAGAAGGGTTGGAAACCTAGCTAAGGCACCTATGCAGGGAATGAAGACTATTTTAGGGCTGCTAACAGAAAAGGGTATCTTTAAAGGGTATCCGGTGGCTACAGGCCAAGAGTTTAAGATTTCAGGGGCAAAACAGAGCGGGGCAATACAGCTTGTTATATATGAGGTTTATGATGAAGAGGATATTAAGAAGGATATGCCAAACGGAACCGACGCTAAAGAATACTTCTTTATGAATTATGGTAATGCGGGTAGCAATATCAACACAGATGGTGACACATTATATGATACACCTAAATCTCCTGCCCAATTTCCAGACTTCCCATTTGGCAAGGTAGTTGATCCTAAGAAAGAGGTTACTATACATGGGGTATGTGCTAGTGATTTCGCACCAAAGGAAAACGACGGAACCAACTATTGCTATACTAAGTATTTGAAGTTTATTAGGGGCAGGAAAACCTTATTTGATGAAGACCTAAATGGGTTACTCCTATGGGCAAACTTTGCAACTGCCTTAGGTAATATGGACATGGTAGGTGAAGGGCAGTCAATTATAGGCAATTACAGTGATAAGGATATGAAAATGCCTTTGTTCTTCCCTACACCACTTGTGTATGGTCCAGGAGAAGAGCTGAATATCTACCTTACAACTGTAAAAGGTGGTACTGGCCAAAACATCGGGACTGATGAGCACGAGATAGCACTAATCGAGACAGTTAAAATATTAGAATAGTGAAAATGGAGGGAAAACAATGATATATTTCAAAAAATTTAGTGTCTCTGGTGTAGCAAATAGTGAAAAACTAGATGATGGCCTACAAAGTACTGAGGCAGAAAAGAAAAGGCTACTATCGGTGTTGATCCAGGTAGATGGATACGCTGACAATACTGTTGTCGGATACCTTGAGACTACCAAGGTGTTTGAGATACCAGATAAGTTTATTGATACTGACGCAAACACAGGAAGCACAAACAGCCAGTATTCTTTCAATAGGATGAATGAGATTGAAGTTGGTGTTGACATGCCAGTTGGCAGTAAGTTTAAGGTTGGAATTGTTTGCGGGGCGACCGCAAAGAATATTAGAGGGGCTTATAGATACGAGATAATTAGGTAAAAGGGAGTAAAAATGTATTATCTAGATCATCCTTTTGACGTGCGCACTTTCACATCTAGGAGGCCCACCCCAACAACATTTGAGTTTACACCGCCTACCGTAACAGTAGAGGAAAGGCACATCGAGCTGGTATCAAAACAGGATATCACAAATATAGACCAGATAGTTGAACAGCTACACAAACTGTATGCAACAAACCTTTTATCTCAAGTTGTAGCGTTTATAGCTGGCCAAGCTGAAATTGGGTTTAGGCTTATTAGGTGCACAAATGAAGGGGCTTTACTAACAAGCCCTGTTGGTGGTGGGTATGATAGAAATGAGGTAAAAAGCGGCAATGCACCAGACAGTTATGGCTCTGCTATAGCATTTTCCCAAAAGTGCACTAGGATAGATATCTTAACATGGGATTATCCCTGTATTTTTAAGCGTTCCAGGGACGGTGTGACTTGGGATGACGAGTTTGAGATACCTGCTGATTTTTTCTACTCAATTGATTGTGATACCCTCCAATTCAATATCAAAAATAAGACAGCTGGCCAAACGTGTAGGTATCAAGTAACAGGGTGGTTTAAGGAGTAATCCATGCCAAATTGGGGATATACTCGTGGCGTTTCCCTTGAAAATGTGACAACAAATGTCAGAGCTGTACTAACCCCCTCAGGCTGGTCTCAACGTGCTGATATGCCAGATCCAGGAAGGAGGGCACACACCGCCCAGTTTGCAGGGGGAAAACTATACGTTATAGGGGGGCATGCTACTAGTGGGAAAATACAAGATTGTGATGAATATGATCCCTCTACTGATACCTGGACAAGTAAGGCAGATATGCCGAGCCCGGCCCGCTCAAATATGGCAAGCGGAGCAATAAATGATAAAATATATGTCGCGGGTGGATACGATGGAACAAACACATTAGCAGATTGTGATGAATATGATCCGGCCACAAACACGTGGGCATCAAAGACAGATCTGCCTACCCCTGATAGGTATAACTCTGCTGGTGCTGTTGTTAGTGACAAACTGTATGTCATAGGTGGGTATTCAACAACCTCAGGACGCCTACAAGATTGTGATGAATATGATCCCTCTACTGATACCTGGACAAGTAAGGCAGATATGCCGAGCCCGGCCCGCGAAGCCCTTGCTGGGGCAACACAAAATGACAAGATATATGTCTTTGGTGGGTGGGATGGGACAAATATCTTGTTAGATTGTGATGAATATGATCCCTCTACTGATACCTGGACAAGTAAGGCAGATAAACCACCTCCTACCTTTGCAAATGCCGCAGCAGCGCCTTGGGATACAAAGATATCTATAATTGGAGGATGGGATGGAGAAAATGCAATTTATAGAGATCATTGGGTATATCTACCAGATGACAACTACTACATAACAGCTAGAGATTTACCCTTAATTGGGGAAAGTTTAGCAGCAGCAACATATAACAACATCATTTACTGCACAGGTGGGGGCTATCACACTCATTATTACAAAACCTTATGGATTTTTAATGTCAAAGAATATCTAGACCTAGAGGAGGTTTGATATATGCCACAAGAACCCAAGATAACATATAAAAAGTGGGAAGGTGAACCGTTAGGCAAGTTAAGAAGCGAGATGGAGGTACGTAAACACTTTGGGATGGGGAAAGATGATGTAGCGTACATGATTTTTATTGACGGCAAGCTAACAATCTTTCAATACCATCGTCCTTTTCAGGGTGGCATGACACCCATGAAAGAGGACGATTGGGAAAAATACGCAAAAGAGCACGTGGAAAGGCTAAAATCTAGAATACCCGCCTAATAATGCATATAGAGCTTGGGCTTGAGTACTCTACCCTTTGGCCAGGCAAACCCCCACAAATGCTTGCCTCAGACGTCCCTGCTTGGCGAGCATACAGAGAAAAACACGCAGGGGAATGGGAAAAATTTTATTACAATGTTGCCATGACCCTGCGTGATTTTCCTAAGGATTGGTCACCAGAAAGGGTTAAGGCTGCCACATACAACCTAGGGAAAAGGGTTGATGTGGTAGCATATAGAAAAGATTTAATCTGGCTCATCGAGGTCACAGATAGGGCTATGGTTAGGAGTGTGGGCCAGGTTATTGTTTATAGGCGACTTTGGGGGAAACTACGGCCCTTCAAACAAGAATTTGAAGGGGCAATAATATGTAGATACACAGACGAAGATATCATATACACATGTGAGAAAGAAGGCATCCACTTGATAGTTGTGCCCATCTAAAACATGTCCGTAGATACCTACAAAGCAGAAAGGGAAACTTGGGTTTACAACTCTGAGTTTGCCCTGCCAAAAGACCTACAGGAGTTTGATAAATGGCTTGAAGATGAAATTATGCCCTATGTTATTACTCAAGACACGCAAGTTGATACAAAACCGTTACAAAGAGAGTCATATTCTAGAGCACTTGAAAAAGTGGAAGAATTTACAGAAGACATTTTTACAACGGCTGACCGCTGGTTTCTTATCCGGCCCTGGGATGAGCTGTCACCACAAGAAAAAAGATATAGAATGGCAAAATGGAAAGAACAACAAGAAAAGTCACATGTACCTGGCTGGGCTAAAGAACTACAAAAATGGGTTACCCGCCTTGACGATATTGAGGACATCCTTAGTAGCGCCGCCGCTATCTCACGTTTAGGGGCTTTCCTTATACCCCAAGCTGCACCTATTTTAGCCCCTTTATCAGCGGCCTTAGAACTGGCAGCACTTGCCTTCGATATCCCAAAAGACCTCTTAGCCGTTCCTTTAGGACCCATGGGACTTAAGAGAACCTATGAAGACGCCGGCAAACTGCTCCATCCCTGGAAAACTATTAAGACAATTCTCAAGAAAGAAGCTCCCAAAACCCTAAAGGAAGCAATGCCAGGCTTAGGTACTATGTTAGAGATAGGCCAAGCTGCTAAGACCCTAACAGGCCATGGCATTAGTTTAGGCCCGATGATGGGGGCTATCTCAAATGTTTGGTTTGGTGCCCTTGAGAAAGTGGGCATTACTCATAGTGAACACCCACACAAGAAACCGCCGCACCACAGTCCAATACTTCCAGAAAACCACGGCATGCCTATAGGGCTTAGTTTTAGAACCTTGGAACACGAGACAGGAAGGAGCGGATTGAAGAAACTGCAATATATACAATTTCCCATATCAAGCCCAGATGAAGGTAAATTCTACAAACTAGACCTAGGTATAGAGGGAGTTTTTAGGCAACCCACAGGCATGGAATTTTGGGCGCTCAGGACATGGGAAAATGCCTTTTGTGTTATGGCTCATCCTGGTGGAATTGAGGAAGACGTACAATTTCATGCAATATTTGCTATGACTACCACAATGCCTTGGGCTTTTAGATATCTCCAAGATATTGAATGGTGGAAAATAGCCGAGGCTATAGGCGGGGAAAAGGTTATTCCTTACAGCCCTGCTCCAAGTTTCGGCACTAAGTGGCTAGAAAGCCAAGGGGTTGATCCATATACCCCTCAAAGGCCTATCTCTCGACGGGGCGACGACGATATTACGTATGATGAATATATCAAGCGTAATGCCGAATATATAGCTATGCGCATCCATAACATGCTAGAGCGCCATAGGGGCACCTACCAGAGTTTCGTTCTAAACTCATGCATAAATTACTTGGGGAACGCCATCAAACACGCCCTAAACACAGACCCGCTTGAACTAATTGGAACACGAGAAGTCCCCGCAACAGGGGCAAAATACGAGGTCTATAG
>Ga0190309_1000618_pt1 | contig 9892 bp, 9 predicted proteins | sample 48700767_MG_FD_161656 | JGI IMG/M metagenome (GOLD analysis project Ga0190309, IMG submission 161656) | Hydrothermal vent sediment bacterial communities from Southern Trench, Guaymas Basin, Mexico - 4870-07-6-7_MG | ecosystem: Environmental > Aquatic > Marine > Hydrothermal vents > Sediment ... | reverse complement strand
AATCTGTATTAGGGTTCTCGTTGATGGCGGCTTGGGCTTCGCCTCGACCTGCGAGCTGAATAGCTCGGCGGCTCGGTCGATAGCTAGGTCGGCCGTCTCCGTGGCTAAGGCTTCCGCGAAGCTCATCAGGAACAAGATCAGGCTCGGCGAGGGGAAGATCTCGAAGGCGCGGGTCGAGGTAAAGCCTAGGATAAGGTTCGACGCGGTCGATCTAGATTCGAAGATAGGTTTTCTCAGGGAGGTGGATAAGGCGGCCGTTGAAGCTGGGGAGAGGCTTGGGGTGAAGGTCTCCTCGAGGCTGCTGGAGCTCAGGAGATGGGATATGGAGAAGATCCTCCTCACGAGCGACGGCGCCGACATAAGGCTCAGGATTCCGAGAACCATGTTCGAGTATTTTCTAACCGTAAGCTCCCCCGGGAAGGGGGTTATCCAGAGGTTCGAGCATCTCGGCGAGTCCCGAGGCTGGGAGGCGGTGGAGGCTTGGAGACCTCTCGATAGGATTTCAAGAGAGGTTTCGGCGATCTCGAAGACGCTTCTAGAGGGGGTTGAGCCTCCAAAGGAGCCCATCGACCTCGTCTTAAGCCCGGAGCTAGTCGGGATAATCTGTCATGAGGCCGCGGGCCATCCATCCGAAGCCGATAGGGTTCTCGGAAGGGAGGCCGCTCAGGGCGGGGAGAGCTATATCGAGCCGAAGCTCCTAGGAACGAGGATAGGATCGGAGCGCGTAACGATAGTCGACGACTCGACGATACCCGGATCCTTCGGATACCAGCCATACGACGACGAGGGGGTCGAGGGCAGGGAAAGGAGGCTAATCGACTCGGGGATTATTAACGAGCTCCTCCATAATCGCGAGACCGCGGCGATCTTCGGGGTCGAGAGTAATGGTGCGGCGAGGGCCGCCGGCTACGATTATGAGCCGATCATAAGGATGTCGAATACGTATATGAAGCCCGGAGACCACGGCTTCGAGGAGCTGGTGGAAGACGTTAGAGACGGAGTCTACGTGAGGAGCTATCAGGAGTGGAATATCGACGATCGGAGGTGGAATCAGAGATACGTGGGGGTTGAGGCGTATAGGATCGTGAACGGGGAGCTGAGGGAGCCCGTGAGAAACCCCGTCATAGAGCTTACGACGAAGAGCCTATTCTCGTCGGTTGACGCCGTCGGAAAGGATCTAGAGTTCTCGGCGGGATACTGCGGGAAGGGTGATCCGATGCAGGGTATCCCGGTGTGGTTCGGGGGGCCGCATATCCGGCTTAGGGGCGTTCGGCTCGGAGTCCGAGCGGCCTAGCCTACGCTATGAATTCTTCGAGTGATGCCTGCTCCCTTTCCTCGGCCTCGAATAGGGATTTTATGTTCTCGAGGGCTAGGATCACCCTCTCCTTAAGATAAGGCGTCCTAATCTTCTCGAGCAGAATCCTCTCCACGAGCTCCACGTATTTCTCGACAGTCCCCTTGAAAACCGTCTGAGATACCTCTCCCCCGCAGTTCAGGCATCTCCCGGTCAGGGGGATCCTCCTATATCTCGCTCCGCACCTCCTACATCTAAACTTCTGGAGGAGAAATGCCCTCATGTTCCCGATTATGTCCGAGAGGAGGTGTGTTTCGATAAGCTTCTCGGCGACGTAGAACTCGTCGACGGCGTCTATCTTCTCGGCTAGCTCCAGCTGGCCTAGAATCTTCTCGAACATGCTTCCATACCTCTTATACGATGATTCGACCGGGTGCGCCGTGAGGCTCCTCTGGGGATGCGTATACCCTATCCTAAGCTCCCTCCCGGCTTTAAGCAGGTATCCTATCGTCGGTATCCTCCCGGCCAGCTCGGAGATGTGCTTCTCCTTTTCCGCGGCCTCGTAGAACTCCAGCGGAATCCTATCGATCACGTCTAGGTTATGGGCTTGCTCATCGACCTCGCGCGGATCGATTATCACGGTTATGAGGAGCGGCGTATCCATCCTGCCGCCGACCCTCGCCGGGAGGTAGAGCTTGGAGAAGTTTATCAGGGGGTCGAGGAGGAGCATTATGCTGTCCTCGTCTCCGTCGCAGTCCCTGCGCTTCGCGGCGTGGAATATCGGGTGTGCTAGGCACGCGAGGGAATCCGTGAACCCGATTATCCTCCCTACGACGCCGGCGTAGGTGTGGGGCGATAAAGCGGCCACGAGGTGGCCTAGGAGGTCGTCGATCGACGAGAGCTTGTAGAAGGGCTGCATCCCCGCGAGCTTGACCAAGAGATCGTCTATGAACTTCGAGACCTTCAATAGGTGCTCGGCCGCCCTCCTCGGTATGACGACGTCCTGAATCATCAACTCCAGAACCTGATCGGGGGACTCGAGCCTCCTCCCGCGTATGTCGTGGGTGTATCCGAGCTCTCTGAGCTTCTCAACCGGGACCCCCACCTGCCTAGGCGTGAAATGGGTTAACGGGACGTTCGTCGCGTCGAATCTTATGGTTCCGTCCTTGTAGATGCATAGCCCGTACTTCGCCCTCAGAACGCCCTTCTCGAGAAGCTCCGGAACCTTGGCCAGGCTGTTCAAGCCCTTGACGCCCTTAAGCTTGGGAGGCGCTTGCTCCGAAATCCTCTTCAAGGCTTTGTAAAGCTCCTCTCCGAAGTTCACCAAGTATCTCCTCGAGTAAATCACCCTACCCCCGCATCTCGGGCAGGCGCCATCCCCCGCGTACTCGACTTCGAGACCGCAGCTCTCGCAGACCCCCATAAGCTTCGTTGGACGACCACACTTCGGGCACCTCTCCATCCAAGTGATCTCGCTGCAATCCCCGCACCTCCTACTAGCCAGCTCGACCACGGCTTTGGCGCCGTTCCTCGTTGCCGAGACCAGATCTCTGCTGCTCCCGCCGGCCTCTCCGACCGGAAACAGGACGTTCACGGGCGGGCTCATCTCCCTCTGAGCGGCCTTCTCCGGCCTTCCCATCCTAGCGCCTATGAAGGATCCGGCCTTATCCCTCTGCTTAATCCCCGAGATCTTCTCGATCGCTGAAAAGATGTCTCCGTTTTGATCAAGTTCTTTTTCGTGGTCGAAGGGTCTTAAGCAAGCTATCAAGACCTTAAGCCAGCTCGTCGGGAGCATGATCCCGTTTCCGGAGACCCTATGCTCGACTAGAAGCCGCGTTAAAACCTCCTTCACCCGCCCGCTATACGGTAGTATCGCGCCGTCCCTCGAAATGCTCGAGGCCTTGAGCCCCCTTCTAATCCAACTTCTAAGGGTTTCGAGATCCTCGATCGAGGCGTTGCTCCAGTATGGGAGGTGCTCGGGGTGGAGGGGGACTCCCAGGGCTAGGCTTATCCTGAGAGACTCCTCGGCGCTCGGCTTCCTGCGAAGCGGGTCTTCGAGAATCCACCTAATCTTTCCGGCCATGGCCTCGGGCAGGTCTCCCCGATCATCGAGCGCTTTCCGGAGCTCCTCAGCCCACCATTCCTCGCAGTAGCCCGGCCTCCTAATCTCCGCGTTGTTCTCTATCAGGTCCCCGATCGAGACGAGTATATCTCCTAGGAACAGTATCCTCGAGACCCTATCCTTAATCTCTTCATACTCGATCTCGGTTCTCAGCTTCACGACGCTCCCATCGTCCAGCATTACCACCGGGGGCTCTATCGAATCCACCGGAGAAATCACTCCTCCCTTCCCGGGGTAGTCGAGCTTGAGCTGGGTTCCGGTCGTGAGATAGCCTTTTAGAAGCTTTAGGGTCACGGGGTGGAGCCCGACGGCCTGCATTCCGGTCGAGAACGATCTGCCATATCTTATCCTCAGCCCCCCGAACCTGCCGGCGGTCGAGATGAACGGCCTTCCACCGACGAGCTCCTCGAGATAGCTCTGCTCCTCGTCGTCCGCGAGCTTCTTCATCCTCTCGGCGACCGCTTCGATCCACTCCCATCCGTCGATCCCGAGCTCCCTTACGAGCTTCAGAACCTTGTTAGCCCTCCCAGCGATCCCGTCGTTAACCACCCTAAGCGCCCCGCCCCTCAGATAGTTCGTCTCGATGCGCGGAAGATTCCTGAAGGAGGAGACGGGTATCTGGTCGGTCGCAATTCCGGTAACCTCGACCGGAAGCCTTCTCAAGATGAAGTCGAGAAGATCCTCGGGGACGTTGTATTGGAACCTCGAAACCCTTCGCTGGTAGATTCTAAGCTCCTCGATAAACCTGAGAACCTCCTCGTCCGAGGGCTTATACCTATCCAAGCCTAAGAGCCGCCGAACGTAATCGGCCAACAGGACTATCGAGGCGAGCTCCGTCCCCCCGGCGGACCTTATGGGCCCGGCGAAGTAGACCGCGAGATACCTCGAGCCATCGGGGTTGCGCTTCACCCTCGCGTCGACGACCCCCTCGGTCGGAGCCGCCGTTATGCATGGCGGAGTGAGGACCGCGAGGCACGTTCTAATGACCTGGAGGATCAGCCTATCCTCCTCCATCTCCCCCCTAAGCTCCTTCACGAGCTCTTCGGCGAGCTTGAACGCGAGCCTCTCTTGGGGGATTTTGCCGAAATACCTCCTGATCTTCTCCGCGACCCCCCTAGGCCCGACTAGGAGCTCAACCCTCTCGGCCACGTCTTTGGCCAGAGAAACCTCCACCTCGGGGGTCGGCGAGCCCATTCTCCTCCGAGCCTCGGCCGCGACCTCGTAGGCTTCGCGGAACTTCTCCTCGAGAAGCTTCTCGTACTCCGCCCGATCCATAGCTCTCTGCGCATAAGCTTCTACTCCTCAGCCATATTTAGATGGGTTTCCCGGATCAGGATCCAGTTATACCGTAGGTTTCACATCCCAAAGCGCTTTAGGATCGAGATCTCCGAAGCCACTCCTCGACGACGTCATAGCCGAAGATCTTTCTTAGTGCCTCCCTCCCCTCGGGGGTGATTTTCTCGGGACTCCACGGGGGATCCCACACTATCTTAACCCTGACGTTCTTGGCTTCCGGAACCCTCTCCCTGACGGTCTCCTCGACCCTGTATCCTATCAGCCCGGCCATGGGGCATCCGACCGCCGTCAAGGTCATCCTAATCTCAACATTACCCTCCTCATCTATCTCGATCCCGTAGATTAAGCCTAGATCGTAGACGTTTACCGGGATCTCGGGATCGTAGACCTCCCTCAGCGCTTGAACGACCCTCTCCCTGAGCCGTTTCCCCGAGGTCATTCGAAGCGGCCCCTGCAAGCCTGTATATAAGCATCTCGAGAAGCCGAGCCAACTTAAAATTATCTCCCCTAGCTTACTCCGGCTGAGAGGATGGGGAGTAGGAGGCGCAGGCTCGAGGAGGAGGTTTTCGAGAAGCTCTCCCTGAAGCTGGTCGATCAGCTCGCGCTTCACAGGATCAAGCCCATCTTCATAACGATCTTCGCGTTCCTATCGGCCTTAGCCTCAGCAACATTATACTACATCGCGGCCCATAAGCCGCCATACTATTTTCTGGCGGCGCTCCTCCTAATCTTATCCGGGCTTCTAGACGCCGTCGACGGCGCGGTCGCGAGGAGGCTCGGGATGGTTAGCGAAGTCGGGGCATTCTTGGACTCGGTCTTCGATAAGCTCGGCGAATGCGCCGTCTACATAGCGATAATAGTCTCGGGCGCGGTTAGCGTATTCTGGGGAAGCCTAGCGCTCGCATCGTCCATAATGGTTAGCTATGTTAGGCATAGGGCCGAGCCCCTCAAGGTCAGCTTGAAGGGCGTCGGGTTCATGGAGAGGGCTGAGAGGATAATATTGCTTATCGCGGCGTCGGTGATAGAGCCCTTCATAGCCTCGGCCCTCGAGGTAACGATGATAATCATCTCCATCTTCGCCCTGATAACGGTCGCCTGGAGGATAATCTACGTGGTCCAGAGCCTTAGGAAGTAACCTAATCGTAAGCCTTCTTGAAGGCTATCACTCCGTTCCTGAACTCGAGCTCATAGACCTCGTTCACCTCGAGCTTGACCCCGAGCATCTCGTATTCCTCCTCGGTGAGGAATAGGGTCATCTTGGGCTTGATCGCCGAGCCGAACATGAGCCCCATGGATTGGAGATACCTCGTCAAGTCTTGGATCATCGATTGGATCATCACGGACTCCTGCGGCATCCCCGATATCCTCGCGGCGGGCCGCAGCCTCGCCTCCTCGACCAGCTCGATCATCTTACCGTATCTACCGCTCTCGGGATCCCTTATGCTCGAAACCCTGTGAACTCTCACCAAGACCATTTTTCCAACGCCTAGACGGATTCCTCTAGGTCCTCGACGTACTTACTGTATTCGTCGGCCTCCATGAAGTCCTCGAAGCTCCTCTCCTCGGAGAGCTCTATCTTCGCTATCCAGCCGCCCTCGTAGGGCTCCTCGTTTATGAGCTCCGGGCTATCGGCCAGCCTAGTATTCACCTCGATCACCTTGCCCGTAACAGGCGAATGAAGCTCGACGGACGCTTTGATGGACTCGACGACCGCGAGAACCTCCCCCTCCTCGACGCTCTGCCCTATGCTCGGAAGCTCCACGTTGACGACGTCCCTGAGCTTCTTCTGGCCGTAATCCGTTACCCCCACGGTGATCACGTGATCCTCAGGCTTTATCCAGAGATGCTCCCTCGTGTAATAGTATCCGGAGGGAATGTTGTACTCTTCCGACAATCTTCCTAACCCCGCTCTAGGCTGAGGTATTCCATTCTATAAATATTTAGACCTCCCCGCGCTTGATGAGGTCTGCCACCGATTTGTATTCGCCCTTCTTATAGTAGAGGATTCTGGTCCTAAGCTTGACGGGCATTCCGAGCTGTTCGAAGATCGCCAGCAGGGCTTCGCCGCCGATCTTCCTAGTGATCCTCCCGGCCTGAATCATCCTAGCCAAGACTATGACGACCTTCCTAGCCCTATCCGGATACTGATCCAAGGCGGCTTGAAGAACCTCATCTCCCCGATCGCCGAGCCTCCCCCTAACGATCTCTAGAGCCTGATCGAAGTCCAGCTCCCCCTTAGGCTTCCCGGCTCTCGATCTAAGGGCTGTAAGCTTCATGAGCTTCCTCAGCTTCAAAGCCCTTAGCTCCAGATCCTCCTCCATGCCTGCCTAGAATCCAGGCTTACCGAAATTTTAACATACTCCGCGGCCCGCCGTGGCCGAGGTCCCGCGGGGGGAATTCCGTAAGTTTTTATCCGAAGCCGGCGAGGTATTTAATGTTGTCGGGGCGGGGAGGTTCCTCGATTAGGAGTAGGGCCCTTCTAAGAAGTGTTAGGAATGTTAGGCGGGGGGTTCTTACGAGGTCGAGGATAATCGACGTCATCTCGGTGAAGGCCTGCACGCTTGCCCAGCTCTCGAGGGAGCTCGGGTTGAGCGAGTCTTCGATCAGGAGGCATTTGAGGAATATGCTCGCCGAGGGGGTCGTTGAGAAGGTCAGGTATAAGGGCAGGGTTCTTTGGAGGCTCGGCGGGTCCGGTCAGCTCGATCTCGAAGAAGCCTCCGGATGAGCTTCACCCCAAGAACTTGTTCATCAATATCGTCGCAGCTATGAGGAGCCCGGCGATGATGAGCACGATCTCGGGCCTGATCTTAATCCCCCTGGTCTCCTCCTCGAAGAATCTTAGAAGCCCGGCGGCCGAGGCGGGCATCGGCGCCTCCCGCCTCCTCCTTCTCGAAGACATTACTCCGAAGCCCTCCCCCTCTCCTCCGGATCCAGCGTCTATTATATGTTAGCCCCGGGCTCGCAAAGCCTTAGCTTCGAAGCCTCTTCTTCGTAGGCGTCTCGCGAACTCCTCCGCGAATCCGTAAACCGGGTAAATCTTTTTAGCCCTGCACTCGTCCACGTAGCCTACCAGCCCCGGGTAGTCCGCGTGGCCGCTGAGGGGGAAGGCGGCGTCGTAGCCGTCGAATCTGTAGCGTAGAGCCCAGCCCGTCGCGACGCCCCACCTAAGCCTGTGCCTCGAGGGCGGGTTCGCCCGCCTGCTCGAGACGTATACGCACTCGCCGCTTCTAAACGCCTCCAATCCCTCGGGCGAGTAGATCGGCAGGTAGTTCAGCTTAAGCCCGTGCTCGGATAGCCTCTCGTTTATCTTGGATATGGTCCAGCTCGCCACGACCGGGATGCTCAGATAGGCGTTTACGAGCCCTATAATCTCCTGGGCTTTCCCGAGGGCATAGACCTTGAAGGCCGGGATCTCGCCCGATCTAATAGTCTCGACCACCCACCTGACGATCCTCGCGTAAACCTCCTCCCTCCCGGGGAAGATGTAGCGCGGAGAGCCGTAGGTGGCCTCGATTATCAGGGCGTCCGCCTCGATGGGCTCCGCGCCCCTGAGGATAAGGCTATCATAGGTGTTCAGATCCCCGGTGTAGACGAGCCTCCTCCCCTCCTCATCCTCGATCAGGAACTGGCTCGACCCCACGACGTGGCCCGAGGGGTGGGCCGAGACCTCGGCGTCGCCGATCCTAGCGGGCTCCCCGTATCTGAGGAGCTTCTCGAGCCTGCTGCGATTCCGGAAGAGGTTTAGGATGCTCGCGGTCTCGGGGGTCGAGATTATTCTTGAGAACCTATCCGGGGCGTGATCTCGATGGGCGTGGCTGATTAGGCTTAGTTCGCGCCCTCTGGAGGGGGTGTCGAGCCTGAGGCTCGTCTCGCCGACCCTGACTAGAAGCCCTTGGAAGATCTCCATCGGTTATCGTCCTTGAGCCTCTAAGGGATGGATATGGCTAAATTCTTTTCTCCGCTCGGTTTATAAGGTCTAGGTCCACCCTAGCCGATAAGGCTTGAAGGGTAAAAGCGCTACGACGAGGCTTTCATCGCTCTACGGGTTTCTCTGGGGCATACCCCTGAAAGGCAGCCTTCTAAGCCTAGCGGTGGTCGCCCAGCTCGCGTCCGCCCTCAGCATAGGGCTCGTAAGCGGCCTAAACTACCAATCAATAATCCTAGTGGTAGCCTGCTTCCAGCTAAGCATCTTGGTGAACTGGCTCTCGGGGAGGGTCGGCGACGTCGGGATGCTGAACTTCAGGAGGATGAACCAGCTCTCGATAATCAACTCGGCTCTCATAGTGCTCGGGGCTCTCGCCTCCCTAGCGCCTCCGGGGCCTAGGGTAGGTATGGCTATAATAGCCGTCGGAGCCTTTCTCAGGGTCTCGATCCTCCTAACCCAGTCCGGTAGAAAGGCCTTGAGGGCGATTCCGCTCGTCGCCTCCGCGATGCTCTTAGAAGCCCTCCCTGGGCTCTGGCTATTCAGAGAGCCGTTCGTAGGCTTCTTGGCCAAGCCGTATCTGATCGGGAGCTTGTTCGCGGCTATACTGCTGATCGCCTTGAAAAAGTTCGTTAAGATCAGGGGCTCCCCGGCCCTCGACTACATTTCCGGCCTCCTCGCATATCTCTTAGACGGCAGAGTGGATTGGATAAGCGAGCTCGCGGCGAATCTGGACGACGAGTCCGAGGTTCACGTCGATGTCCTCTTCTTCAGACCCCGGGGCGGGAGGCCGGAGCTAGCCCTCGTAATCCCCACATTCCATCCGGGCCCTTTCAAGGATTTCGGGAGTAGTGGGCTGCCCTATAGGATACACGAGGAGCTCGGGAAGCTGGGAGTCGAGACCTTCTTCCTCAAGGGCTTCTCGGGCCACAGGGATAATCTGATAGCGGAGGAGGACTGTGAGCTCATCGCCGACGAGCTCAGGAGGATCATCGCCGAGAACTCGAGCAGGCTACCGTATCTCCCCTACTGCTATGCTCCTATCGAGCTCGAGAGCGATGGCGTTAAGGGGGTTCTGCTGGGAGTCGGGGCGGCGAAGCTCCTGCTCGTAACCCTTCATCCGGAGGGCATGGAGGATATACCTAGATGGGCTGCCGAGGTTCTCGTGGATCCCTCGATAATACCCGTAGACTGCCATAATAGCTTCTCCAAGCGCGTGAAGGATCTCGATGAAGATGCGCTTAAGAGGATTTCGGAC
>Ga0190309_1000616_pt1 | contig 9943 bp, 9 predicted proteins | sample 48700767_MG_FD_161656 | JGI IMG/M metagenome (GOLD analysis project Ga0190309, IMG submission 161656) | Hydrothermal vent sediment bacterial communities from Southern Trench, Guaymas Basin, Mexico - 4870-07-6-7_MG | ecosystem: Environmental > Aquatic > Marine > Hydrothermal vents > Sediment ... | reverse complement strand
ATTAACTTTTTTTTATTTAAGATAGGTGGTAAGATAGATTTTAAATTTTCAATTTTAGGAGTAGTTTTCTATTATTCTTTATTTTTAGGGATGATATTTATTTTTAAGTATTCTAGAAGAAAACAAAATACTCCTTTAATTTTACCTTGAAATTTTATTCTTGCAAAAGGATTCTGTTATGATAAAAATTTTTTCTATGAGAAAAATACTAATTTTATTCTTCTTGATATTTTTTTCTCAAACAGTTTTTGCTTTTTGGATATGGAACTCTAAAACTAAAAAATGGAAGAATCCAAAAATTTCTCCTAAACCCAGTGCTCAATCTCAATTCCAATATGCAAAGGAACTTTTTGATAAGAAAGAATACTTGAGAGCAATTAAAGAGTTCCAAAAAGTAGAAAAGTATTTTAAAGGATCTAAAAAAGCAAGTTTAGCTCTTTACTATATAGGAGTATGTTATGAGAATCTAAAAGAAGATTTAAAAGCTTTTAAAGTATACAAAAAACTTTTAGAGAGTTATCCTTTTTTTGAGAATTTAGAAGAAATATACAAAAGAATGTATGAGATTGGAGAAAGATTAGAAAAGAAAAAATCTCGTAAATTTTTAGGTTTGGAATTAGAGCCTCCAAGTTTACTAGTTTTTAGGACTTTAGCTGAAGAAGGAGCTCATACTGAGTATGCTATGAAAGCTCTTTATAAGGAAGGTATAATTTTAATGAGATTGAATAGGTTTCTGGAAGCTCAAAGATGTTTTAAAAAGATTACAGAAGAGTACTCAGATAGCAAGTTAGCAAAACTCTCTAAATTCTGGTTAGCTTTATGTAAAATAAAGAGTTCTCCCAAAATTGAGTATGCTCAACAGGATTTAGAATCTGCTGAGAAACTTTTGAAAGAGTTTTTGTCTGAGTGCTCTGAAAAAGAGTTAATAGAGTCTGCAAAGAAAGAATTAAAATTTTTAAGAGGAAAGATAGCTGAGAAGAATTATAAAATAGCTCAATTTTACGAGTCTCAAAAAGCATTTAACTCTGCAAAGATTTACTATGAGTACATAATAAAGAATTTTCCTGATACTGAATGGGCAAAAAAAGCCAAAGAAAAATTAAAGCAGTTACCATGAGAAAACTTTGTTTACTTTTAGTTTTATGTGGTTGTGGATACACAATTTCAACTGTAAAAAACATAGAATCTTTACAATTAGTCCCATTTGAAAATAGAGTAAAAATTACTACACATTCACAGAATTATTCTCAGACTCAAGTTTATCCTGTAGGATTAGAAGATAAAATAACAAAGTTCTTGAAAAAAGAAATCTTAACAAAGACCAATCTAAAATTAGTCCAAGATTCACAAGTCTTGCTTAAAGGGTATATAAAAGATTTTAAAAGATACCCTTTAACTTACACTGAATCTGAAGATGTTGATCAATATAGAATAATCTGTGTTTGTAGAATAACTTTGACAGATAAAGATAAAGTAATTTTAGATAAAAATGTAACAGAAGATTTTGTCTTTTGTGTAAGAGGAGAAAATTCTATAAGTTTTAAAGAAGCTGAGACTATCATAGCTGAAAGAATAGCTGAAAAAATAACTGAAGTCCTAAGGTACACATGGTAAGAAATGTGATAATTTTAATAGGAGAAAATAATCAAAGTAAAAAAAGATTCATAGAAAAGATTAGAAGAGAACTAATTCCTAATTCTTTAAAAGAATTAAACATTAATACTTACTTTCCTGAAGATTTAAATAAAGAAAAACTCTTGGAAATTTTAAATACAGTAACTTTTTTTGGTAAAAAAATAATCATAATCAATAGAGCTCAAGATTTATCTGAAGATTTAAAGAAGCTAATTATACAAAAGGTAGAGACTCTAAAAGAAGATAAAATCTTGATTCTGAACTTTGAAGAATCAGAGCGTTTGGTATTAGAAGAAGATATTCTGTATTCAGCTGTTTCCAAAAAAGCAAAGGTTTACAAAATGGGATTAAGAAAAAAGATGAATCTTTCTTCTTTTTCAAAATCTTTTCAAAATTCAGATATAGAAAAAAGTATATACATAATGAACTTTCTGTGTAATCAAACTCCTTCAGTTTCCCAGTTTCAAAAAGAAGTCTGGAAGATTTTAGGTACGATAATTAAGAATTATCAAAAATTAAATAAAAAAAATAGAGAAAAACTCTTTGAGATTTTTAAAACCGAGAGGAGATTAAAGAGTTTAAATTTTAATCCTTTAAGATTAATAGAATTTTTGATAATTAAATTACTTAGATAAAAGAAGTTGATTTAGTTTCTTTGCCAATTTGCTCTTTTGACGAGAAGCTTTATTTTTATGGATTACTCTTTTTTGAGCTGCCATGTCTAGTTTTTTATATACAACAGATAAGTATTTTTTAGCTTCCTCTAGATTACTTTCTAAAAGTTTTTTGAATTTCTTTATACTTTCTTTTAGTTCTTTTTTGACTTTTAAATTTCTTAATCTTCTTTTTTGAGCTTTTCTTAAAGCTCTTAATGCAGTTCTTGTTTGAGGCATTTTTGTCTCCTTTTGATGTTGAAGGTAAAAATATATCATATTTTAGATAGATGTCAATGAAATTTGAGAGGAGATTTTTAAAAAATTCTCTTTTGTTAAGTATAGGAGTAATTTTATCAAGGATAAGTGGATTTTTGAGAGATTTGATTTTAGCTAACTATTTTGGAGTAAAAGGAGTAATTGAAGCTTTTTTTATTTCTCAAAGGATCCCTAATCTTTTAAGGTATGTTTTAGGAGAAGGGATAGTGAATTCAGCTATTGTGCCTGTATTGAGTAGGTATAAAGATACCAAAGATTTTAATAAGATCTGTAATTCTTTAATCTTGGTCTTTGGATCTTTAGGTATAGTAATCTCTTTTATGGGAAGTATTTTGGCTCCTTTATTTGTAAAGATTTTGGCTCCAGGTTTCTTAAAGAATAAAGAGTTATTTTTAATGACTACCAAACTTACAAGGATAACTTTTTTTTATTTTTTCTTTATAACTGTATTTTCTTCTTTTATGGGAATCTTATTTTGTTTGGGAGAATTTTTTTCTTCTGGTTTTTCTCCTTTTATAGCTAACTTAGTATTAATTTTGGGGATAATATTTTCTGTAAAGTTTTTAAAATCTCCTATTTATGGAATAGCATGGTTTTTTGTGTTTTCTGGTCTTTTTTATCCTCTAACTCAATTGCTTTTTCTTTTTAAAAGAGGTTTTGTATTTAATTTGCCTAAAAAAATTTTTTTAAAACCTATAAAAGAAATCGCAAAGTTATCTTTCCAAAGATTATTTCTATTTGCCTTTTGGTATCTTAATAACATCATAGATACTATATTTTCTTCTCTCTTTTGGATAGTAGGGAGAGGAGCTGTTTCAGCTATTTATTATTCTCAAAGGTTAATAAGTTTGCCTTTGGGAGTGGTAGGTTTTTCTTTCTTGGGAGCAGGCACTGCTCAACTTTCAGAATATGTAAGTAAAGAAGATATTTCTAAATTTCAAGATGTATTTAGTTATTCTTTAAGATTATTGAGTTTTTTAATTATCCCTCTTAGTTTTGTCTATATTCTTTTCCCTGATTCTATAATAAGATTATTGTTTGAAAGAGGTAAATTTACTCCAGATTCTACATTCTTTGTAAGTTGGCCTTTAATCTTTTATTCTTTTGGTCTTTATTTTTTTTCAATAAACTATCTCCTCAATTCTTTTTTCTTTTCACACTGTGATTTAAAGACTCCTTTAAAGATATCTTTTTTTTCTTTCTTGTTGAACGTAGTTTTGAATCTGATTCTAATATTTCCATTAAGGACTGGAGGGATAGCTTTATCTACTAGTTTGACAGCTTTTTTTAGATTCTTGTGGTATATTTTTATAATAAAGAAGAGAGGAGTAAATTTTAAAGGTTTTTTTTCTTATGTAAGTAAGATAACTTTGTTGAGTTTTGTAATAGGAGTTTTAATATTTTATCTCTCTAAAAAACTTAACTTTATTAATTGTATTTTTTTAGGAGCAATTTTCTATATATTTACATCTTTCATTTTGGGATTATTTCCTGTCAGATATGGAGAAAGAAAAGTTTAAAGAACTTCCTTCTAAATGTGGAGTATATATTTTCAAAGATAGTAAAGGAAAAGTCTTATATGTAGGTAAAGCCAAAAATATTAAGGAAAGAGTAGCTAACCATTTTTCTTCAAAAGATCCCAAGCACGTTCTTTTAATAGAGAAGACTAAATACATAGATTATTATCTCTGTCCTACAGAACCCCAAGCTTTATTATTAGAGCAAGCTTTAATTAAAGAAAATTCTCCTCCTTTTAACATAGAACTAAGAGATGATAAAAGTTATCCTTATGTAAGAATAAGTTTAGATGAGTTTCCTTCAATAAGCATCGTTAGACCAAAGGATAAAACAGATGCTTTGTATTTAGGACCTTTTACAAATAAAAAGATATTAAGACAAGCTTTAAATTTTATAAGAAAGATCTTTCCTTTTAGGACTTGCAAAAGAATGAAGAAGAAAGCGTGTTTAAACTACCATTTAAATCTATGTCCTGCTCCTTGTCAAAATAAAATTAAGAAAGAAGATTATAATAAAAACATAAAGAGAATAATAAAAATATTAAAAGGGGAAAGAAGAGATTTAATTCAAGAACTAGAAAATGAGATGCAAAAGTTAGCTAAAGAATTGAGATTTGAAGAGGCAGCTATTTTGAGAGAAAAGTTGAAAGCTTTGTTAGCTATATACGAAGGAATGAGAGGCTATATTCAGGAAGCTACACTTTTAAAAGATATTTTAGGATTAAAAAAGCTTCCTAGGATAATAGAAGGTTTTGATGTTTCAAATTTAGGGGGGAAGTTAGCGTGTGGGGCTATGGTAAGATTTGTAGAAGGAGAACCTGATAAATCTAACTATAGAAGGTTTAAGATAAAACAAGCTTTTACTAAATCTGATTTAGATATGTTAGCTGAAATAGTAAGAAGAAGATATACTAGACTTTTAAAAGAAAAAAAAGAACTCCCAGATTTGATATTGATAGATGGAGGTTTAGCCCATTTACATACAGCAAAAAGAGAACTCAAAAAATTAGGTTTAGATATCTATGTAATATCTATTGCTAAAAAAGAAGAAAAGATTTATACTGATTTGAGAGAGGAACCTTTAATTTTACCTAAAAATTCTCCTGGTTTGCAGTTGATTCAAAGAATAAGAAATGAAGCACACAGATTTTCAAAAGATTATCACAAAATTTTACAGAGAAAATCTCTTTACAGAAAAGATTAAACTCACTCAATTTCAAAAAAAAGTTTTAAAAGAAGTGCTAAAAATTCCTTTAGGAGAGACTCTGAGTTACAAAGAGTTAGCTAAAAGAATAGGACATCCAAGAGCTTTAAGAGCTGTAGGAAAAGCTTTGAAAGAAAATCCTTTTCCTTTAATAATTCCTTGCCATAGAGTCGTAAAGTCTTCAGGAGAGTTAGGTGGGTATAGTAAGGGTAAAGAGTTGAAGAAAAAACTATTGGAGTTAGAAAAAGAGATAAAGAAGATTTTATCTTCTTGAAAAAATTCTAACTGAATCATAAAATAACTTTTGAAATGGACATAATAGATTTATTTCACAAAATGGCAGAGTTAGATGCTTCAGATTTATTTTTAAGAATAAATTCTCCTCCTAAGATGAGGATATATTCAGAAGTAGTAGATGTAGGTGATAAAAAGATAACTAAAGATGAAATGTATGAGTTGGTAAATCAGATAACAAATGAAGAGAAAAGAAAAACTCTATTTGAACAAAAAGGAGTAGATTTTGCTATCTATATTCAAAATTTGGGAAGGTTTAGAGTCAGCTTATTTATTCAGAGAAATACACCTGCTTTAGTAGTTAGAAGAGTAAAAGAAGAGATATTTAATTTTGAGGAGTTGAATTTGCCTTCAGAAGTTTTGAAAAAATTATGTAAAGAGAAAAGAGGTTTAATTTTAGTTACAGGAGCTACAGGTTCAGGAAAATCTACCACCATTGCTAGTATGATAAACTATATAAATAGTTTTAGAAAATGTCATATCTTAACTTTAGAAGAGCCTATAGAATTTATATTTAAAGATGACCAAGCTATTATAAACCAGAGAGAGATAGGTTTAGATGTTAAAGATTACAAAAGTGCTTTAAGACAATTTGCTCTCCAGAGTCCTGATGTAATTTACATAGCTAACATAAGAGACACAGAGACCATGTCTGCAGCTTTGACTGCTGCTGAGACAGGAGTTTTAGTTTTTTCCACACTCCATACAATTAATGCTTATCAGACTGTACAGAGGATAATTAACTTTTTCCCTCCCTATCAGCACAATCAAGTTCTTTTGCAACTTTCACTCTTATTAAAAGGAGTGATTTCTTTGAGATTAATAAAAAGAGCAGATGCCCAAGGTATGATTCCAGCTTACGAGATTATGACTTTGAGTCCAACCATCTCTAGGCTTTTAAGAGAAGCAAAGATTTGGGAGATTCCTAGATACATAGAAGAGGGAGATATTTATGGAATGATAAGTTTTAAAAAATGTCTGATAAGATTAGTAAGAGAAGGAAAAATTACCCCTCAATCAGCCTTAGAATATGCAGATAGTAAAGAAGATATGCGAATAGAGTTAAAAAATATATTAAATATAGATGTAGAAAGATGAAAGCTCAGATTTTAGAAAAGATAAAAGAATTAGAAAAGTTATTTAATGATTTAAGAAAGGTTATAGATGAATCTCTTTTAAAAGAAAAAATAAATTCTATTCAAAATGAGATGGCAAGAGAGAACTTCTGGGAAGATCAAAAAACAGCCAATAAGAAGATTAAGGAACTGAAAAGAGCAAAATCTTTATTAGAACCCTTTAATGAAATTAAAAGAGGTTTGGAAGATAATAAAGAATTTGTGAATTTAGTTTCAGAAGATGATATTCAATTTTTGACTCAAATAGAAAAGGAGCTAACATCTCTTTTAAAAAAAGCTAAAAACTTAAAATTAGAGGTCCTTCTTGATGGAGAGTATGACCAAAATAATGCTATTTTGAGTATAAATTCAGGAGCAGGAGGTATAGATGCTTGTGATTGGGCTCAAATTTTGTTGAGGATGTATACAAGATGGGCTGAAGACAAAAACTATGAAGTTAAGACTTTAGATATTTTGTATGAACCAGAAGCAGGCATTAAAAATGCAGTCCTTTACATAAAAGGACTTTATGCTTATGGATTTTTAAAATCTGAAACAGGAGTCCATAGATTGGTGAGGATTTCTCCTTTTGATGCTAATAAAAGAAGGCACACCTCTTTTGCTTCAGTGGAAGTCATACCCGAAGTAGAAAAAGATATAGATATTCAAATTAGAGAAGAAGATTTAAAGATAGAGACTTTTAGAAGTTCAGGACCTGGTGGCCAACACGTTAATGTTACAGATTCTGCAGTAAGGATTACTCACATCCCTACTCAGATCACAGTGACTTGCCAAAATGAACGTTCTCAATATCAAAATAAACAGATGGCTTTAAAAATTTTAAAGGCTAAGTTATTTGAATTAGAACAAAAAAAGATTAAAGAAAAAATAGAAAGCATAAAACCTCAAAAGATGAAGATAGAATGGGGTTCACAGATTCGTTCTTATATTTTGCATCCCTACACTTTAGTAAAAGACCATAGGACAAATTTTGAGACTCCAAAAGTGGAGGAAGTTTTAGATGGAAAAATAGATGATTTTATAGAAGCTTATCTATTAAAATCTAAAAGTGCTTAAAAATATAATTTTAAAAATTACACAAAGAAAAATAGATAGTTTATCACCTAAAGTAAATATAAAACTCAATAAAGAGATACCTATACCTTGTTGTTTAGAGATTAAAAAATTAGCTCCTTTAGTAAGTTATATTAATAGTCTAGAAGAAAAGTTTTCTAAACTTTCAGATTCAGAGTTAAAGGAATACACATTCAAGTTCAAAAAATTAATAGAAGATGAGAGAAAAAAATACCCTCCTCATCTTACAAAAGAAGAGATCTTTAAAGAAGATCAAAAAATATTAGAAAAGATTCTGCCTGAATGCTTTGCTTTAGTGAGAGAAGCAGCCAAAAGGACCATAAAGATGAGACATTTTGATGTTCAGATTTTAGGAGGTATAGTCTTACATCAAGGCAAAATAGCAGAGATGGCTACAGGTGAAGGAAAGACTCTTGTAGCTACATTACCTGCTTTTTTGAATGCTTTATCAGGTTTTGGAGTCCATATTGTGACTGTAAATGATTATTTAGCAAAGCGTGATAGAGAATGGATGGGACCAATCTATGAGTTTTTAGGTTTAAAGGTAGGAGTAATATACCATGGAATGAGTCATTATGAAAGAAAGAAAGCTTACCAGGCTGATATTACTTATGGAACTAACAATGAGTTTGGATTTGATTATTTGAGAGATAATATGGTAACTGATCTTTCTGAATGTGTACAAAGAGGTCATTTTTATGCTATAGTAGATGAAGTAGATTCTATATTAATAGATGAAGCCAGAACTCCTCTAATAATCTCAGGTCCTGCAGAGGAGTCTACACAAAAATATTACATTGCTGATAAAATAGCACGCAAGTTAAAAGGAAGAAAAATATTAGAAAAGGATGAAGTAGAAGCAAAGTATAAAGGCATAGATTTAGAAAAAGGTGTTGACTACATATTTGATGAGAAGACTCAAAATGTGAGTCTTACTGAGGAAGGTATAAAAAAGTGTGAAGAGTACTTGGGAATAGATCTTTTTAAAGATTTAGAAAACCAATGGGTCCATCATATAATTCAAGCTATAAGAGCACATGAAGCTTTTAAGAGAGATAGAGATTATATAGTTAAAGATGGAAAAGTAATAATTGTAGATGAATTCACAGGTAGATTGATGCCAGGAAGAAGGTGGTCAGATGGTTTGCATCAAGCAATTGAGGCAAAAGAAGGTTTAAAGATAGAGAGAGAAAATCAAACTTTAGCTACCATTACTCTGCAGAATTATTTTAAAATGTATCAGAAATTAGCAGGTATGACAGGAACAGCTTACACAGAAGCTAATGAATTTAAACAGATTTATAATTTAGATGTGGTAGTCATTCCTACAAACAAACCTTTAAGACGTACTAATTTTCCTGATGTTATATACAAGACCGAAAAAGAAAAATTTCAAGCAGTAGTTAATGAAATTCAAGAGTTATACAAAATAGGAAGACCTGTTTTAGTAGGGACTACTTCTATTGAGAAATCTGAAAGACTAAGTGAGATGTTAAAAAAGTTAAAGATACCTCATCAAGTTTTAAATGCAAAGTACCATGAAAAAGAAGCTTACATTGTAGCTCAGGCTGGAAGATATAAAGCTGTTACCATAGCTACTAATATGGCTGGGCGTGGTACAGATATTTTATTAGGAGGGAATCCTGAGTATTTAGCTAAATGGGAATTATTGCAAAAAGGTTTAAAGCCTCACACTCCTGAATTTGAAGCTGAATACAAAGTTTTATATGAAAAGTATAAACAGATAACAGATTCTGAACACAAAAAAGTAGTGGAATTAGGAGGTCTACATGTAATAGGTACAGAACGTCACGAAGCAAGGCGTATAGATAATCAGTTGAGAGGAAGAGCTGGTCGTCAAGGAGATCCAGGATCTTCCAGATTTTATGTTTCTTTAGAAGATGATTTAATGAGATTATTTGCTTCAGATAGAATTATGTTTATCATGGATAAATTAGGTTGGCGAGAAGGTGAGAGATTAGAATCTCCTCTTTTGACTAAATCTATAGAGATAGCTCAAAAAAGGGTAGAGAACTATAATTTTGATATAAGAAAACAACTCTTAGAATTTGACAATGTGATGAACAGGCAAAGAGAAGTAATTTATAAAAAAAGAAGAAAAGTTTTAGAAGCAGAAAATCTGAAACCAGA
>Ga0190309_1000613_pt1 | contig 9966 bp, 5 predicted proteins | sample 48700767_MG_FD_161656 | JGI IMG/M metagenome (GOLD analysis project Ga0190309, IMG submission 161656) | Hydrothermal vent sediment bacterial communities from Southern Trench, Guaymas Basin, Mexico - 4870-07-6-7_MG | ecosystem: Environmental > Aquatic > Marine > Hydrothermal vents > Sediment ... | reverse complement strand
CAGGCTTGTTCATATCTTTAGCCAAAAAACCAGCTCTTTTTAAGGCTTTAATTAAAGGAGGCAAAATTAAAAAAGTTAAAAGAAAAGAAAAGCAAAAACAAAAAATTCCAAGTGCCATTATTAAAAAATGCCCGGGGTGGGACTCGAACCCACACGGGATAAACCCACCTGATCTTAAGTCAGGCGCGTCTGCCAAATTCCGCCACCCGGGCTTTTAAAAAATTAAATTAATTTTTCCCCAAAAATCAAGCTTTGTTGCTTACCCTGGGTAAGCAACGCCCCTTGATTTTTTAGTTTTGCGCTTTGAGTTTTGCGCTTTGCGCTTAACATTGTATCTCTACGAATTTCAACTGTATTTCTATTGTATTTCCACCGTATTTCAATCGTATTTCTTTTTACATTTCGGTCATTGGAATTTGGAATTTAATTGGAATTTGGTGCTTGGAATTTGGAATTTGACCAAATTACTTTTGCGCTTTGCGCTTTGAGCTTTGCGCTTATTCTAAATATTTCATCGGATCAATTGAGCCTCCGAAAGGCATTGGTCCACAATAGCGACTTTCTTTGATAATAAAGGTTCGGGCATCATAAACGGTAAAATGAAGGTGAGGACCAGTGCTAAAACCAGAATTTCCTGAAAATCCAATAATTTCTCCTTTTTTCACTTTCTCTCCTAATTTCACTTTAATCAAAGAAAGATGGGCATATAAAGTTGCCAAATTGTTTGGATGTTTGATAACAATAAATTTTCCATAGGCACCGCGCCAGCAGAAGCGATCCTGATTTCCCAAAGCCACCACTACTCCATCATAAGCCGCTCTAATTGGCGTTCCGATAGGAAGACCAATGTCAATACCATTATGAAATTTTGAATAATAATGAGTTCTTGCAAATTCAGTGGCGCCATAGCCTTGAGTAATTGGTCCTTTTGCTGGCCAAAGAAGTAAGCCTTTATAAGGAGTTGGAAGCCCTTCAAAGCTCACTTTCTCTCTTAACTTTGCTTCAAGCTCATCAATTTCCTTGGCAATTTCTCTTCTTTTTTCTTCAAGATCTTTTAAAAGCTCCTGATAAACCGCTTCTTTGTTTTTAGTTTTTCTTAAAAGCTCTTTTCTTTCTTCCTTTTTCTGATTCAAAATTATTTTTTGATATTTCAAACTTTCTTGAAGCTCACTTTGATCTTTTTTATCTTTTTCAAGTTCTCTTTTTTTAAAATTTAAATCTTCTTTGAGGCTTTTTAACTTTTCAAGATATTCCTTCAAAGATTTTTGAAGATCCAAAAAATGCTGATATTCTGAAAAAAGCTGAGAAAGTTTTTCGTTTTTTAAAAACACCAAAACTAAACTTTCCCTTTCAATTTGATATAGATCCTGAAGTAATTTTTTTAAGGTGGCTTTATTTTTTTCTATCTTTTGATTGGTTTTTTCAATCTCAAAATTCAATTTTTCAATTTCAAGCGATAAAAGATCAATTTTTTCTTGGGTAATTCCAATTCTAAAGTTTAAATCTTTCAGCTGGGAATCAAAAAAATTAATTTCTCTTTTCAAAGAATGAGCCTGACTTTGAAGCTTTGAAATTTCTCTTTGATATTCTTTTGATTTTTTCTCCAAAGCTTTAATTTCGCTCCTTTTTTTCTCAATCTCTTGTTTTAATTTCTCTATCTCCAGATCTTCTTTAAAAGAAGCAAAAGTTTTCTTTTCCCCAAAAAAAGAAAAGTTTGCCAAAAAGAAAAGTCCCAAAATTAAAAAGAGGAGTAAAAATCTTTTTCCCCTCATAAAGATTTCATTAAAAATGATATTGAAGAAAAATTTGAATGTCAAAAAACTTTAAACATTGACGGCTTTTTCTTTTTAAAGTATCCTAAAATAAAAATGAAAGAAAAAAAGAAAGAAAAAGAAAGCCCAAAAAAAGTTCCTTCTCTTTCTCCAGAAACTAAAAAAAGCATCATCGGAGTTTTGCTCTTTGCCTCGGCTTTTTTTCTTTTTCTTTCTTTTTTTAATCGAGGCGGAATTGTTGGAGAAAAGATTAATTTTATCTCAAGCTATCTTTTTGGAACCGGAAAATTTGCTTTTCCTTTAACTTTATTTACTCTCTCTTTTATCTTTTTACTTTCCTCAAGGGTTGAAAAAATTTATCTTACCAGCTTTCTTGGTGGAGGAATTGCTTTTCTTTCTTTTTTAGCCCTTCTTTCGCTTCTTTTTAAAAAAGGAGGAAAAATTGGAGAAATTTTAGCTTTTCTTGAAAGAGGTATTGGGAAATATCCGGCTCTTATTTTTTGGCTGGCTTTAATCTGGATCGGGATTTTTTTGATGTTTGATATTTCTTTTAAAGAGATCAAAAAAGTTTTTAAAAGAAAGAAAAAAGAAAAATTTGAACCTTTTATTGAAATTGAAAAATTGAAAGAAAAAGAGGAAAAAGAAATTGAAAAGCCAAAACAAATTTTTGAAGAAAAAATAAAAAAAGAAAAGAAAAAAGAGCCAGAAATTGAAATAAAAAAGATTGAAGCGCCTCAAAGAAGGAAAATCTTACCTCCAATTGAAATTTTAGAAGAAGAAAAAGAAAAACCAAGAGTCGCTGACCTTCAAATCAATATGAATATCATTAAAAGAACTTTAGAAAATTTTGGCATTCAAGTTGAGATGGGAGAAGTAAATGTTGGTCCAAGCATTACCCGCTACACTTTAAGACCAGCTCAAGGAACCAAACTTTCAAAAATTGTGGCTCTTCAAAATGAACTTGCCTTAGCTTTAGCAGCTCATCCAATTAGAATTGAAGCTCCAATTCCAGGAAAATCTTTAATTGGAATTGAAGTGCCAAACAAAACCGTTACCTTAGTCCGCCTAAAAAGCCTCATCAACACTCAAACTTTTAAAGAAAGCTCACCTTTAACTTTTCCTTTAGGAAGAGATGTTAGTGGCGAGCCTTGCTATGTTGATCTTTCTGAAATGCCCCATCTTTTAATTGCCGGAGCGACCGGCTCAGGAAAATCAATTTGTATTCATTCTTTAATTTGTTCTTTCCTTTTTAAAAACACTCCTGAAATTTTAAAGTTCATTTTAATTGATCCCAAAAAAGTTGAGTTAAGTTTATATGAAGGTTTACCTCATTTAATTACTCCAGTCATCACCGAAGCTAAAAAAGCGATTGTTGCTTTAAAATGGGCTTGCCAGGAAATGGATCGGCGCTATTCTTTCCTTTTAGAAAACAATGCTCGGGATATTTTTGCTTATAATAAAGCAGCTTTAAAAAAGAAAAAAGAACCTTTACCTTTTCTGGTAATTATTATTGATGAGCTGGCTGATTTAATGAGTCTTTATCCTAAAGAAATTGAAGCTTCAATTGTTAGACTTGCCCAGCTTGCTCGAGCGACCGGAATTCATTTAGTTGTCTCAACTCAAAGACCTTCAACCGATGTCATTACTGGATTAATCAAAGCTAATATCACCTGTCGAATTGCCATGAAAGTGGCCAGCCAAGTTGATTCTCGAACCATTATTGATATCGCTGGAGCTGAAAAACTTCTTGGAAATGGAGATATGCTCTTTTTATCACCTCAATTTTCCAAACCAAAAAGAATCCAAGGAGTTTATATTTCAGTCACTGAAATCAAAAGACTGGTTGATTTCTGGAAAAAAGCCAAAATTGATGAAAAAGAAATAAAAGAAAAGCCAGAATTTGAAGAAAGCCAAGAAGATTCCTCATCCTCAACTTTCCTTGATTTAGATGAATTTCAAGAAGAGATCGAAGAAGATCCTTTATATCCTGAAGCTTATCGCTTGGTAGTAGAAACCCAGAAAGCTTCCGCCACCTATCTTCAGCGCTGCCTTAAAATTGGCTATGCCCGAGCGGCTCGACTTTTAGATATGCTTGAAAAAAGAGGTGTTGTTGGTCCTTCTCGAGGCGCTAAACCAAGAGAAGTTTATCATAAAAAAGTTCAAGAAGAAGAAAAATAAATGTTTTCTGAAATTCTTTCAAAAATTTTAAAAGAAAAAAGGAAAATTTCTCAAAAAGAAATCAAAAAATTTTTAAAACTTAAAGATTCCAACTCTTTAATTTTTTTCATCTTTGAAGATTATCTTAAGCTTTATCAAAAAGTAAATTTTGAAAAAAATGATTTTTCTTTAAAAAAAGCCATCAAAACTTTAGAAGAAAGCTCTTTTCCTCTTGAGGAAAAAAAGAAGGCTTTAATCTTTTTAGCCTCCCTTAAAGAAAAACCAGCTTCAAGTTATCTTCAAAAATTTAAAAGAAAGGCTTCTGGAATTTTAAAAGCTTTTTTGATTATTGCTTCTTTGAAAGAAGAAAAATTTTTTGAAAAAAATTTTGAGCTTCTTTTAAGTTATAAGGACCAAGAAGAAGCTTTAAAAGATCTTTTCCCGTTTGAGTTTTGTAATCGAAGATGTGAAACCTGTCCTTTTAAAATAAATTGTCTTCATTTCCAAGAAGAAGCTAATTTTAAAATTTCTATTTTTAAAAAAGGAAGAAAGGAAAAACTTCTTTTAAGTATTGAATCCCGCTATGCTGAGCTTTCTTCTTTAATCTATCGAAAAGGAAAAGTAATCAAAATTAAATTTTTAGATCCAAAAAGAGAAGAGTTTAAAAAAATTGAAAAGGAGGTAAAAAAAGATCCTCTTTTTAAAGAATTTGAAAAAATTTCTGAAAGAGCCAGGCAATTTTTCTTTTCCCTTTTTGAAACTCTAATCAAAGAAGGAGATTTTGAAGTTTTAGAGAATGAATTTAAAGAAATGCTTCATTTCTGGCTTCTTTTTACCTCAAAGACAAGAAAAATCTTTTTTGATTTTTACTTTCAAAAAAGATTTTTAAGAAAAGATGAAAAATCTCTCAGCCATTTAATTAGTGCCGCTAATTTTCTAAAGAATCTTTCTCTTTACCTTATCTTTACCCAGAGACTTAAAAGAAAAATTAGTTTTGAATTTTGGCTTGAGCTTTCAATTTTAAATAGCCAACTTAAAGACTTAGCTTTAAAATTAGAAAAAAGATTTCCGAGATTAAAAAACTATCTTGGAAAAATTTTCATTAACTAATTTTTTTGATCCAAATCTTAAAATTTCCAGATTTTTCATAAAAAAGATGATAATTTTTAGGCTCAAAAAAGTTGATTTTTTTGGCTTTCACTTTCTTTAGAATTTCCTTTTTTCTTGAATTAATCAGGGCTTCAAATTCTTTGGTTGCTTTAAGATAAATCTCAATTAAATTTTCTGGTCTTAAAGAAAGATCGCTTCTTAATTTTTGAACCTGGCGAAGGAAATCTTTAATTTCTCCTTCAGCTTTAAGCTCAGGACTAATTTCTTTAAAAATTGCCAAAGAAAAATCTTTTTCTTTGATAGTTTCAAAATTTTCAAGTTTTCTTTTAAGCTGTTTTACTACTTCTACTTCTTTTAAGTTCAGAGCCTGCTTTAAAATTTCTTTTTCTTCTGAAGAAATCTTTCTTTTGGTTTCTAAAATTCCTAAAGCCAAAGGCTGTCTTAATTTTATCTTGGCTTTATTTCTTAAAGCCAGTCCTGCCGAGATCACTTCTTTTAAAAATTCCATTTTTTCTTCAATCTCTTTTTTAATCAATCTTTTATTTGCTTTAGGCCAATCAGCCAAATGAACGCTTTTTGGCTTTAATTTTAATTTTTGCCAAATGGTTTCGCTGGCAAAAGGACAGAAAGGTGCTAAAAGTTTAGTAAATTCAACTAAAAGATAAAAGAAAGTGGCTTTCTCCTCCAAGCTTGATTTTTCTTGAAATCTTTCTCGAGAAAGTTTAAGCCAAGTTCGAGAAAAATCATCTAGAAACTGGTCTAAAACTTTGGCGGCTGAATGCAAATCAAATTTTTCTAAAAGCTCGGTTACTTTTTCTTTGGTGCTTTCAAGTCTTGAAATAATCCAGCGATCTAAAAATTTCTTTGAAAGAACAATCTTTCTTGGTTTTTTAAGATAAAGATCAAAGAAGTTGAAAATGTTAAAATAAGTTAAAAGAAATCTTTGAAGGAAAGCTTTCAAATCTTTTTCGCTAAATCTTTTTGGCTCCCCAGCTGGATTGACAATGTAGAAATACCAGCGCACCGCATCGGCACCATATTTTTCCATAATTTCAAAAGGCTCAACAACATTTCCTCTTGATTTGGACATTTTTCTTCCATGTTCATCCAAAACATGACCCAAAGAAATGACATTTTTATAAGGTATGCCTAAATCAAGTAAAGTTGAAATAACCAGCAAAGTATAAAACCAGCCTCGGGTCTGATCAATGCCTTCGCAGATAAAATCAGCTGGAAAAGGAATTTTTTTAATAATCTTTTTAAAGGAAAATTTTTCATCTAAATTTTTTAAAATAGTTTCCGCGCTTTGAGCTAAAGGCATTGCACCAGAATCATACCAGCAATCAATGACTTCTTTAACCCTTCTCATCTCTCCACCACATTTTTCACATTTAAAAGTAATTTCATCAATAAAAGGTCGATGAAGCTCTTTAATTTTTTTACCAGAAAGTTTCTCTAGCTCTTTTACCCTTCCAATCACTTTTTTGGCTTGGCATTTTTCACAGACCCAAACCGGAATTGGCGCGCCCCAGTAGCGCTGGCGCGAAATGGTCCAATCTTTTAACTCTTTTAGCCACTGACCAAATCTTCCTTCTTTTAAATGAGAAGGAACCCAATTAATTTTTTGATTGTTTTTGATAATTTCTTCTTTTTTAGCGGTGACTTTAATAAACCAAGAATTGCGAACAAAATAAATCAAAGGAGTTTGACAGCGCCAGCAAAAAGGATAGTCATGTTCATAAAGCTCTTCTTTAAAAAGAAGTTTTCTTTTTTTAAGATCTTCAACAATCAAAGGATCAGCTTCTTTAACAAATTTTCCTTTAACAAAATCAGGAAAAACCATTTTTCCTTCATCATCAACTCCAATCGGAAAATTTAAATCTTTAAAATACTTTCTCCATAAAACAAAATCATCTTCTCCAAAAGCCGGAGCAATATGAACCAAACCAGTCCCTTCTTCTTCACTGACAAAATCTCCTAACAAAGTCTCATAGACTCCTTCTTTTTGGAAAAAAGGAGGCTCATATTTTATTTTTTCAAGCTCACTGCCTTTAAATTCTTTTAAAACTTTAAAATCTTCAAAAAGCTCTTTAGCTCTTTTTTCTGCCAAAAGATAGCTTTGACCTCCTTTATCTTTTATCAAGAGATATTTAATCTTAGGATTTAAAGCAATGGCAGTATTTGAAGGCAAAGTCCAAGGCGTTGTGGTCCAAACCAACAAAGAAGCATTTTTTAATTTTTTCTCTTTTGCTTTTAAGATTTTAAATTTCAAATAAATACTTTTTTCTTTAACTTTACGATAGCCTTGAGCTAATTCATGAGAAGAAAGAACCGACTGGCATCGAGGGCAATAAGGCAAAACTTTAAAATCTTCATAAATTAAACCTTTTCGATAAAGCGCCTCAAAGATTAAAAGCAAAACTTCAATATACTCTTGAGAACAGGTAATATAAGCATTTTTTAAATCAATCCAAAATCCCATCCGCTCGGTAAATTTTTCCCACTCGGCTTTATAGGTAAAAACATTTCTTTTGCAGGCTTCAATAAATTTTTCAATGCCAATGGCTTCAATTTCTTTTTTGGTTTTAATTTTAAGATCTTTTTCAGCTGAAATTTCAGTTGGAAGCCCATGAGTATCCCAGCCAGCTTTTCGGGGAACATAAAATCCTTCCATAGTCTTAAATCGACAAACCGCATCCTTAAAAGCCCGAGCTAAAAGATGATGAATTCCAGGTCGACCATTAGCAAAAGGAGGTCCTTCATAAAAAACAAATTCCTTCTTTCCTTTATTTTTCTTTAAGGATTTCTCAAAAATTTTCTCTCTTTTCCAGAAATCTAAAACCCTTTTTTCGCTTTTAACTAAATCTTGAAGCTCCATTTTTGATTAAAAAATTTTAGCCAAAAAATTTTTTTATTCAACTTTGAATTTTTAAAAAAAGACTTTAAAATTTTTTTAAAATGAAGGAAAAATACCTCTGGCATCACCTTGAGTGGAAAGAAGTTGTAAAACTTTTAAACTCTAATGAAAATTTTGGTCTTTCTTTGGAAGAGGTCAAAAAAAGACAAAAAATTTTTGGACCAAATAAAATTGCCAAAGAAAAACGCTTCTCAAGTTTTAAACTTTTTTTGGATCAATTTAAAAGCCCTCTAATTTACCTTTTAGTTTTTGCCGGAACTTTGGCTTTAGCTTTAAAAAAATATAGCGATAGCCTAGCAATCTTTTTAGCTCTTTTTATCAATGCTTTGTTTGGTTTTTTTGAAGAACATAAAGTTTCTAAAGTTTTAGAAAAGCTAAAAAAAGAAGTTAAAACTAAAGCAGTAGTTTTAAGGGAAGGAAAGAAAAAAGAAATTTTCTCTGAAGAAATTGTTCCTGGAGATATCATTTTTTTAAAAAGTGGCGATAAAGTTCCAGCTGATGCCCGGTTAATTGAAGCTAAAAATCTAAAAGTTTCGGAAGCAATTTTGACTGGAGAATGGCTACCTTCTTTGAAGGTTACTGAAGCTTTACCCAAAGAAACACCTTTAGCGGATCGAGAAAATATGGTTTATTTTGGTTCTTTGGTAGAAAATGGCTCTGGAAAAGCCGTCGTGGTTGCTACTGGAAAAGAAACTGAAGTTGGAAAAGTTGCTTCTCTTCTAAAAGAAACTAAAGAAGAAAAAACACCGCTTCAGAAAAAAATGATTGGCTTCTCCAAAATTTTGGGAGGAGTAATTGCCTTCATTTGCATTCTAATTTTCATTGGAGGAATTTTAAGAGGAAAAGATCCTTTGGAGATGTTTGAAACTTCGGTGGCAATCACTGTTGGAGGTATTCCAGAAGCTCTGCCAGTTGTAATGACTTTAGTTTTAGTCATTGGAATGCAAAGAATTTTGAAAAAAAAGGGGTTAATTAGAAAATTAGCTTCGGTTGAAACTTTAGGCTCAACACAAATTATCTGCTTTGATAAAACCAAAACTTTAACCCAAGGAAAAATGGAAGTAGCTCAAATTGAAGCTGAAGATAAATTTCTACTTTTAAAAGCGGCTCTTCTGGCAACTGACACTTTTATTGAAAACCCAGAAGAAAATCCAGAAAATTGGAAAATTAAAGGCTCACCAACTGATATTGCCATTGTTAAAAAAGCTAGCCAGGAAGGAATTTTAAAACCAGAACTTGAAAAAAAGTCTTTACTTTTAAATTCCTTTCCTTTTGATTCTAAGTTAAAATATGAAGCCACCTTAAGAAAAGAAAATGACAAAGTTTTTCTTTATTTAAGCGGTGCTCCAGAAAAGCTTTTAGAATTTTCAAAAAACAACCAAAATTGGAAAGAAAAAATTGAAAAAATGGCTCAAAAAGGATTAAGAGTTATTGGAATTGCTTTTAAAGAAATTTCAGATGAAAAAGAAATTGATCCAAAAAATTGTCATTTTTTAGGCTTAATTGGATTAAAAGATCCTTTAAGAGAAGATGTCAAAGAAGCAATTAAAATTTGCCAAAAAGCTGGAATGAGACCAATTCTTGTTACGGGTGATCATAAATTAACTGCCAAAGCGGTCGCTTCTGAAATTGGGCTTGAAGTTAAAGAAGAAGAAATTTTGGAAGGAAAAGATCTTGAAAAACTCTCTCAAAAGGAGCTTGAAGAAAAAGTTGAAAAAATCAAGATTTATGCCCGGGTTTTACCTGAAGATAAATTAAGAATTGTTGAAGCTTGGCAGAAAAAAGGAAAAGTCGTGGCAATGACTGGTGATGGAGTTAATGATGCCCCAGCTCTAAAAAGAGCTGATATTGGAATTGCTCTTGGTTCAGGAACTGAAGTTGCCAAAGAAGCGGCTGATTTTATTTTGCTTGATGATAGCTTCTCAGCTATCATTAAAACCATTGAAGAAGGAAGGATTATTCTTGATAACTTAAGAAAAGCAATTACTTATGTTTTATCAGATTCCTTTG
>Ga0190309_1000612_pt1 | contig 9970 bp, 10 predicted proteins | sample 48700767_MG_FD_161656 | JGI IMG/M metagenome (GOLD analysis project Ga0190309, IMG submission 161656) | Hydrothermal vent sediment bacterial communities from Southern Trench, Guaymas Basin, Mexico - 4870-07-6-7_MG | ecosystem: Environmental > Aquatic > Marine > Hydrothermal vents > Sediment ... | reverse complement strand
TGGGGGATTTAGCTGCCACCACATGCCTCCCTGCCCCGGCGACCCCGGTTCCCTGGAGGGGGCCCGTGGCGAAGATGAGAACGTTTTCCGGGCCCAAAGGATCGGCATTAGGGGGGAGGAGTTCCAAAAGCAGCCGTGCCGCGATCCCCCGTCCCCCGAGGTGCAACTCGTACCAGCGCTCCGGTATCTCCCTTTCTCCGACCTCCCCGCTTGAGAGATCTACCTCCAGGTACCTCCCCCAAACCCCCTTCATCATCCCTCCTTGCTTCTCCGTGAACGCACGGGTAGTTTAAAGGGAAGCATGGCGGAACGAAAGATTGTGGCACGCAATCGAAAAGCCAAACGGGATTATGAGATCGAGGAAACCTACGAGGCGGGGATCGTGCTTACCGGCTCTGAGGTCAAATCCCTTCGAGCGGGTCGGGTCTCATTGGACGGGGCATACGCGAAAGTGGTGAACGGCGAGGTCTTCCTCTACGACATGCACATCGCTCCATACGACAAAAGCTCGGCCCATACCGGCCATGATCCCGAGCGACCACGAAAGCTCCTTTTGAAGAAGCGGGAAATCGCACGTCTGGCGGGCAAGGTGGCCATGTCCGGGTACACGTTGGTGCCCCTCTCCCTCTATTTCAATAAACGGGGACTTGCCAAAGTGGAGCTCGCAGTAGCCCGGGGGCGCACCAAGGCGGACAAGCGCCGCAAACTCATAGAGGAGGAAGAGGAGCGCCGCGCCCGCGAGGCCATGAAACGTTACCGGTTCTGAAGAAAAAACCGTTCCCTTAGGAGCCTGTTGCTCAACGGTTACCCTGGGAGATGGGTCCAGCCTAGGGAACCTTGCTTTCACACGGGTTGGGGAGCGTTCTCCGCCTGACCACCCCCGCAAACACCAGCTTGAGGAGGCTGTAGAAGGCACACAGGAGGCGGAGCTTGCTCTTGTGTGCCCTCCTCCGCCGCAAGGGCCTTCGCTTGCCCCACCACCTTCCCCAACCCATACAACGCCCGCCTCCTCAATGAAGTTGTGACTTTTTTAAGTTCACCCGTGGCAAGTCCGAGGGGCTGGCCGGGTTTGTGCAACAGGCCCTGAAGCTCGGTTTGTTTTTTATGTTGAAAGACTTTCCACTTCCAACCTATAATGGCCGAGCTTCGGAAAGGAGGGAAGTCCGATGGTGGAAATCCGTTGGCACGGGAGGGGCGGTCAGGGAGCCAAGACCGTCTCCCAAATCCTGGCGCAGATCGTGCTGCGCGAGGGAAAGCATGTGCAAGCGTTTCCCGAGTACGGCCCCGAGCGCTCCGGGGCGCCGGTGCGGGCCTACGACCGTATCTCCGAAGACGAGATCCGCGTCCACTCCGGCGTCTACCACCCGGACATCGTGGTGGTGATCGACGAGACGTTGCTGGAGTCCGAGAACACCACCGAGGGGCTGAAGCCCGATGGCGTCCTCATCGTGAACACGTCCCGTTCCGAGGAGGAGATCCGTAAAGCGACGGGCTTCCCGGGGAAGATCATCGCCTTCGATGCCACCAAGATCGCCCAGGAGGCGGGCACCGGGTTCCCCAACGTCCCCATGCTCGGGGCGGTGGTAGCGGTATTGGGCACCGAGCCCGGGATTGCCGAAGAAGAACTGAGGGAGACGCTTTCCCACCGGCTCTCCCCGGAGGTGGTGGAGAAGAACCTCAAAGCCTTCCGGGCCGGCTACGATGCGGCGAAGGGGGTGTACGTTGGCGGTTGAGCTCAAATCCTGGAAGGAGCTTCCCGTAGGCGGCGTGATCCCCGGCGGCGCCACCCCGGAGCTCAACAAGACCGGGTCCTGGCGCGCCAAACGTCCCGTTTGGAACGCGGAGAAGTGCGTCCACTGCCTGCAGTGCTGGCTCCACTGCCCCGACAACTCCTTCTTCCTTAAGGAACAGAAGATCACGGGGATCGACTACGACCACTGCAAGGGCTGTGGGGTATGCGCCGCCATCTGTCCTGTGGGAGCCATCGAGATGGTTCCCGAGCGAGGGGGTGGCCGATGAGGAAAGTTATGACAGGACACAAAGCGGTGGCCGAGGCGATGCGCCAGATCGAACCGGATGTGGTGGCGGTCTATCCCATAACCCCCCAGTCGGAGATCGCGGAGTACTACGCCGAGTACGTACACAACGGGATCGTCAAGACGGAGCTCATCCCGGTGGAATCGGAGCATTCGGCGATGTCCGCCTGTGTGGGGGCCTCGGCCGCAGGGGCCCGGGTCATCACCGCCACCGCGTCCCAGGGCCTGGCCCTGATGGTGGAGGTGCTCTACGTCGCCGCCGGGCTCCGCCTCCCCATCGTGATGGCACTGGCCAACCGGTCCCTCTCGGCGCCCATCAACATCCACTGCGACCACTCCGATGCTTACCTCGCGCGGGATTCCGGGGCCATCCAGATCTTCGCCGAATCGGCTCAGGAGGCCTACGACTACATGATCATGGCCCAGAAGCTGGCCGAGAACGCCAAGGTGAGACTCCCTGTGATCGTGAACCTGGACGGCTTCACCCTCACCCACTCCTCCCAGGTGGTGGAGACCCTGCCCGATGAGGCGGTGAAGGATTTCGTAGGGGAGTACGATCCCCCCTACCCTCTGCTCGACGTGGACAGGCCGGTCACGTGGGGCGTCTTCGCCATGCCCGACTACTATTTCGAGCTCAAACGGGCCCAGCAGGCGGGGATGGAGGCGGCCCCCGAGGCCTTCCTGGAGATCCAAAAAGCCTACTCCGAGCTTTGTGGCCGTCCCTACAAGGGCTTCTTCGAGGCCTATAAGCTCGACGACGCCGAGCGCGTGATCGTCGTCATGGGCTCCACCGCCGGCACCGCCAAGGCGGTGGTGGACGAGCTCCGGGACAAAGGCGAGCGGGTGGGGCTCCTCAAGGTGTGGCTGTGGCGGCCCTTCCCCCGAGCGGAGATCGCCGAGGCCCTGGCGGGGGCGAAGGCCGTGGCCGTCATGGACCGGGCCATCTCCTTCGGGAACCTGGGCGCGTTGTATCTTGACGTGGTGTCAGGTTTCGCCGGCCGTCCCGGTCCCACCTTCGTGAACTACATCTACGGCCTCGGGGGACGCGACGTCCCCATGGAGCACATCGCCGAGGTGTTCGAGGGGCTGAAGGAGGCCGAGACCGGGGAGCTTCGGTACCTCGGCTTGCGGGAGTGAGGAGGAGAAGGTGCCCAGCATAAAGGTATTGGCCAAGCGAGAAGAAGAAAGGGGACCCCGCTTCACCGGGGGCCATTCCCTGTGCGCGGGATGCGCCGAGCCCATGATCGTACGCACGGTCCTGAACGCCATCGAGGACCCGGTGGTTGTAGCGAGCCCCACCGGGTGTTTGGAGGTGGCCTCCAGCCGTTACCCCACCACCGCCTGGAACGTCCCCTGGATCCACTCGGCCTTCGAAAACGCCGCCGCCACCATTGCCGGAGTGGAAGCGGCCTACAAGGCCCTCTCCCGCAAGGGGAAGGTGACCAAGAAGATCAGGTTCGTGGTCTTCGGCGGCGATGGCGGCACCTACGATATCGGCCTCCAAGCCCTCTCGGGGGCCCTGGAGCGGGGACACGATTTCCTCTATGTGGTCCTCGACAACGAGGCCTACATGAACACCGGGGTGCAGCGCTCCTCCGCCACCCCGCGGTGTGCCCACGCCACCACCTCCCCCGCGGGTTCGGTCGTCCCCGGGAAGCCCCAGGACAGAAAGGACCTCACCGAGATCGTGGTGGCCCATCACGTGCCCTATGTGGCCCAGGCATCGGTGTCGCACCTCATCGACCTTGCGAACAAGGTGGAGCGGGCGATGCAGTACGAGGGGCCCAAGTTCATCAACGTCCTCTCCACTTGTCCGTTGGGATGGCGGGTTCCCCCGGACAGCGCCGTCAACGTGGCGAAGCTCGCGGTGGAGACATGCTGTTGGCCCCTCTACGAGGTGGTGGAGGGGGTGTATAAGATCACCTACAAGCCCAAGGAGAAGCTCCCCATCGAGGAGTGGCTCGAGCCCCAGGGGAGGTTCCGGCACCTCTTCCGTCCGGAGAAGAGGGAGGACATCATCCGGGAGCTCCAGGAGGCAGTGGACCGCCACTGGGAGGAGCTCCTGCGCAAGGAGCGGTGCACGCAAGGAGGCTAACGCGGGACCAGCGGCCCAGGCCGTTTTGGCACGGCCTGGGCCGCGATGTATTGATCGGGGCGGTGGTGGGGGCCGCGGTGGGGGCGGGGTTCCGTGACCTCGCTTTCGGCACCTGGATCGGGGCCGCCATCGGGGGGCTGTTGCACCTCTATTTCTCCCTGCGGGTGCGTCCCGAGTAAAGAAGGGGGGTGAGGAGTACGGCACCGGATACGGAGGAAATTGCCCAGTGGAAGCGGCTTCTTCAGGCCGCGGTGGGGGTGCGGAAGCTCGCCCCGTGGAGGTGGATGGAGGAGACCGACATCTTCGGTGTCCAAGACCCCGAAAGCGGCCAGGTGGGGTTCGTGAGCGTGATGGGCCTTTTGGGGGAGCATCGCGCCGTGGCCGTGTACCTTGGACGCGAGGCCCTGAACCGGTTTTGGGAGTTTTACGATCCGGAGGATTATCCCCTCCCTGAGGAGATCTTCATCATACCCCAATTGCAGCTTCAGTTCGTGAGTCGAGCGGACCTCACCGACCGAGATCTCGAGCCGATCAGGGCCTGCGGGTTCCGGTTTCGGGGTGCGGGCAATTGGCCCCTCTTCCGCAGCTTCCGCCCCGGTTTTCACCCCTGGTACCTGGAGCCAGGGGAGGTCCGTTTTCTCGCTTGTTGTCTGGAACAACTCCTGGAGATGGCTCCCAGGATACGCCGGGACCCGGAGGCCTTGCTGCCCGGTGCGGGGCACCGGTACTTGGTGCGGGTTCCGAAGAAAGAGGACGGGGAGACGGTGTGGACGGACAGGGTGCGGTCCTTCCCTCCGCCCGGGAGGAGGGAGGTTGCCCTGTCTCTTCCCCGGGACGTGATCGTGGGGTTGGGGAAGCTGCCCAAACTGGAAGTGGTCCTCGAGGTGGATGTGTTCGGCCTGTTGCATGAGATCGATGAGTACGAGGAAAGGCCCGAGCTCTTTTTCTCCCTCCTGGCGGTGGACGCCTCCACGGGGAACTTGGTGGAGTTCCGCCCCATCAGGGCCGATGAAGCCTTATACCCCGGGATCGTGCGGGCGCTCCTGGCCACCTTCCTCCGCAACGCTTCCCTTCCGCAAGAGATATTGGTGAAGGAGCCACGGCTGTATCACCTCCTGTGTCCTCTCCAAGAGCTCATGGGGATCCAGGTGGAACTCGTGGAAGAGCTCCATTTCGCCGAGGATTATGAGGACTTCATCTTCTATGGGATCTTCCCGCCCGAGCTTTTCGGAGAATAGCCTGGAGAAATCTTGTGTTACATCTTGGCCACGCTTCGGGTACTCCCGGCCCCTCTTCCGGCTTAATGCCCGATGGGCCTGCTCGATTGCATCCGCCCCCGACGCCCCTGACCCAAAGTGCGCCTCTAAAAGTCCATGGCAACTGCGTATGGACGATCGCAGCGGAGGAGCTTTCTCTTCCTTGTTGGCCGGGAACTAGCGCAGGAAGTAAAGGAGGATGGCAAGCCCCCCAAACACGGCCTCGATTCCCATAAAAACCAGGACCAATACCCGCTCGGAAAGACCCCCGGTTACCTTGAGCACCGTCTGGGCCAATCCCACCGGTCCGTGAGAAGGGCACCTGAGTCTTCCATCTTCTGCCAGCTCCCCAGCCCACCCCTTGGAGGGAAAGCCGTGGAAAGCCTTTACCAAGAAATCCAGGGCATAAGGAACGATCACCAAAACGCCGGCTGTCTCGAAGTTCCCCACGATGCAGCTTGCCGCGAGGATCGCCCCGATGGAGAGGGTGCCCACATCGCCGACGAAAACTTTCGCCGGATACCAGTTGAAGGGAAGGATGCCAAGGGCTGCGCCGATCCCGGCCAAAAGGGTCACCAAGGCCGTGGTGGCCCCGACCTTTCCGGCGATCGCCGCCAACGCCCCCATGGCCACAAGGCCCATCCCCAGTTCCAGCCCATTGAACCCCGCGAGCATGTTCACCGCATTGGCCGCCCCGGTGATCCCCAAAGGCACCAGGATCAGCGGATAGAAAATCCCGAAATCCAGGCGGCCGATGAACGGGATGGTCATGGTGGAATGCCCGGCCCGGATGGCCACGAGGGGCAACGCCGCAAACACCGGGAGAAAGGCCTTCACGCACTGGCGCATTCCCAAAAGGTCGTCGAGGATCCCCACCAAGCCCGTGAGAAGCACCGCGGCCAGAACGGCGAGGAGTTCGGTGAAATCCACCGGAATTGTCGGGGGAACGAACGCCTCGAGGGCGATCGCCAAAAGCACGCCCGCCGTGAAGCCGGCGAGAAATGCCAGGCCCCCCATCTCGGGAACCTCCGGCTGTCCCGGTTTGTGCACATCCCTCCCCACAATCCCGGCCGCACGTAACTTGGGAATGAGGACCCACGTACACCCCAACGAGACCCAAAACGCCGCTACCGCAACGATCCCCACCATGGACAAACCATATTACTTCCGGCATGCGCGCTTTGGCCAATCGAGGGAATCGACATCTTCCCCTCCCAAGATATCGGGGAACGGTCATCGGAGCATATAGGCCCTCGGTACCCGAGTAATTGCGGACGTGCGCCTTGGGCAATACCTGCCCTGTCGGTGGGAAATCGATTGCCCCATAACGTGGGAAAGGGGCCTCCGTAGGGAGGCCCCTTTTTCCCCGATAGAGCGTGCTCACACCCTCAAGCGACCTCCCATGGTGAGGGCCATGATCGCCTTCTGAACATGGAGCCGGTTTTCGGCCTGGTCATAAATGAAGGAAAGGTCTGGATCATCACAGAGCTCGGGATCGGCTTCGTTTCCACGGTCTACGGGCATAACGTGCATGAGATACCCCGGTTCGCATAGCTCCCGTTGGCGCTTCACGGTGTACTTCCAATCGGTGTACTTCTGCGCCAGCTTTATTTCCTCTTCTTTGCCGATCTCGTAGCGGCGCGGCGACATCCAGTTCCGCGGGAAGACCACCACCGCCCCCTTGAGGGCGTCGTCGAGATCCTGGGTGACCTCGAACCTCCCTCCGGACTCCTGGGCGTATTTCTTCGTGAGCTCGATGATCTCACGGTCCAGCTCGTACTCCTTGGGGTGGGCAAGCACCACCTCCATCCCGAAGCGGGCGGCGATGAGGAGCTCCGATTGCACGGAGCCCCAAGAACGGACCCAGGGGGAGTAGGCCCACATGATCACGTACTTCACGCCCTTGAGGTCCCCGAGCTTCTCCTTGAGGGTGTAGATGTCGGTGAGGGCCTGACAGGGGTGGTAGACATCGGAGGCCATGTTGATGACCGGGACCTCGGCGTACTGGGCGAACCGGTACATGATCTCCGTCCCTTCCCCGTACCGGGAGACTTTGTCCTCAAGGAGCCTTATTCCGATCCCGTCGACGTATCGGGCCATCACCTTGGCGGTGTCCTTGATGGTCTCACCGGCGCCGGGGCGGTCCTCCAGGGATAGCCTCAGGGTAGAAGCGTCGACGTACTGGGCGTGTCCCCCAAGTTGGGTCATGGCGGTCTCGAAGGAAAGCCTCGTTCGGGTGGAGGTGTTGAAGAAAAGCATAAGGAAAGTCTTGTCCTTCAGGGGATAGTGGGGCACGCCCTCATAGTGAAGGGCCTTGAGGTGGTCGGTCACCTGCAGGACGATGCGCAGCTCCTCGTCGGTCCAGTCCTTGATGGAAATGAGGTCCTTGCCCGCGAGCTCGAACCAGCTCATTTCCCCTCCTTTCAGTTCGGTGACGCGTAACGGGTGACGCGTGACGGAGATGAGAGGAACCCGTCACGCGTTACGCGTCACCCGTTACAGGATCAATGCTAGGAGGCCCTTCTGGGCGTGGAGGCGGTTCCCGGCCTCCTCGAACACAACTGAGTTCGGCCCGTCGATCACCTCGTCGGTGACCTCCATCCCCCGGTCCGCCGGGAGGCAGTGCATGTAGATGGCGCCGTTGGTGAGCTCCATCTTCTCTTTCGTGGTGATCCAGTGCTTGTTGGCCTCGAAGAGCTCTTTCGCCTTCTCGGGATCCATGGGGCCTGAACCGTCGGTGGGCTGCACCGTCCAGGACTTGGGATACACCACATCGGCATCCTTGAACGCCTCGTCCATATCGTGGACCACCCGGAAGGACCCGCCGTACCGCTTCACGTTCTTCTCCACGAAGTTCAAGACGTTGGGATCGAGGTCGAAACCTTTGGGGTGGGCGAGGGTGATCTCCATCCCGAAGAAGCTCGCGGCGATGATGGCCGACTGGGGCACCGCCAACGGCTTTTCCACCGAGCCGGAGTAGGCCCAGGACATCACGAATTTCTTTCCCTTGAGCTCCCCCAGTTTCTCGATCATCACCATGAGGTCGGCCAGGGCCTGGCAGGGGTGGTACATGTCGTCCTCCATGTTGATCACGGGGATCCGAGCCCAGCGGGCGAACTCCCGGATGAGGAGGTTCCCTTTGCCGTACATCCAGCCCGTTTTCGCTCCATAGATCCGGATGGCGATCCCGTGGCCCATCTCCGAGAGCACCCGGGCCACATCGGACACGCGTTCGGTAGTATACGCGACCTCCTCGCCCGGTAAAGCCGGCGTGTAGACCGCTCCCGGCTGGAGGAAGATGGCGTGACCCCCGAGCTGTTGCATCCCCACCTCGAAGGAGTTCCGCGTGCGAAGCGAGGTGTTGTAAAAGAGCATAAAGAGGGTCTTTCCCTCCAGGAGCTTGTGGGGCTCCCCCCGGATGAGCTTGCGCTTTAGGTCGAAGGCCACATCGAGGATGGTCTCCAGCTCCTCCCGATCGAATTCCATCAGGGTGATGAAATCCCTTCCCCGAAGATCGGTGCTCGCCATTTCTCCTCCTTTCAGTTCGTGATCGGTGATGAGTGATGGGTGATGAGTACGCATGCGCACGCATATTCCCGTTGACCCATCACCGATCACCCATCACACATCACCCGTCACGGACGATCTGGGTTCCGGCCTTCCCTTCCAGGACCTCTATGGCCTGAAAGAGGTGGCCGATGGCGGCCCTCTCGCCTCCGGCCTCCACGAACCGCACCGCCGCCCGCACCTTGGGCTCCATGGAGCCCTTTCTGAAGTGACCCTCCGCCAAGTACCTACGGGCCTCGGAGAGGGTCATCCTGTCGAGGGGCGTCTCATCGGGCTTTCCGTAGTTGAGCATCACCTTTTCCACGTCGGTGAGGATCAGGAAGACGTCCGCTCCCACGTCCACGGCCAGGCGTTGCCCCGCGAGGTCCTTGTCGATCACCGCCTCCACCCCCCGGAGCCGCCCGTCCTCCCGGACCACCGGGATACCCCCTCCCCCGGAGGCGATGACGATGGCCCGGTTCTCCACCAGGGCCCTGATGGCGTCGCGCTCGATGATGGCCTTCGGATCCGGCGAGGGAACTACACGGCGCCAGCCCCTCCCGGCGTCCTCCACGATGTGCCAACCCTTTTCGACCCGAAGCCGCTTCGCCTCCTCCTCGGTGTAGAAGGGACCCACGGGCTTGGTGGGGTTCTGAAAGGCGGGGTCGCCTTTGTCCACCAGGACCTGGGTCACCACGGTGGCGATGGGGATATCGCCCCGCCCCTCCCGATCCAGGATGTTGTGGAGGGTCTGTTGGATCATATACCCGATCAGGCCCTGGGTCTGGGCACCGCAGGCATCCATGGGCATGGGGGGAACGATCTCCTTGGCCGCCTCCTGCTGCAAAAGGATGTTCCCCACCTGGGGGCCGTTGCCGTGGGTGATCACCAGGCGCCATCTTTCCGAGAGCACCATCTGGGCCAGCTGCTCACAGGCCCGCTGCACGTTTTCCAGCTGCTCTTCGAAGGAGCCCTTCTGCCCCCGCTGCAGGATCGCGTTTCCCCCCAGGGCAACCACCACCGTTTTTTTCTCCACG
>Ga0190309_1000610_pt1 | contig 9985 bp, 25 predicted proteins | sample 48700767_MG_FD_161656 | JGI IMG/M metagenome (GOLD analysis project Ga0190309, IMG submission 161656) | Hydrothermal vent sediment bacterial communities from Southern Trench, Guaymas Basin, Mexico - 4870-07-6-7_MG | ecosystem: Environmental > Aquatic > Marine > Hydrothermal vents > Sediment ... | reverse complement strand
CATCGCCCTTGGGCGGGGTTTGTGAGCCCTTTCTGGGCTCCGCTTATGCCCACCGGGGCTTTACCATGCAGCCCCATAGGGCTCGCTAGTCGCTTTCCTTTCCCCGCCCGGGAACCGCTTTGGGTTCCCAGGCTCTTGTCATCGCTTCCTAGGTTTTTCCTAGGAAGCTCAAAACCAACCAAAACCAAAACAACTACGCCTTAATTTTACGCCGAGCCGGCGGTGGTATGGGAATGGGGCGGGAGGTGGGAGTCGTATGCTGCGAACCGAAGGTTCGCCGGAATTGCGGCTCGGCGAATGTTTATTATGGTTGGGTTGTATGAAAATAAAATTCCGGCTCCGCGAATTTCGTAAGAAATGCGGAGCCTTCAAATCCCAAAAACCAAAAAACCCAAAACAAAACCAAAAACCTATTTTTCCCCTTCCTGCCTTATCACTACCTCAATCCTTATCATACTTACCCAGCTTAATCTTTGTAAACGCTATCCCGTACTTTGTCCTGTAGCTTATTATCAACCAAACTCCGTATGGCTTCATGTCGATTATCTCCCCCTCCTTATTCGGTAGTGCTGTCATGCTTCTTCAGTACCTCTTGCAAAACCTTCAAAACTTCCGTCTCCTCAACCAACCACACAGCTGCAGTATATACACCGGTTGCTTCATATCTTGCCACTGCATATTTACCTTCCTTAACAGCTCTCTTAAGTTTTCTAAAATGTACCTCTATCATGTGTATCGAATGCCATACCCCGTTCAAGTAGCTTTCCTTTACTTTTTCTAGTTCTTTTTCAATCCTTCTCCTCATGTTCACTCCTCCTCAGCTTATTAACCCAAAATAAACTCTCCAAACTGCCGTGTATGTCTCTCGCAAAGTTCATCATCCTTCTGCTCAGCTCTATCGCTTGCACAATTCCTCCCTCGCTGTCCAGATCCATATCCTTAGCTGCCAACTCCTGCAAATCGTTCCTCAACTTTCTTATCGTCACCCTCAACTCCTCCCAAATCTCGTTAATCTTCTCCTTCATCTTCCAACAGCCTCTGCAATACACTCAAAACCTCTGTTGCCTCCAGTAAATGTACAGCCGCTGGATATATGTAGCCCGCTTCCAACCTTGCCCTTATATAATCTGCCTTTTCCATTACTTCCTCAAATTTCTCTATATGCTCCTTTAGTTGGTTTACCCATAATTCTATCTCTTTAAGGCGATCGTCCCTTGCCTTCTCAATCTTTTCCTTCATGCTTTTTCTTTTTTCTTGCATCCCTCAGCAAAACTTTCAGCTCTATTAGCGTATTCATCCGCTCCGACATTATTTGCCCGTGTGCTATTATGTCCTGTATTTCTATATCGGATAATGCCAGATACCTGTTAACACTTCCGTACTTCTTAAGCATGTTTTCCACTCTATCCAGCACTTCTCTAAGTCCTTCTATCTGCGTCATTACTTCCTTCTTCAGCTCCTTTATCCTCTTTCTAATTATTTTTTCCATCATCTTCCAGCAAATCTTCCAACAATTCGATATCTTCTAAGGCTTTACTCACACCTTTCAAATACATTAATGCAGAATACATTTTCACCATGCCTATGTCTCCTAATTTCTTTTTCTCCAGCACTTCTTTTAGCTGGCTGTAAGCTTCCTCAAATACTTTCAGCCCGAACTCTACTTCTTTCCACAACTCATCAACCCTCCGCTTAATCTTTTCCTTCATCTTCCAGCAATTCTTTCAATCTTGCCATTGCTTCCAACTCCTGGCTTATCCATATTAAGGTCTCTGTAGCATCCTCTGCCTCTATCCTAGCATTTGCAAAATCCCCCTCCTTAAAATACTTTTGCATATACTCAAAACTTACTCTTGCATATTCCATAAAAGCCTCCGTCTCTATCTTTACCTTTTTTATCACTTTTTCAATCTTCTTTTTCATGCTCAACTTCCAATATCTCAACAGCATCGCTTCCGCATTTCGGGCATACTTCTCTTACTATCCAATCTGCTCTTACCTGCTTCCCATGCCTAAACACAAACCCGCAGTTAAGACACTTCTTCATTAGGGTCATACTAACTTCATCAGCTTTAATGCCAGCAAGGCTATTTCCTGTTCATTAAGCTGGAAAACTATGCTGTTCCTTTCTTTGCCCTTCTGCCCTTCCCTTAGCGCTATTACAATCCCTCTGTCCGTCCTTGCCAATTCCAACTTCTTATACATTCCTGTTTTGTCGTTGTAGTGGAATAAATTTGCCAGGGTTTCCCATCTGCTCTGCTTATTTCCTTCCATGTTTCTTCATATGCTCTTTCACCCAGCTCTTTAGCTGTTCCTCGTACAAACTTACAAATCTCTTGTTGCACTTAGGGCAAACCCATTCATATGCGTATGCCCGGATCTTATTTATTTTTATCTCCATGCTTCAATGCCTGCAGAAAATCAAGCATCCATGCATACATCGCTATGTCTCTCGCAAATTCCTCTATCGCACTAGCATCAAACATTAAATTCATCCAATCCTCCCTTGTCATATCGTTATCTATCTCTTCCAAGCGGTTCTGTATGTACCGCATCCTCTCCTCTATTCTTTCTATTAACTCCTCCCTCAGCTTATCAATCTTTTTTGCCATGCTCTTCTACATTCATCCTCTAACAATATCGCCCAATCTTCTCTCTAATTCTATCCTTGCTTCTGTTTGTATCTGAAGAATTTTCTTTTCTAGCTTGATAATTTCATTAATCTTCCCTGCCAAGAATTTCTTGATTTTTTCACAGGCTTCTCTGTCCTCGGGATGTTCTTCTTCCCAGTCGGATAGCATGCTTATTTTTTCTTCCAAGCTAGCATTTTTAAATTCTTCACCCGTCACATAATCATACAGCTGTGGAGATAGTCCTAGCTTATGCTTAATATAGCAGTCCCTACAGTATTCTGCTAGCCAGGACCCTCGAAATACCTTTCCGCATTTCTGACAAACAATCCAAGTAACACCCGTCTCAAGCGTTCTTCCTATCATATTCATTCTTCACCTCACCTTTGAAACCATCGGCTCAGGGCCTTCATCCTATCAGGCCTTCATCTGCCTTAATATAGTATACCCGTACCCATATATATATGGATTTCGGTTCCGTAGTATATATTAAGTCGGGAAATTCCTACAATTCCTCAAACCTTTTCAGTTTAATCCAATGCTTCTTGTAACACTTAGGGCAAACATAAAAGTATCCCGCAAGCAATTTTAAACCATCATATTCGGGCAAACTCGCCACTTTAAACTTTTTCATCTTTGTCTTGTCGCTGTAGATCCTTCCGCAAATGTCACACGCTATCGGCATCTTTCAGCACTTCTAAAATACCCCAATCCTTTCTTCCGCTTAATTCATCCAAAAGTTGAGCGATTGCAGTCCAGGCATAGCCAAACCTTTCCATCCCTTCGTCCATCATCTTATCTGCAACCTTCCAGGCCAACTCAGCCATCCGCTCAAAGTCTTCCTTCATAATTCTATTTTATCTGAATTAAGCGAATGCCGTACTTTTCGTATACCTTGTGGAGGGAAGGCTCATCTCTTCTATACACACACAGCATCTTGATTTTGTCCAGTTCGATATTATTTGCCTCTGCAAGTAACTCCCGGTAACATAGTAATTGCCCCAATGCATGCGTATTAAGTGTTGTTTTGGCTTCAACAATGTAATGATAGCCATCATCGCCGATAATATACAAATCAATGCGAAAGCTCCAAATGCCTTTAAGCGCATTAACGAATATCTTTCTGCCTTCAACTTCCTTAACCTTCGGGATTGTGTATTCTTCATAGGTCATCCCCTTAGGACACTCAGGGCTTCTGATGAACGCTAGGATAAGCTCCTTCTCCTCCCTCCGCCTTCCCATTAATTACATACGCTCCACTGCCAATAATAATACCTAGCTATCCTTTCGAATGCGAAGCCTACAGACGCCATCCCTACACTCAACCTTTTCCTTAGGTTCTCGTTCATCCTGCATGTTCATTCCTCCTCAGCCTTTCCCTCCTCCTCTCCCGTCTTCTTCTCCTCATCCTGCATAATCCTACTCCATTTTATCTTTTATGTAGTATATCGCCAAGCCCAAAAGCACTTTTATGCCTCCGCCTACTATGTTTCCTCCCACCATCTCGTAGCCTCCTACTGCCACCAAAAGCGTTCCTATCGTTCGCAAAACACTTCTCAGCCCTGTTATCCTTACGCCCATCTCAGCTTCTCTCCTCGCCATAATTTTCATTTCTTTTTCCGTATTTATAACCTGCGAGACCCGCAAGCACAGCAATAACCATGCTTAATAATGCTCCGTCTATGCCTTTCAATAAAGCTATAATTTCCAAAACCGTTATGCAAACCATCGCAACAATGACTTCGCCTTTCATATTCACAAAACCTTCCTCTCGCAGGGCTTTCCCTCATCGTGCCTGCAGTAGTGAAGCGTCACCCTTTTCGTATCTTTCAATTCCTTCCATTCTTCCGCCACTTGTCTTGCCTCTTCTTCGCTTTTTACTTCCTTTTCCTCGGCTATTCTTAACACTTTCTCTCCCATCTCCTTGTCTTCCTCCTCAACCCATCTTTCTACTATGTATTTCATATTGCCTTGGAAGGAACAGCACCTATTCGGTTATAATAAAGCATTATTATCTCCTCCTCGCTCAAAGCCCTGTTGTAGATGCGGACTTCGTCGATGGTGCCTTCACAATAACGAGGAATTGCTGGCTCTCCCATTATTTGCAGTGGCTCTGTTCCTTCTACAAACTCTGTTAGTGTTCCTGAGTTATCAACAACACCGTTGATATACCATGTCCAGTTGCTACCTTTTCTCACAAAAGCCATATGAACCCATTTATTTTTTAAAGCACTAGTAGTCGTTTTAGTGCAGTATTTTTCGCTTTTCCCTCCGTTGAGAAATGCGAAACCATGATTATTCTGTTCTGAGCTAATACCCCATCCAGATGAACCCCATGTTTGCTTGCTAATTATACTCGCAAAATTTGCTGAACGACCAATGAAATATAGCCACAACTCAACAGTAAAGTCTTCAGTAGACCATGTTAGTTCTGGACTGTGAGGCACCTCCACATAATCATCCACCCCATCAAAGCTCAAAGCCTTGCCGAATTTTCCGTCAGTATAAACTGCCCCGTAAATTGTCCCGTGGTTGTTGTAGAAACTGCTGTCGTATGCAATATTTCCGCTTCCCTCGTTGAATTTCAGCCATAAAACTAATCCTCTTAATCCCAAAGTTTGGGTTCCGATTACCTTGTAGCCGTTGTAAATCCCGCTTTTGGTTGTTACCGATAGCATAATTCAAGATTTCCAAGCAACTATTAAAGGGACTTTCCATTTGTAAGTTTCAGTAGTGGAGGTATTGATTGTGTGTATTCTAAATCTCCACATCTTTATTGCGGTTATATCAGTATCGGTTGCGGATATAGTGGGTGTAGCTAAATCTATAGGATCTAACTCTCTCCAAGCTTTCTGAGAGGGTTCTAATAAGTCTAGATACACCCCTACTTTGTATGGAATACCCAGCACCAAAGATATACCTTCACATGCAAGTGTAGTTCCAGAACCGCTTACATTCTTCGCAAGACAGAAATCACTTGTCATACCAACAGCATACATATCGGGAGGATTCTCAAAGGTTGCTCCACTCGCATTTCCTACTTCAAATACTGTGGTATAAGGCCCAGGCACAAATATACAGCTGAAGAACAACTTACTCACATTGCTCGCAAAGTCTGTATATGCCCAAGCATGCCTACCGCCTTCAGTTGCGTCGGTTGTGATTGTACATTTTAACTCGTCAGTTGTTTTTTCCCAACTTACACTATCGCCAGCTCCTGCCAATTCTTGATTAGTTCCCGTCTCCGTAAATTTCGTAAAATCCGTTATCACCAAGCAATCGTCAAACTTATCTATCGCTTTAAGCTTCTCCAAAATATACTGCTTTAGCACCTCATTTCCGTATAAATTCTCAATATTCCTCAGATAATCAATATCGTACAGAAAGCTAAGTTTGGATGACCATAGATAAGGATCTACTTTCAGCGAATGCCCCCATGTCGGAGTTCCTATACCCTTGGAACCTACAAGGAATGCCATGTTTCATGCGTCCTTCAGCAAAGCCTTTACAGAAATTTCGGTTGCATCTCCCATCGATACAACATTCACTCTCAAATATCGCACGGGCTTATTTACAACATGCCTCATCTCATTTCCTGTTGTGTTGCTTTGGTCTAAATCAAACCAGTTTGAATTATCCAGGGAACCTTGTAATCTTACATCGTGAGCTGTTCCGCTTGAGTTTGAATTTATCTGCCAAGTAATGGTTTTGTAAGCAGGATAAACATCGTTTGAGCTTCCTGCTCCCGTTCCTGTGAAGGTTCCTAGATCCAATTCCAAAACATTCCCTACCGCTGAAATGCTATCTGTAGTGTAAGAATTAACCGGTTGCTCAGTGACTTTTACATGCAAAGCTTTGTTTGTGCTGTCTACATCTGCATCTGTTCTGCTGTCTTTGCCTCTAATGAAACTTCCACCCGTCGGACAAGCTATTACGGTCATGTTATCCTCCTTATAACTCTAGCAGGAGCGGGAGTAGGAGCAGGTGCGATAGGTGTCGGAGCTTGAGCTTCACCTTCCAAATATTTTCTCAATGTTTCTTTAATTCTGTCGAAAATATCCGAATCAAAAACATAGTATTCTATGTTCAAATACATGTAGTCTGTTGAAGTTTGCTTGCTAAACTGAACCCTTAATAAGTCTGACGATGTTACCACCTTCCAGAGGTCATCCCAACCGAAAACTCCAGCACCTCCCGGAGCGAAATCCCTTATCGCAGGCAACCAAGCAGCATCCGGATTTCCGAAATAAATTCCAAACTCTCCTATGTCGTCACCTTCCAATAAGGCACTTTTGAACACAAACACTCTTCCGGGATTCGGATGAAGATCCAATACATAAGTTCCAGAGTCTTTAACCACATATTCTTCAATCTTTTTAAACCCTAAAATGCCCAGCATAGCATCTATGTCCATCATCTTATCGTCTTAATTTTAACCCAAAGCTTGCCATCAATTTCTTTAACTTCTTCGGGCTCCAATTCCTGCTCTCCGCTTTTCAAATAGACTTTTGGCTTTTCAGGCATAATAGAAATACACTTAAAAGATAAAAAAGCGATTACGCTTCCTCTCCCATTAGCCCAATCACGACTGTATTACTTGAGCCGCTTGTATCTGTTACTTCAAACATTATCGTGGTAGGTCCTGTTACTTCCAAAGGAACCGGGAAGTGGCATACATTTGCGCTTCTATCCTTAATCATGTCGCTATACCAAGCTCCCGCCGAGAATGTTTGGTTTGTTGCCTTGTCGTATATCCTTATAATTTTAAAGGAGCCCGTAGATTTGAAGTGAAGCTTGTGAGCGCTAAACCTTACTCCTTCCGGAATGTCAATTCCCACAGTTTTGGTTTCGTTCGCTCCCAAAGTCTGCTCCCCTACCCTAATCTTTAGCGGCATAATTAATTATACCCAAGCTTTAAATAGATTAAACAACCAAAAAACCAAAAACAACTATTCAGAACCAATTAACTCTATTGTAAGGTTTGTGTCGGTTCCGAAAGCACTTGCAAGTCTTAGATCTACTTCAAACTTAGTCCCTGCCGGTATTGTTATTGGCTCCGAGAATTCATATCCTCCCAATATGTCGCTAAGCTTTGTGTATGTTGAAGTTCCGGTGCTTCCGGCGTCTGGGTAGAATTCCATTCCTGCGCTTGCTAAGCACTCAAAAGCAGGAATCACTATAACCCTTCTGTTGTCTATCTTTATCTCTATCACAGCTTTTTCTGTTAGCTTAATGGCATCGTCAGCAGTAATGTCACCTGCAGGCATTAGAACTATCCTTCTTAAGGTGAAATCCCTATCGAGTTTGTTCGGTTCTGTAAGGTTGGTTGTTGTTACGCCGTCAGATTTTTCTGTGTGAGTGAAAAAGCTAATAGTTGTAGCACTTGTCCCAGTCGCTACCACATCATAATAAATCTTGTCTGCCATGGTTCATCACCTCCTAAACGGATATCTAGGAGCAGGAGCAGGTCTGGTTGGAGTAGGCAATCCAACAGTAGCAGCTGCAACTCCTTGCATCTTCTGGTTGTGCAATGCTTCCGCTATTGGTACAACCCTGTTCATTATGTTCTCCCTTACCTGACCAGGAACCTTTGCTGGCAAGGTTGCTAGAACTCTATCAATTGTGTGAGCATAAGGCTCGAATCTTTCTTGCCATTTACCTCCGCTTACAGAAACCTTGTAAGCGTAAACATCCTGGGAAGCTGTTACAGCGTTAGCAAAGTCTTGAGCAGTTACATTCTGCAACCCTTTAAGCCTTAATTGATTTTGAACGGCAAGTTGAACTCCGGCAGCGTAATTAGCTTCAGCCTGCTGAGATTTTGCATTTGTTTCCCATTTAGGAGCTTCAGAAGCAGCTCTGCTAGCCCAAAGTGCAGCTGCATTTGTAGCGTTTGTTGCATACTTCGCAGCAATCTCACCCAGCCTCTCAGCAACTCCTACCATTCTAAAATAATTAAGCAGGAAACCTTTAAATAGTTTACAGCGTAAACTATGCACTCCTCGGAATCCAGTAAATTACCTCTGTAGTCTCTCCCTCCTTAACTTCAACCTCCTTTTCCCATTCTTCGCCTGTTTCCCTTACAACCTTAACAACATATTTGCCCGGATCCAATACAAACCTTTCCGGAGCCAATTTTCCTGTATCCTCTCCGTTCAGGTAAATCCTGCAGTATCTCGGATAACCTATGACGAACAAATAGCCCTTCTTGAAAATGCCCTCAAGGATAGGGATTTCTTCAGCCTCCGCCCTCATTAACTCCATCTCTATTTGTTCTCTCAGCGTTAGGATGTAACTTTCGTAGCTCGCCCTCATCGTTTCATCCTCAATCTGGCTTGCATACTCCAAACCCCTTTGCACTATTTCATCGTAATTAGCCGAAATGTCCTGAATTCTTTTCTGAGCTTCTTCAATCATCTTTTCAATCCTAGCCCTTGCCGTTTCTTCTGTTATCTCCCTGAGCATTCTCTTCAAAACTATTATTGTCTCGACTCCCGTCCGCATTCCGAAGTAAATCGCTCTCAGGCAATCCGTCACCGTGTTAATCATTATTGAAAGCGTCTTTTCAACATCCCTTTCCATAAATGCTTCCCAACTCCTCTTTCTTTCCTCCCAGTAGTCCATAAACTCCTCCCATTGCTTCTTCCTTTCCTCCCAATAAGCCTTGAAATCTTCGTGGAATTTCTTTCTCTCCTCCCTGTATTCCTCCCATGCCTTCTTTTCTTCTTCCTCTTTTTCCTTCTCCTCTCTGATTTTATCGGGTAACTTTCTGTAAATTTCTAAGCTGTCCATGGCTGCCTGGAAGAATAGCTTGAATGCATCATAGGTAAATGGATTGAGTATGCCGAATTTCTCCGTTAACTCCTTTCCAGTAATAACAATTTGCTCATAGCGATTGATAGCATCTTCCAGCAAGTCAGGGTCCCTAACCTGTCTTGCTATGAAAACTGCCATTCCCAAAGCCTGAGCCGCTTCCTCGCAGATGAAAGGAGTAAAACCGCCGACCCAGAGTGATGTAAGGAGTGCATCTTTTGCGATGCCCAAATACTTGCTTATTCTGCTCCAAGCTTCTATTATACCCAAACCTCCTAACGCTTTTGCCGCATTCTCCATTGCGGTTGCTGCTGCAGTGCCGCTTCCTTCTGCAGTTGTGTAAGTCCATTCCATTACCTTCACCACTCCCGCGCCGACAAGCTTTTGAAGAGCCATTCTCGCTAATCCAAACAGACCTGTAACAGCGGTAGCAAATTCCACTGCAGAGATAGGCAAAACTTGCCCTCTCGCAGCTGCTTTTACCATCTCGTTGATTTCTTCATCTGTTAAACCTGCGACTGTTTTGTTTTCCATACAGGTTGTGC
>Ga0190309_1000607_pt1 | contig 10007 bp, 2 predicted proteins | sample 48700767_MG_FD_161656 | JGI IMG/M metagenome (GOLD analysis project Ga0190309, IMG submission 161656) | Hydrothermal vent sediment bacterial communities from Southern Trench, Guaymas Basin, Mexico - 4870-07-6-7_MG | ecosystem: Environmental > Aquatic > Marine > Hydrothermal vents > Sediment ... | reverse complement strand
AATACAGCGTTTTCCTGACAGAGCCTCAGCTCAAGAGGATGCTTGAGGACATTTCACTTTCTTAGTTTACAAGTGGAAATCTACTCTCATATTGAAATGCACTCCTACCGCACTCCCATCGCACTCGCACCACACTCGCACACACCATCATGCGTTTACAAGTGGAAATCTACTCTCATATTGAAACCCCGCCATCTCTATTTTAATAAAAATCCGAATAATGTTATTACTTGGTTTGAGAGCGGATTCTAAGCTCTTCTTCTCCTTATGAAGAAAAGCATGACGAATATCGCTGCTGCTGGAATTGCGATCGTTGAGAACTCCGGTATTACTGTTGTCATGACGTTTGTATAAACGGTCTCCTCAACAGTTATTCCGAAAACTTTGCCCTCAGCCTTCACATCATGGTAGTAATCTCCGGGAGATGCATCAGGCGCAACTGTGATGAACATGTCAACTGTTTTACTGCTATAAGCAGGCAGATCAAAATCGTTATCGCTGAATGTGTAGTTCCATCCAGATATCGGATTTGTGATGCTCAGATGCACTTTTTCGTCCATATCTACCTCACTTGTCACCTTCACTTTATAGCTTGCTGTCTCTCCGGGCAATACCTTATCATTTATCGGCGTTATATCAAGAGATATGCCAGGACCCGCCTCCACGACAGATGCCGTAACTAAAGCCAATACAAACACAATACCAGCCAACAGTATTTTCCTCCTCATCTTTCCTTTCTCACCTCCTTATGAGATTAAAACAATTCCTGTGCAATATCCACTCGTCCTAAACCTCATCGAATCTGCATATACCCTGAACATCTTCATGCCTGATGCTTGTGGTATTGTGACTTCCAATGAAAGCTCAACCGTCTCACCTGATCTCAGATAAATTGTCTTATCCGTCCAGTTGAATTCAAAGTCCGCTTTGTATGCATCTGGAATCCCCTCATCGCTTATGTAAACGTGAAGCTTGTCATCAAAGTTCTCATTACTGATGATTTTTATCTGATAAACTTTAACATCTCCAGCACTCGCTGATGACATCATCGGGTCTATTGCAACAGCGAATCCTCCCTGCGGGAACACCACTGAGTAATTAACACTGGATTCTGCCGTGTTTCCTGCTTCATCCTGGGCTGTTATTGTTAGTGTGTATTCTCCTTCCGGTGTTCCCTCTGGAATGAATATGTCGCCTTCCCATGTGCTCCCCGTTTTTGTGAGGGTAACACCATCAGCAGTTACAGACGTGACGCCAACATTATCTGTCGCTTCAACTGTCACATGGAATGATGCGTTTGGAATATTTATGTATGTGTCAAGTGTCACTGATTCTATTGTAGGCGGTTCTGTGTCCGCTGCTGAAGTCACAGTGATATAATCCGTTTTTGTTTCCGTATCTGAATCTCCATCTGCTTCGTAAACTGTTAATGAGACTGTGTATGTTCCAGCCTCATCGTATGTATGAGTCGGATTCTGCTCGTTACTGTCAACGATTCCATCTCCATTGAAGTCCCATTCCCATGCAATAATTCCATCGTAAGATACTGAAGAATCGTTGAATTGAACTGTTAGCGGAGCAAATCCAGAAGTTATATTTGCTGTGAAGTTTGCTTTCGGTTCTGTATCGTTGATTAATGCGTATGTTATTGAAGGTGTTGAGTTCTGGACGCTATCGTTAACTATTAGCGTTACTGTGTAGTTTCCTTCCTGTGCGTAAATGTGTGTTATTTTCGGCTGTGTTGTTACTGCTGTCTCTCCATCTCCAAATTCCCAGTAATATGTTAGCGGCATTCCCTCAGGGTCATAGCTTAATGATGCGTTGAACTCAACAGGTTGTCCCTCTATTCCTGCGTATGGACCGTTTGCATTTGCTATCGGAGGAGCATTTATACCCTTCACATCAAAGTATTCAGCTCCAGATGCAAGGAATATCAAATCACTGTGCGCATAAATACCATAAACGAGTGCGTGTATCCCTGATAGATTTGACGAGAAATTCAAAACAATCTCAATTTTGTTCTCCCCTTTCACAAAGTTCCGCTCTATTTCCAACTCTTTAATGAGATTATCTTCTGGGTCATATATCCATGACTTCAGCACACCAGATATGTTCTTGTTTGTTTCAACATTCATATTTACAATCATCACATCGCTCTGATTATACACTTCCTTATCTAAGTTGCACTCAAGTATTCTTGCAGAATATCCTATCACATCAAATGGATATGCAGCGGAGAAGTTATCAAATGTATAATCAATGTAGTAAGTTCCAGACCTCAGTTCCTTCGGCAGTTCAAATTCAATAACAGCAGAACCAGTTAAAAACATGCTCTTGTTGAATCCCGGTGCGGTTATGTTTAATATTCCGCTTTCTGTTGTCTCAACAAATATCGTCACATTCTCACCTGCATTGTATACTTGCTTATCCGTGTATAATGAGATGATTTCTTTCTTATGGACATACATTGCATTCAGGTATAACGCTCTTCCCGATTCCATGTATATGCCATAGAACAATTTCTGACCGTTGAAATGAACAGGCACATAGAATTTTAATGTTTTGAAATCTGTAAGATTGAAGTGTTTCACCTCTTCATATCCGCCTAACTTCACCCTCGCATACAGACTGAGATTCAAAGGACATTCATTTGTTATATTAAGTATGAGTATGGCAGTTTCATTTTCTTCATACAGATTCTTGTCTAAACTTGCGTTTACTGATATATTTGCTCCATATACGAAGAAATAGAATTCCCCTCTCCTCCCCTCAATTTCATAAATTCCTTTATATCTCCTCTCCTCAAGGTCATCAGGCATTTTGAATCTGAAGCTTATATTTTCCCTCTCCCCCGGTCTTATCCATGTCCTGTTTGTATCTTCAAAGTCAGGCATGAGCAGGCGGATTGTTGCTTCTCCCTCTGTTCCCCCAACGTTTTCCACTTCAAATGTTATCGTAACATTCTCTCCGATTAAGAATTCCATATCGGCAGGGTATATTGAAGTAATAACAAAATCTGGAGGGGATAGAATATTTATTGTCACATTCACTTCCTCAAATGGTGATATGTATTTTAATATGTGTGCTCCTTTTGTAAGGTTGAAAGAGACGCTATCAGTGATGTTTTGACCTTTTGGTACGAAGAAGCTTCTTGAGACGGTTTGATTATCTATTGAGAATGTGGCGTTGAACTCGGAATCCAAAAGACCAATATTCTCGATTGTGAATGGTATTTCCACGATTCCTTCGAGATATGTTGGCTGTGGGGTTATATTTATCTTCGCGTTCTCTCCACAAATTATTTCTTTTTGGATTGTTTTGTTCACATCGCCAGAAATTGTTACATTCAGCGTTGTGTTCTTTTTGATGCTCATTGTTGTCGTTATTAATCTTGATTCTTTCTCAGGAATTGTTATGTTCCATGTGTTGTTTTCCAAGGTTACATTTAGCTCAGCACTTATGTTTCCAATATTTTCTATTGAAATGCCAATGTCAAATGGGCGTATGCCTACAATATCAGGAGCGATAATGCTGACATTCACATCAGGCTTTTCTACTCTGACGAAATCTGTAACTATTACGCCATCAACACTTCCTTCTAATATGAATGAATTTTCTGAACTTGTGCTCGTTGTGAATGAATATGTTTGACCTGGATCGAGCGTGAAATTAGCTGAGAGAATCTCCTCTCCATCTTTTTTAATTGATAAGTTGTAGTCATCAGGGAGCTCTGCATTATTCTTGACTTCTCCGTATATCGTTATGGTCTCATTTGGCTTGTATACTTCCTTGTCAGTTTCTAATATTAGAGAAGTGTTCTTGTCGGTGATGAAGAAGGAGTATATGCTGCTTTGATTTATTACCTGAGATGAGTTTATGTTGTTGTAAAGTGTTGCAATCAATTCCAATTTTCCTGTTACACCAGGCATTTCGCTTGGTATGTTGATATTTGTGAGGATATCTTTTGTTTCAAATTCAGAGATGTTAACAGTGATGTTCTTTTCCCAAATCAAGTACTCTTGCGGTATCCTAACAAATACTCTTTTGATATCTGCTAATGAATCTCCAACTGCTATCCTCACAGTCTTTATTATAGTTTCACCTGGATTAATAGTTCCTATATCAACTTCTTCAGTTAACCAGCTATCTCCATATACAGGTCCATTCTGGTTGTTTAGTGTGTCGCTAATCATATTCTTAATAAACTGGTCAGATCCTAAACTTATATCGTGTTTGCTGGACATACAGTCTAAGAATGAAAAACCAAGATAATGTAAATTATAACCATAGATCAAATCATAATCCTTTTCATATGCAGCGGTCTCTTCGTTTGAATAGTCCACATTCGGCTCCATATATTGATATAACTTTACATTGCTTACTGGAACATCATTATTGTTAGTTACCTCAAATCTGACATCATAATACTTATCATCCTCTGAAAGTGTGATAGTTTTATTAATTGTTATTCCTTCAATGGGTAAGTCGTATGGCGTTATTAGATATTCAACTGAAGCACTCAGTGGACTAATTTGAGTTATTGGAGAAACTATTTCACATGGTGCGAAATGAAATCCATATAAATCATTATCCACTCTCAATGCCCATGTTGTACCTCCCCCAGTAACCTCCATAAAATTGCTTTCGTCATAAACCAAATTATGCTCATACCAATCATTGAGTGTCAATGAAATAATTCCATTATTTAATGTGATCTCCCCCACAGAATCTATGGAATCCTCAATTAAGCGGGTTGTTAAAACAGAATTACTTTCTTGGTTGGTACTTTCACTCATTGCTAATGGCAGTTCCGGAGCAACAGGTATAACCGAAAATACTTTTAAGTTCAAAGTACCATTAACAATCTCCCCATCCAGATTCGTTATATTTGTGATGATAGAGATATTTTCATCACTGAAATAAGCTTTCTTATCCGTAACAGATGTCAATACTGCCTTCAACCCACTTATTGTATAAGATTTTGATAGCGTTGTTATCTCGCTTGTGTTCAAATCCTTACACTCCGCCATGAGATAATACTCACCATCCACAGCCTGCTCTGGTATTTCAAACTCGATTGTTTTATTTTCACCCGCTAAAATAATACCTTGCGTGCTGTTATCATAAACTACAAATCCTTTTGAATCAGAGAATCTAATAGAGCAATTATAGATCGTGTCAACACCACCAACATTCACTAGGTTAATACCTAAGTAATCGCCAGCATTATAACTCGTCTTTTCCGAGCTCAGAATCAGCTTAGAATCTGGAATGACAAAATAGTATTTCTTCACAGCGTTATCATAGCTTATAGTAACAATGACATCATGCTTTCCAGCAGGGGTTGTTTCAGGGACGTTCAAATTATAGTTGAACTTCTTTGTTTCGTTCGGATTTAATGATACATATTTTGAGTCCTCAAAAGCGAGTGCGGGAATTGAAATATTTATAGAAGAACTCCACGGAGATGAGCCGGTATTCTTCACTTCCAACTCAAAACTCATGCTATCTCTTACCCTGTATGCCCTATCTGGCTTGTCGAAGCTCATTTTGACTATGTAACCCCTCTTCACCTCGAAGTAAGCGGAGCCTGAGCCTATCTTCCTTCCATCCGTGTATGCCTCCACCGATACGAGGTATACCCCATATTCTGAAGTGGTTGGTAAGGTGAAGGTAAGTGTTTTGGTGAGAGATTCAAAGGCGCTGAGAGTTGCATAGAAAGTGTTCTCAAAGACTTTGTTGTTGTCTGGGTCAAGCACTCTGACTATGACGGTGGCATTGCAAGCAGCACTTCGCTTGTTCGTAAGATTAAGCAAAACAGAAACATCATCTCCTATTGCATATTCTTTCCCGTCTGTTTCAACTTTAACATCAACAGATGGATGGAACATATAAACCACTTTTTCGGTCCTTCCAAGATAACTTCCATCCTCATAGAAAGAAGCATAAATTATGAGTTGGTTGTGAGAAAGATAAATATCGCCAACATGAAGGGTATAAGTAGCGGAAGCCTCTCCACCCGCTGGCACTTCTAAAGTCCCTTCTACATTTTGTTCTGGTAGCTTAGTGCTGAGCATCCAATCCTTGTAATAAGTTTTAAATGAAATTGTTCTGTCTGTGTCCCCCTTGTTCCAAATGTGGATAGTGAATGGAACATCACTTCCATAGGCATATTTTTCCTCTGGAGATGAAACTGTAAATGTTATTTTCTTACCTTGATAGACAAAACCCTTAGGATTCTCCGCATATTTGCTCACTGCGAATTTCTCCATGCCCCAATCTATAAGCGTGTTATTGTAATCAGATATTTCATACTTTAACTGCCATATTCCAAGTTTTGATGGATTTGCATAGGTGAAGTTAACTGTTTTTATCTCTCCCGGAGGCACGTAAACCGAAATGTTATCTTGTTTGACAATTTGTTTGTCAGGATCTATGAGCGTGAAATTGACTTTATATGTGGATAGATTGGTTGTATTAACACCGAGAGCGAATCCTCCTCCAAATCCTCCTCCTATTACTGTTTCGCCAGCATACAACGAGTAAAGAACAAAATAAGTTCCTCTTTTTGATTCATTTGTCGTTGGGTAGGTGAAGTTGACAATTTTTGACTCATTTGCTGGTATAGAAACAGAGACATTCACATAATCTATCTCATAATCTGGGTCGAAAACGGAGAAAGAAACTTTATCAGAAGTCAGATTTGCGTAGTTTGTTACATTGATTGAGATGTTAACGGTATCGCCAAGTTCATATCGTGGATATTCTATTTCTGGTATTGGCAAATGCACATTCGTCACATTTACAGAGATGTTAACGGTATCGCCTTTTCCATATTCTGATATTTCTGTCCTGTCCTTAGCCCATGCAATCATATCTCTAACAAGGTTCTTGCCGTCTTGAGTGGATTGATAATGAGTATAAGCCCAATCCTCGTAAATCGTGGATGCAATTACTGTTCCATTACCATATTTATACATCAGCATTGCAGGCATTCCGTTCTTCGTTCTTCTGAGTAATATCGTAGAGTTCTCAGGCCATTTCGTGAAATATCCATCAACAACAACATCCAATGTCACCGAATCCTGTCCGGAAAGGATTGGATGATAGGTGTCAATGTAAACAGAGCGATGATGGCAGCTTTGATCTTCGAGCCAGCCGAAACCGCTAAGGTTACCTCCGGGCAAGACATTGTATTCATAACCGTGCTGCTGGGAGAAAACGATTAAAGTGCCACCATCTTTAACATATTGTTCAAGATTGGATTTGAATGTAGGTAGAGAGTCTAAACCATAAAGTCCACCAGTTGGAATAATAAGAATTGGATAATCATCTATTGAATTTGGAGAGAAACCAACATCTACAAAGACAGTAGGCTCGTTGAAGTCTGCTAAAAGTTTTTGTGTAGAAATGGGAAATCCTTTAAACAAAATAGCAACCTCTGGTCTTGTTTCTGAATCAAATGTACTATCCGATGTTATTTTTGGAGTTGAAACATCATAGTTTTCGTCAGGTTTATCATTACCGGGTGGTACATCCGGATCATCCGAGCTTTTACATTCTCCTTCAACACATATCTGACAAGTTGTCACAAACTCGAACCCTTCCCATTTCCATTCACAATCTTTACAAATCTCCTTTTGTTTTATGACGGCATTAGGACAATATGTTCTGCTGTAATCGAGAACTTTGTAGTAACTACATACACCAAAGAAAGGATCGCAATAAAGTATTATATCAGGAGGAGGATAAGAGTAAGGGTAATCAAACTCATTAAAGGTTAGATGGGTTTCATAATAAGTTTCTTCTTCAGGGGGATAAGGAGTGACTGTAAGATCATAAAAATAACATCCGCACCACTGACGTTCATCACCTGTTGCGGCATCCATAAAAATGCATTCTTCAGTGGGGTGGCATTCTGTTCCTGGATCATGTTCAGATGGGCAAATTGCACACTCAAATCCGCACTGAACCACTGCTTTCAGCCTTTGAAATGCTTCGCACGCTCCACAAACTACTGCACAACCAGCTATCGCTTTTAAACAGGGCAAACATAGGAGCGTTTCTTCTCCAACCGTAGGAAACAAAATCGAAGCTAAGCATACTTTACAGACAGGAGCTACGATAGAAAGAACACAGCCGCCACAAATCCCACCACAGTCAATGGCATCACTCACAAGTTCCTCAGGTTTATCAGGTATTGTCGCTTCCCCTGAACAATGAAGGAAACATTGCACTCTATCACAACTGTGATGTTCGGGCCAAATTGATACAGAACCATTACCGTCAATTCTCACAAAACCATTTTTGTTGAAAATTGTCAGACTTGTATTATCTATTTTCATCAGCACTGAACAACTTTCATTATCTAAGGAATATCTATATAGAAAAATGGATTCATTATTCGTTGAAGTCATTGTTACTTCAGTGAAAATAAATCCATTACTAAACGTCGTTTTTCTTACCACAGTTGGATAAATATACCCCAATTCTCTTGCATAATCATGCAAATCCTTAAATTCGCTGTCATTCGCTAATTCTGCTTTAAATTCGTCTAAAGTCAAGTTTTCTTGGCTGACAATTGAGAAATTGCCAATTTCTGTTTGGTTGAATTGAAGCGAAGAACTCTCAAAGCCTTCAGGCAAACTTCCATTTTCAATCACATAATCAAAACTCTTTTTCAATGCTTCTTTCTCTGTAAATCCCCTAAATCCCTGATAAACGTATCCAAATTCGCTTTTATCTACAATCAAAAACATAGCAGGGAATCCTGTCACACCGAACTCATTCACTGCGTGAGGATTCTCATCAGCATTGACACGGATAAAAGCAATCTTATCAGCGTATTCCTGTTCTAATTCGTCAATTATCGGTTTTTGCTCTTGACAGAAGTGGCACCAGTCGGTGTAGAAAAACAGAAATACCGGTTTGTCATTCAACATGGTGTCAATCTTGGAACTTAATGAATAGTTGTCAGACGAATTTAGTGTATTGGAATCGTCATAAAGCTCTGTTTCGTTCAAAATGGTGTTATCGCTTTGATTCTCGGATATATTCTCAGCCGAAGCCGATACTGCGCCTGCAAAAATCGAGCAGAGCATTAGCGCAATGAGGGAAATGGATGCCCAAGCGTTTTTCCGTAAACGCTTTTTATAAAAGGTTTTAGTGGATTTTAGTTCAGTCTCTTTCATATTTACTCCCCTCCTTCAGTTTTATCCCTTCCGCTGACTTTTTTTCTCCCCCTCATTTCCTCAAGTAATAGCTTTTTTGATCTTTACTCTCCACCCATCCCACAACAAAAAACATCCCTTCCCCCTCTTTCCAAGGATTTGGCGAAATCTCTAGAACTCTCCCCCCTCGGCAGGATGTTTTTCTGCCACCTATACCGCATCTGTCATCTGATATACCTCCAGTGCTTAGTATGCCAATCTCAACTGAAGATATGCTCTTTTTAAGATTTTCTATTTCTTTCGTATCAAGAAAAATCGAAATCCTTATATATGATGAGCTCGCTCACAGAGGAACTTTGCTATCTCATCCACAGCATGCTTTTAAATATCAGATGCGCTCTGAAATTTCATTGAATTTCTCTGTGAATTCAGAAAGATTCAATTCATCCCCTCCATTACCGCAAGCACTGTTTTCGGTGGATGAATATCGGCTTAATTAGCAAAATCGGACTCAAAAGCTTCAACATACGCTCCCTGTGAGAGCATTCCAGAGCGCAAAACACGCTCAACTGCATTCTTCTTCTCTCAAAAAAGAGTCGCCATTTTTCTATATCACGCATGAAGCCAATATCCGTATCCATTCTGTTCTCTGAACACACTCTTCCTTTGCGCATATTTAGTCTTATGCGGTCTATGCAACCCGCAACAGGGAGAAAGAGAAAAGGGGATGCTTCGGGCGAAAGGGAGTCGCTATGGGCTGACGGAACCTTCTGATTCATAAGCGATGGGAGTGCCTTCGGCATCTAACCAATCGCTCAGATAAGAGCGGGCTTCACT
>Ga0190309_1000606_pt1 | contig 10008 bp, 7 predicted proteins | sample 48700767_MG_FD_161656 | JGI IMG/M metagenome (GOLD analysis project Ga0190309, IMG submission 161656) | Hydrothermal vent sediment bacterial communities from Southern Trench, Guaymas Basin, Mexico - 4870-07-6-7_MG | ecosystem: Environmental > Aquatic > Marine > Hydrothermal vents > Sediment ... | reverse complement strand
GAGACCAAAATCCGTCAGGAATATTGGGGAAACGATGAAATCTGGGCTTTCTGCCGGAGGAAGCACGGGAGCAAGAGCGGCTGGGATCAAAAACAAGAATACCAAGAAGGATAAACTTTTCATACTAATCTTTTCGCTTTTCTAATTTATCTATGTAGTGCGAACATTCCGGTTATGGAAGTGAAAAGATTCTTCAGAGCCTGGACAAGCGTCAGGAAAGCGTTACCAACGACTATCTGAGTTTCTGCGGGCTTCAAAGGAATGGGTTTACTCGAGAGTATTGGTATCACAGCCACTCTGTGGACACCGGCTGGCAGGTCTTCGGGAATTCTTGCCCTGAAACTCATATTACCATGGTAATCCTCTACCCAGATGTCGAACACGAAATTCTCATGTTCTCCATGACAATGCTTTCCTGCTTCTCTCATTCCACACTTTTCTCTATCCCAAAGTTCCTTCCACTCCTTTTCATGGAATGGATTGCCTCTGTCTTCCTCCCAAATGATGTTTTCGGGTAATATGAAGAATCGCATCTTGACGTTGAACCCTTGATCTGCATTGAACCTGGAATCCCAGAACTCGACGGTTATCGTAACCATGTCTCCAGGATGCACGAACCTTGGATTTATGTCCACGATCGTCTTACAATCATTCGGGCATGAATGTTGAGTTTCCCAAGCTTCACATACACCATCGTTGTCACAAGCGGGTGGAGTCGTGGTAGTGGTAGTAGTCGTGGTAGTGGTAGTAGAAACACCGGAACAACAACATACTTGGCCAGTAGGACAGTTATCGTTTCCTATGTCCGTTTCACCAGTCCCGCAAGAGATCTTACAACTACCTCCAGAATAACCCTTACTCAAACACTCATCTTCACAGGTAGAAGGTTTGGAATAACACACATAGCTCGTATCGCAAGAGCTATCTCCTACCGTACATCCGTAGTAATCACCACCGGAAGAATAACAATAGTTGGAAGAATCGACTGAAACCCAAGCACCGTTTCTACAAACCTTACAGGAAGAGGATGCATACTGCACGTCCGTACCTCGGCTTATCACGTTCGATTTACATTCACCGTTTTCATCACAATACCAATCAACGTACTCCTTATCCCTAACTCTTTTACAATTTCCAGAACACTTCCAAGATCCATATCTCCAACCATCGCTCGGGCAATCATCGTCACTCGTGCAAGGACATTTAACTCGCCATTCATACTTGTTTTCACCAACTTTACAGCATATGTAACCATCTTTGGTTTTTCCAACGATCGAAGCCTCGCAGAGTAACCACACATCGTTTTCTCCAGCTTGAACGAAGAAGGGAAGGAGTAGCAAGAAAAGTACGATCAGAGCGAACTTTCTCATATTTATTTTTTACTCGAATTCGCTATTAAAGTTTTCAAAAGTAGATTTTTATGGAAGATTTTACAAAAAATAATTGATGGAAGAGAAGTATCTCTTTTTCATCTTGCTTCTTGGAGCAGTTTTCATCGTCTCGGCGGTGATGGCCTTCATGGCGATAGATGTTCTGAGAGGAGGAAAGAAGAGTGATGTTACCGAAGAGATAGCAGCTAAGGTAGCGAGTTTAGGACTCAAAGATATGGCTTATGTGATAAGACAACAGAAATGTAAGAGTTTGGAAAAAGTGGGAGGTGTGTGGTTGATAAAGGATTGTAAGGGAGATGTTTACTTCAAAATCTTTATGGATAAAGGAACGTTTGGAGGATATTGTGTGGATTCTTCTGATAAGAGGGAGATATTCAAGAAAGCAGGAAAGCTGTTGATACCACCCCAAGCATGTTTGAACGAAAGCTTGGTGGACACTCGTATTATCGATGAGAAGAGGGAGAAACTCGGACTCGAAGTATATAATATCTGTGGAAGATATGTAATAATGAGGGAAAACTGCCTGATCGGGGTAATAAGATGAGAATACTTCATGGGCTGATGTTAAGCTTGATGATTACATCATTACTACTCCCTCTGCTTGTGGCTGCAGGCACAGACTGTTCTGACCACCCAGATTGGTGCGGAGATGGATATTGTGATGATTTTTGTAATCCATTCTGTGGATTCCTGGACGGTTGTGATTGTGATGCGGAATGTAAGTCCGATTACAAATGTAAGACAGTTGAAGGCGGTAAAAAGTGTGTGCCGAGTTGTGCGGACAGACCAGCTTGGTGCGGAGATGGTACATGCGATCCAGGAAAGTATTGTTATGGAAATTACAAGATGTGTGATAACGGTCAAAGCTGTGACTGTGATGCTGAATGTAAAAGTGGACATTGCTGTAATGGAGTTTGTAAGAGAAGCTGTGAAACCACTTCATCCACCACATCCACAACTTCAACATCCACCACATCCTCTACAACAACCTCTACCACCACATCCACCAAAACCTGTTACGACTACACATCATGTTCAGCCTGTGTAAACGCAGGCTGTGAATGGTGTGATGCAGATTCAACTTGCCATCCAAGCGGATTCTGTCAATACGAATGCTCTGATGCTGCAGCCTGCTACACTTCCTGTCCAACAACCACCACATCCACAACTTCATCCACCACAACCTCAACTTCGACAACAACCGTTTCTTGTAGATGCGAGTACAATCCGATCATAGGAGATATGGTATGCAGTTCAGACTGTCCCAATGCAGGAATGCCTTGCACTTCAGTGGATGATTGTCTCGCTACATCCACCACATCCACAACTTCAACATCCACCACATCCTCTACAACAACTACGCAAGTCAATTGCAGGAGCTACACCACCTGCGGAGATTGTGTGGAAGCTGGATGTAAATGGTGTGATAAGGATGGAGAATGTTATTCCGCCACCGAATGTTCATCTCTCTGTAGTGGGGCATGTTCATCTTCTTGTGTGGGAGCATGTGGAGGGAGTTTTGAGGGGGTTAAATGTGGTCAGTGTGAAAGGTTGAAAATCTCTGGAGGGCGCTTTTATTGTGAACCGGATGATAGTTGTCACTGTACGAGGGAAGGGTGTGATTCTGGTTGGACATGTAGGGAAGGAATATGTCAGCAGAGTGATGTAACGAAGCAGTGTAGAGCGATAATAGGAGGAGATTGTAACGATTATTACGACATACTCGGAGTTTGTCAGCAAAACGAGCCCAACACTAAATGGACAGCACAAGTAGATTTCTTGTGTAGCGCGTTCCTGAGAAAGGGATGGTGCTACAACAGACCGGAGTGTAACGATGTATGTGGAAACGATAAAGGCATGCCATGCGGAGCATACGGAAAGAAAGCTTATAGGGGTCAAAGGTGCACTTTTAACACAAATACATTGAGGTGCGAGGTTGTTTCTGACTCAAACTGCAATTACCCGTCTCCAGTAACGTTTGAATGGAAAAATGTTCAGGATTCTTCTGCGGAGGTATACATCAAAGTAACCGCTGATTACGATTATGCCGGTTCAATAAAATTCGCGATAAGAAAGAACGTTGCCTGGAGTAGAGATCCATACTGTGATTTGGACGGAAATTGTGGTAGTGATGAAATATATCATACAGCTTTTTCGGGGGTGCAGAAAGGTACTCATGAGTATACCAAAACTTTCAAAGCCAAGGAAGAAGGAGACTATCATTTCGATGTATATTATGAGAGCTATCATTATGGAAAAACGAAAGACATTCATTTGAGCGGATCTTCGACAGGGGGAGAATGCGGTGTTCAGTGTGGTTCAGGGAGATGTGGAGAATGTGAGACATGTGTTTTCTATCCTGATGAAGGTCCAACATGTGAGCCAGATGATTCCTGCTCATGTTCTTCGTGTGAAGGAGGAAGTTGTGTGTGTAGGGGTGGGATATGTGTGAAATCATGTAGTGCAGAATGTAAGGATGCAGGATATCTTTACGTGGGATGCAAGTGTAGGCCAAGGGAGAAAGGTTTGGTTTACCTTGAATTAGATCCAAATCCATGTGTTCAAAATTGTCCTCTCTGGCATAATCCAAGGGAATGTGCATGCAGAGTTGATGAGAGATGTGGTGCTGTTTGCGGGACCACAAGAACTGGAGAGCTGAATTATTGTAAACCAGACGAAAGATGTGAGTTTGTTCAAACAGGAAGTAGTGGAAACGATTATTCAGGTTTTGGAAGATGCGTGTACGATACAAGTTGCAACGTATGTTCCGCACAAAATTGTGGAGAGACTGCAACAAACGATGCAGGAAAGAAATTCTATTGTATTTATTATAATGGAAACTGGATGTGGTCAGAAGCAGAACCTGAATACTTCTGTTGTAACGATGATGACTGTAAGGTTTATGGAAGCGATTGGATATGTGATACTACAACATACAGATGCGTGAACCCAAACCTGGGATGTTGTCAGTACGGAAATTCTTGTTGGATGACAACTCAAGAGAATTGTTACTATGATTGGTATGGACCCGATTACGTTTGTGTCAATGGAGAGTGTGTTAAACCTAAAGAAACACAGTGTTTTGATGGGATCAACAACGATGCGGATGAGGAAGGTGCTGATTATTGTGATTCGGATTGTTTGAATGAATTCAACTGTCCCAAGTACTACTTTAAGATATATTCGCCAGGAAGTTTGGATTGTGATGCTGAGTGCAAGAACAAAGGTTTTGCAAGAGGAGAAGAATATAATTGTCCGGGTAATAGGAAAGCGTGTGTTTGTTTCACTGAATGTTGTAGTGAAGGAAGTATAGAAGAGTGTGGGTATGAGACGTGTGAGGCGGAAGGTTATCCGAATAGGTATAAAGAATGTAGAGAGGTACCTGAAAAATCAACGTCAAAATATACAATTTATAGATGTTTGTGTGGACCTTGTGTAAATAATGAAGATTGTACTCCAGGGACTTGTTGTACTCGTGAAGGACCTGCTACTACTGGCAATCCGGGACCTGGAAAACCAAGAGATGAGGCTCAATGTAAGAAACTTGAGAACCCATGGCTGTGCGATCCTCCATCCAAGAATTTCTTCAACCTTCTAAACCTTCAACCGGAATCATTCTACCAGTAGAATGAAGATATCCAACTTTAGGTCTATCATTTTTGCGAGCATAATCTTTAAATAAGGGTTTCTCGTATAACCATGGGTGGAAAGCTATGACTCCGTCTATCTTGATAGGTTGGCCATAACCATGCTCTAAACCAAATTCTATGATTTTTTTCTGGAGGTAGTGATTCACAAACCTAACAACATGATCATGCCAAGTATCTGGTGATCCAGGATATCTTGCCATTATCTCTGTAGCAGGCATACCCTTAATCCAATCAACGATAGCCGCTGCCAAGCCAAGATTTGCTTCCGTGACGAATGGTAAAGGACTTTTCTTTCCTCTGGCCCATATAGCGTATCCGATATCTATCGGCACAATACAATCGGTTTCGTTGTAAATTACTTTGAGTATCCCCCCTCTCGGATATATCCACAAACCTTGTTGTAATTCGGTACCTCCCTGATAAGCAATAAAACTATTTGGCCAATTCTTTCCGGGTCCAAAGAAAATGTTATTATGTGAAATCCTGTAAGCAAGCGATTTAACCTTTTTACCCTCAATCACATCTTTCTTATAATTCTCGAACCACCATAATGCAGGACTCATACCTAGCTCTGGGTCGTAATTGACATTTCTTCTTCCTATTTCTAAACTTCTCGAGAAAACCTTTCCAGTTTTCATATCAAGCTTTAAGATACTTGGAGGAAGCAACTGATACTCGAGCTTGTATGGATTACCCCATTCAGTCGCATCACCTTCCTTCAAGAAGTATATAGACAACTCAAGGCATGGCTTCACATAATTCTTCCACCAGTAATCATAGTTTCCCCTTGTTTCAGGTTTAGCTAACTTATCTTTCTTCCCGCCTTCAAAGGTGTCGTACAGCAAGCGTTGAATTTGTTCGGCAGATTTTCTCAGTATCAAACCCATCAGATTCTTCCAATCCTTGAACTCCGGATAAAACTTAGAATATCTTCCAGCTATCACTTGAACATCCTCATCTCTTATTGTAACGTTGTACTTGAACAACCTAGCCAAGTTTGCATGAACATTAGCGACTTCATCAACAACATCTTCAGCTATTTCACCAAGCTTTACTCCATACTTCTTTATGGCCTTCAAAGCGTCGAGAATGCTTCTATCAGCACCCATTATCAAGCTCGCGTTGTTTGCATGATATATCTGATCTATAGTCAAATCCTTCAAACAGAATTCGACATAAGTGTTGAATATCTTGTTGATAGCACCTGCCTTATCCTTAACTCTATAATCTCTAATTATCTGATCCAAAACAATGTATGCCAAATTCTTTGGTACATCCGAACCGTTCAAATAAGCAACTTTCAACACGTTTTCCAGAGCATTCAGCTTACCCTTAGCAAACAGATCCTGAACGAGACTAACTTTGTCGAAAAGCTTGGAAGCTAGAGTTGGCTCATAACCCTTACTCTTCACCCATGCTAGGAAAGCTTGTTTTGGGGTTAGCGTGATGTGTCCCGGTACAATGGTGGCTTTGTTTAACTTATCGAAAGCGAACACGCGGTAGCTTATCTTATCGGCTGAGGTAACAGACAAAGGTATCTTTCCACCATACACACCATTTCCTTTCAAATCTACTTGTAGGGGAGATAGAGTGTAATTCTTGTTCAAGATCTCGAGCAGAACTTTGGATATACCGCTCAAATCATTCGCTGTGACGTTGAAGTTCAGAGTGTTTGGTACGTAGAAATAATTTATGTCGCTGATCACGGGATTGTCGAAGAAAGCAAAATCAGTTGTTATACTTCCTAGATTACCCTTGGTATCTTTTGCGAAAACTTGGATTGAATACACTCCCTCTTCAGTTATCGGGAATTGGGCAACATAATGATCATCCATCTTGGAAAAGGTTGCGTTGTACACGTTGCCAGATGGATACTTTATCAAAGCATAGGCTCCGCTTACTCCAGAAGGATCTTGGATGTTAGCTTTCAGGAAGAGCTTACCTTCTGATTGATGTCGATCCTCTAGTTTGATCGTAGGGGGCTGTCTATCTTGCGACAAGAAATAAACAGCAGCTCCCAACATTCCAGCGATGCCTGCCGCGATCAACACCTTCTTGATATCAGCCTTTCCATAATTGTTTAAGAACTTCTTAACATCTTCTGAATCCTGTTTGGTCATGTTGAACGCTAGTGGGAAGATTTCTGGATAGAGTGCTTTCAACTCATCGCAGAATTCCTTGAATAGTTTTTCATCGCCTATTTCTCTCGATTTCTGGTAAACGAACTTCATCTGTTTGCTGAGCTTTTCGGCGAACATTTTTTTATCATCCTCGTCAATTTGGACCAGATAATCTTTTCCATCAACCTTCACAGGCAGAGCCAGTTCAGGCATTTTAACGGTATACCTTCCCTTCTCCAAGTTGTACGAAACGAATTCCAACCCATTGAAAAGCTCATTCAAGTAGTTTTTGATTTCTTCTGGTCCTTCCACCATCTCCTCGAAAACTGTCTTTTGCATATCCTCGAGCAACTTCCGGGCTTCGGAAGGGTTGTTTGATTGTATCAAGGAAGAGTTTCCAAGACCTAAAACCTTTACCTCAACACCATCTTTTCTTATACTCACGCTTCTCTCATCAAACCCAACATCGAAACCTTTCTCTTCAAGAACATCGAAAAGGAAAGAGTATTTCTCGTTCAGGAAGTAAAGAGGTGTGTAAAGCAAGAGAAATGTTTGCGATGAAGCGAGAGGTATGGATTTCTTCTCGTAACCTTTTTCAACGATATCGAAAACACTCATCTCCTTCTCCTTCTCCACAACTCTTCTCCCATATTCTCCCATCTCATCCAACAGGTTGTAAATGCAAGAAGGATCTCTGAGTTCCTTCAACCTATCCTCTATGGCGAAAGCTATTTCTTCGTCATGCTTAGCCATCTGGCTGGCAATCTGCAGGGCCCTGAACCATTCTACACCCGAGCTTTTCCTATCTTCCCTTCCCAGGAAAACGGAAACGTGTTTGTCTTTTGGGTCTACGTATATCCTCACAGAACTCTTTTCATCGAGTATCTCCAGAGTTCCTCCTTTTTTCTGTGCGTGTTTCAGAACTTTCTCAAAACGAGAAAGATCTTTGAGCTGCAAGACGGAAAGTATGTTCTTCGGAAAGAGATCTGCGGAAAGATCTTTCTCTAAGGAAATCTTTAAATAAGCTGTGTTTCCTAAATTAATGTTACCACGCCCCGGAGGTTCCTCTTCTCTTACTATTATTTAGTGGTAAAAGAAAAGTATTTAAGCTTTGATGGAAAGCCTCCTCCGAGGAGAAAGAAAAAATCACTTAAGCTTCGGTATGGTCAAAGGTTCCCATTCAACGTATTTCACGAATTCTTCCGTACCTTCACATTCAATACCCCACGGATCTTCGTTCACAGGTAAATAAGCCTCTCCCGTCAAATAATCCAGTACCTTTTCTAACTGCGGCGCATCAAAAGGAACGTTCTTCTTCAACAAAGCCTTCACACACTTCACGTAATGAAGGTCGAATGCGTGTAAAGGATGTTCTCCCACTATTAGCTTGTACCTTTTCTTCTTCTTATCAGGTGGAAACAATACAATGCCTATAGTAGAGGCACCCGCTATGATTTCGAAGGGGTGTGAACCCAACCAGATCTTGCTTTCATACCATTCAGAAAACTCCTTGGGATTTTCAGGATCCAATTTCAACATATCAGCTCTTCTGAAATCGGAATGACGTTCGTAGAGTTCTCTATCACTCAGATGACTTTTCTCTGGATAAACAGCTCTAATGCAATAACCAGCCACTCTCAGATAATCCTTCAAGGAAATGGGATAAATTCCAGATTTATTTCTTTTTTTGTATAACTCGAGTAGCTTCCTCGCTTCTTCTTCGCTAAGCTCCGGTTTTTCCACGTACTTCCTTTTTATTCTTCCCCTTCTGAAGATGTAAGGAACAAGATCTTCGACAAGTTTCGGATTAGCCTTGAGTTTGGGTAAAAAATCGATAGTATCTCTTAAAATCTCCTTGTAGATGTTTGAAACGTGTTGAGTACCTTTTGTTATTTGGATGCTACCAAGAGAAGGAAATATCAAGTAATAAGTCTCACAACACGTTGGTCGTGATCGCTTTTGCCAAATCAACGCAAGAGGTACTAGAGCAAGTTCTGTGGCGGGATACATCTGTTCGTCGATCAGCACAGGAAGATAAAAATAAAGCCATCTCTTGTCTTTTTCGCTAAAAACGAGGTTGGGTTCAGCTTTTTGAGCAAGTTGAGAGGTTAGATCAAACAGCTCAGAATTTTCGACTTTAACGTCTTCAAAAAGTGTGCTCTCAAGTTGCTTATAATTCAGCATATTCTCGTTATTACATTCGTGAAGTAAAAATTTTAAACCTCGAGATGTGAACGATTTCTAACGATAATTTCACATCTTAACTCTAAAGTCGGAGTTTGATAGAGAGGTCCAACGATTGGATATCAAGGAAAGCTAAGCAAAGATTAGATTTAAACTTTTCTTCTAATCTTCCTAAGAAGTTTCCTCTTTCCCTTCCATTCCTCGAACAATTTTTTGGCTGTTCCTACAACTTCTTCTTCGCTAACTCCAAGCTGCTCACAAACTTCTTCGAGTATCTTCTCCTTTTCCTTCAACTTCTCCAAAGCAACGTCACCAGCGCAGAATTCTATCCTATCAACACCATCCTGTATTCTCTTCGTTCTGGTTATCAGAATCATTCCAACTTCTTTCGTGTTCCTACAATGCATTCCACCGCATGCTTCAACATCCAACCCCTCTATTTCAACAATCCTTATCTTCTTCGACGGAACAGCTCCACCTTGATATATCCTGAAACCGTACTTCTGCTCAGCTTCTCCCCTATCCATGAACTTCGTGGTTGTGGGAAGAGCTTTCTGTACAATCTCGTTAGCTCTTTTCTCAATCTCTTCAACCTGTTCCTCGCTCAAAGCTTCGTAATGCGTTATGTCAAGCCTTGCATGATCCTCTTCCTTGAAAGCAGAA
>Ga0190309_1000604_pt1 | contig 10042 bp, 11 predicted proteins | sample 48700767_MG_FD_161656 | JGI IMG/M metagenome (GOLD analysis project Ga0190309, IMG submission 161656) | Hydrothermal vent sediment bacterial communities from Southern Trench, Guaymas Basin, Mexico - 4870-07-6-7_MG | ecosystem: Environmental > Aquatic > Marine > Hydrothermal vents > Sediment ... | reverse complement strand
ACTGACATTGTGGTCTTAGTAATAGCCTGTGATGAAGGAGTCATGCCTCAAACTATAGAAGCTTATAACCATGCAAAAGAAGCTGGAACCCCTATCATATGCGCTTTAAATAAAATAGATAAACCTCAAGCTGATCCAGAAAAAGTGAAAACTCAGCTTCAAAAAATAGGTTTAGTTCCTGAAGAATGGGGAGGAGATACTATTTGTGTGAATGTAAGTGCAAAAACAGGCCAAGGTATTAATGAATTATTAGAGATGATTAGTTTACAAGCTGAGATGATGGATTTAAAGGCAGATTTTAATAGACCTGCTTTAGGAGTAGTAATAGAAGCAAAGCTATCACCTAAAAAAGGGATATTGGCTACCCTTTTAGTTCAACACGGAATCTTAAAGAAAGGTGATTTTATAGTTTGTGGCAAATATTATGGAAAAGTAAGAAATATGTATGATGATAGAGGAAGAGAATTGGAATCTGCTGAACCTTCAACTCCTATAGAAATTATAGGATTAGATGGATTGCCTAATGCAGGTGATAAATTTTTTGTCGTTCCTTCTGAAGATGTAGCTAAAGAGATTATAGAGAGAAAAGCAGAAGAAGAAAAAGCAGCTAAATACTCTCAAGGATTAAGATTAGAAGATGTTTTTAAAAAGATCCAAGCAAAGGAATTAAAAGAACTTAAGATAATTTTAAAATCAGATACGTATGGAACTGCTCAAGCTATAGAAGATGCTTTAAAAAAGCTTTCTGGAGAGAAAGTAACTATAAAAATAATACATTCAGGGGTAGGTAACGTTTCTGTTTCAGACGTACTTTTAGCGAAAGCTTCACAAGCTATTATCATTGGATTTAATGTAAAAGTTGAGCCTAAAGCAAAAGATTTAGCTAAAGAAGAGAAAGTAGACATAAGATTATATAGAATAATATATGAACTCTTAGATGAAGTTAAGAAAGCCTTAGAAGGTTTATTAGAACCTGTGATAAAAAAAGTATTTTTGGGAAGAGCTCAAGTTAAGAAAGTTTTTAAGCTTTCAAAAGCAGGAGTGGTAGCAGGTTGTTTAGTAATAAAAGGAATAATAAAAAGAGGAAGTATAGCTGAGTTAGTGAGAGATAAAGACTGCATTTTTAAAGGAAAGATAGTTTCTTTAAAGAGATTTAAAGATGATGTAAGAGAAGTAAAAGAAGGCTATGAATGTGGGATATCTTTAGGGTTTGAGGATATAAAAGAAGGAGATTTTATAGATTGTTATATTGAAGAAACCCAAAAGCCAAAACTATGAGAATTTTAAGTGGAATGAGACCAACAGGCCCTCTTCACATAGGTCATTTGGTAGGAGCTTTATTAAACTGGAGAGAATTTCAAAAAGAGAATGAGTGCCTGTTTATGGTAGCTGATTACCACGCTTTAATGAGTGAATATAAATCTCCTCAAGATATTAAGAATTTCTCTATAGAGATGGTAAAAGACTGGATAGCTTTAGGGATAGACCCTGAAAAGTCTATAATATTTTTGCAATCAGAAGTTAAAGAGCATTTGGAATTATTTATGATATTAGCTTGTCTTACTCCCCTAAGCTGGCTTTATAGATCACCTACTTTTAAAGATCAGATTAAAGAGTTAAAAGATAAAGAGATTACAAATTACGGATTTTTAGGATATCCTGTTTTACAAACTGCAGATATAATTCTTTACAAGGCAGAAAGAGTGCCTGTGGGAAGTGATCAACTTCCTCATTTAGAGTTAGCAAGAGAAATCGTTAGAAGATTTCATTTTATCTATAAGACTCAAATATTTCCTGAGCCTCAACCTCTCTTAAGCAAAACACCAAAGTTGTTAGGTTTAGATGCAAGAAAGATGAGTAAAAGTTATAATAATTATATAGCTTTAAGTGAATCACCAGATCAAATAAAAAAGAAAATAATGAGCATGTTTACTGACCCTCAGAGGATTAGATTATCAGATCCAGGACATCCTGAAGTTTGTAATGTATTTAATTATTATTTAATCTTTAAAAAAGAAATGACCTCAGACGTTAAAGACTGGTGTATTAATGCTAAGAAAGGGTGTACAGAATGTAAAAAGATTCTTGCAGATGTTTTAATAGAATATTTAAGACCTTTTAGAGAAAAAAGAAAAGATCTTACTGATGCTTACATAGAAAAAGTTCTTAAAGAAGGGAACAAAAAAGCAAGAGCTATAGCTAGTGCTACTATAAAAGAAGTAAAGAGTGTAATGGGTTTATGAAAGTAAGAATAGAAAAATTTGAAGGTCCTTTAGATCTCCTTTTATATTTAGTCAAAAAAAATTATTTAAATATTTATGATATTAACATTTCTGAAATTGCTGATCAATATTTAGAGTATTTAAAAGCTATGAAGCATATAAATACAGAAATAGCTTCTGAATATCTGGTATTAGCAGCTCAACTGCTCTATATAAAATCAAGAGAACTCTTACCAAAATCAACAGAATCTCAAGAAAAAGAGGAAGAAAGTTTAAAACAAGAGATAATAAATAGACTTTTAGAGTATCAAAGGTATAAAGAAGCAGTAGAAAAGTTAAGAGAGAAAGAATCTGAGCAAAGGAAAGTATTTGTGAAGACTTTTAAACCAAAATCTGAATCTTTATTTTTTGAAGCAAGTATCTTTGATTTGATTTCAGCTTTTAAAAAATTCTTAGAGCAAGTCCCAAAAGAAGTATTTTTAGAAGTAATAAAAGATGAGTACTCAGTAGAAGATAAAATAAATCAGATATTAAATCTTTTGTTAATAACACCTACTTTAAAACTTTCAGAATTATTTAGTAAAGCCGAGAATAAATTAGAGATAGTAGCTATATTTTTGGCTATTTTAGAACTAATAAGACTAAAAGAGATAATAGCTGTTCAAAAAGAGTTATTTGGAGAAGTGTTTTTGATAAAGAGAGATGCACAGAGCTGATTTTAAAAGACAACTCTCACTCTCTGAAACTGAAGAAGACAGAATTTTTAATTTATCTTTAAGACCTAAAAGTTTAAAAGAATTTATAGGTCAGAAAGAAATCATTGAAAATTTAAAAATAGCTATTCAAGCAGCAAAGAAGAGATCAGAACCCTTAGAACATATTCTTTTATCAGGTCCTCCAGGTTTGGGGAAAACTTGTTTAGCTTACATAATAGCTAAAGAAATGGGCACAAAGATAATAGCAACCTCTGGTCCTGCAATTGAGAGAGCAGGAGATTTAATAGGAATTCTTACAAATTTAGAAAAAGGAGATATCTTATTTATAGATGAAATTCACAGGTTATCCAAAGTAGTAGAGGAGTTTTTGTACCCTGCTATGGAAAATTTTCAGATAGATTTTGTGATAGATAAAGGTCCTTATGCTAAGACTGTAAGATTTAATTTAAAACCTTTTACTTTAATAGGAGCTACAACCCGAAAAGGGATGGTTTCAGCTCCTTTAAGGACTAGATTTGGAATCTTTTACCATTTTGATTTTTATTCTCCACAAGAACTTTCTCAGATAATTTTAAGGTCTGCTAAGATATTGAATATTCAGATAGATAAAGATTCTGCTTTTGAGATAGCAAAGAGGTCAAGAGGGACTCCCCGTATAGCTAATAGACTTTTAAGAAGAGTAAGAGACTATGCACAGGTAAAATCTGATGGAAAAATAACTCTTTCATTAGTACAAAAAGCTTTAGAGAGTTTGGGTATAGATGAAAGAGGTTTAGATGAGTTAGATAGAAGATTTTTAAAGACGATAATCGAGAATTATAAAGGAGGTCCTGTAGGGATTGAAGCTTTAGCTGCTTCCTTACAGGAAGAAAAGAATACATTAGAAGATGTAATAGAACCTTATCTTTTAAAAGAAGGTTTTATTATAAGAACGTCCAGAGGAAGAAAAGTTACAGATTTAGCATACACTCATTTAGGTATCAAGAGCACTTTAAGATCTTACAAAGGTTTATTTCAAAATGGGGTTTGAATTTTTTGGAAAGTTCTTAATATTCATAGGAATAATAATTTTTATTTTTGGAGTTTTTTTATATTTTTTCCCTAAGATACCTTTTATAGGAAAACTCCCTGGAGACATTGTTATCCATAAAAAAAATTTTACCTTCTTTTTTCCTCTCACAAGTTGCATAATCCTCAGTTTAATTCTTTCTCTTATACTTACTTTCTTTTTAAGAAGGTAAATGTTTATTAAAAGAATATTTTCTCTTTTAATATTTCTGAGCTTATTTAGTGTAAATAGTTTTTCTATTCAGATAAGAGTATTAGTAGTAAGTAAAGTAAAGAAAGCCCATTTAAAGATTAACTCAAGATTTTCTGTGTTTTCTCCAGATAAGAAGATTAAGTTTTTAGAAAGAAGAAGATTAAAAAATTCTTATGTCTTAGCTCATGAATGGGGAATAAGTATAGCAGGTTATGGTTTTAAATCTCAAAGTATTCTCATAGTTCCTAAAAAAAAGAATTCTATTTTTTTAAATAAAAAGCAATTAAGAGGTAATCTATTAATTTTTAATAAAAATAAATTTTTATATTTTGTGAATCTTATAGACTTAGAAGAGTATCTAAAGGGTGTAGTACCTAAAGAGATGCCTTTTTGGTGGCCATTAGAAGCCTTAAAAGCTCAAGCAGTAGTAGCCAGAACTTACGCTTTATATAAAATAAAAAATAACAAAGAGAATTTTTATGATGTATGTATCAGTCAACTTTCCCAAGTGTATGGATTTAAAAAATCAGAGCATATAAAAACCAACATAGCTGTTTTTCTAACTAAAAATGAAGTCTTAACTTATAAAGGAGAAATCTTTCCTACTTATTATCATGCATGCTGTGGAGGAAGAACAGCTAATGCTAAGTTGTTTTTTAAAAAAGATTATTTGCCTCTTAAAGGAATAAAAGATCCTTATTGTAAAGGAACTAAATTTTATAGTTGGAAGAAGAAAATACCAAAATCTTATCTTATAAAGATGCTTTTAAAAAAAGGATATGTTCTTAAAGATATAAAAAATATAAAGATAACAAAACGCACAGAATCTGGAAGATGTTGGGAAATAGAGATAGAAAAAGAAACAGGTTCTGTAATTAAAATTTGGGGTCCAGATTTGAGAAAAATTTTAAAAGGAAAAATACTAAGCGACCTTTATGAGATAAGATTGAAAGGAAAATATGTATATTTTGAAGGAAGAGGTTGGGGGCATGGAGTAGGTTTATGTCAATGGGGAGCATTTGTAATGGCAAAAAAGGGTAAAGATTATAAAGAGATTTTGAGTTTTTATTATCCAGGTTCAGAATTAAAAAAAATAAATGAAGATTTCAGATTTTGATTACAATCTTCCCAAAGAAAAAATAGCCCAATACCCTTTGAAAGAAAGGGAGGGTTGTAAATTAATGGTTATAGATAGAAATAAAGGTAAGATTTTTCATACGATCTTTAAAGAGATTAAAAATTTCTTATTTCCAGGAGACCTTTTAATACTAAATGATTCTAAAGTTATTAAAGCTAAAATTTTTGGAAGGAGAAAAACAGGTGCAAAAGTTGAAATCTTTCTTTTAAAAAAAATAGACGATTTAAGATACAAAGCTCTGTTAAGACCTTTAAGAAGACTAAAAGATAAAGAAGAGATTGAATTAGAAGGTGGTTTTAGCTGTATTATTGAAAAAAAAGATGAAGGCATAGTTAAGTTCAATTTTAAAATAGAAGATTTTTTAAATAAACATGGTAAGATGCCACTCCCTCCTTACATAAAGAGGAGTCCTCTAAAAGAAGATGAAGAGTACTATCAAACTGTATTTGGAAAAAGACCTGGAAGCCTTGCCTCACATACTGCAGGTCTCCATTTTAATGAAAAATTGTTAGCAGAACTGAAAGAAAAAGGAGTAAAGATTAAGTTTATAACTCTCCATATGAGTATAGCTAGTTTTAAAATTTTAAATGAAGAAAACCTTAAAAAAGAAGATTTACCAGAAGAATTTTATAGTATAGATGAAGAGTTGGTGAAAATTTTAGATACCAGAGATTACAAAAGATTAATATGCTGTGGAACTTCTGTAGTAAGATGCTTAGAGAGTTATGGTTTAAATAAAAAGAGAGAAGGTTTTACTCAACTTTTCATTAAACCAGGATTTAAGTTTAAGTTTACGCAAGCTTTAATTACTAATTTCCATTATCCCAAATCTTCTCATATAATTCTTGTAGCTTCTTTTTTAGGGTTAGATTTGTTGAAAAAAGCGTATAAAGAAGCTTTAAATAAAGATTATAGATTCCTAAGTTATGGAGATGCTATGTTAATACTATGAAATTTGAGATTATAAAAGAGGATAAAAAAACTAAAGCCAGATTAGGTGTAATTAAAACTCAGAGAGGTTTAGTTTTTACTCCTGCTTTTTTTCCAGTAGCTACTCAGGCTACTGTTAAAACTCTTTCACCCTTAGATTTATTAAATTCAGGTGTTCAGGGTTTGTTATGCAATGCTTATCATTTGTTTTTGAGACCTGGAATAAAGATTATAAAAGAAGCAGGTGGTTTACATAAGTTTATGGATTGGCATAGGTTAATAATTACTGATTCTGGAGGTTATCAGATATTTAGTCTATCTCCTTTTAAAGAGATTCAAGATTTAGGAGTAAAATTTCAATCACATTTAGATGGGACCACACATTTTTTAACTCCTGAAAAAATAATCCAAATACAGATAGATTTAGATTCAGATATTCTTTTACCTTTAGATGAATGTTGTAGTTTTCCAATAACAAAAGAATATGCGAACTTAGCTTTAGAGAGAACATTAAGATGGGCAGAAGCTTCAAAAGAGGAATTTTTAAAATACGGTCTTAAAGACAAAGCCTTAATGGGAATAGTTCAAGGTTCTTTTTTCCAAGATCTGAGGAAGAAAGCTGTAGATTATTTAGAAGAGATAGGTTTTTGGGGTTTGGCAATAGGTGGTTTAAGTGTTGGAGAACCTCAAGATTTACGGTATAATATCTTGCGATTTTTATCTGAAATTTTACCTAAAAAAAAGTTGAGGTATGTAATGGGGATAGGAAAACCTGCAGAATTATTAGATGCTATAGAGTTAGGATACGATTTATTTGATTGTATTATTCCTACAAGATTTGGCAGAACAGGTACTTGCTTTACTCATAAAGGAAAGTTAGTTTTAAGAAATGCAGAGTTTAAAAGAGATACATTACCTCCTGATCCAGAATGTGATTGCTATGTATGTAGGAATTTTACAAGGAGTTATATAAGGCATTTATTTAATTCTTCAGAGATTTTGGGTATGAGGTTGTTATCTTACCATAATGTCTACTTTTTTAATGAGCTTTTAAGGAAAGCAAGACAAGCTATTAAAGAAAACAATTTTATTAATTTTAAAAAAGAATTTTTAAAAAACTATGCAGATTGATATAATAACTATTTTCCCTGAAATGTTTAAAGAAGTATTTGATTCTTCTATAATTAAAAGAGCAAGATTTAAAAAGATAGTCGAGATAAATATTCACAATTTAAGAGATTATACTTCAGATAAACACAAAAAAGTAGATGCTCCTCCATATGGAGGAGGTCCTGGTATGGTTATGATGCCTGAACCTATTTTTAGAGCAGTTGAAGCAGTTTTAAGGAAGGATATCAAAAGAGAAAAACAAAGAGTGGTGCTTTTGTCTCCTCAAGGAAGGCTTTTGAATCAAAAAATAATAAAAGAATACTTGAATTTTGAACAGATAATTCTAATCTGTGGAAGATATGAGGGAGTAGATAACAGAGTTAGAGAAGCTTTAATAGATGATGAGATTTCAATTGGAGATTATATCTTAAGTGGTGGTGAAATTCCTGCGATGGTATTTACTGATTGTTTAGTAAGATTGCTCCCAGGAGCCTTAGGAGCAGAAGAGTCAAAAAAATACGAAAGCTTTGAACAGGGCTTATTAGAATACCCTCAGTATACAAGACCACAAGTTTTTAGAGGAATGAAAGTTCCAGATGTTCTCTTATCAGGTGATCATAAAAAAATTCAAGCTTGGAGACAAAAAAAGGCTTTGGAGATTACTTTAAAGAAGAGGCCAGATTTATTAAAAAAGGAGGCAGAAAATGGATAAATTGGCAAAGTTTGAAGAAAAAGAATTAGAAAGACTTAAAAAAGAAAAAGAAATCCCTAATTTTAAGACAGGTGATACTGTAAGAGTTTATGTGAGAGTAACAGAGCAAGATAAAGTAAGAATCCATCCTTTTGAAGGTATAGTTATAAGCATACAGGGAGCAAGACACAGAAAGACATTTACTGTAAGAAAGATATCTTTTGGAGAAGGAGTAGAAAGGACATTTCCTTTGTATTCTCCTTCTATTGAAAAGATAGAGGTATTGAAAAGAGGAAAAGTTAGAAGGAAAAAACTCTATTATTTGAGAGAAAGAGTAGGTAAAAAAGCAAAAGTTAAATCTGCTTAAAAAAGGATGATAAAAGGTAAAATCTATGAAGATTTGGCAGTAAAGTTTTTAAAAGAAAATAGATTTAAAATCATTGAGAGAAATTTCAGGTGTAGGTTTGGAGAAATAGACATAATAGCTAAAGAAAAAAATATACTTTGTTTTATAGAAGTTAAGAAAAGAAAAGGAAATTCTTTAGTAAAATCTTATGAAGCTGTGGATAAAAGAAAAAGAAAAAAAATATTAAAGACTTCTCTTTTTTATCTTAATCAATGTAAAGAAAAGTTTAGTAATGTAAGATATGATGTAGTTTGCTTAGAAGAAAAAAATGGAAAAATACTTTTAGATTTGATAAAAGGAGCTTTCTGTTTTGATTGAAATAGAAGAATTTACCAAAAAGCTTTCTGAAAAAACCCCTACTCCTGGTGGAGGTTCTGTTTTAGGAGTTTTGTCAGCTTTAGGAGTATCTTTGATATCTATGAGTTTGAGATTTTCAATCAAAGAAGATTCTGAGAAAACTTTAGAGATAAGAGAGTTATTAAAATTTTTAAATAAAAAAAGGATATTTTTTTTAAGATATATTAGAAAAGATCAAATTTCCTATTTAAAAAAAGATGATTTTAAAAGTGCAAGTGTTGTTCTAAAAGAATTATTAGAATCTATAGAAGAGACGGCAAAAAAATTAAAGAATATTTTTAAAATATTGAATAAAAATCTTATTTCAGATTTTTATCTGGGTCTAAAATTATTAGAATTCTCTTTTAAAGGAGCAGTTTTGATATTAAAAGAAAATTATATTTTTACAAAAAAGAGGAAAACATTTATAAAAAATTTAATAAAAAAATTTGATAAAAAAAATATATTTGATTTCAAAGAGATAGATAAATTTTTAGAAAAAAGATATGGCAATTTTATTAGAGGGAAAAAAATTTAAAAAAGAACTTTTGGAGGAATTAAAAGAGAAAAGAAAGAAAATCAAAAATATAAAATTAGTCAATATTTATGTTGAGAAAAGAGCAGATTTAGAGATTTATATAAAAGAACAGAAAAAATTATCTCAGATTTTAGAAGTAGATTTTATAGAGATGAATTTAAAAAGAGAAGAAGAAATAATTCAAAAGATTAAAGTTTTAAATTCAGATCCTCAAATAACAGGTATCTTTGTTCAGCATCCTTTACCTAAGGAATTTAATTATTTTAAAATAATTGAAGTTATCTCTCCCTTAAAGGATGTTGAAGGAATTACTCCCCAAAATTTAGGTCAGATTTTTTTAGGTAAGCCTTTTTTGATACCTCCTCCAGCTTTTGCAGCTTATTTTTTAATAAAATCTACAAAAGTAGATTTAAAAGGAAAACAAGCTGTAATAATTGGACATTCAGAGATTATAGGAAAGCCTTTAGCGCACTTGTTGTTAAATGAATTATGTACAGTAAGTATCTGTCATATAGCTACTTTTAATTCTGGAAAATTATTTGATTATACCAAAATTGCTGATATTTTATGTGTAGGAGTGGGTAAACCTTCTTTAATAAAAGCTTCTCATATTAAAGAAGGTAGTATTATAATAGACTTAGGAGTAAATAAAGTTCAGGATAAAATTATAGGAGACGTTGAATTTGAATCTGTA
>Ga0190309_1000603_pt1 | contig 10061 bp, 10 predicted proteins | sample 48700767_MG_FD_161656 | JGI IMG/M metagenome (GOLD analysis project Ga0190309, IMG submission 161656) | Hydrothermal vent sediment bacterial communities from Southern Trench, Guaymas Basin, Mexico - 4870-07-6-7_MG | ecosystem: Environmental > Aquatic > Marine > Hydrothermal vents > Sediment ... | reverse complement strand
CACCCCGGGGATCCCCTTAGCGGGGGTGAGCATCACCAGCTTGCAACAGTTCTCCGAGCCCCCGCCCTTGGGGAGGAGGTGGATCTCGGCGGAATCCCCCGGGACGAGCTCCCAGGTCACGTAGGGGATGAAACGGCCGGTGTTGTCGCCGGGGTTCGCTTTGGTGAAGGGATGCACGGTGTTCGGCCGGAGCGGAACCTCCTCCGTCGCCCGACGTACCGCTTCGGGCATCGCCGTCCGCAGTTCCTCCAGGTATGGAAACGCAGTCCCTACCCGCACGAAGAAGGTCTGCGTCCCCGTATCCTGGCAGATGGGGACCCCTTTGTCCTTGGCCAGGCGGACGTTCTCCAGGATCGCCTCCAGCTGCACCCGGGCCGGGCCCTCCTCCCGATCCCGGGCCGCCTCCAGGGCCCGGACCACGTCCGCCGGGAGCACGGTGGCCGCCTCCCGCAACGCCTCCACCAGCTTTCCCACCAGCTCTTCCTTCATTTCCCCCTCCATTGACCTCCCGTTACGCGTAACGCGTGACGCGTCACGGACCGAAGAGCTCTTCCACCTTCTTGTGGTAAAGTTCCAGGTACGTGGGCTTGCGGATATCCACGAATTTCCCGACGATGAATTCCTTCCCCACGATGACCTCCGCCTCCGCGGGATCGGCCCCGTGGCGGATCACGGCCTTCTCGGCGTAGTAACGCATCTCGTCCAGGGCGTCTCCCAAGCGGTTCCGGCGCCCGAAGTTGGTGGGGCAGGGTGAGATGATCTCGATGAAGTTGAACCCCGGGTGTTGCAAGGCTTCTTTGATCGACTCCTTGAGGCGCCGCGCGTGGAGGGTGGTCCAGCGCGCCACATACGTCGCCCCGGCCGAGGCCGCCAGGTACACCAGGTTGAAGGGGTGCTCGAAGTTCCCGTAAGGGGTGGTGGTGGTGCGGCCCCCCACCGGGGTGGTGGGTCCCACCTGCCCCCCGGTCATCCCGTAGTTGAAGTTGTTGACGCAGAGCACCGTAATGTCGATGTTACGCCGGGCGGCGTGGATGAAGTGGTTGCCCCCGATGGCGAAGAGGTCCCCGTCCCCGGAGAAGACCACCACCTTGAGATCGGGCTTGGCGAGCTTCAGCCCCGTGGCGAAGGGGATGGCCCGCCCGTGGGTGGTGTGGTAGGAGTCCAGCCGCACGTAGCCCGCGAACCTCCCCGCGCACCCGATCCCCGAGACCACCGCCACCGAATCCGGATCGATCTCCAGCTCCTCCAGGGCATAGAGGAAGGAGGAGAGGGCGATCCCCAGGCCGCAGCCCGAGCACCAGATGTGGGGGAGGCGGTCGGTGCGCAGGTACTTCTCCGACGGGTGCCTGACGCCCGGAACGACCTCGGGCTTCGGCTTCGGTTTCGCCTTCACGACCGGCATTTCAGCACCTCCTCGATCCCGGCGAGGACCTCCTCTGGGGTGTGGATCCGTCCCCCGGCGTGGAAGACGCCCCGCATGGGAACCCGTCCGCCCGTGGCCCTCTCCACCTCGCGGTAGATCTGGCCCAGGTTGATCTCCACCACCACTGTTCCTCTGACCTGCTCGGAAAGCTTCCGCAGGACCTCGTCGGGGAAGGGCCAGATGGTGATGAGCCGGAGTAACCCCGCTTTGATCCCCTTCTTTCGAGCGAGCTCCACCCCTCCCAGGGCCACCCGGGCCGAGATCCCGTAGGAGATCACCAAGACCTCGGCGTCCTCGGTCATCACCTCCTCCCACCAGGTGAACTCGTCCCGGAAGCGGAGGATCTTCTCGCACAGGCGCCGCACGAGCCTATCGTGGGCCTCGGCGTCCATGACCGGATATCCGTGTTCGTCGTGGGTGAGGCCGGTGACGTGGATGCGGTACCCCTCCCCGGCACAGGCCATGGGCGGGACCAAGTCCTCGTCGGGCTCGAAGGGGAGGAACTCCTCCGGCGCTACCTTCGGCTTTTTGCGTGGGGCCACCGGTACCTCCTCCGGGATCTCCACCCGCTCGTACATGTGCCCCACCACCTCGTCGGTCATGAGGAGGACCGGGGTCCGGAACCGCTCGGAGAGCGCGAAGGCCTTCACCGTGAGGTCGAAGGCCTCTTGGGGCGACCAGGGGGAAAGGGCGATGATCTCGTAGTGTCCGTGGGAACCCCACCGGGCCTGCATCATGTCGCCCTGTCCCACCAGGGTGGGAAGCCCGGTGGATGGGGCGCCCCGCTGGACGTTGGCCACCACACAGGGGGTCTCGGTCATGACCGCAAGGCCGATGTTCTCCACCATCAGGGAGAAGCCGGGGCCGGAGGTGGCGGTCATCGCCTTGGCCCCGCCCCACGCGGCCCCCACCACCGCCGCCATGGCCCCGAGCTCGTCCTCCATTTGGATGAACACCCCGCCCACTTGGGGCAACCGGCGGGCCATGCGCTCGGCGAGCTCCGACTGGGGGGTGATGGGGTAGGCGGCGAAGAAGGTGCACCCCGCGGCGATGGCCCCCTCGGCGATGGCCTCGTCCCCGTTCATGAAGTGGACCCCGGAGAGGACCCGCTTGTCGGTGATGGGTGATGCGTGATGGGTAATGGGTTTCTTAGTCATGGCTTTCCTCCTTCTCTTCCAGCCAGATGGCGAACTCGGGACACACCGCCTCGCAGAACCGGCACATGACGCAGGCGTCGGCGTCCACCACCTCGGGGGGATGGTACCCCTTCGCGTTGAAGTGCTCCGCCTGGGCCAATACCCCCTTGGGACAGAAGGTGTGGCAGAAGCCACACCCCTTGCAGGTATCCTCCAGGAGGTACAGGTACCCCTTGGCGACCCTCCACCGCTTGGCCCCCTCCTTGTGCGTGACGGGTGACGCGTGACGGGTGACGCGATCCTCCGCACCCTTTTTCGTGTTCATAGGAGATCGATCATCCTGGCCAAAACGCGCTTCCCCCGGTAATCGGGAAGGAGGATGGGGGAGCGGCGCTCCTCCGGCACCCCGGCGGCCCGGAGCTCCTCCACGAACCTCTCCACGTGGCCCAAGGTGAGTGGACCCGGCTCCGGACATTCCCCGACATAGCGGGCGGCGGCGATCCCCGCCCGGCGCCCGAACACCAGACAATCCAGGGTGGAGTTCCCCATGAGGCGGTTCTTGCCGTGGACGCCGCCCGAGACCTCGCCGGCCACGAACAGCCCAGGGACGTTGGTCCTCCCCCAGGGGTCGGTCTCCACCCCGCCGTTCTGGTAGTGGAGGGTGGGGAAGACGAGGATCGGATCTTTACGCATATCGATCCCGAACCGTTTGTACATGCGGAACATCGCCGGGAGCCGCCGCTCGATGGTCCCCTCCCCGTGGATCTCCTCGATCATGGGGGAATCCAGCCATACCCCCCGCATCCCCGTGGGGGTGACGACTCCCTTCTCCCGCTCATAACACTCCCGGATGATGGCCGCCGCCTCCACGTCCCGGGGCTCGAGGGGGTAAACGAAGCACTCCCCGTCCCGGTTCACCACGTGGGCCCCCAGGCCCCGGACCTTCTCGGTGATCAGAAGCCCCACGATCTGCTGGGGATAGGCGGCTCCGGTGGGGTGGTACTGTACGGTGTCCAGGTCCCGGAGCACTGCCCCGGCCCGGTAGGCCAGGACCAACCCGTCGGCGGTGGCCCCGTAGTGGTTGGTGGTGGGGAAGCCCCGGATGTGGAGCCTCCCGAAGCCCCCGGTGGCGAGCACCACCGCCTTCGCCCGCACCACCTTATATTCGCCCGTTTCCATGTTCCACAGCACCGCCCCGTTCACCCGGCCTTCCGGGGCCGTGAGGAGCTCCACCGCGGGATAGAACTCGAGCAGCATGAAGCCGCGGTTGCGGAACTCATCTCGGATCACCCGGAGCTCCTCCATGCCGGTGTAATCCCGGGCGGCGTGCATCCGGGGCCGGGAGGTGCCCCCGCCCCAGTCCTCCACGAAGTCACCGTTCTCGTCCCGGTCGAAGAGGCACCCAAGCTCGGTGAGCCACTTCATGATGAACGGCGCGTCCTCCACCAGGGCCCGGAGGACATCGGGCTTGTTGGTGAAGTGTCCGCCGCCGTAGGCGTCCAGGAAGTGGATCACCGGGGAGTCGTAGGGCTTATCCGCCGCCTGGGTACCGCCCTGGGCCATGATGGAGTTGGAGTCCCCGTGGCGGAGCTTGGTGGCAAGCAGGATCCGGTCCGGCGGGATCCCCTCCTCGTTGGCCCACAGGGCCGCCATGGTCCCCGCTAGTCCCCCGCCCAGAATGAGGATGTCCACGTCGATGTCCGCCGAAAGGTCGAGCCGGGAGGCGTCCACCGTGGGATAGGCTTCCAAGAGGTCCGCCACCTCGTTGGGGGCGATGTCCCCCTTGTTGGGGCCCACCTTCAAGGGGCGCTTTCCGCCGGGGGCGTAATCGGGGTGGAAGCGGAGGACCTCTTCCCGCTCCTCCATGGACATCGCCGGGGGAGGGCCCTCCTCCATGCGCTTGGCCCGGGTCGCGTGTACCCGCTCGATGGACTCGAGCATGTACTCCGGATAGCCGCGTACCAGCTTCAATCCCTCCGCCATGTCTATCCCTCCCCCTGCCCGTTACGCGTAACGCGTGACGCGTCACGGGATTTGAGGCCGCCCTTCTCCCGCTGCTCCTTTTTATAGAGCTCCTCGATCTCCTCGCGGCCCAGGGACATAATCCTCTCAAACTCTTCCTCGTATTTGCCCTCTTCGATCTCCCGCACCCGCTCCTCCACGTGACCGGGGACGGGGAGGCTTCGACCGTAGAGCCTACGGGCGAGCTGGGCCACATGATAATGGACGATCTCCGCCGGACACCGGATGGAGCAGAGGCCGCACTGGATGCAGTCGAAGGAGAGCTCCGTCACCGCCTTGAGGTCCCCGCGGAGGGCGGCTTGGATCGCGTCCATCACTTCCAAGTCCTGGGGGCAGGCCTTGGTGCACGTGTTGCAGGCCACACACCGGGCGATCTCGGGGAAGTACTTGAGGAGCGTGGTCCCGGAGGGCTCTTCTTCCTCGAGTTTGTAGGTGGGCTTTTCCGCCGGGGCGAAGGGGATCTGTACCAGGTACATCCCGTCCTCCACCCGGGTCTGGCAAGCCAGGGCGGTCTTCAGGCGCCAATCCCCAGCGGTGCGGTACACCGTGGCACAGGCGCCGCAGAACCCGGCCCGGCACCCTGCCCCGCGCACGAAGCGGTACCCAGCGTATTCGATGGCCTGCATCAGGGTGATGTCCGCCGGGACACGATAGGCCTTGCCCATGATGTAGATGGTCACCCAGTGTTTGATGTCGGCGTCGTCGATCCCGGTGATCACCGCTTCATTCGCCTCGCGGATCCGTTCCATTATCTCCTGGCCCATGGTCTCAACCTCCCACGCGCTGCGAAAGTGCCGGCCGCGGGTCGATGGCCGCGTCCTCGAAACCCAGCTCCCCCTCCGGGACCCCCAGGGCGTACGCCAAAAGCTGGGTGAAGTAAAGGACGGGGATTGGGTGACGCGTGACGCGTGACGCGTGACGGGTTGAGCTTTTATCACCCGTTACGGAAAGCTGATGGTGTTCGAGGTTGTAGGTACAGAGGGGGCAGCTGGTGATGATCACGTCCGCTCCTCGCCGCGCCGCGGCCCACACGATCTCCTGCACCCGCTCCCGGGCGATCCCCGGGTTCGCCACCGTCTGGTACGCCCCACAGCACTCCACCTTGTGGGGGGAGTCCACCGCCTCCGCCCCCAGGTACTCCACCAGGAGCTCCATGACCTCCGGGGCATCGGGATCGTCGATCCCCACCTCCCGGGGCCGGAGCAGCATGCACCCGTAGTAGGGGGCCACCTTCAGACCGTACAGGGGTCGCTCCACCTTCGCCTCGATCTCCTCGAAGGTGATCGCGTCCCGCAGGATCTGCAGGAGGTGAAGGACCTCGACGCCCCCGGCGTAATCGTCCTCCTCGTCCATGAAGGCGTTTATGCGCCGGAGCCTCTCGGGATCCGCGGACACGAAGTCCGCCGAGCGTCGCAGGGTGTTGTAGCACATGGCGCAAAGCGTAACCAGCTTCCGCTCTCCCATCTCCTGGACCCGAATGAAGTTCCGCACTGGGGCCACGTGCCGCATGAGGTCGTCGGAGGAGAGGGAGTAGACGGTGCCACAACAGTTCCACCGGGGGAGCTCCGCGAGTTCATACCCCAGGCGCTCCATGGCCGCCTGGGCCGCCCGCTCAAATCCCCGCGCCTGATCTTTGAGGGCACAACCCGGGAAATACGGTATCCGTGATGGGTGATGGGTGATGGGTGATGGGTTCCGACGTCCTTTCATGGACTACCTCCTTCCGGGGCCTTCAAGGCCCTTATGAGGCCCAACAGCAGCTTCCTGAGCTTTTCTATGCGCCCGCAAACCGGGGCCTCTTCCAGGCCGAAAAGCTCGCGCGCCAAAAAGACCTGCGTTTCGAGCTCGGACAGGGACCCCAGGGCGATGTAGAGGAACTGGACGAACTCTTTCCGCGAGTCCCGGGCCGCTCCCTCCGCGATATTGCTGGGTATCGAGATCGCTGCCCGCCTCATTTGGGCGGTGAGCCCATATGTCTCCTCCCGTGGGAGGGCTTCGGTCCAAAGGTAAACTTCCTTCACCAGGCCCATGGCTTCCTTCCACACGTCCAAGTCCTTGTGCGTCTTGAGTTCTCCATCACCCATCACCGATCACCCATCACGGGGTTAATTTCCGTGTGGCCCCGACCAGGGCGATCTGGGGGACGCCCGGCGGTATTTCCTGCCACGTGAGGCCCGTTTCCCCCTTGCGCAGAACCAGGAGCCTCAACGCCTCCATCACCTTGGCGATGTCCACCCCTTTGGGGCAGCGCACCTCGCACGCCAGGCACGAGGCGCACACCCACGGGGAACGGGAGCTCAGCACCCTCTCGTCCCCGAGCTGAAGCAAGCGGATCACCTCCGCGGGAAGGAGGTCCATCCCCGAGGTGAACGGGCACCCCGCGGAGCACTTCCCGCACTGGTAACACGCGAACACATCCTCCCCCGAGAGCTCCTCCACCTTCCGCACGAAGTCCGGCTCCCCCGCTGGGATGCGTAATGGGTGATGAGTGATGGGTGATGGGTTCATTTTTCGTTCAGCCATTGCTTCACCTCCGCCAGTGCCCGGGGGAGGGCCTTCTCCACGGCCGGGGAAAGCCCTTCCCCGAACGGGGGGTCACCCGGGACCCCGATGGCCAAGACCTCCACCTCCGGCACTCCCTCCTCTCCGACGCGGGCGAGCATCTCCAACGCGGCGCGGAACCCGAGGCCATGGGGGTATCCCGCGGTGGCGGGGAGGTCCTCCAACCGGTACCGCGCCACCTCCCCCACCGGGAGCCACGGCGCCGCGTCCACCACCAAGGCCCGCTCGTATCCCACTAAGGCCTCCGCCAGCCGGAGCCCGTCATACACCCCCTCGATAAGGGCGACCCCGTGACGCGTGACGCGTGACGCGTGACGCGTTGATTTTTCTTTACCCGTCACGCGTAACGCGTCACCCGTCACGGCCAATAGGCGGAGCAGTGCCACCCCGACCCCGTCGTCGGTCCTGTAGGGGTTCCCCAGGGCGACGATCGCCTTAGCGGCTGATGCGCTTTTTGAGCTTCCCATCGCTCCCATAGATCTCCACGGAAAGGGGCATTTCCCCGGGGAGGAAGTGGGTGGCGCACGCAAGACAGGGATCGTACGCCCGGAACGCCATCTCCACCCGGTTCAAGAGCGACTCGTCCCACACCCCGTCCTCCGCCAGGTGCTTGGCCATGGCCTTGACCGAGAGGCCGATCCCGGCGGCGTTTTGGGTGGTGGCCACGATCATGTTCGCGAACTCCACCAACCCCTCCGGGGTGAGCCGGTAGTGGTGGAACAAGGTCCCCCGGGCGGCCTCGATCACCCCGATCCCCTCCCCGGGCTCCCCGAGCTTCCCCCGGATCTCCTCCCCGGTGAGGGCCGGGTCTTTGGTCAGCGTCAGGGCCGCCTCCGCCGCCTGCACGAGCTCCACCAACCGCGCCCAGTGGTAGGCGAAGGTGGAATGCACCGGTCTTCCCCCGAAGAAGTCGAGGTACCGCTCGTACTCCTCTTGTGCCATGGGGGTGGCCATCCGCTCCGCCACGTTCAGCCGCGCCAAGGACCCCACCCGGTAGATCCCCGAATCCGGCCCCGGAACCAGCCCCTTCCACCCGTACTCCTTGAGGTAGGGGAACTTCACATAGGTCCAGGGTTCCACGTGCTCCTCGATGAGCGAGAGGGCATCGGGGGCGGGGCCGTGGTAGATCTCCTCGCCTTCCGCGGAGACGATCCGCAGCGCCCCGTCGTAGAAGTTAAGGGCCAAATCCCCGTCCACCAAACCCATGTAGTGGGTGGGGAAGTTGAGCTCCTCCGCCAAGAGGAAGCTCTGGAACGAGGGATCGGGGAGGATCCGCTCGTGAAAGAGCTCAACCAAGTCCCCGGCGAGCTCCACCATGGCTTTGGCCTTCTCCTCCACCGCCGCGCGGTCCTCCTCGGAGAGGGGCTTGGCCACGCCGCCGGGGAGGGCGAACACGGGGTGGATCGCCTTCCCCCCGATCAGTTCCAATATCTTCTGTGCCCCCGCCCGGACCCGCACCACCTTCTTCCCGAATTCGGGATACGCCTCCAGGATCCCCAGGATGTTGCGCTTGGCCTTCTCCGCGTCGGGCCCGAGGAGCAGATCCGGCCCCCCGAGGAAGATGAGGTGCAGGAGGTGGTCGGAGAAGATGTAGACGTTGTAGAAGAGTTCCCGTTGGACCCGCGCGGCCGGGGGCACCTCCGCCCCGAAACAGGCATCCAGGCATTTGGCCGAGGCGAGGTGATGGGCCTCGGGACAGACCCCGCAGATCCTCTCGGTGATCTGGGGCATCTCCTCGCCCCTTCTTCCGCGGCAGAAGAGCTCGAACCCTTTGAGTTCAGGGATCTGAAGGAAGGCATCCGCCAACTTCCCCTCGTCGTCCAAAAGGAGGAGGATCCTACCGTGTCCCTCGAGCCTGGTTATCGGGTCGATGAAGAGCTTCTTCATCTCTTCCTCCGGTACTTCCCGGTGGAGTACATGTAGAAGGTCCCCAGGGGATCCGCCAGGGCCTCGAGGACCTCGTCTTCCCGCGCGAAGTACTCCTCGCCCTCGTCCTCGAACCGCACGAGCGACGCCAAGGCCGAGAGCATGGCCGCCCCGGGATCACCGGCCTCGGGGGTGGGGCCCAGACACCCGGTGCAGGGCATCCCCGCCGCGGGGCAGAGGGCGTTGCATCCACCCCGGGTCACGGGCCCCATGCAGATAAGCCCCTGCTCCAGGAGGCACACCTCCGGGTCGGGGACGATCTCGTGGGGACGCACGATCCGCTCGATCCGACGGTCGTCGTGGCGTACCCTGGGGCATTCCTCACATAGGGCCTTCACGTTGGCGAAGACGTATGGGGGTTCCGGCATTTCCCCCGAGAGGAGCGCCTCGAAGAACCGGGCGATCAGCGGCGCCGGCGGGGGACAACCGGGAACGACGTAATCCACCCGCACCACGTCCTCCAGGGGCATCGCCCGTTCGGTGAGGTCCGGGAGCCGCGCCTCGCCGTTGCCGTCGAGTGGGGACGCGGGCCGGAATCCCGGGCCGAACACCGTCCGGAAGATCTCTTCCTTACCCCACTTGTTGGCCAGGGAGGGGATGCCCCCCAGGTGCGCGCAGGCCCCGTAGGCGACAACGTACTTGGACTTCTCCCGCAGGAGCTCCGCCATCTCGCGGTTCTCCTCGGTGCGGATTACCCCGTTTATGAGGGCCACGTCGATGTAGCCGGGGGGAAGGGCCTCGAGGTCGGAGCGCTTGGCGTCGGCCAGTGCGGGCCAGAACACGATCTCCACCCGGGAGAGGACCTCCACGATGGCTTCCCCCACCTCCAGGAACGAGACGTCGCACCCGCCACAGCTCCCGGTCCAGTAAACGGCGATTTTAGGTTTTGCGTCGTAACGCGTGACGGGTGACGGGTGACGCGTTTCCGTTACGGACGTGGGAGAGTTCATGTTTTCCTCCATATCCTTACCGCCGCTCGGCCGTACGTCCTT
>Ga0190309_1000601_pt1 | contig 10076 bp, 22 predicted proteins | sample 48700767_MG_FD_161656 | JGI IMG/M metagenome (GOLD analysis project Ga0190309, IMG submission 161656) | Hydrothermal vent sediment bacterial communities from Southern Trench, Guaymas Basin, Mexico - 4870-07-6-7_MG | ecosystem: Environmental > Aquatic > Marine > Hydrothermal vents > Sediment ... | reverse complement strand
AATAGTTCCTTGAGCTTCTATATCCATTCTATAGCTTGTACCATCGTTATATATATCTCCAAATCTGTACCACTTCCATCCATTATCAAAAACTAATAAGTAGAATTTATCATCATAGAAAAGTTTCAAGTATTTACCTGTAATACCCAAATCAATACTTCTTGTATAGCTTATGTATGTACCATCCCAGTGATATACCCATTCATACAAGTGATTATTACTTGTTCTATGTACTATTATTATTATGTCTCCATAAACTGTTGGATCTCCATAGAAAATTGCTACTGCATCATCTATATCTGTAAATGGCGCATTACTGAAATCAAAAGCCATACTACTTAAAGGACCCATACTACCAAAAATACCAAACCATGTACCATTAAGTTTTGCTAGAATAAATGGCTTTACATCACTAGGTAATTCATTTTGTACTTCTCCAAGATTTAATAGAACATTACCCCATTCATAAGTACTATTCATTAATACACTAGTTGTTTGTAATGTTTCATTCGTAGAAAGCTTATATACTAGATCAATCATGTAGTTGTGATTTGGTGAGAAAACTTTCATACTTGCAATGTCACCACTAACATCATAAATGAATAAATCATATTGACCAGTTACGTAAGTACCACTAACTGGTATATCATTTACATCTTTTTGTTGTGTAGCTGTATTGTATCTAAAAATTCTAAAAACTCCTTCTCCACTATCTTTTACAACAAAGAAAGCATATCCTTTCCAATCTCCATAAGTCCAATATCCAAATTTAGAATACATACTGTAACTACTAACTCCATTACTTAGTATATCTAAAATACTAAAGTTTGCAACTACATATGGTATATCGTTGTAGTTTTCTATTATTCTTGGATTATAGGAGTAAGCTAGAACAGAAGGTACTAGAAGTAAAAAAATTAAAAATAGGAGTAATTTTCTCATAATTTTTTGTTATACTGTAAGCTATTTATTTTTTACACCAATCCAATTACATATCCTAGAAGAACTGTAAGTAAGGTTAAACCAATTATTATAAAAGCTAATCTTAACAGATCTTCCATTAATGATCCTATATCACTACTTATCTTTACATTTTTAAACTCTTTCCATACAAAACCAACTGTTACTAAAGATACACCCAAACCAAATATTATACTAAATAGTAGTGCTGAAACAGAACTTAACTCTGTTAATCTACCAGTTGGTACAGTTACTACTTCTTTAACGACAATGTTTACTGGGCTGTGGAATTCAACTTGGAAAGTTGGCAAGTTGCCATTGCTATCAGTAGTTAACTCATAAGTTTTGTTTCCGTTTAAGTAAACATAATATTTTGTATTTGGCTTTAAGTTATAGATCGTATAATTCATTGTTACTGGGTCAGTAGTGTTATCTGTTATGTTGATCAAAGATTTAGATGCTGCAATAACATTTCTGTAAAAGCTAGTTGCATTGTTTGTGTTATAAACTTTAACACTAATTTCATTAATTTTTTCCATAAAGCTGCATTCTGCTTCAATTTCAACATGTTCATAACTTGTATTTTCTATACTAACATCCGAAGGTTCATACAAGTATATTACATTTATATTACTATCTTCAATACTAGCTGAAGTATTAAGTATTTCAACAATATCTAAATTCAAACCTTTTATCAAGTAGCCATCTTTGTCATAAGTTCCATAAACATTTCCAATATAGTTGCAACATGATTTAACATGTGGCACATCATCGTTCCATCCTGGATAAATTATATCATAAAATATTACTCCTTTAACATTTTCTAGACCATAAGCTATAAGATTTCTAGTAAATCCAAAGTAAATATAGCTATTGTTAAAGTCAACATTTCTAATTGTAATGTCTTTATGGTATATATCTTTTGAAGAAAGTGATAATCCATAATTTTTATATCCAGCACTACCCCACAATTTACTATTTTCAATAGTTATGTTCTCAAATACCATCTTGTTATCAAAATAAATTCCATAACCAGTTTCTACATCATGAGTTGTTGCATTGTTTATATAAACATTAGATGTATTTGTATAGAACAAAATTTTATTAACATCACAGTTACTAATTGAAATATCATGTATATTTGATATTCCACCAACATTAGCAACTTCTATATAGCTGCTTCCATAAAGTCTATCATTACATATTAAATTAACATTATTAGTTCCAATAAGCACTCTATCATTATCTATTCCATTATAGTGCTTAAAGTAGAAAGTTCCACCACTATCCCTTATGTAGTATTCGAAGTTAATAACATACGAATTTGTAAACGTAAAATCTATGTCATCTGTTCGCAATAAATTAAAGTTTGAATTGCTTATTAAATCAAAGTTATAACAATGAATACTATCTCCATTAGAATTATAAATTTCACAATTTCCTTCATAACTATCCAAATATTCGGAAATGTAGGAATTGTTTAGTATAAGCTTGTTTGTATTGAAGTTATACAAATTACCAACAGTTACATTTTCAATTACTATTTTGTCAGAGTATGTGCCATCATAAGCAAAATCACCACTTCCTTCTAACGATCCATTTAATACTTTAATTATACTTGGAACTGTATAGAAGTAAAATATTGAATTTCCGTTTGCATCTATGTTATATCCATTTAGATCTATCGTAATATTATCAGTAGTAACATTAAAGCAATAATCACTATTTACAGTTATGTTATTTTGCAATACATAATAACTTTCATTTAATTCAATACCACAAGAAGTTATATTATATGCTAGAGAACTAGAAGTAAAAATAAACAAAAGACTAAATAAAGCTACTAACATTAGTTTTTTCATACTATTACCTAACTTATTATTACTAGAGTTGCACTTGCAGTTTCGTTCATAAGAGTTAATGTTTGAGATACATGGAATGCTTTACTTGCACCTAGAATTCTTGCACCTGCAGGTAGAGGTACTTGACATTGTACATATGCTTCATATACTCCAATTTGATCAAATGGTGTAGTAAAGCTATAATACCAAGATCCAGGAGCACCACCTTGAGTCATTGATTGGTTATTTACAAAAACTGTTTTATCTGGATAGTAGATTGTAACATTACACCAATCTGCACTTATAGGTTGACCAAATACATTCTGTACTTTTACTATTACTTGAGCAGGTTCTCCTTGTTGATATTCTGTTCCTGATACGAATACTAGCTTAGATCCATCACCTCTTACATAAACACTATACACTGAACCTACTAGTAATGCTAAACCTATCAATAAACTAAAGAGTAAAGCTTTTTTATTCATAATTTATACTTAGATTCCTGATTTAAATTTTTTGTAGTCTTGATAAATTATATAAATTACAGCTATTATTCCAATCACAGGATATAAAAAAAGTATCCATGAGTAACTTCTATCTGGAAGAAGTAAGGCAACCTTAACTGAAACTACTAGCAATAGGTATAGAAGAAAGTATACGATTACGCTACCAATTATAATGTCTTTAATCATAATTATAATTTGTTTTATACTTTTAAACTTTCTTCTATCCTTTTGCTATATTCGATTGCTTGTTGTTTAGTTAAGCCTTTTTCTTTCATTAAATAATGTAACCACGCTGGATTTTTGTAAACTGGAATATACTTTTTTCTTAAAGCTTCTTCCTCACTACCCCAATCAATTTCTACAGGATTTTCATAAGTATCATAAATTGCAAAGATTGGTTCAGTATTAAAGTAGAAAGGTCTTTGCATAGATGCAAAGCTTGGTTTAGGTCCATTAAAAACTAGTACTCTACAATAGCTATTATCTACACTTAATTGAGGATAAAAAATTAAATCTGTAACATCTCTTATTCTTTTATCTACTTGATGCAAGCTTTGAGTAGTATACGCAATCGTAACATGCCTCTTTCTACTTGCTAGTAAAATTCTATTAATAATTTCTTGTTTTTCCTTTCTTCCTTTACCAATAGTTCTTGAGTTTAACCACTTCCACAACTCATCTCCTGCAAAAAATTTTTCTTTAGGATTTAACTTTTGTTTAAAACTAACTTTTTCTGGAATCATTTTCTTTAAATGTTCAATTGTTTCAACTTTATAGAATGGAATACCATAGATTGTAATGTTACTCCAAATTTCTCTTTTCTTTAAGTAGTAGTTATTCCAAACCATGTAAGCTAAAGTTAGAGTTTTACCTTCTCCTAAAGCACCAACTATACCTACTAATACCATTTAAACACCTAAAATCTTCTCAACTTCTTCAATAAGTTTTACTAACTTCTTACCTTTTTCTGAAAGTGTCCAGTATTTCTCTCTATCTTCTATTCCATCTTCCTGTACTAATCCTTTTTCTCTTAAGTAACGCATCGCTATAAAGTAGCCTAAAGTACTTTTGTAAATTTTTTGTGATTTTCTACTTATTCTTCTTTGCTTCATTAGTTTAAGTAAATCAATTAAGTTTTTGTTTATTAACATATTAAGTTCCAGCATCTAGGAGCTTTGTTTTTTGTTTCTGCTCCCTTCCCTTTAGTATTTCTACTAGTAAGTCTAGTAAAGTTATTTCATCTTTTCTTTTCTTTTCATCATCTTCAAGTATAGGTTTTGTCTCCATAATTCAAATCTTCAAACCAGCAAATAAATCTTTTACACTTTTTGGCTTAACTCCTACACTACCACCTGCCATACCAACTGTTAAAGCTATTTCCCTTCTTCCTAATCTATATCTACTTACTCTTAACCTTAAGAATTGCTGTACAAAAGTTTTCAATACTTTTATCTTTAACTCTTTACCCCATGTAAGTAATGCACTTAAAGCTATAATTTCTTCATCGTTAAGATCACTAAACAATTCTATTTTTTCAGGTTGAGTTAATTCTAGTAAAGACTTTGCTAAAGCTTCTTCTTGTCCCAAAGGTCTATCTTTTAAAGGGCTAGCTCTCATCTTATCAATCCCATCATATACAGTGTTGTTACTACAGCTATAGCACCAATAATTACACCAAAAATAATATTAAGCAATCCTATTCCTTTCGATACCTTAAGCATTCCACCTAGAATTCTTAAATTTAAACTTCTATAAAGAGCATCTGGAGTAAGTTTTTTATCTTTTTCAATTATTATTGTTTCAACAACTTTTCCTTTTTCCTTTTTAGTTTCAAGCTTTGCTGGATATATACTTTTGTGATGTATAATATAAAGAGGAAGAACACCAAAACCAGACTTTATTTTTAAACTATTTTTATCCTTTTCACCAACATAAAAACTTTTATCTTCAAAAGTTAAGAAACCATCCTTAAGTTCTGCATTCTTTAGCTCTACAATATCGCTACTATTAAAGTAAAGTACCTTTACTCGCATGTATATAATTTGTTATTATATATTTAAAATTTTAAGGTTGGAAAGAAATGAACAAACAAAACAGTGAACTATAAAACAGTAACAGAATCCTAACCACTGTATTCCAATTTCACAGTAGCTTTTAAGGTTGGAAAGGGAAATCAGGTGAGTAGTAAGCTATCAAGTATTCAGAGTAGCTAAGTAGGAATCATGTTTAAGACTAGTCCTTATTTCCCTTCAAAAAAGAAAAAAGAAAAAAAGTTTAAGCTAGCTTGATTCCGAATGCTTCTCCAACTACTTTTGCTATACCAACTGCAACTACTAAACCAATTATAATTCCTAGTATCAAGCTACCAATTACTCCCCCAACACCAAGTTGGGATAGGCTTGCTGATGCATTTACTATGTATCCTACCATTGTTGGTACTAATGCTGTTGCTGCTATTGCGAAAGCGAATAGGAATACTAACCTATAGAATGCATGAAAACTCATCTCAGGCATACTTCCACCTTTAATTTTATATTTAGAAGAAGTATTTAAAAAGAAGTATTAAATTCCTCTTTAGATACTTCTTTTAACTCTCCATTCACTACTTTGTACTTCTTTTTAAACAAAACATTCCACTTTTTAAGGTTACTCTTTACTCTTCTCCAGTTAAAAATCTCCCTTCTCCAATCTGAAAGAAGTAATAATTGAAGAAATACTATATCTTTGTCATCTAGCTCTACATTTGTTTCAAACCTTATATATACATGAAAGCCATTTTTTGTTTTTACTTGTTTAACATCCTTTAACTTTGCACCTAGTAAAGTTCTAACTACCATAAATCTTTTACCAATTTCTAACATTTTTCTTGGTCCTAAACTTCCATCTATATCAAGCTTTAATTCATATATCATTCTACTCATCCTCATATAACTTTGGATTACAATATGGACTATCTTTTTCACATTTTGGTAAAGGCTTTCCTACACCAACAGACCAAAACGCACATTGTCCATCAATATAATAAACACACTTCTTAACATTCACTCTATCACCTCTATTGTAAGAACTATTATAAACTTCCTAGTTATATCAAACTCTTGAAATGTTATACCATCTCTACTTACTCTAAGTACTGCTTCTGTACTTTCTGGAAACTTTGAGTATTCATATTCGTAACCCCATTCCATATATTCATCAAAAAGATCTCTTGAAAAAGGATGCTTACTTAATGCTGCTGCAATTAAAGCTTTCCTTACTTCATTTACTTGATAATCGTCTAATGGTTTTTTTGTTGTAAAAGTTGCATATATCTCAACTGCTATAGGATGGTCTTCTCTTTTCTCTTCAACTCTTCTTCTTTCTAACATAAATAAAAACTCTCCTAAAGTTTTAATACCATAAGGAATTCTCCATCTAGCTCTTCTTATAGGTTTATAAATTGTATGACCCCATACTGTATTTATTACATATGGAAAAACTAACTTTTTAGGATCTATCATTCATACCACCTAAACAAATATTTTTAAAAGGACAGTATTTACATCTAAAACCTACTTCTCTATCAGGTACTATATCTTTAACTAAAGAATAATGTAATGCAATAGCTCTCTTTACTAACTGGTCAAAAAACTCCTTTTTGTATTTTATTTTAAATATTTTATATCTATAATTTTTCCTATCTATATATAATAAATAACCTTCTTTAAGTCCAACAAGTCCAATGTAGAAATTTAACTGCATTATATGCTCTGGTTTTGGTTCTTTTATTTTATCTAAATCTGCAGTAGTCTTTACTTCAATAAGCATTACCTCTTCTTTTGTATCTGAAATTTTAACTGTAATTATGTTATCGTATCTTCCTTCAATAAGTACATTACCAATCTGATAAGATAACTTTTGCTCACTACTTACTTCTATTCTATATTTAGTACCATTAACATCTATTTCATTAACACTTTTAAGAACTTCTGCTAACCATTCATGCATTACTCTACCAGACTCCATTAGAAGAAAAGTACTTAAGTCTATTTTTTCTCCAACTTTGTAAAAATAATAGAGTTTTCTTAAACACATCGAAAGCTCACTAACATAGTAAACTCCAATCTTTCTTTCTTTTATATTCTTTCTTATATACTCCTCTATTATTATATTAAGTAAATAATCCAACATTATGGGGGATAGCTAGCTCTTTTCGGGCTTGTTGGATGCTAGCCATCTATCCCCTTTTAACAACTATCCTCGTACATAAGTTTGGACATTCAATAATAAATTTGTTATAAGTTTCTGTTACTCTTAACTTCTCTCCACAGTAATTACATCTTGCTTGACTTAAAAAATAAAAAAGAAAAAGAGGCTTTACCATGTTATCACAATAGGAATCTATAGAATCCTCTTGCATCAACTCTTAGTTGTACCTTTTTACCTACTAGATCTTTCACTTTTCTTACACCATACTTTTGCATTAACTTGTATAGATTACTTCTTGGATGTAGTACTTTTCTCTTTAATGAGTTTTCTCTTACAAGTATACTTACTTCTATTTCTGCATCATTTAGTTTTACTGTAAATGGTATTCTGTAAGAAGTACCAAATCTTGTTTCTACTTTTACTGGATCTTTTACTCCTGTTATTGTTCCCTCTACTACTTCTCCTAGTGCTTCTAACTCGTCTATCTTTATTTCTTCTATCTCCATGTTCTCCATACATATATATAACAGAAAATTATATATAAGTTACTGTTATCCCTAGCTATATAGTTTTAATACTTACAGAATTTCCAAACATCTTCTTTAATACAAAAGATATACCTAATGCCATAGTACTGTTGCCTGGTATCTTTATTACTGTTTTACCATCTATATATTCTGCATTTTTAAACTGTTTCTTTATTTTTTTATACTGGTCGTATGTACTCTTTACTTCTATAATGATCATACTACTTCTTCTAACTTCTTTACCATAGATCTTACTATAGGTTTAACCCAGTAACTATACTCTGCTGGATGTTTTTCCTTTATATATTCAAGAATATCTTTAACATCTTCAAAATGTCTATTTATCATTCTAGCTACAATTTTCCTAAATTCCTCAATATCTTTTAAATATTCTTTCTCCCTACTCACTTACACCATCTCCAATACTTTTACCATTTTCTCTTTAGTTCTTAACTTCTTAAATTCTACTATTACCTTGTTTGGATCTTCCCACTTTGTTTTTAATTCTTTAAACTTATCTGGTAAAGTCCTTTTAAGAATAGATCCTACAGTTTCTGCTAACTCTTCACCAGTCTTTATTTCTTTCTTCTTTAATCCTTTTATGAAAGAAGATAATTCTTTTAATCCTGCCTCTAATAACTTTGAAAGTTCAACTTCTTCTTCTGGCATAATTAAAGTTTTTCTTGTAATTTTTTATTTTTTTGTGGTAAATAACTCGTACACTATTGCAAATGGAGCTAAGAATACTATTAGTAAAAAAACAAAAAGTAAACCAATCTTCTCTTCAAGAGATCTTTTCTTCATTCTCTCACACCTTAGTAGTAATAGATATACCATTCATTTCCTAATAACGGCTTCTTTCTTAACTTTCCAGTTTTTGGATTGTAATATTCAATTAAAAACATTAGTTTCATCAATTTTTTCCTATTAAGTTTAATTCCAAGCTTGTTGCATTTCCAGACTAAGTAAAGTATAACTTCTTTGGTCAATTTCTTCCTTTTTCTTTCATCAAACCATTTTTTAATTACCTTCATCTATCACACCTTCAAAAGCTTTTTGTTTTCTTTAAACCAGGGGTCAATCCTCTCCAAGTCTTCTCTCCAGTTTCTAAACCCTAAAGCTATCATATAATCAACTATTGTTTGTCTTGTCTTTGCAACAACCCTCTTTAATTCTTTGTGTTTTATTTCGTGTAAGTTCGGCAAAACTCTATATGAATATCTCCAAAGCTTCCACAATCCTTCTCTTATTTTTACTTTTTCAGTTTTTGTTCCTTTCTTCATTCCTTAATCACCACATAAAGATTGTTTGAACAGTCTTCTTACACAACGACTTCCACAGTATGGACATTTTACATACTTTAAATCTTTCCAATCCATTACATTCTCGTTGAAAATTCTTCCACAATTTAGGCATTTTCTCATTCCTCAATCACCCCAGAGAAAGCTTTTTTGATTTTTTGTTTAACCCAAAATAATGCTTCTCCCCAACCATACAATGCACCACGATTAACAGCTGTGTCTTTCTTCTTCCCATCCAAAATTTCACTCAGTTCTATGTTTACTTCATTTTCTTTTTTCTCAATTTCTTTCAAAAGCTCTTTTGCTCGCTTTCTAACCTCTTCAATTGTTTTCTCAATTATATCTCTAGCTATATTGTCAGCTGTCATTACTCCATACTCTCTTTCAACCCATTTCAAGACTTTTTCAGTCAGTTCTAACTTATCCATTCACTACACCTTTAAATGCAACTTTAAAAAGCCATCTGTTATATCCTTCCATATCGATATAATACCAATCATACTTACCGTCCTCAACTATTTCATGCTCTGGTTTCTGATGAACAAATTTCTCAACTTCTTTTTTAAATTCTGGATATTCTTCAACAAGTAATTTTGGTTTGTTTTTGTATCTTAGGAAAAAATCTTCCTTCTTTCTATATTCCTTCCACTTAGAATATAACAGATATAGTTCAGTATCTGCTCTACATTTAAAACATATTTCAAAATTTCCAGCAAGTCTTATTTGTTCTTCTTCTCTACCGCAAACCTCACA
>Ga0190309_1000600_pt1 | contig 10085 bp, 14 predicted proteins | sample 48700767_MG_FD_161656 | JGI IMG/M metagenome (GOLD analysis project Ga0190309, IMG submission 161656) | Hydrothermal vent sediment bacterial communities from Southern Trench, Guaymas Basin, Mexico - 4870-07-6-7_MG | ecosystem: Environmental > Aquatic > Marine > Hydrothermal vents > Sediment ... | reverse complement strand
TAAAAATTGGAAGGAAGAAGACCATGAAGCTTCCAAACTATTATCGGAGATTGTGAGCCATGGAGATAATTGACACTATCTACCTTATAGCTTATTTTAGGCCTTCGGATCCTCTACACGAAAACGCCATAGCTTACCTTGAAAACCTTGGCGATGATAGAGTTGTTTCTCAAGCCTCGCTAATAGAGTTTGATCTGTTGATGAAGACACGTGGGTTGGAGAGCGAGGAGAGGAGGAAAACATGGCTGATATTGCATAAACTGATCGACGCTAGTACGATAGAACCTGTAACGCCGTTAGATATGGCAATTGCGACATACCTCGTCACCACCTATAACTTAGATTATTTCGATTCACTCATCTCGGCACAGTGCATAGTTAGAAAAGCAAAGCCACTAACCACGGATAAGGAAATATTAGATGTAGTATCGAAAAGAGGACAGATATTATCAGCATTAAGGAGGCAAATGTCGTACTTTACAAGCTTAGAATAGAGTTCAGTTCTTAGAGAGATGGCTAGGATTAGCGTATTTCTTTAAGATACCTAATGCCTTTTCTTTATACCTGGTTAGCAGTACGGCTATAGTACTAGTATCTAATAGGTATTCATCTGAATCCCTTATCTTCTCTGATGCTGACTAGAACCCTTTCTTTACTTTTCAAGAGATACTCAAGCTTCATACAGCTTTTCGGCTACTCTTCTCTAACTTTCTTAAGATACTCCTACACTAATGTTTACTCCACTTTTAGTTCCTCCTTGAGTTTTAGGTATTCTAACGTACCTGTAGAGATGAAAACCAACCGAGTTTTATCTTTCAGTTGCAGAGATTGCCTTTTTCATCTTTTCTGCTTCTTTTTCAGCTATCTGTAGGGATACCTCATTTATTATCACATCTATCTTCTTCACCAAGGGATGCTCCTTGTTTATTCTGTAAAGTGTTGCTCTACCTATTTTTCTAGTAGGCTTTACTATTTCAAGATCCTCCAAGTCCTTGAAGTACTTGTAGAACGTTTGCTTACTCATCCCAAGCTCCCTTATGACCTCACTCTTGCTGAAGTCGAAGTATGGATTATCTAAGAAAAAATCCAATATTCTAAGCTTAGGGGAGTTGCCAAACATCTTTACCAGCAAAGTTTCTCCAAGATCCTTATACCTCACTTCGTCCATGTCAACCTACCTAGTGATTTATTAAATGTTAAAGTGTTTAAATTTTAACTATTAATGGTATTATAGGTGTACTATGGATTTCCTTGCTGACGAGGAGATTAAAGCGATAGTTCTGGATAAGCTTAGGAGGAGAAGTGTTTAACTTAAGTATGTTGTTAAGAGTTTTTGAATAGTTCTATATGACTTATGAAAGTACTTATGTCTAGCTACCTTTTCTAGAATACCTCCCTTAGTTCACGACCTATTATTAGTCTAATATCGTATTTTGTCGTCAATTTCTTGAGGTACTCAATTACCTCCTCAGGAGCATTTCCAATAGCTAGTATCTTCATATATGGTTTTCTACCGTATATCTTACTGACGATTTCAGTTCTCTCAACTAGTTTCCCAACTTCTCTATCAGCTTCACTGACATCTCTTATCCTTAGTGTAACTTCTCCTACAACTAGTGGTTCTTCAGAGAACAAGTTTATCTCTACCATTCTTCCCTCATACATCATATACTTTCTAACCTCAACTTTAACATCAGTATAGCCCAATTCATACAGCATAAACCTAGTGAATGATGCTACATACTCCTCAAAAGACGCTCCCAATGCCTCACGCACCCCCTCAAAACCAGACTTAACGTACCTCCATAGTCTTCTTTGATCCTTCCAAAGCCTTTCCTGTCCTTCTCTCAGGGCCCTGACCTCTTCCCATAGCTTATTCTGACCTTCTCTTAGAGCTCTTATCTCTTCCCAAATCCTCCTATTCTCCTCCCATAGCTTATTCTGCCCCTCCCTCAGAGCCCTAACTTCCTCCCATAGCTTTTCTTGACCCTTCCATAGCTTGTTCTGACCCTCTCTCAAGCTCTTGACTTCCTCCCAAAGCCTCCTAACTTCCTCCCATAATCTCTTTTGACTCTCCCATAGCTTCTCCTGGCCTTCTCTTAAGGCTTTAACTTCTTCCCATAGTCTCTTTTGACCCTCCCAGAGCCTCTCCTGTCCCTCTCTTAAAGCCTTAACCTCTTCCCATAATTTCCTTATTTCTTCTAATATTGTCATTTGGGTTTTCTCAATTCTATCTAGTCCTAAGTAGCCTATTACAGCATACCTAAACTCTCTATCCCTCTCTAGTAGATCAAGGAACTCCTCTTTTAGCGAAGATATGACCAACACCTCTAACGTTAGAGCTCATAAATCATATATTAAGCTTATGTAATCAAGAGATCATTTGATTATCGGGTTTAATATTTCTACTAATGATCATAGCTTTAAATACATAGATGACATAGCGAATAAGGTTAATTATTCAATAAAGTTAAAACTCTTATAACGATTGAACCTTAAAGCATAGGTATTCGATGGAATTTTGAGATAGACTTAATTATGTTAGAAGAACTTGAGGTGGATACCTTCTAAAGCTTATCTTATCCTTCTCTAAAACTATTCCGTATGGTTCTATTATGTTAACGCCTATAATCGCCTCCTCTCTCAAACCCTTGACCACGCCTAATGTCTCCTCCTCTGGGAGTCTATAACCAGCAATTTCTAGATATACGTGTAACCTACCTACAACTTCAGCATACTTACCCTCTACAGCTAGCGGAAGCCTTATAGGCTCTGGATAAGGCTCATAGCCAAGTCTCTCAGCTACCTTATGGCTAAGGTAGCTCTTACCAGCTCTAGTATCAAATAAGGCTAGTACTTCAATGGATCTATGATCCTTATAGACCTCAATCATGGCGAATTAAACTAGGATCTAAAATGTAAAAGATTTGTCTAGTTATCTCCGGCTGTAGACGAGTATAGAGATCACACGCAGGATATGAAGCCGATATTGCTGAAATGACTATAAGAGAAGTATTGGAAATCCTATCTGAGAGGATTAGAGCAGTTCCAATAATACTCAGTAAATTGGAGGAAGTATATAGAGGAAAAACTTACTACTTAGTAGATCGGCTCACTGGACTCGTAGGAATCTACATAGGCCCATACAAGTATAAATGGATCATAGCGGAATGGCAGTAATAAGGTCATTATTAGGCTGAGACTTCCAGCTCTAAACTGAGTTCTTAAGGGGTTAAAAACTTACGATGAAAGATGAAATGTTAATTGTAATTTAAGTTAAACAAGAGGACAGATAGGTTAGTTCTACACTCACGTAAAGCATCGATACCATTCAATTTAAGTATCATAAGATCTACGATTTAGATACTACTCTTTTAATGAATTCATGTATAACTAGTCCTACTTCCTTACCCCTCTTAACAGTCGCATGGTAGCTTTGCGGATGCAAACGTTAATGCTGATATTGATAGTGTCGTTATTAAATTAGCTATTAATGCGGCGTTCATGATCAGAGGCTTAACGTTCATGAATAACGACTAGTCGTTAATATACCGATAACGAATAACGAACTGAACTGATTAACGAACTAGTTCGTTATAGTAATTACCTATCCTAATCCATTATTAGATCCTGATACTCTCAGCTCTTATAGTGAAGACCACTCTTAGAACAGTCTTTAATCGCCTCTAGTTGACCCCCATAGGTACAAACATATATTCCAGTTCTCTTAGAAATTCTATCTCATCTACTATGTTTGGGAGTAGTACCTTATACCTATACTATACCCAGTACCTTAACGACTAGTCCGTTATTCGCTGTATTACCGTATAAGTGAGTACTTACTTACACATTCCTCGTCATAAGGAACTAGTTCGCCCTTCTCAAGTAATTCATCTATGTCCTTCTCATCTATCCAGTGACATAACTCTTCTTCAAGAACTCTTTTTAACATGTCGATATTCAAATTTAGTTTCATGCTCTTGTACTCCTACAATCAATGGATTTATTCGATAAGAAATAGCCGACAAGGCTTATAAAATTGTAATAGCATAGTAATCCGGGGTAATAAAGTTGCTCAAGGCTTTAGAAATAAAGCACTTCAGAGCAATAGGTTATCTTAAAATAGACGACTTGGGACAGGTAAACATCCTTGTAGGTAGAGCTGGATGTGGAAAAAGCTCTCTTCTCGAAGCACTTGCAATCATGTCCTACGTACTTTATGGAATAAATCAAGAGCTTATGCCTACTGATTATGGTATCTTAAACATGCTTCAGTACATAGCTGCTAGGCATGGCTATGTAAGAGCTAGTAGCTCGATGGATCACATCGCTACACGATACGATCTTATACCAGCTACGAGATTAACGTTCAACTATGGAGGTAGTTTCTCTGCAAGATTGAGTGGAACTGACGGAAGTACTATTAAAGTGGAAGTAGTATTAGATACTGAAAAATGCTCCGTTAAGAGATACTCTATTGAATTTAAGAATATAAAAAAGACCCTCGAAAACATTCCCGCAGTAAACTATGTGTCTGGATTAGATGAAGGCGATATATCCATAATATCCAAATTGGCCTTCCTAGATTCCACATCCTCGGTAAGCATCATGTACTGTTCGAAACTATGGGAGAATTTCTTTCTAAAAGGTTATGATGAGGAGTTAACTAAACTATTAACAGATATGCTTGGCGTAAAAGTGATAGACCTAAAAATAATACCGAAGGGTAAGGAAGGGTTCGATATATTAGTTGGATTAAAACAGGATAGTAAGAAGGGAAGGATATATTTTGGTGATATGGCCGAAGGTGCTAAGAAAGCACTATCATTTGTCCTAGCAATGCTCTATATTGAAAGAGATGGTGTATTATTGGCTGAAGAGCCTGAGGCACATCTGCACCCCCTAGCTATGGATCTCATAGCAGATTTCTCGACTAAACTTCTTAAACCCTCTAGACTACAACTCTTTATATCGACTCATAGTATAGAACTTGCTGACGCCTTTTCAAGAGCGTGCAGAAAAGAGGATGTAGACTGCAGAATAATATTCCTACATAGAGAACCTGAAGGATTCATTGAAGCTAGAATATTGAAGAACCCAGAGTATAGCGACCTCAGAACAGTAGGTATAGATCTTAGAGTAATCCCGGAATTACTTTAGAAGGGATATGAAATGCCCATAGTACTTCCTTTGGATGAAGAAATAATTAGAAGATTAATTAAGCTTAGAAGGAAAGTCGATATAACAGCCATAGTCGAAGGTGAGACCGATAAGATATTTCTCCGAGAGCTATTCAAGCTGATAAACCCCAAACTAACAGTCTTCTGCATCCCTGCTACTGGTAAAAAGCTAATAGTAGATATTACGAGACTATCTGGATCAATTCAAGCGATCTTATCGAAAAAGAGAGGAATGGTAAAGTTACTATCTATTGACTGTGATGATAAAAGACCAGGTACTGCTGTTAAAAGTATATACGATTCACTTAAAGCACGGGGCGAAAATATTGAAAAGATCTCTGAGGGTTATCGTACACTCATAGCCAGATCAGGAATTCATAAATTGATCATCTTAGCTCTAGGAGCCTACAGAAATGAAAAATTGACATCCTTAGGAGTTGTTAGATATGCCATGGAGGATTACGCATTACTGTCAGTTCTTGAAAAGCCTGAGATGTTTGGTTTAGATAAGGAAGAAATCAAGGATATAAAGGGAGAAACTAGTAAGGGTATTCTAGAGATGCTAGCTGACAAGCTAGGCCGGAGTTATGAAGACTTCCTCGAAGATATCTTTACTAAGGCTGTTAGGAGAGAGATCCTGATAAGATTTGTAAGAGATCTCTGTACTGAAGTTAAAAAGGCTCTAACTGATCCATAGTAGACCATACTATTACGATGTAGATCTCGGATAGATTCTATCACTGAGGGAGTTTTTTGCAATTCTCTATAGGAAAGAGGTAATCTTCAGTGGGCTAAATCTCTTAATACAGAGTTAGAGGTTAAAGGTACTCAGATTAATAGTTAATGAGCCTGGTAAATACTCCCAATATAATTGCCTAAGACCTACCAGGGACTGCTCAGAGGATTGAGAGCCGTAGAAAAGGCTAATGAGGAGCTAAATATAGACTACCACCACCTATGGATAGACTACTCCATGAAAACTCCATGGCTAGGTTGTAGCATAGATACTACCCAAATGACAGTAAGAGAGTTGTTAAAAGTATTACCAGAGAGGATTAAAGCAGTCTCACTCATACTCAAAAAGCTTGAAGAGGTGTACAGGGCGAAACCCTACTACCAAGTAGATCAGATACTCGGGCGAATGGGAATATACATAGGCCCACATGCACATCAATGAATGTTATAGCATCTCTTATTGTTGAGTATATAAGTAAGTGCGTGGAATTTCCCATAAATTTATGGTGAACTAATATCAAGAGCAATTCTCACGCTGTAGGGATTGAAAAGGCTCGACTTTGGGTCTCGGTCTCGCAAGCTCTCTCCAGCTCCTCGAGTCTATGCGTCAGCAAGGTCCTGTGAGCGAGTAGAGATCTGATGCGACTAGCCTCTCTCCTTCAGCTCGTTGTATTTCCGCTCTGCCTCCTCAAACCTTCTTCGCTCCCTCGAGCGACCAACTCGAAATATTTTTATACACCTCTTACTTTTAATAAAGGGTTATATAAATGAGGGTTGGATTCCTAGTTATTGGAATTTTAATTATGATCATAAGTGCGCTTATTGCCTACCGTGGTTATACTGTTGTGAGAGAGTTACAAACTCCCTTAGGTCAGATAGGACGAGCTCTCTCTCCAGAATTAAGAGAGAATTACGAAAGGGCACACTTATATGTTTATGGGGGTATCATAGGGTTTATTATAGGTTTAGGACTCACGATATACGGTGCTGCCGCAAAACGCAAAACAAGTACCTAGAGGTATCTCCATTTTTGGGTGTACTAGTGTTAAGAGGACTTTACCTACGGCTGAAGGTATCTTAAAGGGTTATTTCCAGTACTAAGGATAAAAATATAGATAGAACTGAAAGCTTATTAACCTCCCTGTTAATCTGTCTACTTTAATACTAATCTCATCAGGAATTTGTGGTCAGCGATTAGGATATCCCACAAATATGTGAGGGTCGAGAATAGTATAGCAGTAGAGTAGTATAGTAGTGAATATATAAGGAGAAAAGAGTTAACATTAAAAGAGAAGGTTCTTAATCAACCTTCTCTGCTGCCTATGATAGCATTCAAAAATTATCTGAAGATGCAGAAAAATATTCGATTTTTAGTCCGTTTACCCTTTATATATAGAGGAAATAAATTATTTCTTGAACTTCCTTCATGGATAGAAAAGATGTCGTCGTTTTTCATTGTTTAGATTAAAAAGGAAAAGTAGTGTAATATATATGTGATGAAGACAAAAAAACTATGGAGGTGAGAGTATGATAAAAACAAAGAATGCCAAAATATATAGACTAGCAACATTCCTATTACTTTTTACTACGCTAGTAGCGTGTATACCCATACTGGCAGATCCTTATCCTGTTGATATAGATGTGGATTCAGGAACCCCTGAGAGGGGAAAATATTTGAGATACGCTATATCGGTCAAAACAGAGGAAAATCTGGATATCATCGTTAGCGCAACTTATTATATTCCAGGCAACGGATGGAGTGGTTGGGAAACTATATGGGAAGGATATCTGCCAAAAACTTCTCATACTTTTCATCGCACTTTATATATTCCGGAAGATGCAGAACCTGGATCTGTAGTGATATGGGTGAATGTTCAATATAGTTCAGGCGATTTCTACGGAGTCAAAAAAGGAAAGCGTTATTACCTAGCCCATAATTTAGCACATATAGCTGGTCATCTTCCAGATCCTGAAGTAGACTACTGGAAAAATCAAACAAATTACTGGAAATGGAGATACGAGGATCTTAAAATTATGCACGAACACGTTGTTGAAAAATATAAAACGCTTCAAGAAGAATATAATACGCTTAGTGAGAAATATAGTGGTCTTGAGCTGAAATATCATAAACTCTTCAGCAATTACACAATGCTACAAGAAGAATACAATGATCTCTTGACTAAACACTCAAAATTGAAGAATAACTATATTCGATTAGAACAGGAGCGCAATTACATCTACATAGCGCTGATAGTCTTAATCTTCTTGGCATTAATTCTTGGAGGCTATATTTATCATCTCAGGAAGCAACTAAAATCCCTAGTCCCTAGTAGATCAGAAAAAATTATAAAAGGATAAAGAAGATTATAAACGAATATTGTGATGAAGGATATAATTCAAGAAGAAATGTCAACCAAGAAAAAATTTCAGTCGACAGGCTTCCTCTTTTTTCCTTTACAAGTTCTCTCAGTAGTTCTATTAGTCGAGGATCTTCTGCTAGCTGGTCTAGTATTCTGGCTAAGCGTAATTTTACATCGCTCATCCTGAAGATTTCTTCTCTATCCAGGATTAGTCCATAGTGGAGACAGTATTAACCCTATCCTCGCCCCATGATCCTGATGACCCAGTCCTCGTAAGGGCTACCGGGATCTTTGTACGAAAATACCTGGTTCCAAGGTGGATGAGGAGGAAGTTTAGGGGGAGAACTCTAGTTCTGAAGGACTTGGGACAGAGAGAAGTGAACTACGAAATAATCCTTCGGTATCATCTATACACCTAGGGATTCGAAAATTAAAGAAGCCTTATTCAATATTTTCAAGTCTACTGGTAGGAAGTATGCTATACGCCTACTCTCTGCTGTAACTGGAATGAGGATAAGTACAGGCTTTATCAGGAGGGTGCTGATTAGTCCATAAATTCTTTTTACTGAACCCATTTAAGCTATTGTGATCTCAACTATTTCTCCAATACTTTACATATAGTATTCTTTTAATGTATAGTAGTATTAAAACCAGTAGATCTAGATAGGGAACGCTAGGATATTTCTTAATTACTCGAATGGAACAAGATCAACTAGTTTAGTTAATGATAGAAAAAGAAAAATATCTTTAGATTTGCTGGAGAGATCCTCTCACAGAAGATCTCAATTAAAAGAGAACTGAAAAATTGGATTTAATTAAGGATTTATCATATCATAGCTCTCCAGTCCTCCTCAATACCCCCTAAGACGCCTCAGAAGCTCATCTATAGTCTCAAACTCTTCGTGAATAATACTTTTAAGCGCACTGTCCGTGAGTTCTCCAACAAGCCGTGCTTTTCGGCACTGCTCGCACGTTATTAGATGCTTCAGGATTTCCAAGTAGAAACCACTCTTCTCATTCCGAAGACCGTTTTCAAGGATCAACCACGCGTTCCCAGGCCGGCCTGGATGTGGCTCTACTGCGACGACTTCTCTGGGGATTTTGAGTACTTTTCGCATATGTTCAGTTACTATAAATCGCGTGTCTTTCACCTCGTATGTAATACAACCTTGCAACCTTAATATACATGTCAAAATCCCTCCCTTTTCAAGCTACTTCTGTGTTTCTCTTTCCTAGCATTGTACCTGTAATCCGCTTGCTTCACTATGTTTTCTATAGTTCATCCATCAAACCCATGATATCACTAGAGCTTTACCTCAGGGGTCTCAACCAGGGGGCTTCTTACTTAGAGGAGTCTTAATAGCCTTCCTCTTCTCTAAATTAAATCTTCGAGAGGATTTTCGAGTACTTCTCTATCCTCATTAACTTTCCCTCAGGCTGTATAAGCCATATCATCCAGCATAGCTCTATAGGCCTGTATCCACAGGCTAAGGCTAGTTCCTCAGTCCTTTTAATGAACTCTATATCATCGTTCACGGGCTTATAACCAGTCTTCTTAAGGATCTCGTTTATCACTCTCTTAACTATTTTATCAGGCATCACAGTATCTACTCCACCCATCATCCTCAAATACTGGAAAGTCACTAGGCCGACTCCTTTAATTCTTCCAATAGGATCATCTCTCCAATCTTCAAGCTTAGCACTCTTCGCCCAGGTTCTTAATGCTGTCTTATCATCTTCGCTTACCGTAGATAAGTAAGAGGCTATCTCTTTAGCAATCTTCCAAGACCTCCTATTCCTCCGAACTTTC
>Ga0190309_1000599_pt1 | contig 10119 bp, 10 predicted proteins | sample 48700767_MG_FD_161656 | JGI IMG/M metagenome (GOLD analysis project Ga0190309, IMG submission 161656) | Hydrothermal vent sediment bacterial communities from Southern Trench, Guaymas Basin, Mexico - 4870-07-6-7_MG | ecosystem: Environmental > Aquatic > Marine > Hydrothermal vents > Sediment ... | reverse complement strand
TGGTATGTATTGTTTAACCGTCTGGATGAAGTTGTTGACTTCTAACCTACCGCAGTATTTTTAACCCATGAAAGTAGGCTATGTGGCCATATTGGGTAGACCCAATGTCGGTAAATCCACATTACTCAACCGCTTATTGGGGAACAAATTAGTAGCTGTAAGCCCCAAACCTCAAACCACTCGTCACAAGATACGTGGGATATTGACCACAAAGGACTATCAGATTGTGTTCCTCGATACTCCAGGTATACTTGAACCCCGCTATACATTACATAAGGTGATGCTGGATAGTGCATTATCGGCATTGAACGAAGCTGACGTTCCGGTATTGATGGTAGAACCTTTCGGTATAGATATGGATGTTGTGGATAAGGTGGGTAAAGCCAATAAACCCACAGTTATCGTTATAAATAAAGTGGATTTGGTCAAAGATCCGGAGGGGCTCAAAAATCTAATCGAAGAGTACAAAAAATTCGATTTCGTAAAGGACGTCGTCCCTATATCAGCATTATATTCAGTGGGATTGGCAAAACTTATCGAGGTGATAGTTTCGCTACTACCGGAAGGTGAAATATTATACCCCGAGGATATGATATCGGATTATCCGGAACGCTTCTTTGTGGCTGAAATCATACGTGAGAAGATATTCCACCTGTATCGACAGGAGATTCCATATGCGACTGCGGTGGTGGTTGAGGATTTCATCGAACGCGAAAAAGGCAAATACTATATACGTGCTGTCATCTATGTGGAACGTGAGTCCGAAAAGAAGATACTCATAGGTAAGGGAGGGCAGAAGCTCAAGCAACTCGGTCAACGAGCACGCAAGGATATAGAGGCATTTATCAACCATCCAGTCTACTTAGAGCTATGGGTAAAGGTGAAAAAAGATTGGCGCCGTGACCCTACCTTTTTACAGCGTTTCAGCTACACATCATGAATGTCAAAGTGAAAATTGGGGTTGAAGTACATGCGCAGTTGAAGACGAGGACCAAACTATTTTGTAGCTGCAGCACAGAGTATGGAGCTATACCTAACTCACAGGTATGTCCGGTATGTTTGGGTATGCCTGGTACATTACCGGTTTTGAATAAGCAAGCAGTTAAGCTGGCTATCAAAGCAGCGTTAGCCCTGAACTGTCGTATAAACGAGTTCTCACTATTTGCACGTAAGAATTACTTCTACCCTGATTTGCCAAAAGGTTATCAGATAACACAATATCAGTATCCGCTGGCTACTAATGGATGGGTAGATATCGATGGCCACCGTATCCGTATACGTAGGGTACACCTTGAAGAAGATGCTGGTAAAATCATACATATGGGTGATAGAATATTGATAGATTACAATCGCTGTGGTATACCATTGATTGAAATAGTGACTGAACCTGATCTCACATCTGGTGAACAGGCATATAAATATCTGGTCTATTTGCGTCAATTGTTACGCTACATAGACGTATGTGGTGGCGATATGGAGAAGGGTGAACTACGATGTGAACCCAACATCTCCGTAGAGGTTGATGGCCTAAAGGGTGAGCGTGTCGAGATCAAAAACCTCAACTCAATCCGTGCAGTAGAAAAGGCCATCAACTACGAGATAGAGCGCCAAATCGCAACATTACGTGCAGGTAAGAAAGTAGAGATGACCACTTTATTATGGAACGAATCCACCGGTAAGACTGAACCTATGCGTGTAAAGGAGGAAGAGGCTGATTATAGGTACTTTCCGGAGCCTGACCTTCCACCACTTATCGTAAAACCTGAGGAGATAGCCATGATACGTGCGGAGTTGCCTGAGTTACCACAGAAGAAACTCGAACGCTTTGTAAAAACCTATAAGCTATCGGATAGAGATGCACGAATATTGGCGTTCAACCTACCACTTAGTGAGTACTACGAAAAGCTTGTAAAGTTAGGAGTTTCGCCACACAGAGCGAGTAGTTTCATCATATCCGAGGTGTTGGCATTACTTAAACGTGAGAAAAAGAGTATCGAGGAGCTAAACGTGTCACCGGAGGCGCTGGCGGAGTTACTGAAATTGGTGGAAGCTGGTGACCTTACACTCAATATTGCCAAAACCGTATTTGTGAAGATGGAAGAACATAATCTATCCGCACGTGAGGTGCTCGAACGTGAAGGTATTGTCCAGATACGTGAAACCGATAAATTAAAAGAGATCATTATGGAGGTGATGCGAGAAAATCCAAAAGAGGTGGCCCGCTACCGTGCAGGTGAAAAGAAGCTGATAACCTTTTTCATGGGTCAAGTGATGCGTAAAACACGTGGTCAAGCCAACCCCCACATAGCGAGACAGCTTCTGGTAGAAATGTTGGAGGGTGGATGAAACGTCGTGAATTCATAATCAACTTGTTATTAATAATGTTAGGAATATTTGTGATCACCGTTCTGGGTAGATTTATCTTCAACCGTCCACGTAGTGGCTGGCCTCGATATGGGCCATCTAAGCTCGCAGGTTAGCCTCCCAATATTGTGATACGTTTTACAACTTCGTGACCTAACCTATTGTTTAGTTTGGCTTTTATCTCATCTTTGAGCATCATCAATTCCTGTCGCCAAACAGGGTGCCCCACCTTAACATATAGGGTGCCACGCTGTATGCACTTGACTTTGGTGTGACGTGCAATCTTATCACCCACAACATCTTGCCAGATATGTAGTACCTGATACTCCATGAACCTGGACGTAAGGCCAAGCTGATTCAACACCGTAGGTAATATTTCACCTATGTGTTTCATCGTGGTATACCACCCATACTGAAGTGGAACTCCCAACCCGGTTTGACACGGTTCCATCCGTACGCTATGTCAAACCCAATAATACCCATCATCGGTATTTCCATCCTTACACCGATACCTACGCTTTTCTTGAGCTCATTGAGCATCGCACCACTGAACGAGGGCCATGTGTTACCTGCATCAAAGAATATCAATGGATATATGTTAGGTTGTGCCTCGTACCGTAATTCAAATGTCGTTGTAATTGCGAACTGCCCACCTATGGCTTTGCCACCTACTTTGGGGGTTACGGAGAATTCAGGATACCCACGTAACCGCCACGGATGCATGACACCACCGAGGAAGAACCGTTCATATATTGGAATAACATCTGATGGTTTATAACCCGCAATCAACCCCAGCTTCGTCTCCCATGCTAATGTTAGTTTATCCATCAACTTGTAATATTCGCGGTTCTCAAGTATGTACTTCTGATAGTTTACCGTACCACCAAGTAACCCACCCGCATATTCTGCACTTATGGAACGATAGCTGCCCGCGGTTGGGTTAAATGGACGGTCACGTGAATCCCTAACCAGTGATATCCACCACACACTACGACGTTCGTTACGTGCATATTCGGTAGCTACCTGGGTAGTATCTACAGGGGTTACATTTACCAATTCATAAGAATACATTGTGCTCACCGTAGTGTATAGCAGATGCGGTATAGGACGCGACAACTTGATATCACCACCTGTACGTCGTTCGTTGAAATAGTACCTGTAGCGGTTGGTATGATAGAGGTCAAACCCCACTGTGATAGGTATATCGAATATCCATGGCTTGGTATACCCGAACAGCGCATTAGTTATCTCGCTACCTTTCTCGAATGATGCTTGTAAACGTTCACCTCTACCACGGAAGTTGGGTATCATCACACTGATAGTACCCACAAGTTTGTACAGCTCACTATAACCTATACCAGCGTTTATGAGCCCCGTCTGTTTCTCCTTTACCTTTATTATAAGGTCGACAAGGCTATCAGAATTGTCTACTGGCTTGAAGTCGAGCCCAAGGCTATCGAAATACCCGAGCTGGAACACACGACGTTGACTGGCTATCAATTTATCTCGTACAAGTAAGTCACCGGGAAATATCGATAGTTCACGCCTTATCACCACATCATGTGTACGATCGTTGTTTACGATGTCAATCCTTCGCACCCTAATAGGGAGGCCTTCCTTTATGTTAAACGTGACATCAACCGTATCTCCGTAGATAGTGTACTCAGGTATAACGTTGAGATTAAGGTATGCACGGTCACCATATAGTGTATAGATGGTTTCAACTGTCTTGTGTAATTTATCTTCAGAATATAGGTCCCCTTTTTCAAATGTGACAAGGTTACGTAATTGCGTATCGGTAAATACGGTGTTGCCAACAAACTCAACATCACCAAAGTAATATTTGTCACCCTCATGTACATAGAAGATTAAGTCAACCTCGTTATGCACTGTATCCCAAACAACCTTACTGCTATCGAGCCGCGCTGCGCCAAACCCCGATGCTCTATAGAACGATAGCAATCTACCGCGATCCTTGAGATATTCATCATAGTTGAAGTCACCTTTCCAGAAATAGCATTTACGTTCTTTGTTTTTCAGGTGCTGTTTGACGATGTTGGGTGCGATTGCATTTGCACCCACTATCTGTATGCTATTGATGTGTACGTTTTTGATCTCGTGGATGATGAATGTGAGTGCAAGTGAATCACTTTCCGTCTCTTGTTTTACTTTTACGCTTGTGAAAGGCATACCTTCTTTCGTGTAGAGTTGTAAGATCTTAGTACGTGCCTTCTCTATATCGTGTTGGGCAACCGGCATCCCCACAGGTAAGTTTAGCTCTTTAAGTAATTTCTTAATCTCTATAGCTTTATTACCTATGATTCGTAGCTCACGCAATGGTGGACCCTCCTTCACAACATATGTGAGTTTAACCCCTGTGCCAATTCTATCGGACTCGATTTTTACGGTTTCGATACCACGTAGGGATAATATTCGTTTGATTGCACGTGACAGTAGGGAGGGTGTGATCTCATCACCTACTTTTATGCCGGCAATAAGTTTAACCTCTCTCGCTGAGTAGTAGCGTGTACCCGTAACCTCGATATCCACTACAACCTGTGCTGCATAGAGGTTAACAGCTATCGCAAGTAGTAAGATAGTAGCTAAGCTACGCATCTATAAAAAGTACATTATATGTGGTTTACACAACCCCGATACTTGTCATTTGCTGTGGGTTGCTTATTTTACAAGTATGATTGAGGGTGTAAAAATTAAATCACTTCGTGTGATACCCGATGAACGAGGTAGGTTGATGGAAATATTGCGTGCGGATGATGAGCTGTTCATTAAGTTTGGGCAAGTATACGTGACAACCGTGTACCCAGGTGTGGTTAAGGCATGGCATTACCACAAGAAACAAACGGATAACATCACGTGTGTACATGGAATGATAAAGCTTGTATTGTATGACGCAAGAAGTGGTTCACCTACATATGGTGAGGTTAACGAGCTCTTTATAGGAGTACATAACCCGCAGCTCGTGCAGATACCACCACTTGTTTATCATGGTATAAAAGGTATAAGTGTTGAGGAAGCGATCGTTATCAACATACCTACAGAACCGTATGACTACGAACAGCCGGATGAGTATAGGGTTGACCCATATTCAGGTGAGGTACCGTATGACTGGCGTCGAAAGGATCGTTAATGCGTGTGCTGCTGACGGGTGGTGCAGGGTTCATTGGCAGTAACTTTGTCAACTGGATAATCGAAAATACGGATGCAGATCTATTTGTGATAGATGCACTCACATACGCAGGTAATCTCGATAATTTTACCCCATCCGTGTGGGGTAGCACACGTTTCCACTTCATTAAAGGCAATATATGTGATAGCGATGTGTTGTATCCATTGCTCAAGAAGGTAGATTATGTGATACATCTTGCTGCTTGGACACATATCGATAGATCCTTGCTTGATATAACGCCATTCATAGAGACTAATATCAAAGGTACAGGTGTGTTGCTGGAGGGGTTACGTAAATATCACGTGAAACGGTTGGTACATGTTTCAACCTGTGAAGTGTACGGTGAAGCAAAATACTTACCCATAGATGAACAGCATCCTAAGGAACCGCTTAGCCCCTATGCAGTTAGTAAGTTAGCGGGTGAGCAGTTAGTTCAACTCTATCAGAAGCTTTACAAAATACCGGTTGTTATATTGCGACCATTTAATATATTTGGGCCACGACAGTATCCGGAGAAGTTGATACCATTTTTCATAATCAATGCGATGCTCGATAACCCATTACCTATTTATGGTGACGGTACAGCCAAAAGGGACTGGCTATATGTGGATGACTTGCCACCTGTAATATGGAAGATTATGGAGATGGAGGGTGTTGATGGTGAGGTGCTGAATATAGCCACAGGTAAGGGTATGACAATCAATGAGATCGCAGATTGTATATTGAATACGCTGGATAAGCCCAAAACACTGAAACGTCATGTGGAGGAACGTGAGGGTCATATTAAGCAACTTATCGGCAGTTACAAAAAAGTAGAACAACTACTGGGGTGGTCACCTACGGTGGAGTTCAACCAGGGGTTACGTAAAACAATAACCTGGTACAAAGAGAACCGCGAGTGGTGGACCAAAATACTACGAAGAGATAGTTATCGCAAATTTGTGAAAAGCTGGTATAAGGGACGGATACAATTGCGTTTGTGATATATGGATGAGCTCATCTCTGGGTATTTAACCCGAATAAAGCTGGGGCGCTTTCTACGTGGTTTCTTAAAACAGTCTACCATATATGGGGTGGGTCAGATTTTGGTTAAGTTTGCACTTTTCATACTTGTACCTGTATTTGCACGTGTGTTTTCACTTAAAGAGTATGGTATTGTTTCACTATACATGATATTCTGGTCGGTAATACACCTCATATATACATTGGGTATACCACAGGCGTTTCTGCGATATTTCTTTCCTGAAGATAAAGTGCTTACAGAGGAGGAACAACGTTCGGTGTTCTCAACCGCCTTCTATATGTTGACATTTATAGCTGTGTTGATATCGACATGCATTGCAAGTACAGCGGATCAATTGGCACAGCTCATTTTTAAAGACAGAACCTATGCACCCCTTATATGGGTGATGGCAATAGCATTGGTGTTTGAAGCCAGCTTACAGGTATCACGTGCATTGTTACGGGCGTTGAAGAAACCCAACCTCCATGTAGGGTTGGATGTAGGTAGACATTTTATGGCAGCGGGATTAATTATTTTGATGCTGGTGAAGTATAAATTGGGAGTCATAGCAGTGGGTTATGGTTTTCTAATAGGTGATGCAGTGGTATGGTTTATCTCACTATATGTGGTAAGAAACTACCTGAGGTGGAGGTTCGACTTATCGTTATGCCCAAAATTTTTGAGATTCGGTATACCGCTTGTACCCACAGCGCTCGCGATGTGGGTGTTGGGGTTCGCTGACCAGTATATATTGCGGGTGTTCAGGACGATGGAGGAAGTAGGTTTGTATGGGTTAGCATATAGGGTTGGAATGATAGTGAGTTACTTTGTGGTGGCACCACTTAACCTCACATGGTCGGCAGCTCAGTTTGAGATCTATCAGAAAGAAGGCAAGAACATACATACGAGGTATTCGAAGGTATTGTTTCTGTTTGTATTTGTGAGCTTAAGTGTAGCTGTTACGTTGTCAATATTTAGCCCAGAGATTATCAAGATATTGGGGACGGAGAAATTTATGCCAGCTGTTGGTGTTGTGCCACTTGTGGCGTTGGGTTATGTGTTCTATGGGATATATCTTGTCGATACGGTAGGTATAAGTCTTGCCAAGCGGACAGGTTATCTGGCGCTGTTGACTGGTATTATGGCAATCTTTAATGTATTGCTCAATTGCTTATGGATTCCTAAATGGGGTATAACGGGGGCAGCAGTAGCTACGTGTATATCATATATGGGGTTGGCTCTACTGGGGTACTTGTTCAACCAGCGTATATTTCGCATAAACTTCAGATGGCGTGAACCAATATTATCCATAGTGATAGGTGCAACCTTTATAACCTGTGCAACCTTTATTAAACCAATTGGCTGGCGGGTGGGGTTATGGGTAGGGTATTGGGTGGTTATGGTGATGGTATTCTTTCGTGATATATTTGGTCAAACTATCAAGGCTTTATTCTTATCACATAAGTAGGTCTCAAGTATGATAGCTGCAGATAGTGAATCGACATCGCTTCTGTTGGTGGTTTGACTTAAGCGACGTTCTGCTTCCTTAGAAGTCAATTTCTCATCCACCAGTTTGACACATTTCCCGGTACGCTCTTTTATTGTACGTGCTATCGTTCGTATCTTGACACTACGTGAGCTATCGGTGCCATTAAAGTGTAACGGTAGGCCAACGATTATCTCATCGATAGGATATGCTTCTAATAACTTCATGAGTTCGTCCCAAAATGCTTCACTACTTACGGTTTGGAGTGGCATTATCACACCATTTAGCTCTAATGCGAAACCTATGCGTTTCTCACCCCAGTCTATACCGAGGGTAACCATCAACCACGTATTGCTTTAAGGATTTTATCGGCAACCAATTTACCGGAAAGTAACATACCACCAAAGATGGGCCCCATTCTTGGTGCACCAAATACTGCATTGGCAGCCATCCCCGTAACATAGAGACCGGGGTAAACTTCACGTGTGTTATCGGCTATTTTCTTCTCACCTATGTCTGCCCACATCGGTTGTTCACCTATGAGGTCGCCAGTGGGTGTGGGCAGTTTGACATCCAGTTTTGCCTTTAATTTACGTACAAGTGCGGCTTCATGACCGGTGGCGTCGATTACTGCCTTGGATTTGATGCAGAGTGGATCGACATGTAATTTAGACATCCACACCGCAGACCAATTTATAACGACACCTGTGACACGATTTTCACGTATCATTAAGTCTTCAATCTCTATGAGGTTGAAAATCCTTACACCGGCACGTACTGTCTTATGGATAATGGTGGCTGCAAGCTCTATGGCTGAAGTTACGTAATATGAAGGTGCGTAGAGTTCGTAAGCAACATCTAAGTCGTCAAGTATGGGTTTACCTTCATCACCAACTACTATCTCGTTGAACATCATACCGCCACCCCATATGCCGCCACCCAAGCTGGCACGTTTTTCAAATAATGCAACTTTTACACCAGCTTGCGCAAGATAGTACGCGGCAACAAGCCCACTGGGACCACCACCAGCAACGACAACATCAGGCTCCAATGTATCACGAAGCCGCGTAAGGTAACGCTCGATGATGGCTTTTGATACGATTTTTTCGTCAATCATGATTTTAAGATACAACCATAGAGTATATGTCAACCAAAGATCTGTTCGTAATCGATAAATTATCTCTATAATATGTTTATTTTGTGGATAAATTTTCAATTTTAATCTGCTATTTGGTTATTAATTTATGTCATAAATCCTGGGATATAAAGGAAATTGGGCATAAAAATTGGACAATTGTTCCAAATTTACTTGACTTTTTCTGGGATAGGATATTCTTTTAGGAAGAAGGAGGGATGATGCTCAAGAAAATTTACCTCATGACACCAGGACCTACCCCTGTACCGGACGAGGTACGGTTGGCTGAGGCACAACCTATCATCCACCATAGGACTAAGGAGTTTACGGAGATATTTAACCAAGTGAGTGAAGATATTAAAATAGTGTTTAAGACTAAGAATCCTGTTCTGATATTTGCATCATCTGGTACGGGTGCTATGGAGGCAGCTGTTGTAAATACTTTATCACCCGGTGATAAAGTATTGGCAATAACTGGTGGTAAGTTTGGCGAACGTTGGCGTGATATATGTAAAGCGTTTGGGTTAAATACACTCACGATAGATCCAGAATGGGGTGACCGTGCCGATCCCAAAGATGTTGAACGTATGTTGAACGAACATCCTGACATAAAGGCAGTATTTGCGGTATTATCCGAAACGAGTACGGGGACACTTGGGCCAATAAAAGAGTTGGGTGAAATAATAAAAGATAGAGATAATACCATATTCGTTGTTGATGCAATCAGTGGGCTTGGTGCATGCAACATAGAAGTAGATGAATGGGGTGTTGACATATGTGTTACGGGTTCACAGAAGGGGCTGATGATGCCGCCTGGCTTGGCATTCGTTAGTATAAGTGATAAAGCGATGAAATTTGTCGAAACTTCCAAGTTACCAAAGTATTACTGGGATTTTAAGGCGATGCTCAAGTCACGGGCGAAAGGTCAAACCGCATATACGCCT
>Ga0190309_1000597_pt1 | contig 10133 bp, 9 predicted proteins | sample 48700767_MG_FD_161656 | JGI IMG/M metagenome (GOLD analysis project Ga0190309, IMG submission 161656) | Hydrothermal vent sediment bacterial communities from Southern Trench, Guaymas Basin, Mexico - 4870-07-6-7_MG | ecosystem: Environmental > Aquatic > Marine > Hydrothermal vents > Sediment ... | reverse complement strand
TTTACATCTCCAGCAATGAGGATAAGAATGCGTAATGTTCTCTGAAATAAATAACTTATCTTTTTGCTTTAAAATCTCAATTATAAGATCGTCAGCAGTATGAACATCTTTATTTCTTAAATCTTGAGGAACAAAATCTTCTTCTTTAAATCTTCCTTTCTCATCTACAGGCACAAGTATATCTAAATTATATTTTAAACCTAACTCAAAATCTTCTTGACCAAAACCTGGAGCTATGTGTACAATACCTGTTCCTTCTTCTTTAGAAACAAAATCTCCTAAGACTACAGGTGAAATTCTATCGATAAAAGGATGTTGAGTTAATATTCCTTCTAAATCTTTTCCTTTGAATTCTTTTAACACTTTACAATTTTTTATCTTAACCTTTTCTAAAATCTTTTCTTTTAAATCTTTCAAAATAATTATGTATTTATTTTCTAAAGAGATTAATACATATTCAGCTGTAGGATTAACAGCTAAAGCAGTATTAGATACTAAAGTCCAAGGAGTCGTAGTCCATACCAAAAAATAAGTATTTTGAGGAAAAGTTTTTTGATCTTTAACCTCAAAAAGAACATAAATTGAAGGGGAAGTCTTATTCTTATACTCTACTTCAGCTTCAGCTAAGGCAGTCTGACAATGTTTACACCAGTTAACAGGTTTTAAACCTCTGTATATAAATCCTTTCTCTACTAACTCCGCAAATAACCTTATTACTTCAGCTTCATATTTAGGAGATAATGTGTAATAAGATGTGCTCCAATCTGAAAATACTCCTAACCTTTCAAATTCTTCTTTTTGAATCTGAGCAAATTTTAAAGCAAAATCTGTAGCTTTCTTCCTAAAATCTAAAACATCTATTTGCTCTTTACTAGTAATATTTAATTCTTTCATCAGTTGGAGTTCTACAGGGAGCCCATGACAATCCCATCCACATATAAAAGGCACTCTATAACCTAAAAAAGATTTGTATTTTATTATTATGTCTTTTAATATTTTATTTAGAGCGTGGCCTATATGAATAGAAGCATTACTATAAGGGGGACCATCATGGAGTATAAATATCTTATTCAAATCTCCTTTTTCTAACATCTTTTTATAAATATCAGTCTCTTTCCAAAAAGAAAGGATCTTTAATTCTTTTTCCTTTAAATTAGCTCTCATACTAAAATCTGTCTGAGGAAGATTTAATGTATTCTTATAGTCTCTCATAGATATTTACCAATTATAGGTTTTAATTTTTTCTTTAATTTGTTAGGTACCTCTTTTAAAGGGGTAACTATTGCATCTTTTAAAGCTGATTTACATTTACAATTTCTTTCTTCAGGAATAAGAGGAATTAAAATCTTTAGTATTTTCTTAGCATTCTCTACATTAGTCATTAGATTTTCTATTACCATTTGAGCAGTAACAGTCTCATGAGAAGGATGCCAACAATCATAATCTGTAACTGCACACAAACTTGCATAACAGATTTCAGCTTCTCTAGCTAATTTACTTTCAGCTAAATTTGTCATTCCTATAATATCAAATCCCTGAGATTTATAGAATAAACTTTCAGCTAAAGTAGAAAATTGAGGACCTTCCATATTCACATATACACCTCCAAAATGAACGTTAACTTGAACCTGTTGACAAGCTTTATAAATTAGTTGAGCTAAATCTTTACAGATAGGTTCTGAAAAACCAACATGTGCTACAATACCTTCCTCAACAAAAAAGCTCATTTTTCTACATTGATTTGTCCTATCAAAAAATTGTAAAGGAATAACAAAGTCTTTGGGTTTTAATTCTTCTTTAAAAGAACCACAAGCTGAAACTGAAATTATCCTTTCTACTCCTAAAACTTTTAAAGCAAAAATATTCGCTCTGTAATTTATGCTAGTTGGAGGAATAGTATGAGCTTTACCATGTCTTGCTAAAAAAGCTATTTCTTTGTTCTCAAATTCTCCAATAACTATTTCTGAGGAAGGTTTTCCAAAAGGAGTTTTAATCTTTACTTTCTTTTTAACTTTTAAACCTTCTAACTCATAAAGGCCACTACCTCCAATTATTCCTATCTTAGGCATTTAAAACCTCCTTACTTAGCTCCTTTGCTCTTTTTTGAGCTTGTTTTACAGCTTTGTAGACTATCTCTTTAAATTTATTCTCTTTAAATATTTTTATAGCTCTTTCAGTAGTTCCTTTTTTAGAAGTTACTTTCTTCCTCAAACTCTGAGCGTCTAAATTTTCTGATTCTAATAATTTCAAAGAAGCCTTCATCGTTTGATAAACTAAAAACTTAGAATCTGACTCAGAAAACCCTAATTTTTTTGCACTCTCTTTTAAAGCCTCAAAAAAATAAAAAAAATAAGCTAATCCTGACCCACTTAAAGCAGTAATTTTATCTAAAAAAGACTCTTTAACTTTAATAGAAACACCAAAACTATTTAGAAGCCTAACACCTATCTTTTCATCATCTTCTTTTGTAAATTTCCCACAACTATAAGCATTCAAAGATTCAAAGACTTTAGCTCCTAAATTAGGCATTACTCTTATTACAGGATTATTTTTTAAATACTTCTCTAAAAATTTTAAAGGTATGCCTGCAGCTATACTTATAAATATTTTTTTCTCCTTTATTGAAGATAATGTTTTTTCTAATTCTTTCAAAACTTCTTTCAAATCTTGGGGTTTTACACAGAGGAACGTAACTTTACTTTTTTTGACTAAATCTCCTACACTTTCACAAATGTTTATCTTTAAATTTTTCTTTATTATCTTATTTTTCTCTCTATCTTTATCATATCCAAATAAATTAGCTCTATTTAACTTCTTTACCAAACCTCTCAATATAGCTGTACCCATATTCCCTAAACCAATAACACCTATTTTTATCTTATTCTCCATAATATCTTTAGTTTTTGAGGATTTTAAATTAACACGCTTCCTTTGAGATGTCAATAAGAAAGAAAGGGGTATTAAAATCTAAAGAAGAAATCTATGAAAGGATTTTCAAATCTCTTTGCTTCCTTTTTATAGTAATAACTTATTAAAACTATAAGTAAACCTAAAAAAATTAAAAATGAAGCAACGATCAAAGAAAGAAGTTCAGGGTATATAGCTATCAATATACCTGCTATTATTAAGAGTAAACCTACTAAAATCTTACACCTCCTTTTCTAAAGAAGATCTTTGAAACTCTTCAATAATTTTTTTTACCTCTAATTCTGTCTTTTCTATCTTTTCTTTGCAAATTTTAATTAATTCTAAAGCCCTCTTTACTTTATCTGTGAGTTCATCTACATCGATATCTTCTGACTGCAAATCTTTTAAAATTTTATTTAATTCTTGGAAAGCCTGTTTATACTTCATCTATAATATTTGAGATTATACTCTCAAAACTACCCTTGTAAAGAAAAGTCTTTACCTTTTCTCCATTTTTCAAAAGCTTTGTATCTTTTAAAACTCTTTTCCCTATTCTAGTTATACTAAATCCTCTTTTCAAAATCTTTTTAGGATCTGATAATTTTATTTTTTCCTCTGCATTTTCTAAAAACACTCTTTTATTTTTAAAAATATTTTCATAACCTTCTTTTAAGTCTTCCAAAGTCTCCTTTAGAGAATCTTTCTTATTCTTAAAAAAATCAATCAATTTATGTTTAAACAAAACCTCTTTTTCTAAAATATCATTTTTATTTTGTGAAAAATAAGAATTCAAATTTCTTTCAAAATTAAAAAGATAATTTAGAAGCTGATTTTTTGCATTAGATAAATTTTGTTGAGATATCTTTAAAACCTCTTCCCATAAAAAATTTAAGTTATCTAAAAATTCTTTTACTTTCAAAACTAAAAACTGAGCTATAGCTGTGGGTGTCTTTAAAGAAGTGTATGAGACAAAATCTATAATCGTATTATTTATCTGATGTCCTAAAGCAGTTAAAACAGGAAATTTAGAATTAGCTATTTTTTCAGCTATCTTTATATTATCAAAACAACTCAAATCTGCAGTAGAACCTCCTCCACGAGTTATAACTATTACATCTAACTCTTCTTTGCTAAATTTATTAAAAATCTCTAATGCTTTTATAATATCAGATTCTGTATACTCTCCCTGCATATAAGCGTCATAAAAATAAATCTTAAATCCAAAACCAGAACTTCTTAATTCAGATAGAAAATCATGCCAAGCAGCTGAATCAAAAGCAGTAACCAAACCTATTTTTAAAGGGACTAAAGGGAAAGGTAAATTTTTATTTTTATTTAATAGTCCTCTTTCTTCTAATTCACGTAAGAGTCTTTGCCTATTTTGAGCTAACTTTCCTAAAGTATAAATAGGATCTATATCTATGATTATTAATCTGAATTCTCCCCATTTTGGATAAAAATCTATTTTGCATAATAGTTTTACTTCAATATCATTTTTTAAAGTTAAATAGATATCTTGCTGTTTTAATCTTTTTTCAATAAAAGGGAGTGTGTTCTCAAATATAACACACTTAACTTTTGCTATTATCTCATCTACCTCTGGATGTTTTTGACATAAATTAAAATACACATGTTTTTTACCCAACCTTTTCCTCAAATCCTGAATCTCTCCACATACCCAGACTGCTTCTGGAAGTTCTCTATTAATGATATTTTTAACAAGATTATTTAATTCTGAGACTGTAAAGACATTTTCTATCTTAATCTCTCTCATCAATTAATAAGCTCCTCTTTCTTGGGCAAAAGTCATATCTAAAAAGACTCTTAATTTCTTAGACCTGGTGGGATGTTTTAATTTCCTGAGGGCTTTCGCTTCTATCTGTCTTATTCTTTCTCTGGTAACATTAAAGACTTTTCCTACCTCTTCTAAAGTTCTTGGTTGGCCATCCTCTAAGCCAAATCTTAAAATTAATATCTTTCTTTCTCTCTCAGTCAAAGTATTTAAAGCCGTCCATAACTCTTCTCTAAGCATAGAATAGATAGTAGCATTTGCAGGAGAGACTGCTTTTTTATCTTCTATAAAATCTCCAAAGTGAGTCTCTCCTTCTTCTCCAATTGGAGTTTGTAAAGAGATAGGTTGTTGAGCTACTTTTAAAATCTCTTTTATTTTTTCTGTGGGCATCTTTAGTTCTTTGGCTAATTCTTCAGGAGTAGGTTCTCTTCCTTTTTCTTGAATGAAAAGTCTAGAAATTCTGGCTATTTTGTTTATGGTCTCTGTCATATGTACAGGTATCCTGATGGTTCTGGCGTGATCAGCTATAGCTCTGGTAATAGCTTGTCTTATCCACCAAGTAGCATATGTAGAAAATTTGTATCCTCTTTTATATTCAAATTTTTCTACAGCTTTTATTAAACCAATGTTTCCTTCTTGAATTAAATCTAAAAAAGATAAACCTCTGTTCACATACTTTTTAGCAATACTCACTACCAATCTCAAATTAGCTTCCACTAATTCTTTTTTAGCTTGATTAAAATGGTCCTGACGTTCTTTGATCTCTTCTAAGATCTTCTTTGCTCCTTCTAAATCTGCACTCAAGAGTCTTTCTATTTTCTTCTTTTCTCTACTTAAGTGTTTAGCCATTTGATATCTTCTACTTTTTTTAAATAATTTTATTTCTTTTTCTATTCTTTCTAAAATTTTAATCTTTTCTTCAAATTCTTTTACTATCTCATTTATTACTGAAATCACTAAATTAAACTCCATTAGCAACTTTAAAGTATCCTTTTTTTCTTTTTTTAATCTTTCCAATAATTTAGCTATTCTCCTTTTTTCTCTCTCCTTACTCTTTATCTCTCCTTTTATAACTTCATCAACATTTACTTCATCTTTTAGAATGCTTTTGGCTAATTTTATAACATATTCTTTTGAAAGAGGTAGTCTTAGCACTATCTCTCTGTATTTGGTCTCCTCTTCTTCTATCCTTTGAGCTAATCTTATTTCTTCTTCTCTACTCAACAAAGGTATCTTTCCCATTTGTTTTAAATACATCTTTACAGGATCATCTAAAGGTAAATATTTTTCTTCAATACCAATAGAAGCCCTCTCTGGCTTTTCAAATTGTAAAGCCTCTTCAGATTCTACTACTGCTATCTTTCTTTGATCTAAAAGATCTAAAACATAATCTATCTCTTGAGGGGTGTAGATATCTTCTGATAAAAAGTGATTTAACTCATCATAAGTAAGGTAACCTTTCTTCTTACTTAACTCTACAATTCTCTCTACATCTTTTTGTAATCTCTTTTTTCTCATTTTCGGTCACCTTCCTCAAAATATTATATTTTCTTAACAGCTCTAAAGCTAATTTTTCATTGCCCTCTCTTTGAGCTTTTTCTATTTCTTCCTTCAACATTCTACAGTATCTTTTTTTAGAATCTATACTTACCTTTAATACGCAATCTCTTAATATCTGAGAAACTTTGCTTTCTTCTACCTCTGCAAAAGAGATTTCACTTAAAAGATTATTTATCTGTTCATCTCCTGAAAATATGGAACTCAATTCTTTTAGTTGAGGGATTTTATCTAAATCCCAGATACTTTCTAACACCTTTTTTACTGCTGAATCTTCAAAGTCATGTATAGTTAATTTTTCTTTGACTATACTAAAAGTCTCAGGAAATTCTAAAATAATCTTTAAAAGCATTCTTTCTACAGATAAAAATTTTTGATAACTTTTAAATATCTCTTCAGATATGAGAGATTTATTCTTATTTTTCCTTTGGAGTTCTAAATAGATTGAGTTTTCTTTTACATTTAACCTTTGAGATATGACCTTTATGTATTCTGAAAGGAGGATTTGATTTTTTATCTTTTCTAATATAGGTAACAATTCCTTAATAATCTGAATCTTTCCTTTTACTTGAGAAGGATCAAACTTTTTAAATAAAATTTTTAAAACGAATTCTAAAAAATCTACAGAATCATTCACTAAAGTTTTAAATCTTTCTATTCCATGCTCTCTAACAAAACTATCTGGATCAAAACCTTCAGGTAAACAACACACTTTTACATCTATTTCTTTTTCTAAAAATAAACCCAAAGCTCTTAAAGTAGCTAAATTTCCTGCATCGTCTTGATCATAAATCATTACCACCTTATCAGTATACCTTTTGATAAGCTGAACCTGATCAGAAGTCAAAGCTGTGCCCAAGCAAGCTACTATATTTTTTAGACCTTTAATAAAAGGTACTATCATATCAAAGTAACCTTCTACAATACATATTTTTTTCTCTCTGAGAATGTATTCTTTTGAAAAATTCAATCCAAATAGAGTCTTACCTTTGTTATAGATTTCTGTTTGAGGAGTATTTATGTATTTAGGAATATTTGCATCTTCTTTCAACCTTCTTGCTCCAAAACCAATTATTCTGTCTTTTATATCAAAGATTGGAATCATTAATCTATTTCTAAAAAGGTCATAAAATCCACCGTCTTCTCTATGAGATACTAAACCTGCTTTTTCTATAAGAGATAAAGAAATATTTTTCTCTCTTAGAAAGTTTATTAAAAAATCCCAACTGTTAGGAGCTAATCCCAATAAAAATTTATCTATATGTTCCTTATCTATACCTCTGGAAGCTAAATACTTAATAACATTTTCTCCCTTTTTCTTTAAATAAGCATTGTAGACTTTGGCTGTTAATTCATTTATCTCATAAAGAGAAGTCTTTAAAGTTTTCTGTGAATCCTGAATTTTAGGCATTTTAAGTCCTGCACGTTCAGCTAAAGTCTTTAAAGCTTCATAAAAAGATAAATTTTCATACTTCATTAAAAAATGAATAGCATTTCCTCCTACTCCACAACCAAAACAATGAAAAAGTTGTTTTTGAGGACTCACAAAAAAAGATGGCGTTTTCTCAGTATGGAAAGGACAGAGTGATTTAAAATTTGATCCAGATTTTTTTAAAGGTATATAAGAAGATATTAGTTCTACAATATCTGTCTTATCTAAAACTTCCTGAACAAAATCTTGGGGTATCATTTTGTGTGTCTAAATCTTCTAAAACCTGAAACTTCTACAAATTCTAAAGGCTCTTCTTTTTCTATCTCATCGAAAAGCAGATTCAAACCTAATGTATCAGAAGAAATATGTCCACTGATTATAATGTTCAATTTAGAATCTGAAGCTTTTTTAAAATGTTCTTCAGATAAATGCATGCTTACTATAGTATCATATCCTTTTTTTACTAACTCTTGATAAATTTGAGTATGAGGTTCTGTACCCCCAGTCATTTCTAAAAAAATCTTCTCTACTCTATTGTTAGGGTTTCCTTTTAGTATTCTGGGACCAAAATTATTCTTTTCTGCTTCTCTGTACTCAGGGAGTTCTAAAAGTAATTCTATAATATCTTTTAATCTCTGAGGTTTTTTTTCTTCAAAATATCTCTTTAAAAATTGATAAACGCAGTTATCTGCTGGAGTATGAATGCACATTAAAGGAACTTTAAAAATTTTAGCTAAATCTATGGTCCTTAAAAAATTTAAAGGAAGTATTTTTCTTTCTACCTGCTTTTTTCTTTCTGAAAGCAAATCTTCAGCTAAACTTAAAGAAAAGCCTGCTGTTTTTAAAATATCTACCTGCAAATCCATTACTTCATAAAAGTTAGCTAAAGCTTTACCTTCAGGATGATGTGCAACTAATAAATCTAAAGAATGCTCTTTTTTTAATCTATCAAAAGCTAAAACTTCTTGAGCTTCTATGTCTATACCTACCATGAGAGTCTTAATCTCTATATCTAAATCCTCAAAAAACACACGAGTATCACTAAATGGATTCCAAAAATTATCCTTATCAAAAAATTCTTTCTTTTTATCTTCCAATTTTTCATATTCCTTTTTTTTCTCTTCTAATAACTTCTCAATAAACTCTTTAGGACGAGGGTCGTTTTTAATACCTATCTCAACTACTTTTTTATAAAACTTTTCCAACTTCATATTTTTCTACCTCCTCATTAAAAGGGTATTGAGGCCAAATTTTTACTATAAATTTTTTGTAAAAGACTTTATATGCAGATTTTGTAAATTTCATCAAAACTGGATAAAAATATGCTTTTTCAGTTATTTTTTTTAAATAATTAATCTCTGAAAATAAAAAAATGCAAATAACAATACAACTCACAAATAAACTTCTTACACTACCTAATATTAAAGAAAAAAATCTATTTAAAAGTCCTAACTTTTCCTTTTCACTTTTAAAAACAATTCTGACTCCCTTTCTTATGAGACTAAAAATTATAAAACTCAATACAGTTATAACTAAAAATATAAAACTATCCAAACCTTCTAAACGTAAAGGAAACTTATTTTTTATCTTCTCTGCTATTATAGGAGAAAAATGCACCCCTATCAAAAAACTTAAAAATACACTTAAAGTCTTTAAAAATTCAGTTAAAAAACCTTCTTTAAAGGAGATAAAAAGGATCCTCAAAGATAAAAAAATTATTAAAAAATCTACAAAATTTAAAGAACTTAGAATCTGAGTATTTAGCATTGAGTTAAAGTATAGCATATTAAAAATTTAATTTCAAGAAAGCGCTTTCAAAAAATTGGACTTGACGCTTTAAATTTCAAATTGTAATTTAAAAATAATGAAAAAAAGTTTTACTCTAATAGAGATTATGATTGTAATAGCTATCCTTGCTCTATTGGCAGCTTTAACCCTTCCTAATTTACTACGTGCCAAAATTAATGCTAATGAATCTGCTGCAATAGCATCTTTACATCTTATTTCTTCTGCAGCTCAAAGTTACAGAGCTGCAAACCCTACTTTTCCTGCTAATTTGAGTGCATTAGGCAGACCTCATTCAGATCCACCTTACATTGATGATGTCTTAGGATGTCCTAGTCAACCTTGTCAAAAGCAAGGATATAACTTTACTCTTTCAGGTAGCACAAACACTTTTTTAGCTATAGCTTATCCTCAAGTTCATGGAAAAACAGGTAGACGTTCTTTCTGTGTAGATGAGAGTGGAGTTATAAGATACACAGACCCAGGTTCAGCAGTTACTAATACTTCTGCTTGTGATAGTAATTTTGGAAATCCAATACAATAATAATTTTTTGTTTTTATGTTAATTAAAAAGGGGGCTTTTAAAAGCCCCCTTTTTTTAATTATTCTAATAGGCTTTTTCTTATATTTAAAAGTTATATTCTTTGATTTTGTTTGGGA
>Ga0190309_1000596_pt1 | contig 10141 bp, 8 predicted proteins | sample 48700767_MG_FD_161656 | JGI IMG/M metagenome (GOLD analysis project Ga0190309, IMG submission 161656) | Hydrothermal vent sediment bacterial communities from Southern Trench, Guaymas Basin, Mexico - 4870-07-6-7_MG | ecosystem: Environmental > Aquatic > Marine > Hydrothermal vents > Sediment ... | reverse complement strand
CGGCAGGATGCTGAGGGCGGTCCCCAGCATAATGGCCCCCCAATCCGTGGTGTACAGCCCCTGGAGCGATCGGAGGGCGACCGGCAACGTGTAAGCCTCCCGGGAGCGGAGGACGACCAGCGCCCCCAGGAAGTTGTTCCACGAGCCCACGAAGGTCACGATGCCCAACGTGGCGAGGCCGGGTTTGATCAGCGGGAGGACGATGTTCCAATAGATCCGGAACTCGCTGCATCCGTCGATGCGGGCCGCGTCCATGAGCTCCCTGGGCACCGCGGAGGCGATGTACTGTCGCAGGAGGAAGATCCCGAAGGCCGAGGCCATGCTCGGCACGTAGAGGGCTCGGGGTTTATCGATCCACCCGAGCCAGCTCATCATTATGTAGTAGGGCACGATTCCGAGGATAGGCGGGATCATCATCGTGGCGATCATGAGGCTGAAGAGGGCATTTTTGTACTTGAAGTCATACATTGCGAACGCATAGCCGCCGAGGGAGCAGAAGAAGAGAGAGGTGATGGTCGCCATGACCGCGACGTATACGCTGTTCCACATGTTCCGCCAAAACGTCGGCAAGGCCTGGATCAGTGAGTGGTAGTTTTCGACCGCGCTCCGTCCAAACCAAAGGTGAGGAGGGGTGTGAAAGATCTCCGCTGGCGACTGCGATGCTAATATGAACATCCAGTAAAAAGGGAACGCCGTGACCACGGCTATGAGGGAAAGAAGGAGGTACATAACCAGCCGGCCTGGAAGGGACCGCCGTCTCATTCCTCACCCCGCCTTGCCAGGGCGGCCCGTCCGAGCAACAGGTAGTTGAAGAGGGAGAGCACCCCGATGAACGCGAACAGAAGCCAGGACATCGCAGCGGCGACTCCCATTTGGGTCCATTCGAAGGCCGTGCGGTAAAGGTAAATCGCCACCGTCATCCCAGCCCGGCCCACCCCTCCCGTCCCCCCGGTGAGGATGAACGGCTCGTCGAAAAGCTGCATGTTCCCGATGATGGTCATGGTGACGGCAAAGAAGATGATCGGCCTAAGAAGCGGCAGGCTGATGTGCCAGAACTCGTGCCATGCGTTCGCCCCGTCCACCTTTGCGGCCTCGAACAGCTCCTTGGGGATCGTCTGAAGCCCGGCCAGGTACAGGATGGTGTTCCACCCGAACCAGTGCCAAAGGACCACTATGGCGATCGAGGGCTTGATGTAAACGGCCCTCCCCAGCCAATTGATCGGGAGGGACGCCTTAAGCCAACCGAACAGCCACCTGCTCCAAGTCGCCGAGGCGAGATAGTTCAGGAGCTGATTCAGGATCCCATAGTGCAGACCGAAGATGGTACCGAAGACGAGCGAGATGGCCACGGTGGAGGTGATGTAGGGGAAGAAGTAGCTGGCGCTGTAGAGATGGCGCACACGGGGTGGCAGGCGGCGATTGAGGAGGAACGCCAACGGCAAGGCGATCACGTGTTGGGGGAGTCCGGAGATCAAAAGGAGGATGAAGGTGTTCCACAGGGATTGCCAAAACCAGGGATCGGTGAGGAGGAACTTGTAATTCTCAAGCCCGATCCAGCGCATCGTCCCCAGGCCCCCAACCGCCCGCCAGCTGTGGAAAGAGAGCACCAGTGAAAATACGATTGGAAACAGGCCGAAGGTCAAAAACAGGATGTAAAAAGGGCTGATGAACAGATATGGGGCCCAACGTTGCTGCCTCCGCGCCCACCACCTACGCCACAGTCCCAGAGGATTCGACATCTGGCCCCCGTTTAAAAAAACCGGGTGGGGGAGGGGTGCCTCCCCCACCCGGTTCGTTCCCTAAAGCCTGGTGCGCCTCTCGATGAGCTGCTTGGCTTCCGCCAGGGCTTCCTTGATGGGGCGGCCCTCCTCCAGCACCTGGGTGAGGGCATCGCTCACGATCTCCATGGCGATGGCGTCGTTTGGATTGGTGGGCACACCGACGATATGCTGGACGGCTTCCTTCCACAGCAGCCTTGCGGGCTGTCCACCGAGGAACGACACGGGCTCTTCGAAGATCGGGTCCTCCCAAACGGCTTGCACCGCGGGGAAGGCGTTCGTGATCTCGAATGCCCGGAGCTGGATGTCAGGGTTGGTGGTGAGGAACTTGACGAGCTTCCACGCTGCGTCCTTGTGCTCCGAGGCCTGAGGGACCACATACCAGGTCCCGCCGCGCTGGGTATAGGTCCCTCCGGGAAGCTGGGCGGCTCCCCACAATCCCGCCGTCTCAGGAGCTATCCAGTTCTTCAAATGCCCCAACAGCCAGGCCCCGTTGATTGCGGTGGCGACCGTGCCCCGGCGGAACGCCTCATACCACTCGTTTGTCCACGCGGGGATGCGGGCGTCCAGGCCGGCGTCGCGGATCCGCTTGGCGACGGTAAACGCCTTCACGAAACGCTCGCTATCGACAATGCAATTTCCGTTCTCGTCGAAGAAGCGGGTATGACCTCCCCACAGGATCATGGCCACGGTGGCCGCGTCATCGACCAGCCAATGGTCGATCTCACCGTCGCCGTCTGCATCATACGTGAGCTTCTTGCCCGCCTCGATATAGTCCTCCCAGGTCTTGATTTCATCGATCGAAACGCCCCGCTCGGCGAACACGTCCCGCCGCCAGAACATCGTGGCCGGAGCGATGTCCGCCGGCATGCCGATCAAGCGCCCGTCCACTGTGTGAGCTTGCTGCCACGCGTAAGGCACGAACAAGGGGGCGTAGGCCTCGCCGTTGTATGGCGGTTGGCTGAGGTCGACCAGCCCCCCTTCCGCCGCGAAGCGGGCGATGTAGCCGATCTCCACGGCTGCCACATCCGGCACCCCCATCCCGGCGGCCAGCGTGGTGAGGAGCTTGGTATGGTGATCCGCGTACCCTGCCACCTCCAGCTTGACGTCGATGTCCGGATACAGCGCCTGGAACGCAGGTAGCACTCCCTTGATCACCGAGTCGAGATCGGGGTATACAGCCACAGTAATGGTGACCTTCTCCTCTCCCCAAGCCCCAAAGGCCAGGGCTGCCAGGCAAACTCCCACAATCAAAGCTTTCTTCATCGCACCCCCCTTTGCTTATTCTTTTTTCTTGCAGAGCAGTTTTTTATTTCCTCTCGTTTATCACCCCCTTAAGGACTTGGTGTAGAAGCTCGTACCACGAGCTCCGTCCGCAACGTGACCTTCCGCTCCAAGATCGTCTCACCCCTGATCTCCTGGAGGAGGAGCCGACAGGCGATGGCCCCCATTTTCGCCATCGGCTGCCGGACCGTGGTGAGGGGGGGATCGAAATAAGTGGCCACAGGGATATCGTCGAACCCCACCACCGCGATGTCCCGAGGTACCTCAAGCCCCCGTTCGCGGATGGCGCGGATCGCTCCAAAGGCCATCATGTCGCTAGCAGCGAACACCGCCTCCACCCGCGGCTCGAGGGAGAGGAGCCTCTGCATAGCCTGGTATCCACCGGAATCCTGGAAGTTGCCGATGACAATGAGCTCAGGATCCGGCGCGATCCCGTGCTCCTGGAGCGCCACTTGGTAACCCCGTAGACGATCCTGGCTGGCCTGAAGCCCCGGAACCCCGTTGATGAAACCGATCCGGCGGTAACCCAGGCCGAGGAGGTACTCCATGGCTTCGAGGGCCCCGTGGAAGTTGTCCACGACCACCTCGACCACATCGTCCGCGGACTGGATATCCCGGTCCACAACCACCAGAGGGAATCCCTTCGCTTGGATCCGACGGAGGAGCGCTTCGTCTCCACGAGGGGTGAGGACGATGATCCCATCGACCCTCTGCTCCCCAAGCAACCTGAAGTACATCTCCTCACGGGAGGGCTTCCCGGCGGTGGTGAGGAGCATCAGGTAATAACCGGCCCGGCTCGCTTCCTCTTCCACGCCCCGGATGAGCTCAGCGTAGAAAGGGCTCCCGATGTCGGGCACGATCACACCGATGGTCTCCGTCCTCTGGAGTGCCAGCCCCTTAGCAGCGGCGTTCGGTCGGTAGTTCAGCCTCCGCGCGATCTCGAGGATCCTCCGCCGGGTTTCTGGCGAGACGCCGGGCTTGCCGTTCAGGGCAAGCGATACCGTCGCCTTCGATACACCGGCCTCCCGCGCGATGTCCTCTATCGTAGCCATGTTAACCGGTTAAAATTTCAGCGAACATCTTGCGATAAAATCCTCTTCAAATGTTTCCTTAACCGGTTTAATATACCGTGGCCACGGGCCGCCGTCAACCAAGCCAGGGCTTGTCTTACCAATCGAGGGGCCGAAGGAAGAGAGCCCCGAAGATCCAAGGTAAAGGCAAAGGGAAGGAAAGGAACACCCGGAGGTTGTAGGCCACCGCCCCAAGAGGGCCCGCTTCTGGGCCATAAGGGGCGAGGTCTCCTGAAGGAAACCGCAAGCCAGCGGGGATCTCAAGCCCACGCCTCCCCACCGTCGAAACCAGCGCTCCGGAAAATACCTCATCAGGCAGCAAAGGCGGCTGCGCCCCCGCACGGCCCGCACTCCTTTCCGCCACCCGGGCTTCTGGCCCTCGGGGAGAAAGGGCGACAACCTCTTTCTAAGCTGTGCCTGTAGATCCTTCAGCTCTCGAATACCCACCCTTTTGGCGAACCGATGGAGGGACTAGGGGCAGGGGCGGCCGGGGAAGAGGTCCCGGTAGGGGACCACGGTGCGCCGGTAGGTGGTCCCCATAGTGGGCTTGGGCCAGTTCCAAACAGACCTCAAAGGCCTCCCGCAGGCTGGGCTCACGGCGGACCGTCCTCCACCGAGTTCGCCCAACCTCCTTTGCAAGACAAGCCCAGTCCAGCGAGTAGACAGGCCGGCTCAAGAGTCCCGGTAGGCCTCCTCGAACCTCCCTTCCTCCTGGGCATGGCCCAACTGCAACAGCCACCGCACCACCGCATCGGGATCCAGACCCCAAGTGTCCATAACGATATCGAATCCTTGGCACATCCCCTCCAACAGTTCCCGGTTGGTAGGCTCCTTGTATACGTTCTTCAGGGAGCCCTTTGCCTGCCGATAGAGATGTCCGGCCTCCTCCAAGGATGTTTCACCAAAGCCCGCCAGAAGAATCACGGGCCCGTCCGTTCGCTTCAAGGCCAATACCGCAGTATTGGAATCCGGTGTCTCGTTGTAGGCCGCCAGGGTCAGTTCCGCCGCGGGCTCAAACCTAAGCACCAGGTTCTCGGGGCCCCAGTCCGCCAACCCCCAGATGTAGAGCTCTGTGCCGAAATAGATCTTTCCTGCAGGGAGCTTCCTCGGAGGGGTCACGGTGCGATCTCCTTGATCGCCAGAGGATGGCATCGGCAGCGGACGATACCGGCCCGCCATGGGATCCCTCATTACCACGAACCCAAAGGGGCGGAGGTCACCGAGCTCCCCGGGCGCATCCCCGAACCCGTGGATCACGTGGAGCTGCGGGGGAACCGTGAGATCTACGATTTTGGTTTCATCCAAATGGACCTCACGTCGGGGAATTCCCGCCGACCAAGGATCTTCCTCTTCACCGCTACCTCGCGGGAGAAGCCAAATGGAGTCGGGATCTATGATGACCTCGCCGTTGATTTCCCCGATTGCCTTCGCCAACACCAGATACTCCCGTAACGGTTTGAGATCCTCGTCCTCAGAGACGGTACGGATGTGGTCGTAAGGACCTCTAGGAGTGGTTTCTCTAAGCGTAAGAATGATGTAGACTACTCCCAGGGTTTCGTCCAAAAATGCTCGGGAGACGAAGAGCCGAAGGGGGGAGGAAGCATTGCGCCTCAGGGGATGCTCTTCCAGGAGCCAGCGCTCAAAGGAGAGAAACCTTTCGTTCTCCCGCAGCTGCTCCAGGATACTCCCCGGCGAGCTCACCACCCGGTAGGTGCGTTCCCCATCTGGGTAGAGCACCTGGAAACTGCTACCCTCCCGCGGCAATACCCCCATAACACCCCCGTTCCAGTGGACAACGTGGGCTATCGCGGATGGAGGGAGGGGGATAACAGGCTCGGAAGAAAGGATCGCGAGGTCGTCACCGCGGGAGCCATTGGATTCCCCTTTGGAGCCGTCTTTTGGCGGGAGCCGCGGGATGCTTCGTTCCTTCCCGGATCTTTCCTCCTTGGCGAGAGGGATAAGGTGAACGGCGGCGTGTAACCCTCGGCTTCTAGCCTGCCGATGAGATCTTGAACTTCCGGGAGCTCAAGGGTTTCATTTGCAAGGGGGACAAGGCTCCGTTGGCCCAGACCCGTTTCAGGAGGGGGCAGCATGCAGCCCGAAAGAAAAAAGATGGGCCCTAAACCCAAGACACCCAACAACACTTTGCTACGCATCCAAACCACCCTCATAAGGGCATTTACAAGTGTGGGTAACCTACGTTAGACTTTTTAGGGCCAACAGCCCCCCTTTCTATCGGCGGCCGTAGAGCTTCAGCATCCACTCCCATGCGGTGGCGATGATCTCCTCGAGCTCGGTAAAGCGGGGTTCCCAGCCGAGCTCCTGCTTGGCCTTCGTGGGATCGGCCACGAGAGCTGGGGGGTCGCCCGGGCGCCGGGGGCCATTCACCACCCGGAAATCGTGCCCGGTGACCCTCTTGCATACCTCGATCACCTCCCGGACCGAATGTCCCACCCCGGTACCCAGGTTGTACGCCGGGCTCGCCCTCCCCTCCCGCAAGCGCTCCAGGGCCAACACATGCGCCTCCGCCAAGTCCACAACATGGATGAAGTCCCGGATGCAGGTCCCATCGGGGGTGGGGTAGTCGGTGCCGAAGATCTCCACGTGATCCCGCACCCCCAACGCCGCCTCGAGCACGATGGGGATGAGGTGGGTCTCGGGATCGTGCCACTCGCCGATCACCCCTTCGGGATCGGACCCGGCGGCGTTGAAGTACCGTAGGGCCACGTATTTGATACCATAGGCGCGGGAGTAGTCGGCGAGGATTTCCTCCATCATGAGCTTGGTGCGGCCGTAGGGGCTTTTCGGGCGCTTGGGGTGGTCCTCGGGGATGGGAATCCGCTCCGGGTCGCCGTAGACGGCGGCGCTGGAGCTGAAAACGATCTCCCCCACCCCATGGGCGCGCATGGCCGAAAGCAGGTTCAGGGTGCCCACCACGTTGTTGTAGTAGTAAACCTCTGGATTTTCCACCGATTCGCCCACCGCGGTCTTGGCGGCGAAGTGGATCACCGACCGGATAGGATATTTCTGGAAAACCCGCTCCAGGGCCTCCCGATCCAAGAGGTCCGCTTTCACAAATTCCTCACACAACACGAACTCCCGGTGCCCCACCGAGAGGTTGTCCAGGGCTACCACTTCGTACCCCCGGGAAAGGAGGGCCTTGATGGTGTGGGAGCCGATGTAGCCCGCGCCGCCGGTGACCAGGATTATCTCGCTTTTCGGTTGGGGCATGGATCAGAGCTCCGCGAAGATCTCCCGCAGGGGAATGACGAGGCCCGGAAGTAGGGGAGATACAAGGGTCTCATCCCCGCGGTAACGGCTCACGAGCTCGAATCCACGTTCGCCCAACGTGTAGACCTCGGCGGTCTTCCCCCCGGGGTCCACGATCCAGTACTCCCGCACCCCGTGGCGGGCGTAAAGGGTTTTCTTGAAATGGCGATCCTTTTCTTCCGTTCCCGGGGAAAGCACTTCCACCACGAGATCGGGAGCACCGCGGATCTCTTCTTTTTGGATCAGAAACCGCCTTTCCCGGGAAATGAAGATCACATCCGGTTGCACAACCTCCACGTCCTCTCCTTCCCCCAAGACGACGTCCAGCGGCGCGAGGTAAACCCATCCGAGGCCGTTTTTCCTGACGAACTCCCAAAGCATGAAACCGAGGTTCCTCACCGCTCTTTGGTGCGGTTCGGTGGGGGCCGGAACCATCACTATCTCCCCCCCCAAAAGCTCATAGCGCCTTGTCTCCGAAAGCGGAAGGCTCTTGTAGTCGGCGTAGGTGAACTTGATCTTCGTTCCGCGCATCCCTATGCCTCCATGACCATTCTACCCACCGCCATCCGGGCCTTCAGGCACGGCGGCCTTCCCCCACCCTTCCAACGGGAGGTTGGCATCCGGAGAAAGGGAGAGGGGGTCGCGGTGACCGCGTTCGGCGAAGCGGAAGTGGGCGCAGGCAGCCACCATGGCGGCGTTGTCGGTGCAGAGCTCCGCCGGGGGAAAGAAGACCTCCATGCCCCGCTCCGCGGCCCGAGTCGGAAAGACCTCCCGTAGGCGCGTATTCGCCGCCACCCCGCCTACGACGACGATCCTTCGGAGCTCATAGATCCGCGCCGCCCGGATCGCCTTATCCACCAGCACATCCACGATGGCCTCGAGATAAGAGGCGCAGAGGTCGCTCAAGTTGGGATGGGGATGCTCCTTGAGCCACCGCACCGCGGCGGTCTTGAGCCCGGCGAAGCTCATGTCGAACCCTTCTCCCAACATCGGCCGGGGAAAGGGAATGGCCTCCGGATCCCCCTTTCGCGCCAAAGCATCGATGGCCGGCCCCGCGGGGTATCCCAGGCCTACAAGCCTCCCCAGCTTGTCCAGGGCTTCCCCGGCGGCGTCGTCCCGGGTGGTCCCGACGACGCGGAAATCATCCCAATCCTTTACCACCACGAGCTCCGTGTGTCCCCCGGAGACGATCAGGCCCAGGAAGGGAGGGGGGACATCGGGGTAGCTCAAGCGGTGGGCGAAGAGGTGCGCCGCCAGGTGGTGCACCCCCACGAAGGGCACTCCGAGGGCCACGCTCAGCCCCTTGGCGTAGGAGACCCCCACCACCAAGGGGCCGATGAGCCCGGGACCGTAGGTGACGCCCACCAGATCGATATCGCACCAGCCGATCCCCGCCTCGCCCAGCGTTTCCTCCACCAAGTAGGGGAGCTTTTTCAGGTGGTCCCGGGAGGCGATCTCCGGTACGACCCCCCCGTAGCGGGCGTGCAGATCCACCTGTGAATAGACGGAACCGGCGAGGATTTCATGTCCGTCGCGCAGGATAGCCACCGCGGTCTCGTCACAGGAAGTCTCTATCCCCAATGTAATCATCTCCGCTGATTTTAACACCCTGCCCCTTGACGGCGGGGCCTTATGCCCTCATAGTGCACTTGAGACTCACAATTTAAGGAGGGAGCGATGAGGGGCAAGGTGCTGGCGGTTTTGATTATCTTCGGCCTGTGGGCCGCGGCCGGAGCGGTGGAGCTTGAGTTCCTGAGCTCATACGAGATCAGGACCCAGGACTGGTGGTTCGGGACCATGCCCGTTGGGGAGATCTCCGGGCTCGCCTATAACCCGGACCTCGGGATCTACTACGGGATTTGCGACAATCGGGGCAAGGACCCCGAGGAGGGCGTGGCCGGGAGGCTCTACCTCTTGGACATCGAGACCTACCCCCCGACCGTGATCTCATCGGTCAAGGTGGTATCGGTGGTCTTCCTCGATTCGGATCCCGAGGCTCCCGGGGTGCAACCTTATGGCCCGGGCGAGATCGACGCCGAGGAGGTCCTCCTCACCCCGGACCGCAAGCTTATCATCTCCTCGGAAAGGGACCTCGAGAACATCCCCTGGATAAGGGTCTTCGCTTTGGACGGGGTGATGCTCGGCGAGATCCCGGTGCCGGACAAGTTCATTCCCGCCGAAGGAAAAGGGGTGCGCAGGAACCTGGCATTCGAGGCCATGGCCCTCTCCCCGGACGGGAAGACCTTCTTCTTTGCCAACGAGCAAGCTCTGGTACAGGACGGACCCATGTCCACCCCCGAGCACGGGACCCAGGTGCGCATCGTCCAGTACGACCTCTCGGGCGACGCCCCCGCGGAGGTAGCGGAGTACGTCTACATCACCGAGCCCATCTTCGCTACCCCGAAGGGCAAATACGCCGACAACGGTGTGGTGGCGATGCTCTATGTCAAGCACCTCGTGCCCGAATACGACCTCTTCGTGGTGGAACGGGCCTACTCCAGCGGGGTGGGGAACGATATCAAAATCTTCGGGGTTAGCTTAGAGGGGGCCGACGACGTGAAGGACCTCGAGGCCCTCCCCTACCCATTCACGGGGAAGGCGGTGGAGAAGACGCTGCTTTTGCGGATCTCGGCGATCCCCGAGCTCTCCGATATCCCAGTTGTGCCGGACAACATCGAGTCCATCACCTTCGGCCCCGTGCTCCCCACGGGGAACCCCTCCCTGATCCTCGCCAGCGAC
>Ga0190309_1000595_pt1 | contig 10166 bp, 9 predicted proteins | sample 48700767_MG_FD_161656 | JGI IMG/M metagenome (GOLD analysis project Ga0190309, IMG submission 161656) | Hydrothermal vent sediment bacterial communities from Southern Trench, Guaymas Basin, Mexico - 4870-07-6-7_MG | ecosystem: Environmental > Aquatic > Marine > Hydrothermal vents > Sediment ... | reverse complement strand
CCTTCTGTATGCGCTCCATTTCGGCTTCCGTTTTTCTTTTTAATTCCTCAACACTTCTATTAAGCTCCTCAAACTTCCTCGCTGCATCTCCCAATTTTACCAGCTCTCTTTCTGCATCCTTCAATCTATCATCGTATTTCGCAAGTATTTTTTCTATTTGCAGAAAATTTATCTTAATTTTTTCCTTTAACTGCTCGAATTCGGTTTTTTCCATAATCTACTATTGCGGAGTTTTTATATAATCCATCAAAATTCCCTGTTAACAACAAAATCTATTCCTAAAAGTAGTTTCTTTTTTGCATCTTCATTCACGAAAAAATCCATATTCCTGAACAATTTCACGGCTTTGGATGCCATATCTCTGGCAAGATTTTTCGCGTACTCTATGCTTCCGTATTCTTTCATCAGGTGCAGCACATATTTAACCTCCTCCTCGCTCTTTGCATCTCTCGGTTTCTCGAGAATTTCAATTATTCTCTTTCTGTCAAACTCAGTTGCAGCATTTAGCAAATGAGCAAGCATGATAGTTCTTTTTCCCTCATAGATATCATTTCCCTGCTGTTGTTTTAAACCTCTAAACTCAGTGGTTAAATCAAGGATATCATCTATTATCTGAAAAGCCCTTCCGAGATACTTCCCAAACTCGTTTAATTTCGGGAAAATTTTGTTCTCAAGATAATCTTCATTATTTTCCGCGAGAATCGCTCCCAATCTCATGGGCCCAGCGATGGTATAATAACTCGTTTTTCCGTCGAGAATGTAATATATATCTTCGTATGAAAGATCAAATTTGTTTAAATGAATATAAAAAAGCTCTGCAGTCTGACCCAGAGCTGTTCTCGAGAGCATTTTATAAAATTCCTCCATTACTCGGTACGCTTTTTCCTGGCCAATTGCTTTGATATTTTCCTGCAAAATCTTCCACATCACGAGATGCAAGGAATCTCCCGCATTTATCGCAAGTCCGGGGGTGTATCTTAAATGAAGCGTTGGAGCCCCTCTCCTGCTCGTTGATTGGTCCTGGAAATCATCGTGAATTAGCAACCAATTTTCACTTATCTCCATGGCTGCAGCTGTATTTAAGCAAGATTCCCTGTTGCAGCCCATTGCTTCAGCCGTCAAAATAAGGAAAGCTGACCTAATATATTTTCCGCCTCTATTGATATAATCTGTGCAGAGCTTCCAATGGAATTCCTCTACCTCTTTATTTTTAAGCTCAGAGATTCCATCTATTCGCGAGAGATATTTCTCAAGCATTTTTTTAATAGTTAAATTCACAGGCTTTTTATATTCTTGCAAGATTTCCTCAAACAAATGCAATCTCATTCCGCAATTCTCGCATTTACGCGCCACAACCTCGTTGAGTATCTCGCTATGCTCGCTTTTCATTTTTGCTCCGCATCTCGGACATATCACGCTTTCCGATTCTGTTTTCTCTACCATATTTCACAGAAGAGTTACTCGAGCAAAAATTTCATAAAGTTTTTCGGAATAAAAATTTTTATAATTAACTCAAAAATTCTGCAATTGTCGTTTTCTGAAAAATCGCGCAATCCAAGGAATAATTTTATAATTATGGGAGTAAAAAGTGCTGCCAGAGATATAATTTTTCTGTACATAGCTTATGTTCTAATAAAATCAGGAATATTTAATGAAAAAATTTCAAATTTTAATCTCATTCTCTTCGGTTTGATTATCGCGATATTTACTCTTTGGTTCCTTTTTGAGAAACTCGGAATAATACCGAAAATTTAAATTGAAATTTATTTTATGAGGAAAATTGTTAGCACCTGCATCTATTGCGGATGCGGATGCAAGCTCGCTTATTTAGTTAGAGGAAATAAAATTGTTAGGGTTGAAGGTTGCGATGAAGATGATATAAGCGAAGGAGAACCGTGTATAAAAGGACTTACGCTAAATGAGGTATGGAACAAAAACAGGATAAAAAAGCCGTTAATAAGGAAAGCAAATAAATTAAGAGAAGTTAGTTGGAGCGAGGCTATTGAAAAAATAGTTGAGCAGGTAAGAGAACTGGAAGCTGAGCAGATATTTGTAAACGGCTCCGGAAAGATAACGAATGAAGATAATTTTGCATTGCTGAAATTGGGAACTCTTGCTTTTAACACCTCGAACATAGATTCTTGCTGCGGAAGATTGTGCCATATTTCAACTGTTCGAGGCTTGCTTGATTGCTACGGAATTCCGAATCTAACAAAAATGTCAAATATAGAGAAAATAGATACTTTATTTATAATAGGCTCTAATCCGGCAATAAATTACCCTGCTTTCTGGAACAAAATTTTGAGAAGAAAACCAAAGCTTAGGATAATCTCAATTCAGAGTTTGCTGAATCTTACATCAAAATTCGGAGATTATTTTCTTGAAATAGAGCCTGGAACAGAGATTGCTTTGCTGAACGGCATCATGCATTATCTAATAAAAGAGAAATTTTTTTCTCCTAAAGCAGTAAAATTGAAAAATTTCGGAAAATTAAAGAAAATAACTTCCAAATACACTCTCTCTTATGTATCCAAAATTTGTAAAATAGATGAAAACGAGTTTTTAAAGGTTTGCAATGCCGTAGCGAAATCTAAAAAACTTGGAATTTTTCACGGAATGGGATTCACGCAGCATGTTAATTCTTTGGAAAATGTCCACAGTTTGCTGAATCTCGCAATACTTAAAGATGCTTATATTTTGACTTTAAGAGGAGAGATAAATGTGCAGGGAGTTGGGGATATTTTTTCTTCAGATATAAAGGTGCTGGAGAAGCTTTGGAACGCAAAAATAAAAGCCATTCATGGCAATATCATAGATTCCCTAATTTTGAATCCCGTAGAGTTCGCGTTTATTAGCGAGTTCAACCCTGCTCAATCATTGCCGAATTTAAACAAAGTGCACAAAACTCTTGAGAATATGTTTCTTGTTTATTTGGGTTCCCATTTTAACTTAACCTGCAAGTTTGCAGACATAATTTTACCAATTCCTATGCTTTTTGAAAGTTTCGGAACAATTACGAACGGAGAGCAGAGAATTAGATTGGTTAGAAGAGTTCTGAAACCTCAAGGTTTGGAAATTTGGAAGATAGCGAAGCTTATCTTCAAGAAACTCGGGAAAAAGGAATTTTTCCTCTATAAGCATCCGAAAGAATTATTTTGGGAGATTGTGAAAGCGGTGCCTTGGTACAGAAATATAAATCCGGAGGAAATTTATAAAGGCAAAGATGCTTTTGCGAGAAAGAAAATTAAATACAAAATATTCCGATACGAAGATTACAAGGGTAAGGATGAAAAAAGAACCAAAAAATATCCGTTGTTGCTTACAACATTCAGAGAGATGCATCAGTTTTTGACTTCTGAAATTACAGGAAATTCAAGAACTCTAACAAGTTTGGATAAAGATAGGTTGCACCTCTATATAAATCCAAAAGATGCGAGAAAATTCGGAATAAAAGATGAAGATAAAATAGAGGTGATAAGCAAATCAGGAAAAATTGTTGGCTTTGCGAGAATTTCGGAGAAAGTTCCGAGAGGAATAATCGCAACGAGATTCCATTACAAGGAGATGCTCGTAAACAAACTCTTCCATTCAGAGTTTGATGATATCACTTACACACCAAATTATAAATGCTGCGCCGTGAGAATAGAGAAGATATAAACACGCGGCAGATAAGATAATTGCAAGATTACAAATTTATTTTTTAATTTTTTATTATGGTAGAGCTTAGAACTTTAAAGGAAGGGAATTATATTTTGATAGATGGCGAACCGTGCAAAATAATCAGTTTGGTGAAGGGAAAAACGAGCAAGCACGGGGAAGCGAAAGGTAGAGTTGAAGCAATTGGGATATTTGATGGCAAGAAAAGGTCAATAGTCAAGCCTGTAACAGCGAATGTTGAAGTGCCGATTATTCTGAAAAAGAAAGGACAGGTGGTTAGTATTCAAGGCAACACCGCGCAAATAATGGATTTGGAAAGCTACGAGATGCTTGATTTGAATATCCCTGAAAACATGGAATTGAAGGAAGGTGATGAGATTAACTATATAGAGTGCGAAGGTAAGAGAAAAATTGTTGAGAAATAATTCTTATTCAAAATCCCCAATTATTTTTAAACCTTCAACTCTTGTCTTTACTTTCAAAAATTTTCCTATCAGATTTTTTGAAAAAGGTAAATGAATTGCTTTGTACGCAAAATTCCTTCCGAGAAGTCCGTTTCTAAAAAAATCATCAACCAAAACCTCTCCCTCCCAATTTTCCCATCTCTTATTTCTTTCAATCGCTATTTTTCTTGCAACTTCGCTCGCAATTCTGCTTCTTTTTTTCGCGATTTCTGTGTTTGGACTTTCCCTAACCTTAGTTTTACGCATGGGATAAAATTTCGAAACATTTACCCAATCTGGTTTAATTCTTTCAATTAATTCCAGCGTCTCTTTAAAATCTTCCTCGCTTTCCTTCGGATAACCAACAATAATATCTGTCCAAATCGTTGCCATCGGAAATTTTCTTCTTATTTTGTAAACTATTTCCTCGAAAGTACTCGCTATATAGTTGCGCCCCATCTCGTTCAAAATTTTGTTCGACCCGGATTGCACGGGAATATGAAAAAATTTGAAAATTCTGGTGTCTTCGCAAACCTTGAGCAGGCGATCAATAATTTTTCTCAAATGTCTCGGATTCAGCATGCCAAGCCTTATAAAATATTTTCCCTTTACTTCATTCAAAATTTTTTCCAATAATTCGGGTAAGCTAAAATTTATCTCAAATCCATAACAAGCTACATCTTGACCGGTAAGCCAAAATTCCTTCGCTCCCTCACTTTTAGCAATTTTAATTTCCTTAACAATTTTTTCCGGAGAAAAGGAAACTAACCCGTTTTTTGCGAGTTTCGTTGCGCAATAGGAGCAATTTCCCAAGCAACCAGAACAAATCTGCACGATGTCTATTATTTTATTTTCCCTTAATTTTGGCATGCACACTTTTTCCTTTTCCAATTTTCCCAGGATTTCAACTCTTTCTCCATCAAAAATTTTTCTCACCGCACTTCCTATTTCGCAAATTTTGTTTGTTGAAATCATGCTAACTTTCGGAAAATTTTTTCTTATCAGCTCCGGATAGGCTTGCGGTAAACAGCCAGCTATCAAAATTTTTTTATTCTTGTATTTCCTTTCCAATTCCCTTATTCTGTGCATTATTTTGTTTATTGTCGGTCCTTTGACAACGCATGTATTCACTATAATGAGTTCCGCAAATTCAGGAGAACTAACTTTAATCCAGTTATTTCGCGATAAAATTCCAGCGATTATTTCAGAGTCGCTTCTGTTTGCCGCGCATCCGTATGTCTCGATATAAAATTCCATTCTATTTCGGTTTTTCGAAAATGAATATTCCGTCCTGGAATTTTCTTCTATCTCTTTTGGTAAGCTTTGTTAATCTTTCTAAGTTTGCTGCAACCTGACCTGCAAGCTCCTTGTTTATTCCGAACACCTTTATCTCATCTTTTGAAATATCAATTTCCACATCTTTCGGTATTTTAATTTTTTTAACATCCTTCTGTCCGAGAAAATTTTTAACAATAAATTCATTATCTTTAAATTCTACTGAAATCGGAAAATGGGTATAGATGACCTTCAATTTATACTCGAAACCCTCGCTGACTCCTTTAAACAGATTTAAAAGATGCTTTCTGATTGTTCCCATCAGAGCTTTCCCTTTTGCTCCCCCCTTCTCTATTATAATTTTTATCTCTCCGTCCAGTTTTTCGAATTTTAAAATATTTGCAACACCTCTATTATAGAAATCCCTCTCTGTCTCCCCGAGTTTGCCCTTCACTTTTACCTTAAATTTATCTATCTCTACCTCTATACCCTCTGGAATTTTAACCTTTTCCTCGATTTTATCAACTCCCATATAATCCCTATATTTTTTAATTTTTTATTTCCGCTATACATCCACAACGCATTGCACTTTCCACATACCATCTATTTTTTCAATTTTTAACTGGCTATAGGTTGCAGCTTTTACTTCTATATCAACACGGTGCTTCTCGTAATTTATTTTTTCTCCTTTTGCCGTGCCTTTCAAAACCAACATATCTCCTTTTTCTTCTATTCTAACATCAAACTCTGAAAAAAGCATGCCCTCTATATCTTTGCAAGCTAAAAGTTCGTTCAGCCACTCGATAAACAACGCTTCTTTATCATTAGCTCTAACCTCTATATCCACTTTTTTCTCGCGCGCTATTGTATTTATATCTGCCATTATATTAAACATTGCCTTCGCACCCTGCTCGAAAGCTTCCTCCAAATTCCTTCCGTAGCCCACAATCCCAATATCAGCTTCGTGATCAAAATATTCGAATTTCGGCTTCATATGAAATCTAAGTTTTAAATTTTATAAAATATATTATGGCGGAATTTTACTATCGCGGAAAAAATGTGATGAATTTGTCGAGAGAGGAATTTATAGAGCTACTCCCCTCAAGATTGAGAAGAAAATTCAGGCGCGGATTGACGGAGCAAGAAAAAAAGCTTCTTGCCAAACTTGAGAAATTTAAAAATGAGAAAGGAAAGAAATTTATTAAAACCCATTGCAGAGATATGGTTATTCTGCCTGAGATGATAGGACATAAAATAGGTGTTCACAACGGGAAGGAATTCGTTCCGATAGAGATAAAGCCGGAGATGGTGGGTCACAGATTGGGTGAATTTGCGCTAACGAGAAAAGAAGTTAAGCACGGAGCAGCCGGAATAGGAGCTTCTCGAGGCACTAAATTTGCTGCAAGTAAAAAATAATGGACAGATTCGAGTTGAGAGATATTTTGGTTTCATGGCTCGTTTTGAGCGTGGCTTTCACTATAGCAACAAGAGCCTTCTCTTTAAACTACTTCCTAATTTTTCTTTTTATTGTCGGAGCAAGCGTAATTATTCATGAATTCGCGCACCGCGAGGTCGCGAGAAGATTACGATTCAACGCTAAATACCAAGCATGGACTTATGGCTTATTTCTCACTTTACTTTCTTCTTTTTTCGGATTTATCTTCGCGATTCCTGGAGCGGTGGTTGTATCTCCGAGATTTGTTTTTCACGAAACTCCCGAAAGATTGAGGGAAGCGAATTTTAAAATTTCTGCAGCAGGTCCTATGGCTAATATAATGTTGGGTATCGCTTTTCTAATTCTCTCTGCCCTTTTCCATTTAAAATTGTTTTATTTCGTATCGCAAATAAACATTTGGCTCGCGTTTTTCAATCTAATTCCGTTTCCTCCTTTGGATGGGTCGAAAGTATTTTTTTACAGTGTTAAATACTGGTGCATCATGTTTTTCTCTGCTCTCTCTTTATTTATATTCTTATCCATTTAAACCTTCTTTATATAACCGCTCTTCGGCTCGTAAAGCAGACCTTCTCTTTTCATTTTCTGTATTAAATCGCGCCAATTCTCTATTCCTTCCTCTTCTGCTCTCGCTCCCAAATCTTCTATCGGCACCTCTCCCAATTCTTTCTCTAAGGTATCTATAATATCGAGCAAAATTCTTATTTTTGACCTTTGCGTTCCAGCTATAGAGCTCTCAACCCTATCTATATCCAATTTCCCGGATTCCACATCGAATCCGAGTTGCTTTAAAGATTCCTGCATTATGCGTATGGCTCTTCTCGCATCTTCCTTCGTTGCCTCTTTTTTTAAATTTAATTTCGCAGAAGCTTGAGCCAATCTTATTAATCCTTCGAACTGCCTGAAGGTTATTGGTATCACTTTGTCTTCCTCTGTATAGCGGCTTCTCAATTCCATGAAAAATTTCTTTAATTCCTTGATGCAAGCTTCACTAAGCTCAACTTGTTTTATATTTTGTTTCGCGTAAGCTATATATTTTCTCAATAAGGAATGCTTTATCTCAGGCTCTATTGTTCTCGTATCTCCGCGGGCTTTTATCACATGGTCCACGAGTTTTTCATCTTGCTCAGGATTTGGAATATCTCTCAATGCAAATTTCAAATCAAAACGCGAGAGCAGAGTTGGAGGGATGGTTATTTGGTCGGCAATCGGAGTGTAAACATCAAATCTTCCGAGCTTCGGATTTGCCCCTGCTAAAACAGATGTTTGAGCTGGCAAAGTGGCAACAATGCTCGCCTTTGCTATTGAAACAGAATTGTGGCACACAATTCCATTACCTATAAATGTTTTTGTTGGGTCTACGGTTACATCATATACCCAAAATTTACCTTTAATTTTCTTTATAGATTTTACAGAGACCCATTCCACAGGACTCTCGAGTATTGTCTTTATATCTACAATAAGAGGGCTAACAGATGACAAAATTTCTTCGCATATTTTATTAACTTCCTTAATCGATTTTTCTAAAAGTTTTCGGTCTTTTTTAATAACTTTCCAATACCACAAATTCTGCTCACTCATTCCAATTCTTTTAGCAACCTCGGCTCTGCTTATCCTGAGTTGCTCTCTAATTTTTCTAAATTCATCGTAATTCTTCACTTTAGATAATTTTTTATTCAATTCCTCTATTTGCTTTAATCTATGTTCAAATTTCTTCAAGATTTTAGCTAAAAGATCTTTGGATATAAAATCTCTTTTTCTAGCATTAGTTAAAATATAATTGGCGCATTCCTTATCTGATAATCTGAGTGTTCTTTTAATAAATTCTATTTTTTTCATTACATTTGGTATATGATTCCATTTACACGAGATTGTATTCTTGGTTAGCAGCTTGTTCAATTTATCTTTCCTCTTTCCGGTAAATCCAATTTTATCGGCAAATTTTTTTATATTTTCTTTACCGGAGATTTGCAATTTATAGGAGATTCTTTTTCTTTTCCCTTTTTTACTTTTATCAGTGTAAAGACCAGCGAATATACCCAACCTTAAACATAAAAATTGAACTTGCTCGGCAAGTTTTTTACTTGTAGATGAGAAAGTAATTGTTCCATAATTATAATTTACGGAGCCTTCTCCATCAAATAAACCCTTCAATAAACAAGCTATCTCCTTATCGGGTAATCCAAAAACCCAATCTGGCAATTCTTTTTCATAAGGCTTGGCTAATATCTTTTCTCCTATTGAGTTAACAAATTCGTAAAGTGATTTAGAAATTGCTCTTACCATCGTTCTATTATCTTTTTTTTGTATGTAGGGCTTTATATTAAACAAATTGGACAAAAGATATTTATACCTTGAGAGGATTTCCTCATCCGAATTTGTAAAGCAGATTCCGTTTTTTATTTTTCTGTTTACTTCCGCGTTTCCTTCAGAGATTATAAGACCGAGCCATTCACAAAATTCTTTGCTTGTTTTTTTAGGGATTTTTATTTCTTTTATTTTTTTATTTTTTGGAGGGATAAAATTGAATTCATAGCTTTTTCCTTTGATTGGTATATAGGAGGGCACAGGTAAATAATCTTCTTTTTTTAATTCACTAGCCTCAACAAGCTTTATTTTTCCATCTCTTATCACAAAAATTGGATGCTGCTTAGTAATTCTCAAGCTCTGCCCCGTTACCAATTCAATTTCATAAAGTTCATTTTCCATATGTTTTCCTATCTCTATTATTTTGCAAGGTTTTATTTCTTTAAAATTAGTAGAAAGAATGTAATAATTATTTCTTGATATATCCTTACATACTCTATCTTTATTATTATCACCTTTAAGATTATTTTCTACAAAATCACCTATCTTTGTTATTTTCCCGTTACTCAAAATAATGCAGGTATTATAATCGTAGCAACCTTGCTCTAGCGCTTCGTGCATCGCAACTTGGTCTTCCTTGTTCATCTTTTCGAATTCATCGATCGCTATTAATCCCTTGTTGCACAAAACCAAAGCTCCAGCTTCCAAAACCCAGCCTCCAGTGAATTCATCTTTTCTAACAGTAGATATTAATCCAGCCCCTGATATTCCCTTTCCGGAAACATATTTCGACCGCGGAATCAATTTGGAAGTTAATTTAAGGAGCTGCGATTTTGCAGTTGCCGGGTCTCCAACCAGCAAAATATGGATATTGCCTCTAATTCTCGTGCCATCTGGCAGCTCCAAGGGAGTTCCTCCAAATAATTGCAGCAATATTGCTTCCTTTATCTCTCTATATCCGTAAATCGAAGGAGCGAGCGAATTAACCATCTTCTCATATAGATTCGGGTCTTTGGATAATTTAAGAATTT
>Ga0190309_1000592_pt1 | contig 10171 bp, 8 predicted proteins | sample 48700767_MG_FD_161656 | JGI IMG/M metagenome (GOLD analysis project Ga0190309, IMG submission 161656) | Hydrothermal vent sediment bacterial communities from Southern Trench, Guaymas Basin, Mexico - 4870-07-6-7_MG | ecosystem: Environmental > Aquatic > Marine > Hydrothermal vents > Sediment ... | reverse complement strand
GCCACAAAAGAATCACCATAAGATATACTTCCTAATATACTAGAAAGAAATCGATAAAAATTCTAACAAACGTAACCAGAAGAGCAAGCCACTCGAAAACAAAATCCATATATAAGGAAGATGAAAAATAAATTTTAGTGAACATTATTGAGCCAAAAGAAAATTTTAGTTTCAAAAAATACCTTAATAACTCTATCTGAAGGAAGAATAAAGTTCAAACCAGACATTAAAATCAAATTTGGCAGATACATCATTAAAAAACCTAAACTACTGGTGAAACCTATTGGTAATAAGAGTAAAGATTAAAATCAAAGCCAAAAACACAAACCGCAGCATCGAAGTTAAAGCTCTGGTTAATAGCGGCGCTGAAAGCGAAAATCCCCTAATAGCAGTAACACCACAAGATTAATTTGTTACTTCGCGATCAATATTTCGAGAATAAGGGGGAGATCGATATGAAACTTCGGGAATGTCTTGAATTTTGTACCCTAGAAGAATTAAGAGAAATCGCTAGACTAAGAGGACTACGAGGATATTCAACTCTCAATAAAGGAGAGTTAATCGAATTCATCGCGCAAAATATTGCCAGAAAAGACGCTACAATAGAGGTTTTAGAGGAAATCTCAGGTTCAATGAAATTCTTACTGAACATCGTTGCCAATAGTGAAGGATACGAGATACCATACTTTGAGTTAAAAGAGAAATTCAAAAAGAAATACAGCGATACAACATTCTACAATGCACTAAACTCTTTAAAGAGTCTTGGGCTAATCTACGAATATTTAGAGGACGACGAAAGCTTTGTAACAATTCCAGTTGAAATTGCTAAATTCATAAAACCAGCTGTAAAAGAAGTAGAGAAAGAGGTAGAAGAAGAGAAGATAACCTCTTTACAAGATGTCTTAAATTACGCTTCCCTAGAAGACTTGAGAGATTTACTAGAAGAAGCAGAACTAAAAAAGAGCGGCAACAAGAAACAATTAATTGAACGAATCATAAACGAGACGGGATACACACCAGACTACATTCTTTCCCAACTATTCACAAAAGATGAACTGATCGAAATATGTAGGATGATGGATCTACCTTCAACAGGCGACAAAACAACAATAATAAACAGAATACTTAGCGAAATCGGTTTTAAAGAAGTAAGAAAACCAAAGAAGGTACCAGAAGAAGAAAAAGAAAGAGAAAAACTTTTCAGAGAGGTTTGCAAGCTTCTAGAGGACTTTTCACCCTATAAGCCTAGAGATGAAGGCGATATTGAACGAGAAGTCTTCAGACTCCTTAAATCGAGATTTGAAGAACGCGGTATACCAGTAGTTGGCCAAGCCATAGGCGTTGTAAGAGGAAAAACCCGTGTACCCGATATTGTAATAGGCAAAAGCATCGCTGTCGAGTTAAAATATATCCGTAGATCCGCCGACTTCCAGAAGGCCGTCGGCCAAGCTGTGATGTATCAGCAATCTCATCCGTATGTGATTTTATACTGCTATGACCCGGAGGATCGATGTGGGTATCCTCCAGGTGGCCTTAAAAACATAAAAATCATAATTAAGCGAGCATAGGAAAATGTTCAAAGTAAAATTTCATCCACACATTTCAATGAAAATAACCAAGTACGTAAAAGACAGCAAAAAAGAAGTATTCATCGTTCTAATCGGCAAAATAAAACACAAAATAAAAGAAACAATTTTAGAAATAAACGATTGCCTACCCTTCTATAACAATGCCGGCGAACTATCAGATAAAATCATAATCGTTGAACCCACATGGTTCTACACCACCCTAGAATACATAAAACTAAAACACTTCGAAAACAAATCAACAAGAATACTAGGAGTACTACACTCACACATCACAACCAACAGCGTCTCACCAACCCCACCCGACATCGACTTCGCAAAAGAAATAGCAAAAAAATACGGAGACTCCCTAATAATAATCGTAAACAAAAGATTAACCGCCAAATGCTTCATCATCAAAGAAAACAGCGCCATCAAACTAAACTACAAAACACTAAAAGAAATGACATAGTACTTAGGGAAGAATACTATTTTACTATTTATTTTATATTTTAATCCGAGAGATTTCGGCATGCTGTCACCGTTAAAAACAATATAGAGATGAAAGTATATTATTTTTAATTTTAATATTGGAGTAATGTGATGGCGGGATATAAGGGATGTCCCAGTTAGATAAAGAGTACTATACTACTGGGGAAGCAGCTAAAATAATTGGTGTCAGTTTTAGAACCATAAAACGTTGGATTTATGCTGGAAGAATAAGGACGTTAAAGACCGCTGGAGGCCATTATAGGATACCGAGAGATGAAATAAAAAGACTTCTTTCTGAGACCGAGGATCAATTTGCAGCTAAAATTATTGATCTTATTAGTAAAAAGAAGGTTGCCTACTTGCGTGAGCTTCAAGTTTGTCTAGAAGACGAGTATCCTCATAAAGATACTCATGACAAATTAAAAGTCCTTGTTGGTCGTAAGAAAATAAAAACTAGCTTGGTAGATGGCCATAGATGGTATTTCCCTCCTGATTTGGAATGGGATGACGTAAAAGAGATTGCGGAGCAGAAAGCTGAATACGCAAAATTACTTAAGAATTATGAAAGAAGTTTTAACTATAAAGGGTTAAAATACGAAGATTATGCAGAATATTTGGTGGAACAAGCCTTAATTAGAGCTGGGTTCACAGTTGTTGCTAAAGATACCTATTATTTTAACGGTTTAGTCTATATGCCGAATAGAGGACCTGGGAGACCAAGAGACCTTGATTTCATAGCTAAGCTTCCTGATAAAGATATATTCGTTGGCATTGAAGTTAAAAATAGAATGGAACCCCCTAAGGGAGCGGTTGTAAACGAGTTCATCGAAATCTGTAGAACTTTAAACCTAAAGCCACTTTTAATCAGCAGAATGGCTCATCCCATGACATTTGACGTCTTGAAAAGGCTAGGTGGATGGGTAGTCGTCTTTAAACAACAGTTTTTAAAGCCTGGTTTCCCCAGAGACGCCCTTAACTTCCTTAGACAGATAGGGATCCCCGTAGCCGTGTACCGTTGGCCGCCAGACTACCTAGTAAACAAACTTATTAAAGCCGCACAAAACATTAATTAAAACTATGACATCCACCCAGTAGTAGAATTAAATGAAACAATTCCTAAAATTCCGTTATGGCGTATTTTTCGTGTAGTCGCCGACTTTTTATGATATCAAGCATTATGAAAATGGAAAGCAAGAATAATTTTCACTTCGAGTCAATCTGATGAAAAATTGGTAGGAAATACATGAATATTTGATTAAATATAATTTCCGTTACTTTATTTCTCTCCTCGTCGGATTCTAGGGCTCTATCAAATATAATAAAGAGGTATGGTGTTTTTTCCATATCTTTTCCTTCTAAATATCTGTATAGATCGTTCAAGGTCTTAATATCTCTGAAGTCGCTATCAATTCTTCTAAAAAAGTAATAATTTGCTAATACATGACAATTCAGGTTATGTATATGCTCATTAATATCTTTTTGAATATTATACTCCAATAGTGGTATATCCAAGGTTAGATATATATCTGAACGCGAGGCGGAAATGAGGTTATATATATTTGTTAATGCGACTTCTTTTTTCATTTTAGTGTTTTGAAGAACTCTTTTCAATATCTCGGATAGCGTCTGAGATGAAACTATTAGAATAGTTTTATCATAAACATCGAGGTTTACACAGTCAAAACTCATGTTTATCTTGGGATTATGTATCCTTTGGACATTATTTTCCAAAACGTCGATTATACATGGAAGATAATCAAAAAAGTCAATTAAGTTTGCTGATTTATTGACAAACTCCCGATACTTATCATCACCCATAAGTAGATGACTGTAACCTTTTGCTATACTTAATATTCTATTTGTATATTCCTTCATAAGGAAATCCTGCATAAGCAAATAACCCATTACAGCCTTTATTTTTGTGGAATAACTGGCTATTTGGTCTCCAACCTGTGAGATTATATCAATTACAGTATAAGCTAATCGAGTGAGAAGAGAATCGATGAGAGACCTTTCAAGTCCTTCATACACGATCTTATAAATTTTTTTCCTCAAACTATCCATCAATTTCTTAAAATCTTGATCTATATCTAGATACTCACCATTATGGCATTTAATTTGAAAGGAATCATTTTTATTTTGTTGCATGAACTGTATAAATTGTTCCTGTTGTTCATCACTTAACTTCTTTAGAATGCCAGCGTGATGAGAATCTCTTATCATCCAATCTAGTCTATCCGTGTTGACACCTCCCCTCTTTTCATATTGTCCTATTATTGTCGTCAGAAGATGGGCTCTTCGTAATATGTCTTTATCACTTAAGTCGGAAAACAAAGGAAATTCTTCCTCTGCAATAATCTGTGCAATGAACTTTATAAATTTCTCAGGAGTGTGTAATTGCTGGTCATTTGCTTTTTCCCTGTAATAACACGTTTCTAGAGCTCTTTTAATTTGCTCATTTTCCAGCAGAAGATAAATTGTAATAGCTATGTCTAACTTCTTCGGAGAAAACAAATGAAAAAACTTCAATTCTTTTAACAAATCAACAACATAGCCGGTGATTCCATCTAAAGCATGACCCCATGCTGGGTGTCCAAGATCGTGTAGTAGAGAAGCTATCTGGATTATAAGTTCATCATTTTGTTCAATTTTTAGCTTATATTCCCTTTTTAATTTTTTAAGTATCTTAGTACTTCTGTACATTACACCAATACTATGCTCGAGTCGTGAATGAGAAGCACCTGGCAAAAATAGATAAGTATGAGCAAGTTGTCTAATTTCTGACAACCTACTGGTTATTGGTAGGAGCATTAAGTATCTTATATATTTGGGTAAGTAAATTTTATCGTATATTGGGTCAATAGTCTGGTAGTCGCTTACTTTTTCATATTTTACTTCCCTACCTATGTCACGATTAAATCGGTATTCATAATATCCAACAAGATCGTAAAATATTCCCTCAAATATACCAGTACCTATAATTGGTTTCCACATTTAACTCACGTACCCAACGAGACATCTATAGCACTATCTATTCTCTTTAAATATTCTTCAAACAATCTTGTCTTTATTTTCCGTGGAAAATCCTCAACAGCCTTTGCTATCTCTCCCAACAATTCTTTCACTATTATTTTGGTAATACTTTTATCATTTCGCACCAATTCAATAGCACCTAGATCTTTCAAATATTCTAAATCCCGGCATAAATCCCTCTCTCCATCATGAAAAAATAGTCTATGTTTCATTCCTAATTCAACAAATATAAAATTCATAAAATTTCTGAAATTAATAATATTTTCTCCCCGTCTTATACTATACTTCCATAAAATATATGCCGTATAGTTCCAGGCCATCCTAAACAAGCCCCCTCATATATAACTCTCCTTAATATTTTTGTTCAATCCTTATGCTCAATCGTATATTTAACATTTTGCCTTTAATTATCTTCATCAGCATCTCATCACATGATTCGAATCTTTAAACGTTTGCTTTATTTAAAAAAGTTGTCTACTTTTATTTTCTGTTCGTCCCATTTAGGCACCTCTTACTTGTTCTTGTCCCTTTTCTCCTTTTACCTCTCTTAGATATGAGTGAAAAATCAACTGTATCAAAGTAGTTATCGGATAGTGAACGTCGTGAAACCACCTTCCCTCCTTTCTAAGCTCCTTTACTTTTTCTCGAAGCTCATCAACGATATCAGAAAAATCAATCACAGTTATCCCCTTTTGACTCGCATATTCCTTTATCTCAGAGGTCGTAGCCCAGCAGAAAATAAATTTCCGAGGATTCACCAACCCCAATTCCTTCAACCTCTCTTGAAATCCTTCATCATTAAACCGTTCCTCAATCTCGTCAATTACCTTTCTATTTAAACTCCACGATTTAACTTCCCCAACAAGAGCATCAACCACCTTACCACTCTCCAATTGCACCGCAACAATATCAATATCACCATATCCCCTACTCTTCCTAAACTTAACATCCTGCCTCACAAAATAATCATGCACAAACTCCAAATACTCCCTAACCAAAAGCTCATAAACACTACTCACACCAATCCTCCCCGACAATAAAATATGTCAAAAAGGTATCATATAAACATTAACCTCGATTACACGGCTAAGATATCCATAACACATAACCTCATAACTTCTAGACCACAAATTCAAATCTGGAACCACACCACTCAATTACCTTATGCTAGGAGACATATTCTTCATCTCCATCGGAGAAAGAAAAAACGAAATCACAATGCCCCTAAAAGTAGACAAAAAACACCTCACACTTCTCCCAAAAATAAATCCAACACTCCCTTAGAAAACTAAAAGCGAAAAGAGAACATCATAGTTTAAACCCGAAAATAATTAATCCACATAGAGCAGGATAAATACATGTGGTATAAATTGAATAAAACAACGATAAAGTCTGAAAGCGAGAGAACCCTTAAAATCGAAGAAAACCTTAGAATATCTTTAATTTCATTTTTAATACTTCTCGCATTAGTTGAAGTAATTTATTGGAATCTGTATCCAACAACCATTTACCCCTTAACATGTAGATCACTAGTTCAAATAAGTATCGTTATTATTGGAATATTTTACCCTCTCACCGTAAACCTAGCACTCAACATAAGTAACCGGATAAGCGAACGACTAGGAAACTGGACTGAAAAAATACCAGAAATCTTTTCGGAAAAAACGAAAAGAACAATATTCTCTCTTGTAAAATTAGGATATAGAGAAATAAAATCAGAGGAAGAATTAAAAGAATATCAAAAAATCAAGGAAGAAATGAAAAAACTTGAGAAACTCACTCCACCTAAAGAAATGGTAAAACGTTTTCAAAAAATGCCACAACATATCAGAAACATGGCATTAACTGGACTACCATTCATCATAGGACTCATTTACATCGACATTTATCTTTTAATAATCAACGAACCCATAAAAACCAACGATCCAAAATTCATAGGATTCATGATACTATTCGCCATTACTCTTACCATAATTTTAGACATCTTCATGGAAACCCTAAAATTCACAACAGTCACAGAAATAATAGACAAAACCGTCAGAGAAGGAACAAAACTACTAAACGAAATAACAAAAACAATAAAAATAATCAAAGAAATCAAAGACTAAACACACAAAATCCCATTTAACAACAACCACCATTATCCATATCCATTAATCTGCTTCACATAGCCCCAAACGCACTACCATACCCATCAAACCTCATCACCACCACAATTCTAATCTCCACCACTTACCAAACAGTTTCACATCCCAAAACATAAAAGAAACCCAAAAACCGACAAAACAAACAAAACCAGGAACAGAGTTCAGAACAAGCCCGAAAGAGGAAAAGAAGCAAAATAGTAGCGGGGGGAGGATTTGAACCTCCGATCTCGGGGTTTCTTTCCCCGAGGGGGTTTCCGTCGGGGTTATGAGCCCCGCGGGATCTCCTGGCTACCCCACCCCGCTTTGTTGTGGTGGGGTCGTGTATTTTGTGTGTTTTTTGGTTTTTTAAATTTGTTGGTTGTTTTTTGGTTTTGTTAGGGGTGGTGCCATTTTGGTATGAGTTTTGTCGGTTTTGTTTTGTTTGTTTTGTTGTATCTTTGGAGGGGTTTGGTGAGGTGTCTGTGGGCTTTTGGGGTTGGTAGGTATGTTCCTGGTTTTAGTTGTCTTGGTTTTTGTATTTTTTGTTTTGTTATGTTTTTTATGTGTGTTTTGCATTTTTTGCATCGGTATCCTTGGTTTTTTCCTGCTGATTCCATGGTTTTTCCGCATTTTGGGCATTTTGGGTTTTTGTATATTATTTTTGGTGCTAGTTTTATGATTTCTATTTTTTCTAGGTTTAGTGTTGGGGGTGTGTTTGGTTTTGGTTTTATGGTTCCGTATGCTATTACTGTGTCTCCTGGGATTAGTTTTTTGATTATTTTTCTGAAGTTTCCTGTTGGTTCGTATGCTGCGAGGTGGATGGTTCCTGTTTGGTCTGCTGCTTTTACTATTACGTGTCCTCCGGGTATGGTTTTCGGGGTGTCTATGATTTTTACGAGGGTTTTTGTTGGTGTGTAGGGTTTTATGTCTTTTATTTTTTTGAGTTTTGTTTTGTTTAGGTGTTCGTCGGTTGCTTGGTTTGTTCGGTATATTACCCATCTTTCTAACGGTTCGTAGGATACTACGATTTTGTGTGCTAGTTTTACTATTTCTGGGGTTTCTCCTCTTATTCCGTAGAGTACTGGGTCTGGTCCTCGTGGTGTGATTAGTATTCTTTGTTCTTGGTGGTCTATGTTGTTGAAGGTTTCTGGGTGGGTTAGTTTGTCCATTAGGTATATGGATTGGGTGTCTACTGTTCTTGGGGTTCCCCAGTGTTCTGGGGTTCTGTAGGTGAGTAGTTCGTATGTGTGGTCGTTTTCTAGGGTGTTTCCTATGGCTGCTAGGGCTCCTATGATGCCTCTTCCTTTTTTGTAGGTTACTGTTTTTGCGTTGACTTTGTTTGCTGTTTTTATGGCTTCTTTGAGCGTTATGACGTCGGTTAAGGCTTTTTCTGCGAATGTTTTAAGTTGGGGTGGGACGGGTCCTTGGAGGAAGACTATTCCGGGGTGTGTTTTTTCACATTTGAGGTCGGAGTTTTCTTCTATTTCTTCGATGACTATTTCTTCGACTTTTTGTAGCATGTTTTCTTCTATTTTTATTCTTAGGCATACGGCGCCGTTTCCTCTTGTTTTGTAGGGTATGTTTGGGTTTAGTCTTATGAGGTTTGGGTAGTCGGTGAATTGGGCTTTTGCTTCTTTTTCTAGTCTGTGGACTAGTCTGGCGCCTATGTAGGTTGTGCAGCCGCCTGTGAGCGAGTCTGTGTCGTCGAATCCGATGTTTAGCTGTATCATTGTGGTTCGACCTTTTGAAACTTGTTTAAGTGTTTAAGGGTGGTTTGATGTTATTGAAAGAAGGCATTAAAATTTAAACTTCATCTATCTTTTACTGATGTGGTATTTGGGTGTGTTGGGATGATTGTTTTGGGTGTTTGTGACGGTCATGATGCTGGGGCTGCGTTGGTTAAGGATGGGGTTGTGGTTGCTGCGGCTAGTGAGGAGAGGTTTACGCGTGTTAAGCATCAAAGAGGTGTTCCTAGAAATGCTATACGTGAGGTTTTTCGTGCCTCTGGGTTAAGTTTTGATGAGGTTGATTATGTTGCTGTTGGTGGTGTTTTTAGGAGGTTGAAGAGGGCTTTTCAATTGGAGGAATATCTTTTAAAGCTTTTCCCGGGGGTTCCTCAAATATATGTTGATCATCATTTGTGTCATGCTGCTTCAGCTTATAGGACGTGTGGTTGGGATCGTGCGCTTATTGTTACGATTGATGCTGCTGGGGACGGTTTGTCCGCTACAATTAGTCTTGGGAAAAGCGGTGAGATTGTTCCGCTTTATCAGTCTAGTGCTTATAATTCTGTGGGGGATTTTTTTGCTAGTATAACTGAGTTGCTTGGTTTTAGGCCGATGTCTGATGAGGCTAAGGTTGCGTGTATGGCTGCTCATGGTGATGCTTCGAAATGTTACGATGTTGTTAGAGATTTTATAGATTTAGATGTTAAGGGTTTGAGTTTTAGGAATAGGTTGGGTGTGGTCGGTGTTGAGGCTGTTAAATTGATGAGAGAGAAATTGGAGGGTTTTTCTTTGTTTGATATTGCTGCTGCGGCTCAGAGAAGGCTTGAGGAATTGGTTTTGAGTCTTTTGGGGAGGGTGGTTGATGAGGTTGGTGAGAGGAGGATTGTTTTTGCAGGTGGGATTGCGGCGAATGTTCATTTGAATATGAGGATTAGGGAGGAGGTTTCAAGGGATTTGTATGTTTTTCCTCATATGGGTGATGGTGGTCTTTGTGTTGGTGCTGCGCTTGAGGTTTGGGCTAGGATGAGGCTTGTGGACGGTAAGGATGCTAAGCCGAGACGGTTGGAGCATGTTTTTCTTGGCCCGGAGTATGGTGATGAAAGTATAAGGGAGGCTTTCAAAAGGTATGGGGTGGAGGGTAAAGTTGAGTTTTATGATGATATTGGTGGGGTTGTTGCGGATTTGCTTTTGAAGGGTTTTGTTGTTGGGAGGTTTTCTGGTAGGATGG
>Ga0190309_1000591_pt1 | contig 10199 bp, 7 predicted proteins | sample 48700767_MG_FD_161656 | JGI IMG/M metagenome (GOLD analysis project Ga0190309, IMG submission 161656) | Hydrothermal vent sediment bacterial communities from Southern Trench, Guaymas Basin, Mexico - 4870-07-6-7_MG | ecosystem: Environmental > Aquatic > Marine > Hydrothermal vents > Sediment ... | reverse complement strand
CCTAATATAGCTGCTTGATCATCCTTAGCCAAGTTGAAACTGAATACGTGTGAACCATTTAGTGTAATTGTAGGATCATTTACAAATTTATAGTATTCGAATTTAACCCCTATTTTCTGATTAACTACAGCCTCTCTAAATGGCGTACTATCGAATCCTCTATATAGCCATATCCTAAATAGTAACTTTGCATTAGGTCCAAACTGCTCTACAACCTTAATTGGATCACTTATTTCAAGTACGTTCACGTTCGAGCTTGATGTATCGTAATTTACCAGTACCCTCTCATCAACATCAGGTATACCGTTTTTATCCGTATCATTAATCCATACATAAGCTATAACATATGTTTCGTAATCGCTTAAATAGTCATCATCCCCATCGAATACCTTATAATTGAGGAATGAAGATACCATAAGTAGATCTGTATCAGCCGGGATCCTATTTTTATCCAGGACTAGATATACGTAACTCCCTTCTGGGTTAGACTTACTGACAGATATCTTTACAACTCTAGTCCTCTCCATAAACTTCATCAGCTTAACTGGAGTTGCTTTTACGGACACGGATGAATTGGTTGGGTTATATACAAATAATGTAAAATTCTTTGATCTGCCTTGTGGAATATCGGGTACATATATTGAATAGGTAGGCTTATACATCCACTCGGATGGTAGTGAGGGTGATACCGGAAATATCATATCGTTATACCAATACATTAAATTGAAGCTTATATAGTCTTGCCAGTACCAGAACCATGTGTCATTAAGCTTCTCTCCAGTATTGAACCCAGTATCAAGATTGAATATCTTTAGGTCTTGAGACGGCGTATATACAATACTGTAGAGCGAGCGGGTAAGGTTGACAGCCCTTAATGCATTTACCCTACCTGCACCCTGGGCCATAGGTGGATAACCAAGTGGATCTGCTGTATCTTGAATTATTGTTTTAACCTCAGCCGGATTAATATCCATCGCACTCGGTCCTAATATCTGATACAATGCTTGATATACGAGTGCTGCTACGCCCGCTGTTAATGGCGTTGCATAACTTGTTCCTCCAAATATCCAGTAGTCATATCCTACTGGAGCCGCTGTTAACCCGAATGCACCTACATTAACTACATCTGGTTTAACTTCACCCATTGGAGTAGGTCCTCTCGCCGACCATCCAATGATTTGGTCATATGTATAGTCTCCAAATCCATAATACATTACATATACGTATGTAGATGTCGATGCACCTACCGTCAATACACCTGAAGCGGCTCCAGGCGAAGTAACGGTACCGTATCCTCCACCACCGTTTCCAGCAGCGTGTACAATTAGAATACCTGGGAAGCTACCGTCTAGGAAATATGGTGTTGATAATCCATTTTCAAGCATAGATATATAGTCATACCCGAATCCCGTTATGTCATAGACGAAGGTACTTATTCCCCAGCTATTACTTATGATATCCGCCCTCTTACTACCTGTATAATAGAACATAAGGCCCCCGACTGGATCTACATCGAATCCAGCTGCCCATAGCATACCCGCCTCTATATCACCCCACCATAATGACTTTACACCTAATATCTTTGCTCCCGGCGCTATTCCAGGTACTCCTCCTTCACCAGCCGCAGCTGAGGAGCATGAGGTTCCATGTCCATAGAAGTCGTAGAATATACTTATGTAATTACCGTTTAAATCCCATCCCGGATAGAATTTGGATGTACCACTGAACCACCATCCAACATCGAAGAAGAAGCCTCCTGCAACTCCGAAGCTTATATATGGCCATGTATCACCTGGATAATATGCGGCTAGAATTCTATTTCCAGTATAGAATGCGAATGCATCTACCGACTCATTAAATATTCCATTGTTATTTGCATCGATGATTAATGTCGTATAATTATGTGAGACATCGGGGTCAGACATTAATACTCCTACAGTCATCCACCCATATACAGGTAGAAGCATATATGTTACTCCAAACTTATAGTCTCCACTCACTGAAGTTACATTACCTACATAGTATGACGTGTATGGCGCTGACACATTGACTTCGTCTGGGACATATATCGTAAAATTCTCATTTGATACATCTATATATCCATTGACGTCTGCATTAAAAGTCTTTAACATGATTACCTGACTCTCATCAGCATCTAAGACTAAGGGCTCCCTAATCCAGGTACCGTTGTAATACCCTGTGAAGAATACCAGCTTATTCTGGAGATCTGGATGACCATAGTCCACTCCAGTGTCTACGATTGCAATTTTAACTCCAGATCCATTTATATTATATATTGCTTCAACAGCATCTGCACCGATAATGTGTCTAACGATGAAAGTATTCTCACCGGGCACAACCTTCTTATCCTTAAATGATATCCCAGGTATGTTGGATCCTACGTTCTGGAGTAGATTCTTATAGTTGAAGACAGGCCTATAATTTATTGATTTTATATAAGTCTTATATTCAGATAGCATACCGAGTAGATCATTGGCTTTCCCTCTTACCTTAAATATATAGTCTCCATTCCTCGTCTTGGCAATATTTGAGAATACAGCCGAGAGCTTTTTACCCTCAACCACGATCTTCAAGTCCTTAAATCCATTGTATATTGAACAGACTTCATCAAACGGCGTTGATCCGTCGATTACAACTGCAATATCTATTAATGCATCGCCCGTAACACCGTGTTTAGATAATAGTAATTTAAATCCTAATAATGAATCTCCCGAATCTTCAGCTGCACTCACACTGTATATACTGGATATCGATAATACTGATAGAAGCATTAAAACAACTATAATTAAGCTGGAGATGCGGCGATACATAACAATATAGATATATTGAATAAAATATTTATAATTTAGCTTATAACTTGGATAATGTGTTCTTTAAAAGGGATACTTAATTCTATATAATTTTAAAGGAGAAAAATAACTTTTTAAACTATGGTACAGTAACACTTTTTGCGAGGTTCCTGGGTTCGTCGGGATTAAAACCCTTCTCAACAGCCATATAATATGCAAATAATTGGAGTGGAATTACATATGGAATTGGAGTTAGCAGTTCATGTACGCCTCTTGGGATTTCTATAATGTCGTCTGATAACTCTGCAATTTCCCTGTCACCAGCTTCACATATTGAGATTATTCTAGCTCCCCTAGCCTTCATCTCCATAATATTCCCTATAATATCTTTTCTAGTGCTATCGTTAGGCGCGATTACAATTACTGGTACACCCTCCTCAATTATAGCTATTGGACCATGCTTGCTATTATGTAATAGAACTGGATATATACCTCCAAAGAAGGCTTCGTTATCCGCTCCACATAAGTCATATACATAGCTGTTATAATCTTCTTCAATAACTTCAATAACCCTTGAACTACCTAAGTCAGAATAAAATAATTTGATAATATCATTATTCATAACGTCTAGAGAGAGGCTTTGGTTTTTATCAAGAAGCATCTCAACTAGTTTTCTACCTCTTTCAATAGATATCAACTTATTATGTGAGACAATATTTTTAATTCTTGATAAGACTTTCTTTTCATTAGATGCTGTATCAAATAACTCATATACTTTCTTAAGTAACTTAGTAGGTAGTCTTCTAGATACCGTTGAATACTGCGATCTATTCTTAAGAAGAATATCCTCCGACTTCGATAAACAAATAGCATATAAATATTTACTCTTGCTTTTGATAACTGCATCACCTATCTTCCTCTCCTTTAATTTCTTTCTCAGTAGATATGGATTTATACCATGTATTTTAAGTAGCCATACTATTGAGGTAGCCAATTCTTTATTTACAGTAAATATAGTTAATTTTCCTTTACTGTCTAGATAACCATCTGATGAATAACCTTCAAGAAAACTTTCTATATGCCTTCTGGATAGAATATAGAAGAAAGATGGGATCTTCTTACTGTATGCATCACTACCGAATAGGTTTTTAAAGAATAGTGATATCCTCTTCCTATGATAAATTATGCAAGTTTCGCTTGACTCCGGATGAGTAATTCCGGAGGGGTCTATATTAAAATATTTTTTCATAGTCCTTATCACGAAATCGATCTTGTCTTTCTCCTTAACATTGAAACTGAATGACATCAAGTATTCAGGAACCTTCCTACCTCTCCTCTTTCTTTCTGTTTTCCATACACATCCTTCAGCAAGATAATACCCAAATAGCTTCATTAACTCGGGTGTAACTCTAATTTTATTAGGTTCACCCATATTCTTTATTAACCATGGTGTTCTACCTTCCTTAATCCATCCTTTAACCTTTTTAGGCGTAATGCCTAATTTACGTGCTATCTCAGTATATGTCAAACCCTTCTCATAGAGCCTAAAGGCTTCATTATATATCCTCCATACCTCTTTAGCATTTTCATCCCAATAATATTCTCTCGCATCTATAGTAATATCTCCGTCTATGAAACTTATATTACTTTTATGAAAAGTAACTAGTATATCCCCGGCTTTAAGGTTTCTAACTGGTATAGCCTCGATACCGTTAGGTGTATATATGAATATACTATGGTCTCCTGTAGTCCTTATAAAACCTCCTTCATAACGTATTCTATATACTTTATCGACCTTATGTCTGGCTACAGCGCGGATCCTTCTAGGCCTAACCTTATAATCCGAGTCGATTCCAAGAGTATACAGTCCATCAACCTCCTTAGTACCTTCCTCATCATCCTCAAAGAATTTATCTACAACCTCGCTAATGGGCCTAACTTTGATACTGTTACCATCTAAGATCATGATGGGAGTTTCGTGAGCCACGCTCTCGCCAGCAGGATACGCTATTGAGGGGATATAAGATATTTCTAGAAGTTTAAGCCTCCCCTCTAGTGCTGTTGCAGTACTTATCCCCCTGCCAATGAATACAAATAAGTTTTCATCTCTATATTTATCTACAATCTCTTTAACCCTCGATTCACTAGATTTAATTACCTCATCCACAATATCAGGTATATCACGTAATTTAGATTTAAACTCATCTATCTCATCCTGAGAAAGTTTACCACGCATCTTACTCAATCTTAATGCTATCTGGGCGAGTACGATCAATTGAGAAGTAAATGTCTTTGTAGCTGCTACACCTATTTCAGGTCCAGCTTGTTGCAGAATATATGCCCTCGATACCCTCGTCAGGGTTGAACCCAGTGTATTTGTAATTCCGATGACTGTAGCCGCCCTCATCCTAGCATAATCTACAGCTTTAAGTGTATCATAAGTCTCTCCAGACTGACTCACGGCAAGTACAACTGTATCTATATCTATTGCATCCCCATAATTCTCAATGAACTCTGAAGCAACTACGGGATGGACGTGAACCTTAGCGAGCTTTGAGAACATATAAGATGCGGCTACACCAGCGTGGTACGATGTTCCGGCAGCAACCATAAAAATCTTTTTACCCCTATCTATAAATAAGGATATTAAATCAAGATATTTCTTCTGTAGCCTTAATCCGTTTCTAAGGCTCTGTGGCTGCTCATGAATCTCCTTAAGCATGAAATGTGGATAACCCTGTTTCATCGCTACATCAGGACTCCAGTCGATTATCTGCGGGCTTCTAGTTACAGGTGAACCATCTAAAATCCTTCTAATAATGTAACTGTCATGTCTTAAGACTGCGATTTCACCATTCTTTAGGCTAATAATCTTATTTGTATATGGTAGTATAGCTGGTATATCAGATGCACAATACATTCCATCTACGCCAATTCCGATGATCAACGGACTCTCATTACGTACACATATTATTTTATCAGGCTCCCTAATAGATATTATAGCTAATGCATAAGACCCTTTAATTCTCTTAACGGCATATAATACTGAATTAAATAGGTCATAACCCTTCTTAAAGCCCTCCTCGACTAGATGTGGAACTACCTCTGTATCCGTCCTAGACCTAAATTTATGTCCAGATTCAATTAACTCATCTTTAAGCTCCTGAAAATTCTCTATAACACCATTATGTACTACAGCTATTTCACCGTTACAATCAATATGCGGATGAGCATTCTCCCTGGTGGGCGCGCCGTGAGTAGCCCATCTAGTATGTCCTATAACTATGTTACTAGTAATTTCAAGAAAGTTTATACGTTGGTTAATCTCTTCAAGCTTACCAGCATCCTTCTTAACAACTAACTTACCATCTTCAATACCCGCCATACCAGCTGAGTCATAACCTCTATACTTTAATCTTAATAGAGATTCAAATGCCTTTTTAGACGCTAATTTCTCGGCTAATATACATCCTACAATCCCGCACATTATTTGTATACACCATCTGGCATTTGAAATACAATATAATATAATGTTCTACGATTAGATTAATTATTATCCGTTATTACTAAAAGCTATTCGCTTAAATCCTTAATAATTTCGTAAGCCACCTTCTTACCAGATAGGATCATGCCGCCTAATATCGGACCCATCCTATGTGAATGGAATACTTCGGCTGTGCTCATTCCAGCCACATATAAGCCCTTGAATAGTTTGCCGCTCTTCATAATAACCTCGCCCTCCCCCTTCCATATATCCATAGATGCCATTCCCGGAACCTCGATATTCATTTTAGGATACCTCATCGATATTATTCTAATGACATCTGCATCATGCCCAGTCGAATCTATTACAGCCTTAGATTCAATCATTAGTGGATCAATATGCCAGTCAGCCTCATATATTGGCGACCAGTTTATGACAACACCTCTCATCTCAATCGTCTCATCCCCTACTCTCGCGATGACATCTTCGACGTATACACCAGGCCATATAAATCCATCCATATCATAGATTTTAGCTACTAATTTAGTCATGGCCTCTGTGGGGTCGACGTATACTAAACCCTCCGATAAATCATATATTCTAACACCTACCTCGGATAAGATACGTGCAGCCTCTCCCCCCTCTACTACTGCAAGCGGTAATAACATGCCTCCTCCTCTAATGCCTCCCCCCACACCTAGATTCTTCTCCAGTACGATGGTTTTAAGACCCGATTTACATAAGTAATATGCTGCAGTTAAACCAGCTGGACCTGCTCCAACAACTACGACATCAACCTTAGTATACTGTGAAATCTTTTTAAGAGCTTCCTCGATGAACATTCTACTAATATCTCCCTCGGTATATCTAGTTGATAGAAACTTCAGCTGCTCCAAGACCTCTTTAGTCATATCCTTCTCTTTACCGCGGACCGGGGTCAATATAAACACCTAATAATTAGGATATAGAACACATATAGAAATATATGTATAATTATCTTACATCCGTATATTCTAGATAGTTAATGAGGTATACGAAATTCATATCTGTAACAGGTGTAAACGCTGGGATATACTCAATATTATATTTTTTCAATATAGGGTTCCCTATAATAGGTATATCTGGTGCCAAGCCAATATCGATTGCAGAGGCCTATGCAATACTCTCAGGATACTTATTTGGATGGAGAGCTGGTGGATTATCAGTCGCGATAGGGGGATTTATAGTATCCTATATCCAATTATCTCCTCCCTTCTACATCCTAAACTTTATACCAGCTACGACATCGGCGATATACATGGGTTTAATAAGGGAAAAGAGAGTCGAGCCAATATATCTTTATTTGATACTGATAACAGCCTACCTCCTTTATCCTAAAGTAGGTGTTATATGGTTATATCCATTGAATATATGGTTTCATATTCTCATATACCCCGTCTTTCTAACCATATATCTAATGGAGAAGAGGGGTAGGATAAGTAAATATGTCTATATATTAATTTCTACATTATCAGCCCATCTAATCGGATCAATATTATTTATGATAATATACCAGTCTAGCCTAACTATAGATACATTTAGAGGTATATGGGCTGTTACAACGATATTATATCCTATTGAGAGAGTTGTAATAGCAGGGGTAGCGTACATTCTAGTAATTGTTATAAGTGGCAGGATCAAGAGATATATAAATATGGAATTGACGAAATAAATTTAACTACGATCACTCTATTCTTTTTCATAATGAGAAATATATATGGATTTAAAGGTAGAAAGCCTATAATAGGCGTCGATGTATATATTGACCCAATGTCTAGAGTAATAGGTGACGTAGAGATAGGTGACTATAGCGTGATTTTATTTGGCTCTATAATTAGGGGAGACGACGATAGGATATTGATTGGTAGAAGGGTGGCTATATTAGAACACTGTATAGTTGAGGCTCCTAAGGGGAATCCCGTATACGTTGGTGATGAAACGTTGATAAGCCACGGAGCGATTGTACATGGAGCTAAGGTAGGTAAGAATGTATTAGTAGGTATAGGAGCGATAATATTAGATGGCTCTAATATCGGTGATAACTCAATCATCGCGGCTGGCTCCCTAGTCCCCCCAGGTAAGGACATACCTCCAAACTCTATTGCAATGGGCATCCCAGCTAAGGTAGTCAGGGAAGTAACTGAAAACGATTTAGAGATGGTTAAGGGAGAATTAGAGGCTGTTTTAGAGAAAAGTAGATATTACAGAATGTTATTTAAGTAGGGTTATAGAGCTTATTATAAATACAGAGGTCTTTGGGAATCTTAGCATATTCGGATGCGTCTCCATTAACTAATTCTACATCCACACCTTTCACCAATGCGGCTGGAATAGACCCTGACCCTCCACTCATTACAAGATGGGCGGCTGATACAATGGCATCCGCTAGATTAAATTGCGTAAATCTTATTCTCCTCCTATACAAGTCAGGCTTACCCCCTGTAATCCTTAACTGGTTTAAAACCGTAAGTGTATACAGCTACGGCTCTAGTCCTCTCCACAATAGTGCAATCATACTATTAGATATTATAACTCCTTCTCTAACTCCATATTTATTGTAAATATATTTATAGAACTCTCCTGCAACCCCCTTCAACTCAGTGAATAATGATGCAACTTTATTAATATCAGCATTCTTTCTATCTAATCCTGCATTCGCTAGTAAAACACCATCTACTACAGTTAAAATAGCCTCTTTAACACCTCCATAAATATCATCTGGATATTTCAATATTAACTCAGCGAACTTAGGGCCGATAGAATACCTTTTAGACAACTCAAGTGCATTACGACCATATCTAATGAAACTAAGGTCCACCACCCTCCCATATGTAATTAATAAGGGCTTAGATGATACTACAAGTATATCCCTTCCTCTATATCAACCCATATCGAATCCACAATCCTTTTCATAGGGTCATCTCCAGCCTTTATTAACCCAGTAGTGATAGGATAAATAGAAATCACTATAAAATGGAAAATGAAACTCGATACATAATAAAATAATAGACTATTTTAGTTGGAGACTATATTTTTAATTGCTGCCGATCGAATAGTATAAATTTTTCTTCAATCTATTTAAAAAACCTTAAGTTTAATCCCTGATAAAATTTAATATAGCTTATGAATACAGTGAAAATGTATATTAATGAGGAGACGGATGTACGTGAAATTAGAAGAAAAATATCGAGATATAGAAAAATAGAGATATATGTTGATAAAAAAATTAATAAAAGCAAGGTAATTGAATTACTTCGTGATACTTTGAATTTAAATTATTCTAAAAGTATAATAATCTGGTGGGGTCGGGATGAAGACTGACTTTATAATAACTGTTGATAGGTCGATGATGACAAATCACCATGGATACGAATTCGTCGGATTTATGACTACAGCGCCTCCAGTAGGATTACCAGAACATATATGGAACTGGATCTCCATGCCTCGAGTAAAGGTAGATAGATATGGACGGCCTGTAGAAGCACCATATGGTTTACGTAAAATTGAGGCTGCATTACAAGATGCAGGGTTTAAAGCATATATTATTGACCCTGATTACATAGGTAAGTATATTGATGATGCTAAAGCAATATTGATTGGACATCATGATTACTTTGCTCTAGGGCCACCTAGTTCAGAGTGGTATATTATCACCCATAAAGAACCAGTTAACGCAAGGTCATTTAGAAGGTTTATGGAATCTAAGGATATGAAGAGGGCGAGGGAAAAGGGATTAAAATTTATCGTCGGCGGACCAGCGGCATGGCAGTGGCTCTGGCGTCCTGAACTTATTGAAAAATGGAAGATTGACACTATAGTAGATGGGGAGGCGGAGAGGATAGTAGTGAAACTAGCCGAAAGGATTT
>Ga0190309_1000585_pt1 | contig 10232 bp, 9 predicted proteins | sample 48700767_MG_FD_161656 | JGI IMG/M metagenome (GOLD analysis project Ga0190309, IMG submission 161656) | Hydrothermal vent sediment bacterial communities from Southern Trench, Guaymas Basin, Mexico - 4870-07-6-7_MG | ecosystem: Environmental > Aquatic > Marine > Hydrothermal vents > Sediment ... | reverse complement strand
TTATCTCCTCGCACTTCTTGGCTACCCTCGCGAGCTCCGCTCACACAGCCACAACACCTCCGCAAAAGCCCCTCAAACCTTTGGCGGAACGAGAGATGATCACCTGGTTGCCACGTTCCTTCGACAGGCTTCCCTCGATCCTGCGGGGGAGCGGACCCCGGTGCAGTAACACAATCGCAACCGAGGTGGACCACACCCGATGCCCCTCCGGAAGCCAATGCCTCACGGAAGCCGGAAGAAGGAACGATCAGTCCCGTTCGCAACCGATGAAGTTGTAAGCCATCCTTTCGCGTTTACCCCGGCGGCAAAAGGGGCCGGGTTTGAATCCTCAACGCAGCCGGAGCAGCCCAAGGAGGAGCCTCCCGGCGGCCTCGCGGCGGTACCAGTCGGGACCGCGCACGTCGGTGATGGGGCTCGTGGCCGTTGAAAGATCCGCGCATAAGGGCTCCAGGTCCTCACGGGAGAGCCTCCGGCCCCGGAGCTTCGCCTCCACCCCCCGGGGCCGCACCACCGTGGGCGCCACCGCCCCCAGGGCGAGCCGCGCCTCCCGGATCACGTCCCCTTCGAGCCAGAGGAGGGCCCCCAGGGAAAGCACCGCGATGTAGAGGGCCCGCCGCCGGCCCACCTTGTGGAAATATGCTTTGGGCTTCCCCTCCGGGAACGGGATCCAGAAGCTCTTTATGAGCTCCCCCCTCTCCAGGGCGGTCTTCCCCGGCCCGAGGATGAACTCCTCGACGGGGAGGGACCGCTCGCCGTCGGGGCCCACGAGGTTCACCTGTGCTTCCAGGAGGTAGAGGGGAATCAGGATGTCACCGGCGGGGGAGGCATTGGCCACGTTCCCCCCGATGGTCCCCATCTCCCGGATGGCCGGCGCCCCCAATTTTTCCAGTACCAACTTGAAAATCGGAAGGCGCTGGGAGAGCTCCGAGCGGAGGAGCTCGGCGTGGGTGACCGCCGCCCCCACCTCAGCGCCGTCGTCGCGGATCTCGACCCCCCGGAGCTCCGGAAGCTCGCCGATGTAGACCAAGAACGGGGGGTCCCAAAAACCCCTGCGAATGCGCACGAAAACGTCGGTCCCCCCGGCGAGGGGCATCCCCCCCTCCCGCACGTACTCCACCGCTTCGGCCAAGTTCTTGGGCTTGACGATCTTCACCGGCCCCGTCTTCTTCATTTCTCACCCCTTCGCACGTCCCAAGCATGTACCATCCTCCCCCCTCCCACAAGCGGGGAACGCGGATCTCGCCGGAGGCATTCCGCTTCAAACTAAGGACCAGCCGGGAAAACCAGCGGGCAAAAAGGGATAAGCACCTAAGCGCCCTTGAGTTCGGCGATCAGCTCGGGGGAAAGCTCGGTGAGACCGGTGGAGCCCACGTGCACGAACCTCTCCCCCAGCCGGAAGATGACCTCCTCCCCCAAAGCGAGGATGGGCCCGAGCTCGGGGGACTCGGAGAGGAGCTGGAAGTAAGCATCGCTCAGGTACTGGATGTCCAGGGTCTCGGTGCCCTCCTCATAGGTGCTCTCCTGCCAGACCCCGTCCACGAACAGGAAAACCCGGCCGGCTACCTCCTTGACCCCCTCCGAGATCTCGGGGGCCTCGGCGGCGGCCAACTGCTGGGTGGATTTGGCCAGGGGGACAGCTCTCAAGGCGAGGGGAGGAGCGGGCACCAGTTGCACCGTCGCGGGCGGAGGCGGGGCCGCCTCCTCCACGAGGAACGAGGTGTAGGGGGTGGCGATCCCGTAGCGGGTACCGAGCTCGACGATCTGCTCCACCAGCTCCTCGGACTCCCCCTCCAGGATGATCCGCTTGAGGAGGTGGCCGATCTTGCGCGAGGCCCAGAGCCGCGGCAGGAAGTCCGCCCCCTCCGAGAGGGCGGGGAACTCTGCCTCCAAGGCGTATGTTTCCTCCGCATTGTCCCTCATCCCCCGGAGGACGACGGTGGCCGGCCCGGAGCCCGTGTACCTCCCCACCAGGGTGAGCTGCGCCCCGTAGAAGAGGTCCGGGAGCTCGCGGGGGTAGAGGTCGTAGACGGTGACCCCTTGGACGTCCAGGGAGAGGTCGGTGAGGGCGGGCCGGGCGATCTTGGCGTAGAAGGAGGTGAGCACCCCTTCAAGGCCTGGGGGGTGACGTAGCTCGCGGTGCCCCGGTTCTTCTGGGCCAGGAGATCGAGGAGCTGGGGATCCACGTCGTAGCCCACTCCGAAGACGAAGAGCCTCGCCCCGGCGGCGTTAGCGGCCGTGACGTCCCGGATGATCCGGCCGGTGTCGGTCTCCCCGGCGGTGGGCAGGCCGTCGGTGAGGAAGATCACGTACTTGGGCCGCTCGGAGGCGGAAAGCCACTCCATGGCGGAAAGCAGCGCCCCGTGGATGTTCGTCCAACCGTCGGCATAGATCCTCTCCACCTCGGCCACGGCGGCGGCGATCCTCTCCGGGGTGGCCTCCACCAGGCCTTCCGTGAGCCGGTCCACCTCCTCGTTGAAGGCGATCAGCCCGAACCGGTCCCCCTCGCCCAAATGCTCCAGGATGTAGCGGGCGGCGGCCCGGGTGGGCTCCGGCCGCAGCACCGTGACTTTATGGCTGGGGGAATAGATCGTTCCTAGCGGGGTCTTCCCGCCCAGCTCCACCTCGATCTTCACTTCCTCGAGCGGTCGGTAGGAGAAGCGTTCGGTGTCCAGGGGATACCGGTAGCGGTACACCCCGCCCTCGGGCGTAAGGAGCTCGGTGTACTCCAGCTCGATCCGCCGGGTGCCGCCGGACGGGATGGGAAACACCCTGGCCTGGAACGTATCCCGGCCCACGTACTCCAGCAGGGCCGGATCCCGGTGCCGGCGCAGGTAGTCGAGGTAGAGCTCCCGCGCTCGATCCGCGGGTAGTACCTTCCCCTCAACCGGATGTCCATTAACCCAACTGGGTGAACCCCTGCACCACCGCCCCGGGCGGAAGTGGGAAGATATAGGTCCCCTCCACGGGGAAGGGGTGATCGTTGCGGAACTCCACGGTCGCGGTCAGGAGGTCATGGCGCGGGCTCCCCGTACCAGGGACCTCGGACCATCGGATCCAGTTACGACAAATTTTTGCCAACAAATGCTCCGTTTTTTTCGCCGAAGGGCTTGTGACCTGGCCCAAGAAGAGCACCGCCCCGGTTCCTTCTCGTGGATGGGAAAGGTGAAGAGGTGGTCCACGTAGACCTCCGTGGGGAGCCCCATAACTATATGCATCCCAACCGCAGCCTCTTAGAACCTCCTCCCGGCGGCCCCCCCTGGGCCAGCCCGAACACGACCCCGAGCACAAGGACGACGCTTGAGGGACTCCCCGAAAAAACCTCGATCACCCTCCAGCGGATCCTTCCTTCCAGCAGCCGGAAGGCAGCCCCGGGTGTCTGCGGTAGGGAAGGAGCTCGGGGGCGAACCTCTCCCCTTGCCGAGGGGACTTTCGAGTCTTCCAAGGGCCGAACAAGGTGAGGAGGTCCCGGGTGTAGTAGCCGTTCCCCGGAAACCGCGGCTCCCCTTGCTCCGCTAACCTTTGATGCACACCATGGGCCTTACCTTGGCCACCTTGGCGTTGAGCTTGGCCCCCACCGCGGCTTCCACCACCAGGTCCACGTCCTTGTAGGCAAGCGGCGCCTCCTCCGCCGCCCCGGCGTAGGAGTGGGCTCGGACGATGATCCCCTTTCCCCGTAAGTCCTGGATGATCTTCTCCCCCCGCCACTTCTTCTTGGCCTGGGCCCGGGACATGGCACGGCCGGCGCCGTGGACCCCCGAGCCGAACACCTTTTGCATCCCGATTTCAGTTCCCCGCAGGATGTAAGAAGAGGTGCCCATGGTGCCGCCCACGAAGATGGGATGTCCCACCTCCCGGTACTTGGGTGGGTTCTCGGGCCGGCCGGGGCCGAAGGCGCGGGTGGAACCCTTGCGGTGCACGAGGACTTCCCGCTCCTCGCCGTTCACCCGGTGGCGCTCGAACTTCACGTTGTTGTGTCCCACATCATAGAGGGTCCTGATATCTGAGGGTTTGAGCCCGAACAAAGGACAGAGGACCTCCCGCACCAGGTGCGCTATCACCTGGCGGTTGGCGAAGGCACAGTTTATCCCCGCGAACACCGCGGAAAGGTACCGCTGCCCTTCGGGGGACTTAATGGGGGCACACACGAGCTCCCGTTCCCGGATGGGGATCCCGTATTTGCGGGAGGCCTTCTCCAGGTCCTTCAGGTAGTCCTGGCCGATCTGGTGCCCCAGGGCCCGGGAGCCGCAGTGGATGGCCACAAGTACCTGGTCCACCTCGATCCCGTAGGCGGCCGCCGCTTTCTCATCGTAGATCTCCTCCACGTACTGGACCTCGAGGTAGTGGTTCCCCGAGCCCAAGGTTCCCACCTGTTTGAACTGGCGCTGTTTCGCCTTGAGGGAGACAGCGGCGGGATCGGCCCCCTCCATGCGTCCCCCCTCCTCGGTGTATTCCAGGTCCTCGGGGAGACCATACCCGCGCTCCAGGGCGAAGTAGGCTCCCTTCTTTAGCACTTCGTCGATCCCCTCCACGCTCAGGCGCAGCTCCCCCTCCGAGCCGAGGCCCGCGGGGATGTGGTGGAAGAGCTTGTCCGCCACTTCCTCCTTCTTGGCCTCGATGTCGTCCCGGTGGAGCGGGGTGACGAGTACCCGCACCCCGCAATTGATGTCGAAGCCCACCCCGCCCATGGCCACCACCCCTTCATCCGGGTCGAACGCCCCCACGCCCCCGATGGGAAAGCCATACCCCGGGTGCACGTCGGGCATGGCGATGGCCGCTTTAACGATCCCAGGAAGGGAAGCCACGTTCCGCACCTGCTCCAGGGCGTTCCACTCGTGGCCCTTGTGGTCCAGCAGGGGCTTCAGGATCGCCTCCGAAGCATAGATCTTTCCCGGAACCAGCATGTCCCCGGACTTGGGGATCTCCCACTCGAAGTCGGTTACCTTCCGCACCTCCATCGTTTCCCTCCTTCACAGATCTACCACGCACTGTGCGATGTAACGCCCGTCGTCCTTTCCCACCTTAACCCCGTAATAAGTGGCCGCCTTCACCTCCACCGCCGGCTTATGACGCGCGGGGTCCAGGGGCTCCCCGTAGGCCTTTCCCTCCAAGGCCCACCCGCCATCCGCCTTCTTTATCTTCGCCTCGAACTGGGAGAAGACCATCCCCCTAAGATCCCGCAGGGCCAAGAGCTCCCCGAGCCAAGAGACGAAGAGGACCTCCAGGGTCTCTGCTTCCACCGCCACCGGGACCGCCCGCTCCGGCCGCACCTCCTCCAGGTCCACCATCAGGGAGAACATCCCCCGGGCGGCCTCGCAGAAGGCCTCTTCGAGGGAACTCCCGATCCCCCGCACCCCGGCGTCGGCCTCGTGCTCCAGGATCTCGTACGGCATCAGCTTCCCCCCAAGGGCACCCGAAAAACGGGGGTATAGATCGGGCCTTCCGGCCGAAGCGTCGAGCGCATCAGGGTGATCTCCCTTACCTCCACCGGCAATACGTCCTTGAATTCTACTTCCGCCAAAAGGCCCGAGAGGTCCCGCGGGCTCCTAAATCGGGCCATGGTCACGTGGGCGGTAGGATCTTTCGTCTCAGGTTTGAATCCCAACCTCCGCACGCCCTCCTCTACCGCCCTCATGAGCTCCACGAACCGATCCTCGCCCTTGACCGGGCCGACCCACAGGACCCGGGCACGTTTGGGGCTTGGGAAAGCCGAGAGCTTCCCAAGCTCCAGGGTGAACGGGCGGAACTCCCCGGCCACCGTTTGGGCCAAATTCTCCAGTTCCCCCAATCGATCTTCTCCCACCTCCCCCAAGAACCTGACGGTCAGGTGGAGGTTCTCCGGCGCCACCCACTTGGCATCCCTACAACGAGGTTTGAGGTGTTCGATGAGGCAGCCCAAATCGCGTTTGGCCGCATCGTCCAATTCCACACAGAAGAAAAGACGCATGGCTTAAGATTATAACGTGCGGCTTTGTGGAAGGTGGTTTGTACCGAGGGTATCATCATCTTTTGTAAGGAGGCAAACGATGCCGAGACGTACGGGCAAAGGGGAAAAAGAGAAGGCGAGCTTGAAGCTCAAGGTCGCCGAGGCATACCAGCAGGACGTGGGAAGGGGGGTAGCGAGGCTTTCGCGCTCACATCTGAACCAGCTGGGCGTCTCGCCTGGTGAGCCCATCGCCATCAAGGGCGGCCGCTTAACCGGGGCCATCGCCGCCCCGGCTTACCGGCAAGACGAGGGCGTGGACATCATCCGGCTGGACGGGTTGCTCCGTTCCAACGCCGGAGCAAGCATCGGCGATACCGTGGAGGTCCAGAAGGCCAATTGGAAGGATGCCATCCATGTGACCTTGGCACCGGCCCGGAGGGGGCTGCGCCTCATCGCCTCTCCGGAGAACCTGCGGGCGGTCCTGGTGGGAAGGGTGGTTCACGTGGGGGATGTGATTTCCACCACATCAAGCCGTCCTCCCGAGGCCCCCTTCGGGGGGGACCTCCTCTTCGACCGCGTCTTCCGGGAGTTCTTCGAGATGACGTCCTTCGGCCTGGGCGAGATCCGGCTCAAAGTGGTCTCCACCAATCCCGGAGGAATCGTGCGCATCACCCCCAACACCGAGATCGAGCTCCTGCCCGAGTACGTGGAGGTGGCCGAGCGGGGACGGGAGGTCCCCGAGGTCACCTACGAGGACATCGGGGGCATGAAGGACGTGATCCCCAAGATCCGAGAGATGGTGGAGCTTCCCCTGAAGAAGCCCGAGCTCTTCGACCGCCTGGGAATCGAGCCGCCCAAGGGGGTGCTTTTGTGGGGGCCGCCTGGGACGGGGAAGACCTTGCTCGCCAAGGCCGTGGCCCACGAGACCGAGGCCCACTTCATCGCCATCAACGGCCCCGAGATCATGTCCCGCTATTACGGCGAGTCCGAGGAAAGATTGCGGCAGATCTTCGAAGAGGCCGAAAAGAACGCCCCGGCCATCATCTTCATCGACGAGCTGGACTCCATCGCCCCCAAGCGCTCGGAGGTAACGGGCGAGGTGGAACGGCGGGTGGTGGCCCAACTTCTCACCCTGATGGACGGGTTGAAGGAGCGGCGAAACGTGATCGTGATCGGGGCCACCAACCGCATCGACGCCATCGATCCCGCGCTCAGGCGCCCCGGAAGATTCGACCGGGAGATCGAAATCCGGCCCCCGGACCGGGAGGGCAGAAAAGAGATCCTCATGATCCACACCCGGGGGATGCCTTTGGCCCCGGATGTGAACCTGGACGAGTACGCCGACCTCACCCACGGGTTCGTGGGGAGCGATCTCGCGGCGCTGTGCCGGGAGGCGGCCATGAACGCCCTCCGGCGGGTCCTCCCCAAGATAGACCTCGAACAGGAGACCATCCCCAAGGAGGTCCTGGACGAGTTGATCGTCAAGCGGGAGGACTTCGACAAGGCCCTGAAGGAAGTGCGGCCCTCGGCCATGCGGGAGGTCCTCATCGAAGTGCCCCGGGTGCGGTGGGAGGATATCGGGGGCCTGGAGGAAGTGAAGCAGCTTTTGCGGGAGGCGGTGGAGCTTCCCTTAAGGAACCCCGACGCCTTCAGGAGGCTTGGGATCACGCCCCCGAAGGGGATCCTCCTGTATGGCCCCCCGGGTACGGGAAAGACCATGCTCGCCAAGGCCGTGGCCACCGAGTCCCATGCGAACTTTATCGCCGCGAAGGGCTCCGATCTCCTCTCCAAGTGGTACGGGGAGTCGGAGCAGCGGATCGCGGAGGTGTTCCGGCGTGCTCGACAGGTAGCTCCGGCGGTGATCTTCCTCGATGAGCTCGATTCCTTGGCCCCGCGGCGCGGCACCGCCATGGGGGAGCCCCATGTCACCGAGCGAATCGTGAACCAGCTCCTCTCGGAGCTGGACGGCCTGGAGGAGCTCCGGGGGGTGGTGGTGATCGGGGCCACCAACCGCCCCGACATCATCGATCCGGCGTTGCTGAGGCCGGGACGGTTCGACGAGATCATCTACGTTCCCGTCCCTGACTACAAGGCGAGGCTCGCCATCTTCCAGGTCCACACCCGCGATATGCCCTTGGCCCCGGACGTGAACTTGGAGGAGCTCGCCCGCCGCACAGAAGGATATTCGGGCGCCGACATCGCCGAGATCTGCCGGAAGGCGGGGCGCTTGGCCATCCGGGAGGATCTCAACGCCACCGAGGTGCGGATGAAGCACTTCCAAGAGGCCCTCTCCCAGACGCCTCCCTCCGTTTCTCCGGAGCTCGACGCTTATTATCGGAGCCTGCAGAAGAAGCTTCGCAAGGCCGCGCGGCAGGTGGGATTCGCCCCGGCCGAGGAGGAGAAGGCCCCGGTACAAGGCTCGTAGGAAATAACCCGAAGCGGCGCTCGAGAAAGGGCGGCGTGGGAACCCACGTCGCCCTTTTTTCTATCCAAGCCTTTTTCTCGGAAGGCCGCTCCAGGCTAAAGTGTGGGTGGCATGGTCGGGCACAGGGCGCCGGTCTTGGTCCTTTTGGCAGTGTTCATGTGGTCGTGGCTCGGCCCCATGGGGAAGATGGTTTATGCGCTCGGGGCCACGGCCTACCAGCTGGTCGCCTTCCGGGTCCTCTTCGCCTGGGCGGCCCTCCTGCCTTGGGCCATCCGCGGAGGTTGGTGGAAGATCAGACCACGTTCCATCCCCACGCTTTTCCTCTACAGCCTCTTCAGCGTGGTGTTCAATTACTTGGGCTTTTACCTCGCGCTCCAGTACATCTCCGTGGCCGCCGCCATCGTTATCCTGTACACCTATCCGGCTTTGGTGCTCCTCCTTTCCCGGATTTTTCTGAAGGAACCCCTTGGGCGACGGGAAATCCTTGCCCTCGTGCTTACCCTGGTGGGGATATTCCTCATCGCCCAGGGGTACCGCCTGGAACAGTTCGCCCTCAACGCCCCGGGCGTGGGGTTGGCGCTTCTGGCGGCGTTCTCCGTGGCGATCTACAACGTGGAGGGGAAGCGCCTGGTGCGCGACTTCGACCCCTGGGCCCTGCTTTTCTGGGGCTTCACCCTGGGGGCGGCGGTGCTTTGGGCCGCCTACCCGTGGGTGGGTCGCGGGTTCCCGGCCCTCCCCCTCGCCGGGTGGTCCCTCATCTTGTGCATCGCCCTCTTCCCCACCCTGGGAGGCTACGGGCTTTATCTTGTGGCCTTAAAGCGCATGCGCGCCGGACACGCTTCCCTCATCTCCACCCTGGAACCCCTGCTTGCGGCCCTGTGGGCGGCCCTCGTTTTGGGGGAGCGCCTGGAGGCCCTCCAGGCCGTGGGAGGAGCGTTGATCCTGGGCGCTGCGTCCTTGATCCTGTGGAGACGTTTGTGCCCCCGGAGGGAGAGGCGTTAGAATGGGAAAGGAAGATCGGACGAGGAGGGGTCGAATATGGCCGATAAGGTGGCTGCGCGTGAGGTGAGGGCTCCACGGGGTACGAAGCTTAACTGCAAAGGCTGGCTCCAGGAAGCGGCCCTGAGGATGCTGATGAACAACCTGGATCCCGACGTAGCCGGTGATCCCGCAAACCTCATCGTCTACGGCGGCACCGGCAAGGCCGCCAGAAGCTGGGAGGACTTCGACCTCATCGTTAAGTGCCTGAAAGAGCTCGAGAACGACGAGACCCTCTTGGTCCAGTCCGGGAGGGCGGTGGGGATCTTCAAGACCCACGAGGACGCCCCAAGGGTCCTCATCGTGAACGCAATGTTGGTTCCGGAGTGGGCCACGTGGGAGAAGTTCCGGGAGCTTGAGCGGTTGGGGCTCACCATGTACGGCCAGATGACGGCCGGAAGCTGGATCTACATCGGGACCCAGGGGATCCTCCAGGGGACCTACGAGACGCTGGCCGAGTGTGCCCGCCAGCACTTCGACGGGACCCTCCGGGGGAAGCTGGTCTTGACCGCGGGCCTCGGGGAGATGGGGGGAGCACAGCCTCTAGCCATCACCATGAACGAGGGCGTGGGCATCATCGTGGAGATAAACCCCGAAAAGATAAAGCGGCGCCTCCAGTTCAAGCAGCTCGACACCTGGACCGACTCCCTGGACGAGGCGCTCAAGATCGCCTTGGAGCACAAAAAGAAGGGGGAGCCTATCTCCATCGGGCTTCTGGGGAACGCGGCCGACATCTACCCCGAGTTCCTCAAGCGGGGGGTGATCCCGGATGTGGTCACCGATCAGACCGCGGCCCACGACGAGCTGAACGGCTACGTCCCGGGGGGGATGTCCTACGAGGAGGCC
>Ga0190309_1000584_pt1 | contig 10257 bp, 17 predicted proteins | sample 48700767_MG_FD_161656 | JGI IMG/M metagenome (GOLD analysis project Ga0190309, IMG submission 161656) | Hydrothermal vent sediment bacterial communities from Southern Trench, Guaymas Basin, Mexico - 4870-07-6-7_MG | ecosystem: Environmental > Aquatic > Marine > Hydrothermal vents > Sediment ... | reverse complement strand
TCGCCCCCCATCGTGTTACCCACCCGCCATTTCGTAACACCAAGATGCGAGTTTGCGAGTGTGACGAAACGAGTTTGGTGTGTGATTTTTTGTGAGCGGGAAGGGCGATTTTGAGCGGATTTTTTGGCGGTTAAAATAGGGTTTTTTGAGCGGGTTTTCGGTATGGGAGGACAGGGGAGGGGTATATAGATTTTTAAAGTGGTGTAAAGGACTATATAGAGATATTGTCAAAAAAGGTGGTGTGTGGAAATGGCGGATATTGTTGAGAAGGCGGTTAAGAAGAGGTCGGAACGTATAGCGGTTTCGGAAGCGTATTATAGGGAGGGTGTTGAGCATCCGACGAAGGATTGGCTTGAGGAGTTTAAGAAGGCAAAAGATAGGCGGAATGCGGGTTTGAGAAGGGCGATGGACGAAGGTTTGTTTGAGATTGGAGCAGAGCGTGTTGGAACGGATGGATGGCAGAGAGCAACACTTGCGAAGGCGGACAGATGGCTTTCTGGAGCAACTTCTGCGGAGGCAAATGAGAAGTATGAGGAGGCAATGAGGGATGTCGCAGAATGTATTGAGAGGGCGAGGAAGGCAGTGGAGGGAATGCCTACAACGACAGTGGAGCAGAGGGCGGAGAAATCTAAGAGATTCCAGATTGAGATGGCGAAATGTATGGAAGAGAAGAGGAAGAGGCGTTAGGTGTGAGTGAGATAGGAGGGTGATGCGAAAATGGCACTTAAGGAGGCTTTAATGGTTAAATCGGAATATAATCTTGCTTCGGGTAAGAGTCTTACATTAAAGGCAGAGACGGGAGAGAGTTTTTTGATAAAAGATATTTATACTGTGGGTGGAACATGTGATTACTGTCTTATATCTATTGATAGGGATACGGTGGGTTACTTTAGAGGACAAGGACATATTGCCCATTCTCATTTATATCCTCCCAGAGAGGTGGATGGTGCTGGTTACTCAGCGCTTGATTCTGTTAGAAGCAAAACTTTATTAGGACTTATGATTAGGCAAGGATACTTTAAAGGATTTCCTGTTGCGGAAGGTCAGAAATTTGTTATAAGTCCTGTTCCTGATAGCAAATCTTTAGGTAGTGTTGTTGTCATCTATGAGAAATATGATGCGGAGGATATAAAGAAGAATATGACGAATGGCTCTGAGGCTAAAGAGTATGTTTATATAGCGTATGGGCGAATAAGTGAGGAGGTTAAAAAGAGTGGCGAATATACTTATGATGTAATGGTTAATCCCGAAGAATTCGTTGATTTTCCTTTTGAGCGAGAGTGTCCCGCAAAACATGAGATAGAACTTTTGGGGATTACGGGATGGGAAGTTGTGTCTATTGCTGATTCTTCCAATTATAGTTATACAAAATACCTTAAGTTGTTTAAAGGAAGGAAATTGCTTTTTGATAGCGAGAAGAAAGGTCTTCCACTTTTCCAGTGGTATATTACTGGAGCAACGGGGCATGTAGCCGGTAAGGGAATAAGTGTGCTTGGACAATATACAATAAAAGATTACAGATTGCCTTTGCTTTTTGATACGCCGATTAAATTTACTGCGGGGGAGGAATTGCGATTGATTTTGGATGTTGGAAGTGTAGGAAGTGGAAACACATTTGATAGTAACTTTTTGGAGTTAGGGCTTATTTTAAGGACAAAAGTAACGGAGTGATGTGGAAATGATATACAATAAAGGTTTGAGTGGGGAAAATAGCACAAACGAAGGCAAAAAGATTTTCTCGCTAATCTCGAAACCAGAGGAGAAAGTCAAGGTGCGAAGGATAGTGATTACTGATGTTCTATCAAATCCGCTAATCATGGAAATATGGGTGGAGAGGGATAGGATAGGTGAGGCTATACCGCTTGAGGTTATTAGTGATGCGACACCAGAGCGGATAATTGATGTAGATGCGGAGATACCCGAAGGATACGAATTTTCCATAGTTATCAAACCGCAAACTTCGGGTAATCAGGGAAGTGTGAGAGGATGGGTAGAGTATGAGATAGTGCGTTAAGCAAGAGAGAGTGAGAGAGATATGGTGGAGCGAAGAGGTAGGCGTCCATTTGTCGGTGGAACGGGAAGAGAAGTAAAGGAAGCGAAAGTAGATGTTGTTCTACAAAGGGTAGAGGAGAAGATAGGCAGAGAATTAAATGTTGTTCCTTCTCATGTTTATCGTTACGGGGTTAACAATATCTTCCAGAGAACTTTTGCCTACCTTTTAGGATGGAAGACAGATGGAGAACCTCAAAAGGTCGCTGTGACGGAAGGAGGTTTGCTTAAGGTCGGTATATCGGGAGCGGGATTTGAGGAGATAGATGTTCTTAAGGGAACAGCAACAGTAAATTGGTCAGATACTTTGGAGTTTGCGTGGATACCTAATCGCATAAGATTTGAGGCAATAGATTATCCTTATATAGCGAAATTTAGCAGAGATAATGTTACATGGTCAGAAGAGGTTTATGTTGATGGAGAGACTCCGAGAGATTTTGATATATGTGCGAAATATGTTAAAGTGCGAAGGTATGGAGGAAGCGATGCTACATATTGGATTATAGGAATGCGGTAGAAAGGTGGTGGAAAATGGCTCTTAAAGGTAATTTGCTTTTTAATGGAGATTTTGAGACTGGAACGACGGAAGGTTGGGAAGAAGGAGTATTTGGAAAACCTGACGAATTTGCGCTGGGATGTTTAGATATTAAACCGTATCGTGGGAATTATCACGGTTATTTAGGGGCGGAAGTTGAGAATGCTGTTGGATTTTATGCTTATGATAAAGTTTGTTCTTTTGAGGAATATGAGGCGTATTTATACATCATTTATATTTACAAAGAGAGCGGTGATTATGCTAATCCTGTTTTGTATGGATTAGATGATAAAGGTAATTTAATTGAGGACTTTACAATTGGGCGTGTTGAGCAAACAAATGTTTGGGAAAGATGTCAAGCAATTTTGCGAGGATTTGGCGATATTACACACTTTAAGGTAGGATTAAAGGTTAAAGGGAAGGATTATAGCGGAATTTACTATTTTGATGAGGCGAAGTTATTTCCGCTAAAGAGTGTTAAAGGACATGTTTTATCACAGCATTATGATTACGGTTATGTAACAGAAAGTTTTAGAAGAGTTGTTCCTTTGGCATGTATTGGGGAATGTTGTTTGGTATCGTCCGTAATGACATTAATGACTTCGGGGACAAATCCGACTTTGGATATAACTATTACAATTTCGTATTTTGGCATGCCTTCTATTATAAGGAAATTCTCGCACAAACAAATAACTGGTGATGAGGTAGATGAGATAAAAGTGGATTTACCCGAAATCTCATTTATTGAGGTTAATTATAATGTGGGTGGGACTGACCCGTCTTTTTATCTCATACATGATATTCGGTTAATTCCACTTTAGAGGAGGTGTTGGTGTGTGAGCGAATGGGAAGAGGAAATTGAGCGTATAAATTACAATTTGAGGCAGATACGCAGAGAGTTAAATGATATGTCACATGCGATCGCAAGGCTTGAGGAGAGCGTAGAGTGGATAAAGACAATAATTAAATGGGGTTTGACCTTGCTCGCATTTTTAATAGGGTTAAGTATAGGCTTATAAAGGAGGTGGTGTTAGGATGGTAGAAGAGAAGTTTGAGGTTAAATTACCGAAAAAGAGGGTGGAGGAGTTAAAAGCATCAACGAAGCTATTGGAAGACATAGAGCGAGAGATAAACAGAGCGGAAGAAGCGGGTTTGGATGTGTCGGATTTGAGGGCGAGTTTGGAGAGCGTAAGAGAGCAAATAGAGAAACTTATGCGAGTATATATAAAAGAATAGGAGAGTGAGTAAAGAAATGGAAGATGATTTGTCAAATATTTTGTGGAGAATACGGACTATTGGAAGAAGTCTTCGTGAGATTTACAATTATCTCAAATGGACGATAAAGGAGAAAATACAAAGTGTTCTTGACAAAGCGAGAAGTATTTATGATTATCTCAAATGGACAATTTGGGGTAAAATTACGGATGTTTATGACAAGGTTAAGTCAATTTACACAAAGATAAAAGACAGCATAGGTGGAACGCTTTTAACGATTTTTGACAAAGTTAAGGCGATTTATAATCTTATAGCGAACACGATAAAAACGAAGGCGGAAGATATACTTAAGAAGGCAAAAGCGATTTATGATTTCGTTAAAAATACACTTAAAAAGAGTGTTGATAATGTATTTACAAAGACGAAGCAGATTTGGAATTATGTTAAGGAGAAGATCAAGGGAGCAATTGATGTTGTAAAAGAAAAAGCATCCGCAATATATGAGTTTCTCAATTCCATAATAAAAACAGCAATTGATGCGATAAAGGCAGTAATTGACGAAATCAACAAAATGATAGCGAAAGTTTATGAGATGCTCACCGACGCAACAAAGTTCGGTGAGTTTTTGCTTAAGGCGATAGAAGCAGTATGGTAAAGGTGTGAGGAGAAATGGGTTTGGGAGATTTGGTGCTGGAAACGCTAAAGAAGGTCGTTGATTACATAATTGAGTTAGCGGATGATTTTGCGGATGTTTTAAGAAGAGGTATCCAAATGATTATTGAGAAGATAGAACAAGATGTGTCGGAAGACTGGGAAAACATTTTCCCCAAAGATTTATCGGAATTACCACAGTTTAAAGCATGGAAGGACTACGCAAAGAAACATGCGGGGAAGAAACCCGCTGTAATGGCGGTATTAATTCCCGCTCTCATAGGTTCTGCTGTTGGGACGGGAATAGGCATGGGTTTAGGCGGTTTCGGAGCAAATATACAAGGATGGTTTAACCGCAGATTAACACCCACTCCACTTCCACCCGAAATAACTGCTTATGCTTATCACACAGACAGAATAACGGACAAAGACATGGATTTTCTTTTGGATACGCATGGCTATAAGGATGATTATCATCAAATTTTGTATGATTACTATAAGCCAAAACTTACAGTTTCCGAGTTATTAGAAGCAGAGAAGCGAATTGAGGAATTAGATTATGATGTTACGGAAGCGTTAAAAGCACACGGTTATAACGACAAGGAAATAAAAATTTTGAGACAATTATCGTGGGCGTATCCTTCGCCTTCTGACTTTATTCGTTTTAGCGTTCGTGAGGTATTTACAACAGACAAAGAAACGAAAGAGGCGTTACAAGCAGAATTCCCTAAAGACATAGTCCCGTATGCGAAGAAAGCAGGTATGAGCGAAGATGTTCTGATGTGGTATTGGATGGCTCACTGGGAATTACCGTCACCGACGCAAGTATATGAGATGCTCCACCGCTTAAATCCGAAGGTGCTGGAAGTGCGAGGAGAAGCATATAAGCAAATGGGAATAAATGTGGAAAACATAAAGACAACAATTGACACAGTTAAAACATTTCTAAAGCAAGCAGATTATGATATAAGGTGGCGTGACCGCCTACTGGCAATATCATACTCACCACTAACGAGAGTGGATTTAAGGCGTATTTACGCACTCGGATTAATAGATGATAAAGAGTTAAAGGCGAGATTAATGGAAATTGGTTATACAGAAAAAGATGCGGAGTTATTAATGGAATTCTATCACAATTTGAGAGCGGAGGAAGCGAGAGAATGGACAAAGAGCGAAATTAGGAATTTGCTTTATTACGGCTTAATTAACGACACAGAAGCAAAAGTTATGTTGGAGCGTTTAGGTTACTCAGAGGAAGATGCCAAACTCCTTATAGATTTGTGGAAAGCTAAAATAACGGAGAAGGACATGCGAGAAACCCAAAGATATATTAGGGATGCTTACGCTTTAGGACAAATCACGAGAGCGGAGGCGGAAGCTCAATTAAAGGCGTGCGGATTAAGCAAAGAAGTTATAAAGGTCGTTTTAGACAAAGAAGAGAAGCGAAGAATGTCCTCACAACGCCTTCCTTCTGCTTCTACTATCGTTAAATGGCTCAAGTTAGGTATTATTACAAAGGATGTCGCAATACGCCTACTTAAGCGAATAAATGTTGCGGATGATGTTATTGATTATTACATAAAAGAAGCGGAAGTGAGTTAAAATGGATGAGGCAGAGAAGATTAAAGAGCGAAAGGAAGTAGAGCGAAGAATGATAGAGAGCAAGCATCAGTTAATTGTAAAGACATGGCATTTACTCTCTAAACTTTCTTTTCCACGCAAATAATCATACTCGCATTTATATAGCCTCCATAGTTCTCCACTGGAAATATATGCGAAAATGATTTTAAGAGATATAGCGAATAGTAGAGTGGTGATAGGCATGAGGGGGGACATAAATATGTTAGTACGGAAGACACTTGCGAGAGACAGAGCGGAGGCAGAGAAGGCACGGAGCGAGATAGTAAAGGGAGCGTGTGAGAGTGCGAGGCGTGTCGCAGATTTGGCGTTACATATAGCGGAGATGTATGGCTTCGCTATATCGGCTATAGAAGCGAGAAACTTTAATTTGGTCGCTGATGTCTTGGCGAGGGCGAGAGAGTTAGTAGGACATTTGGAAGAGGCAATAGAAGAGGAGAGAAGATGGAGAGAGGCTTTTTGGAAAATTCGGGGAGGTGAGATAGAGTAAAATGGACACAAACGCAAAGATAAGGCGGTTATTAGAGTTATTAGCACAAGAGAGAACGCTTTCGGGGCAATACTTCGGACACAGAGGACAGGCAAGAGTAGCGGAAACAGAAGCTAACTACAAAGCAAAGGTTTTGGAATATCACGCAAGTGAGATGTCTGAGGAAGAAAAGCAGAGAATATTAAGAGAACTGGAGAAGGCATTATCACGCAGAGATTATCATGAAAAAATGGCAAAGGAAGCGAAGGAGAAATTGGACAAGGTGCGAAAGGAGATAAGAGAAATTATAGGAGGCGAACAGTAATGACAGAAGAAAAAGGCGTTTGTTATATGCGAAAGAGCAGAACAGGAAAGGCAGTGCGAATGGTGGATGGCGAGGTTGTTTATGTAGCATCTATTCGGAGTATAGAGCAATTTCTGCGAGGCGAGAGAGAATATGTTGCCTTCGCTAAATACCCATACCGAAAAATCCCACAGGAAGAGAGCGAAAAAGATTGTGTTTATACATATTGCCCAAAGTGTGAGGCAGGCAGAGTATTCCGCAAAGTCAGAGAGGATGCGTGGAAGTGCGAAGCGTGTGGAACAGAACTAACGACAGCACAATTAATAGGCGAAATAAGGAGTATAGCGGAGGGATATTAGGAAAAATGGAGCGAGAGATAACATATAAGAAAATCCGAAGCATCAAAGAACTGAGAGAGTTTATCAAAGAATGTCTTATAGAACACGCAGAAGCGAGAACACACGCATTTATGACACGAAACCTCCACGCAGTATTCTATGAGCAGGGATGGATGGATGCTCTCAAAACCGTAAAGGAAGTAATAAGCAAAGACGGACTGATGCTCTACCGTTACAAATCTAACATAGAGGAACAGACAGAAAAGGAGCGAGAAAAGCATTATCAATAAGGAGGTAAGTAAAAATGGTCAATGCTGTGGAATGTAATTGGACAAAGAAAGAAGCGAAAGCATTAATCACATTTCTTTTAGCAGAGAAACAGAGACACGAAAAGGACATTAGACACATAGAGAAGAGCATCCAATTACTTCGGAAAAAATTCGGTATCACGGATGAGAATATGGTGGAGTGCGAGGACTTTTCTCAATTATTTCTCCACTTTTGAGAGGAGGGATGTAGAATGAGCGAGAAACAAATTCCCTCCTCTCCTCCTTTATTTAAACACAAACGGTGGAAACACAGACACGGTTATCAACGATGCGTTGAGTATGTCGGAATTGACAAAAACGATGATTACTTTGGGCGTGGATTTCCTTTGTGTGCTGTGATAAAGTTTAGACGAAACATATACCGCTACTGTCCTCGCACTTACGAACTTGCTCGCTTACTCGCTACCCTCAAACTCTTATATGGCGAAGAATACATGGAAGAATTATTCGCATGGATGGAACTTAAGTATGTGCGAATGAGGAGGGAGAAGAAATGGCTTACTATTTCTGGGAACGATTAGGTATCACTAAAGGCGAGCAATACCGTCAATTATTAGAGCGAGCATTTAAACTCGGATGGTCTCAACGAAGAACATTTACGGAAGCAAGGCGTTTAGGCTTGGGATATACGGAGGCACTAATGCGAGAAGATTGGCATCGTTTTAGTTATGTTGAGAGCGCTCGCACTTATACAGGAAAATTGCGTGTCCACGATTTCTTTGACGGAGTAGTCGCAAAGTTACACTATGAGAAAAAATGGTCATGGAAGGAAATAAGAGAATTCTTAAAGGAACGCAAAGAACCTGCCAAATGGACACCCGAAACGAAAGCAAAGGAGAAAGTATTTAGAGAATACGCCAAAAAGGTTTTTCCTGAGTTATACCCTGATTAAAGAAGAAGGCGATGCGAAATGATACCGCAGACAGAACCGCATATTGATTTAACGAAACTAAAGTGGAGAACATACAAATTACGGAAACTCACAAAGATGCCTAAAAATCACCCATGTGTCGGATGGGATACCGAAACATACAAAGGATACGCTCGCATTATAGCAAACTCGCAGGGAAAGCATTTGTTTATAGAAGAGCAAAAGATGTCCGCAGAAACTTTCTCACTCATTTTATCCTTTTTAACACAGAAGCAATATGAGGAAACACATGGCTTCTTTTGGAACATAGATTATGATTTCTTTGCTATACTCAAATACGCAGGCAGAGATTTTGCGGAAGAACTATATGAGAACGGAGAAGCAGAATTTGACAATTACATCATCACATACATTCCAAAGAAGGCGTTTAGCATCAAAAAAGGACACAAAACCTATGATTTCTTTGATTTATATCAATTCTACGGAACTTCGTTAGAAACCGCTTCGCAGAAATATTTAGGCGAAGGCAAACTCATAGATTTGGTGGATAGAACACGCCTTAACGATGATTTAACCTATTGGATGGAACACCACAGGACAATTGTGGAATATTGTATTAAGGACTGTGTTTTAACACAAAGATTAGCGGAGAAATTGAGAGATACGCTAAAGCATAATATAGGTTTCCTGCCTGACAAATATATATCAAAAGCATACATAAGCAAGCAATACTTCCGAAGATACACAAATATCCCTGTCGCAAGAGATTTCCCCGAAATCGTTAATAAACTCGCCTTATTGAGTTACTTCGGAGGTCGTTTTGAGATTACGCAAAGAGGCAACATAGGCAGATGCTCACTCATAGACATTAACTCTGCCTATCCCTATGCGATGACACAGTTAAAAGCGTATCCGAAGGATGCGTGGATTAGAACAGATGGCATCAAATACGACAACACACATGGCTTCTACAAAATTATCGTTAATACAAAGGACAACGCCTATATCACACCTTTTCCCTTTCGCTATAAGCAAAAGGTTATCTTTCCCAGAGGTGAGTTTATTACTTACGCAACAAAAGAGGAAATTATAGCATTTGAGAATGAGTGTGATATTGAGATAATAGGCGGAGTAGAAGCGAAACCGCAAGGCGAATACTTCTTGCGAGACAAAATCATAGAACTATATGAGTGGAAGAACCGAGCCAAGAACAACGAAATGGAATATATGTTAGTTAAAATCCTGCTCAATTCCTTATACGGAGCGTTTTATGAGAAACACAAGTATAAGGACATTTACCTAACAGGCAAATTATTCTCTCCGCCATATGCTTCTCTCATAACCGCTTTGGCACGCATTCTTCTCTATAAAGAAGCGAAGAAATATGGTCGCAGATTAGTAGGAATGGCAACAGATAGTTTGTTAATTTACGGAAAACCTGACACTCCGCTAACAAAGGAGTTAGGTGGATGGTCGTTAGACACAGAAGGCAACACCTTCGTGCTAATGTCGGGAATATACAAAATTGGAAATAAAATCCGAATGCGAGGAATAGCATTTAGGCATGTGGATAGAATACGAACACCACACGGAGAATTTGAGGACATTTTCGCATACATAAAAGCATACCCACAATTACAAATATACAAAATCACACACGAAAGAGCATTAAAATTAGGCGAAGTATTGACTCACACAAAACTTCGCACATGGGAAGATTTAAACATGTGGACGAAAGTAGAGCGAAGCATAGACATAAACGGAGACGTTAAGAGAGAATGGGGAGATCTATTTGAGAATGGTGGTGATTTCCTCTCACGCACAATAGACAGCAAACCCCTCAATATAAACGAACTAT
>Ga0190309_1000583_pt1 | contig 10264 bp, 8 predicted proteins | sample 48700767_MG_FD_161656 | JGI IMG/M metagenome (GOLD analysis project Ga0190309, IMG submission 161656) | Hydrothermal vent sediment bacterial communities from Southern Trench, Guaymas Basin, Mexico - 4870-07-6-7_MG | ecosystem: Environmental > Aquatic > Marine > Hydrothermal vents > Sediment ... | reverse complement strand
CAAATATGTTAGAAGTTCTAAGAAAAGACTTCATAACAGCCGCTAAAGCAAGAGGGTTGCCAGAAGGAACCGTGATTTACAAGCATGCCCTAAAAAATGCTTTCATACCGATACTTACGATGATGGGCCTACAGTTTGCATTATTACTTGCTGGAGCAATATTAACAGAGACAACCTTTTCATGGCCGGGAATGGGAACATTTTTAGCTGAAAGAATATTTTATCGAGATTATCCAACAGTTCAGGGAACCATCGTTTTCTTCGCAATTTTAGTAGTTACTGTAAGCCTTATAATTGACATCCTCTACGCATATATAGATCCACGAATCCGTTATTAGGAGGTTGTAGCGACGACATCAAATTCGCTCTTTTCCAAACTAATTACATTTTTCAAAAAAATTTCTCCGAAAAGAGGAGTTGAATATTGTTTTACGATTATAGGGTTTTTAATCACCCTTTCTATAATTCTAATGGCTATTTTCGCTCCATATATTGCTCCTTACGATCCAACAAAAAGGGTAGGGGGCCTACTTGAAAGTCCAAATTCGCGGTTTATTATGGGCACAGATAGCCTTGGAAGAGACGTTTTCAGCAGAATCATATATGGGTCAAGAATCGTTCTACGGGTCACATTTTTGTCTATAATTATCTCCCTTCTCTGTGGTGTACCACTGGGTTTGATCGCAGGTTACGTTGGAGGTGAACTTGACAGTATTTTGTCTTTAATCATGGATGCTATGTACGCGTTTCCTGGACTTGTCCTAGCAATAGCCATAGCTGCTGCGCTGGGGGCAAGTGAGATAACCGTGTCTTTAGCAATAGCAGTAATCTATATTCCAACATATTTCCGAATGATAAGGGGACACGTTTTATCTCTCAAGGAAAGTCTATTTATCGAAGCGGCAAAAGCAATTGGCGCTAGGGATAGAACCATAATTTTCAAATATATTTTTCCAAACGTTATTCTATCTCTCCCAATAATATTGTCACTTAATGCTGCCGACGCTGTCTTAACAGAAGCAGCTTTAAGTTTTCTAGGGCTTGGGCCGGTAACAGCACCAACTCCAGACTGGGGAATGGATTTAAGGATGGGTCATGCCTATCTTGCAGCTAAAATTTGGTGGCCAAGTACATTTCCAGGGTTAATGATAGTGCTACTCACGTTGGGCTTTAGCCTTCTTGGAGAAGGAATCAGCGATATTTTGAATCCGAGACTGAGGAGGTGAGAAGCAGTGGGAGAAGTTATCTTGGACATAAGGGGTCTTAAAGTTTATTACTATACAAGAGAGGGTGTTGTGAAAGCTGTAGATAATGTAGATTTTGTCATGGAAAAGGGAGAAACGGTAGGGTTAGTTGGGGAATCTGGTTCAGGAAAATCTACCCTAGGCTTTTCAATCTTAAAACTTGTTCCACCACCAGGAAAAATTGTTGACGGAAAAATAATTTTTGATGGCATTGATCTTACCAAGTTAGATGAAAAAGAAATGCGTAAAATAAGAGGAAAACGAATCTCTATGGTTTTTCAAGATCCAATGACTTCACTAGATCCCCTCATGAAGATAGGTGACCACTTGGTTGAAACCATAATGGCACACGAAGAAGTTACACGTGAAGAAGCCGAAGAAAGGGCGATTACATTACTAAGAGATGTTGGTATAATGCCGGATAGATTTAATGATTACCCCCATCAATTTAGTGGAGGAATGCGACAGAGAGTCATGATCGCTTTGGCATTAGCCTTAAATCCAGACATAGTTATAGCAGATGAACCCACTTCTTCCCTTGATGTAATTGTTCAATTTCAAATTTTGGACTTGATGGAGAGGTTAAAAAAACAATACAACGTGGGAATGATCTTTATATCCCATGACATAAGCGTAGTTGCTGAAATATCTGACAGAATAGCCTTAATGTACGCTGGTCAAATAGTTGAGTATGCTGATGCTATCGCTTTCTTTGAAGAGCATCTACATCCCTATGCCGAGCTACTGTTACAATCAGTGCCCAACATTGAACTATCTGATCAAAAATTGAAATACATCCCTGGAATGCCGCCAGACTTGCTCCACCCACCTAGCGGTTGCCGGTTTCATCCACGATGTCCATACGCTGACAGCATATGCAAAGAGAAGGATCCTCCCCTAGTTGAGGTAAACAGAAGACACCTAGTAAAATGTTTTAGGTATAAATAACCACAAGAGGATGTGCAGATTGATAATTAAAGTTATAAATTTAAAAAAATATTTCCCGGTGCAAAAAAGTTTCCTAGAAAGATTATTTGCGAGAAAAATTGATTATGTCAAAGCAGTGGATGGAATCAACTTCGAAATAGAGAAAGGCGAGGTTTTCACTATAGCTGGAGAAAGCGGATGCGGGAAAACGACAACCGGGAGATTGGTTACACGGCTTATCGACCCTACCGATGGGAGAATTTTTTTCAAGGAGAAAGATATAACATTCCTAAAGGGAGAAGAATTAAGAAGACTCAGAAGACATATACAAATAATTTTCCAAGACCCATACGCTTCTCTTAATCCCCGTATGAAAATAGGAGAAATCGTTGGGCATCCCCTTCAAATACATGAAATAGCAACGGGGGAAGAGAAAAAGAAATTAGTCCTAGAAATGCTGAAAAGTTGATTTAAAACCGGCTGAGAAGTTTTATGAAATGTATCCTCATCAATTAAGCGGTGGGCAGAGACAAAGAGTAGCGATAGCAAGGGCCATGATACTGAACCCGGAGTTCATTGTGGCTGATGAGCCGATTTCGATGATTGATGTGTCACTAAGAGCAAAAATACTTGAACTGATGACTGAGTTAAAAGAAGAATTTGATTTAACGTATCTCTTTATAACACATGACCTAGCGGTAGCTAAGTACATTTCTGATAGGATAGCCATAATGTACCTGGGGAAAATTGTTGAAATGGGCCGAAAAGAATTAATATTCTCTAATCCTCTACACCCCTACACAACCGCACTGCTTTCAGCGATACCTGTTCCAAACCCCAAAATAAAACGCAAACGCATAGAATTAAAGGGAGAAGTACCTAGTTCAATTAACATTCCGCCTGGCTGTAGATTCCATCCCCGTTGCCCATATAAAGAGGATATTTGTACTAGAGAAGAACCTCAACTAGTAGAGGTGGAAAAGGAACATTACGTAGCATGTCATCGAGTCCAATAAATTATCCATAAAATACATGAATCTTAACGGATATGGATTAATCTGTCCTCTTATATTTCCTTATTTTTATTCCTGCTTCTTCCAATACCTGTTTTGCCAATTTATCTTCATGCCTATCATTGTAAGCAATTTCTTTTTATCTGCAATTTACCATTAATCTAGTATAAAACCATACATACGTGGAAAGACGATTATAAATTATCATCTTAAGATAATATATCAATTTTCCGTAAAAGTATATAGTGGACATCGGTAAATGCTATCTCTCTAAATACCTCTCTTAAAGTTATGCGATTTAAAAACCCTTAAAAAGTTAAATATATTTTCATAAAAATATTCTTGAAGGGAGAATAAATGAGTAGAAAGCTTAATAAAGAAACTTCAAAAGGTATGCCTGGCATTACTGAAACCAATCAATCAGAGGAGTTAAAAAATAAAATAATTATTGATGAGAGTCTTAAAGCGTTTCTCGACGGATTACTAATGGGTGAGGGTCGTCTAGGGGCCATCAATCATGCAACTTATTATTTTCAACGTTGCGCTAAACGAGAATGGTTAGAATATATACAAAAATATCTAAATGATCACGGCATAGATTCCACTATTACTCCCGTTAAGGCTTTGATTTACTGCAAAGAATGCAGCGTTTACGACCTTAAAACTAAAGAATATGTAGAATTAAACACTTTTAGAAAAAGGTGGTACCCTAAGGGAGAGAAAAGAGTTCCAAAAGACATAGACATTAGTTCTCCAATATTCCTAGCCAATTGGTATGTAGGAAGCGGGTTTTTAGAGAAAGGCAGAGGAATAACCCCTTCAATATATTTTTTCATAAACTCTTTCCCAAAGGAGGATATAGAATGGCTCTTAAAACAATTAAAAAACAAGCTAAATCTTGAAGGAGAAATCACAAAAGACGGAAAAATAAAGCTGGACAACGCCAGTACAAAGAAGTTCATAGAAATTGTAAAGCCCTTCATACATAAAGACTTCGCACATAAAATCGATCCGCATTGGCGGCCGTCCTGGGACGAATACTGGATGACAATCACCCGAATAGTAGCACAAAGATCAACCTGCCTAAGAAGAAAGACAGGCGCCATTCTAGTGAAAGACAATAGACTCATAGCCCAAGGATATAACGGGGCTCCGAAAGGCCTACCCCACTGCGCAGAAGTCGGCTGCCTAAGAGAACAACTAAAAGTGCCACCAGGAGAGCGCCATGAGCTATGCCGAGGTGTACATGCCGAGCAAAATTGTGTGTCAGACGATACACTAGTTATTTTGCCCGATGGATCAATCGAAGAAGCCCGTAATGTTCATAGCGAAATTTTATCTATTAATGAGAATTTAAAAGTGGCCCCGTCAACGGCGTTCAGATTCGACACCGTTAAAGAAAGTGCGATAGTAGTAAAGACGGTTGGAGGCTTCGAATTAACGGTCTCACCAGACCATATAATGTTCGTGATGGATGAAAAAAATGGATTAAACACGAAAAAGGCATCTGAACTTACACTAGATGATTATATTCCTATAGTAACACGGGTGGATATTGAAGGTAAACCTCAACCGTTACCAAAAATAGAATATGACTCGTATAGGCTTTCAAAGACAGGAATAACTAAATTTAAACGTATAATGAAAGAGAAGAACCTTTCTCAAAATGAATTATCGAAAATAGCGAAAGTATCAAGATCTCCAATTAAAAGACTGTTAAGAGGGGAGGGGGTGAAGAAGGCCAATATCTATAGAATATTTAATGCTTTAAATTGCGATTTAAGCGAATATCTGATTGGAGTTGAACGAAAGAGTGTGAAGATACCAAAAGTTACATCACCAGAATTTTGCCAAATAGTTGGATACTTTATTGGAGACGGGAACGTAGGTAGGAATTATATAGCATTCGAGGACGAGAATCGCGAAGTCCTTGAGATTTACAATAAATTGATTCAAAAAGTATTCGGAACACACGGAAGAATATTTAAAGATAAAAAGGAGAATCAATACATCCTTACCGTATGCTCAAAGAGACTCTCCATATTTTTTAAGAAACTCGGGATTGGTACACGTGAAAAGCAAATACCAAAGCTATTTCATAAAGTCGAGAGAAAATCTCTTGCTGCTCTGCTTCGCGGCCTCTTTGATGCTGAGGGCATGGTAAGAAAAAAACCAAGTGAAGTAGCTTTAACCAGCGGCTACAGGAAGCTTCTTGAGACTGTAAGGTTATTATTATTGAGATTTGGCATCATAAGCGGAATTTATGCAATGAAGAGAACAAATAAAATATCAAGTGGCGCAAGAGATTATTCTTATGCTCTAACAATAAGCGGTGAGGATTTACTAAAATTTAAGAGTAAAATAGGTTTTTCACATCCGGAGAAAAGGAAAAAATTGGAACAAATAGACAATGTTGGCTTTAATAGAAAAAGACTTCTTCCGAAAGAGTTCCTTAGAATGAGGGTTCCAACAGTCAATTTCTCAAACTTAAGAGATAGAAGATGGAAAATGATCACTCAGAAAAAGGCAAAAGAAATTCTATCTAAATTAAAAAGAGGAGGAATTTCAGGTAAAGAAGTCTCCGAGGTAGAAAAACTTGTAAATTCAGATATAACGTTTGTTAAGATAAAAGAAATTAAAAAAGTAAATTCTAAAGAAAAAATGATCGATTTCTACGTTCCAGTAAGTAATTCATTCATAGCTAACGGAATACTGGTCCACAATTGCATTGTTCAAGCTGCTGTTTTTGGTGTGAGTACGAAGGGTGCAACGTTATATACTACTCATTTTCCGTGTTCTATTTGCGCTAGGCTGCTGATAAATGCTGAGATATCTGAGGTAGTTTATGAAGAAGAGTACGAAGATGAGCTTGCTAAAAAGCTTCTTCAGGAAGCCGGTATTAAGGTGAGAAGGTTTAAACTTAGTGAGCCTCCCGAGTTTACGTAAAGGATGCCATTTATGACTAGCTTTCCCTTACAAGTTAAAATAATATTCTCATAAGGTAGTGCAATAGATATTAATTAGATTTTCAAGCCATGTCTTTCTAAAAAGACAAGAACCTAAATTATTGACAGTGGTGACTAATACAAACTTACATTTTAACTTTGTTTTGATCAAAAAGCATAAAATTCTACTTCTTACTTTAACTATACAAAATTGGAAATATCTAGGTGGTATTTGTGTTAATTAAAAGTAAAATTCCATGTGCGTTGACGATTGCTGGATCGGATTCTGGTGGGGGTGCGGGTATACAAGCGGATCTGAAAACTTTTGCAACATTGGGGGTACATGGAATGTCAGCCATAACCGCAATAACCGCCCAGAATACCGTTAACGTAACAGCTGTCCATGCTATTCCACCAGAAATAGTAAGAGAACAAATCGAAGCTGTTGTCACCGACATCGGTGTAGATGCTGCAAAAACCGGTATGCTTTACTCAAGTGAAATCATCGAAGTGGTTGTTGAAGAAGTAAAAAAACACAGGTTCCCAATAGTTGTTGATCCTGTAATGATTGCAAAAAGCGGAGCACCATTGCTTAGAGAAGATGCCAGGAAAGTTCTGATAGATGAACTAATACCATTGGCAACAGTTATAACTCCAAATGCAATGGAAGCTCAAGAGATAACCGATATGAGAATTCGAAGCATGAAAGACGCAAAAGTAGCAGCGAAAAAAATAGTTGACTTAGGTGCAAAAGCCGCAGTGGTTAAGGGTGGCCATATAGTAGAAGGTGGTAAAGTGGTCGATGTACTCTATTGCGATGGGGAATACCATTACTTTGAAGGCAAACGTATAGAGACGAAAACCACTCACGGTACAGGCTGTAGTTTCGCAGCCGCTATAGCCGCGGAGCTTGCAAAAGGTAAAAAAATACCAGAAGCTGTTAAAGTGGCAAAAGAGGTTGTAACTATGGGTATTAAATTTGGTTTAAATATAGGTAAAGGATTCGGCCCTGTAAACCCGATGGCTCAACTATATAAGGAGGCGTCGAAATACGAGGTTTGGAAAAATGTCAAAGAAGCCGTAAAACTACTTGAAGATGTTCCTGAAGTTTCAAAGCTCATCCCAGAAGTTAAAATGAACGTTGTTATGGCTTTACCGTACGCCGAAGCACTAGAGGATGTAGTAGGTGTTGATGGACGTATAACCATAGTTAACGGGAAAGCTAAGGCAGCTGGTTGTCCAGATTTCGGAGTTTCGCGTCACCTCGCAAAATATGTTTTGACCGCTATGAAGTACGATTCATCAATTAGAGCAGCCATAAATATCAGGTATTCCACGAATATCTTAGATGTTTGTAGAAAATTCGGATTAGTTATCTCGTTTTATGATCGGAGAAAGGAACCTGAAGAAATTAAAAAAGTTGAGGGCATGTCAGTTCCATGGGGAACAAAACAAGCAATAAAAGCTGCCGGAAAGGTCCCCAACGTTATTTACCATGAAGGTGATTGGGGCAAAGAGCCCATGATAGTTCTACTCGGAGAAAATGCAATTGACATCGCTAAACTCGCTATTAAAATTGCTCAAGAACTCAAATAATTAGTACAACAAATGTAGTGGAATATGATTAGAAAAATATGTGAAACAAGGCAAATTTTTAAGCAATATTGTTTCAGTTTAAACCTGCTTTATGAATCAAGATTATTCGGAAAGCTTAAATCTTATCTATCGTTTTTAAGTAGAACTTCCCATAAAGGTGTGAAAAGTGATTCGCGAAAAATCTATCGTCAGACAGGTCTCCCTTGCCGCAATGTTAATTGCTCTAGGTGTGATTCTCGCATTCATGTGGTTTCCTTTTCTTACAACAAAGGCCTATCCAGGGCAACATGCAATAAACGTCTTAGCAGGCGTGTTATTAGGGCCTCTATGGGCAGCCTTCATAGCCTTCTGCATTGGTGTTATTAGGATGGGTCTGGGTATAGGAACCATATATTCTATACCTGGTGGAATACCTGGAGGAGTTGTTGTGGGCATCTTTTATTCCTTGTTTAAAAAATTCAAAATAAAATATCCGGAAATTGCAGCTTTTACAGAACCAATAGGCACTGTAATCATAGGAGGCACCTTAGCGTTATTCCTTGTGGCACCGCTAATTGGAGATGTAAGGCTAATAGGCATTCCACTTCTCATATTTTGGACGGGATGGGCTATTAGCTCGATACCGGGATGTATTATGGGATTCGTCTTAGTGGAGGCTCTTAAACTTGCAGGAATTACCAGAGAAACTTTCCGTGAATGAGATATTGGGAAGAAAGGTGCTGATAGTAGGTGATGTGGGAACTGGGAAAACCGCGCTTACGGTTCAAATATTTGAAAAACTTATCGATTTGGGCTTAGGAAACGACATTACAATAATTGATATGGCTCCAAAAACCCTTTTTATTTCTGGTAAGCGAGTTGGAGGTAAATTAGACGAATACACTGACTTAGTTAAAAAAGTAAAATATTTAGCTCCTTCTGTTGTTTATGCTCCCAGATTAACTTCTAAAAGCAGCCAAGAACTTTTACACCTTGTAAAGGAAAACGTGAAAAACTTAGATCCGCTAATAGACGAATACATCAGGAACCCGACAAAAATATTAATAATCAACGATTTATCGATATACTTTCATGCTGGTGATTTATCCAAAATACTTCAATGCTTAAGTAAAGCAGAAACTTTTTTAGCCAACAGTTACTATGGCAAAACCTTAAAAAACGACTTTAATACAGGTGTTTCGTACAGAGAAAGAGATCTCGTAAAAAAGATGATGAGATACATGGACAGAGTAATCATGTTAAGAGAAAATTGTTTCATCAAAGTAATTTAATTTTTCAACATTAATTTTCGCGTACCATATAGTTTTCCTTAATAAACTTCATCTAACCGTCTTTTTATATATTTTGCTATATGATATGAAACAAGGTTTACGAAAAACTGGTAGTGCGTTGATGCAGGGCTACCAAAGCAACTTAAGAATACGAAAGAAAAATATTATGTATTTGAAGGGAGATAAACAGAAACTTAGATTGGTAGTTGGTGATGAAATGTGGAGGTCTTAAACAAGTTTATTGAAGATTTACTTACCCAGTTGCAGGATAACATTAGGAAAATTGATAGAAAACAAGTTGAAGACGTTCTGAAAGCGTTACAAGGTGCTAAGCGAGTGATAACCGTCGGTATGGGCAGATCAGCTGTAGTAGCCCGAGACCTTGCTATAAGACTTTTACAAGCCGGATTTAATGTTATATCTATCAGAGAGGATTTAATAGGTCTTATTCCGATGATAAAAGGCGAAGAAGATGTAGTTGTCGCTATTTCAGGATCCGGAGAAACAGAAGAAGTTATTACGATATGTAAAGTTGCTAGGGAAAGGGGGGCAAAAATAGTAGCAGTAACATCCTTCCCCGACTCTACACTAGGGAAATTGTCCGATCATGTGCTTTGCATTGGTGGGAGAACAAGAAGATGGAAATATAGAGGATTCTTAGAAAGAGAAGTTGAAGGGGAAAGAGAACCTCTTTCACCCTCAGGTTCTCTTTTTGAAGTAAGTTCAATCATAGTATTAGAAGGACTTGTAGCAGAACTTGTTTACTCAAAACAGAGTAAAGGAGGCTAAGAACATTGAGTAAGATTAAAAATCTCATAAAACAGTTTTTAGAATCATCAAACGATATAATAAGCGGATTGGACAGTAAGGTCATTGAAAACTTCGCTGAGCAGTTAAAAAAGGCTAAACGCGTGTATACAGTTGGCGTTGGGTCGCTCAGTCTTCTTGCTAAGGGATTTACTACAAAACTCACATACCTAGGTTACGAAACCTATTTTATTGGCGAAACACTTATGCCTTCCCCAAGCAAGAACGATCTTTTAATAGCAATTTCTGAGAGCGGTGAAGCAGATTATACGGTAAAAGCAGCCCGCATCGCTAAAAACCTTGGAGCAACGGTTGTAGCTATAACGTCGTGCCCCCAGTCAACATTAGGAAAACTAGCCGACTTAAATATAGAAATTAAGTGGAAAGAAAAAATACCAAAAGAAGAACTTAAAGAACGCGAAGGAAAACTTTTAACACCAAATTCGAGCCTCTTTGAGATA
>Ga0190309_1000582_pt1 | contig 10268 bp, 5 predicted proteins | sample 48700767_MG_FD_161656 | JGI IMG/M metagenome (GOLD analysis project Ga0190309, IMG submission 161656) | Hydrothermal vent sediment bacterial communities from Southern Trench, Guaymas Basin, Mexico - 4870-07-6-7_MG | ecosystem: Environmental > Aquatic > Marine > Hydrothermal vents > Sediment ... | reverse complement strand
GAAATTTTAATAAACTTTTTGCTTTTTCATGTTCTAAAATGGGTTTTATCAATCTTTGATATTCTTCTTCATCAATAATAACTCTCGTTTTAAAAACAGCTGCTTTTAATGGAAGCAAAATAGGAGGAACTTCCTCTGCTGAAATTTCTAACCAGATGGGCAAAATTTTACTTTTCTTTTGAATAAGTCTAGTAAAAGCAATATCTATTTCTTTTTGAACCCATTCTTGCTTGATTGAATATTTAGATAATACAATTATGAAAAAATCAGCATTTTGAGCTGCTTCATCTATTTTCCTAACGATAGAATCGCCAACTTTAATTTCCCAATCATCAACAAAAATTTTTGCAATATTTTTTAGATCTTTTTTCATTTTTTTTGCGAGTTCCCAAACGAAATCATGATCTTTAGAAGTGTGAGAAATAAAAATATTTATTTTAGCCATTACTATTAAACACCTCCTTTACATTTGACTCATAAGCTTTTTTGTAAATTTCTTCTAGTAAACTCGTTAGTTTTTCACTTTCTCTATACGGAATAGGTTTAATATTTAGTTCTAATGTGTCACTAAAATAAAAAATTTGTTCTTTAAATTCTTTTTCTTTTTTAGGAGTATCAAGTAATTGTATCCAAAAAATTTTGAGATCACTTGTTGCCTTTTTATAATCTCTTATAGATCCTATTGATTTTTGATATTTTTCTTTATCTGGTTTTAAAAATTTTCTATATATTTCTTTTTCACTCAAACTATATCCCATAATTACAAGTACTTCTAATTGTTTTAAAAATTTTTCTAAAAATTTACTACAAACTCTTGGCTCATTATCATAAACCTCAGCATAATCTGTTTCTGTCAATACCCATGAATCTGGTTTATCTATTCTTCCATGCAAATAGTAAATATATTTATCTAAAGAACCTCCCCCATCTTCTGGAACTATACTAATTTGTTCCTCATTTATTCCTAAATTTTTTCTCAAAATATTTTCTAATTCTATATCAAGATTTGTAGTAATAATTATAACTCTATGTCTTACAAATTTTGAAACTATATTAAAAATACTAATATCTTTGTTAGGATTTTGCTCTACACTCTTAAAAATTTTTTGAATATTTCTTTCAAATAATTCTTTATCATACGATTTTATTATTTCCAAAATTTTCTCAAATTCTCTATCCTTTTTAAGTTCTTCAATAAGTTCTTTTTTTCTTAAATACTCATAATTATTGAAATTTAGAACTTGATAAATTTGGATAAGTTGATTAACAAATTCTTCCCATAAGGGATAACCTACTAATTTAGAAACCCCAGCTCCTATCCAAAAAGCGATATTCCCTTGTCCTTGTTTTGCTTTACGTAAATAATATATTAATTCCTCAATATCTTTGTTTTCTTGAAAAGGGTATAATATGTTTTCAATCATACACTTCTTGTTTTTTCCAACCTATTTTTTACCAATTCGGCTACCGACCAATAGACTTTTTTCTTTCTTCGGTTAAGCCGAGGGCATCAAAAATAACCTCATTAAAAATTTGTGCTCAAAAATTATTCATTGCATATTCTTTACATCTAAGAATAATAATTTGCCAGCCTTCTTTAGCTAAATGGTTTAAAATATCCAAAGTATTTCTCTCTCGTTCTTTATCAAAATAAGCAAATGCCTCATCAAAAATTAAAAAAGCTTTTGACTTATAAAAACACTGAATTAAAGCAAGTCTTGCTGAAAGAAGAAGCTGAATTTTTGTGCCATCAGAAAGTTTATCAATGGGAAAAATCGTTCCGTCTGCCCTTTCTGCTTCCCACTTTTTCTCAAACTCGTCATGTTTAAAAAATAAATTCCCTGCAGAAAAGCAAACATTTTTATATTTTCCTCCTGTAATTTTGGCAAAATAAAAAGATGCTTTTTTCTCAAACTCTTTAAGCCACTTTTCCTGAAGTCTTTGGGAAAGCTCATTCATTATTTCTCTGCTATAAAAAAGAACTTCCCTTATCATTTTTAACTTAGAAAGTTTCTCCTCCAATTTCTTTTTCTCTAAATAAAGATCTTCAACTTTCTCCTTATCTGGCACTTTTTCAAGTCTTCCTCTATATTCACTTTCCTTTATCTCAAGCTCCTTAACTTCTTCAGAAACTTTTTTTGCCTCTTCTTCCAATTCCTTTATTTCTTTTTCCAGTTTTTCAAGATTTTCAGCTTCTTCCTTAGCCTTTTCAATTTCTTCAAGTGTAAACTTCATTTCCTTAAGTTCTTCTTCAAGGGACTCTTTTTCCTTTTTCTTTTGCTCTATTTCTTTCTCTATTCCACCAATAGCTGTGGCTACTTGTTTATCTTTTCCATTCAGGTCGTTTATTTTGTCCTCAAGTTCTTTTTCTTCCTTTTTAAAACTTTCTATCGTTTTTTCAAAATTTTTTATCCTCTTCTCTAATCCTTCCAGCTTTTTAATTTCTTCCTCCACTGCCTTTTTCTTCTCCGCAAGGTTTTCTAAGTCTTTCATTTCCTCTCCAGAATATTTTGCAAGAAGGTTCTCTCTTTCCTTAGCTCGCTCATGAAGAATTTTAAGATTTTCCAGATCTCCGTAAGTTTTTTTAAGCTCTGCCACTTTCTTTTCTATTTCTTTCAATTCAATTGTGGGGAACACCTCCATCGCTAGGTCTTTATATTTAACTTCTGCTTTTCCTTTAAAAATCACTTCTTCTTCAGCAAAAAATGATTTTTCTTCGTTCTCAACAATTACTTTTACTTCTTCTTCTGCTTGTTTTATCCGAATTATCCCCTGAGAAAAATTTTCTAAAAGTTTTTCATAATTTTGCCATTCATATAAATCTTGGTAAAGGTTTTCACTTGAAATATTTTTAAAATTCCCAAGATTTTCTTCAAGTTCTTTTATTTTCTTGAAATCTTTTATTTTTTGATCGACTTTTTCCAACTCCTTTCTCTTAACAGGAAGATTTTTTATCTGTTCTTCATACCGAACTCTTTCTTGCCCCTTTTTACTTAGTTCCTTTCTTATCTTATCAAGATTATCCTTTTTATTTTGTATTTCTTTCTCTAATTCCTCTTTCTTATTCTTTTTTTGTTTATACTCATCTTTAAGCTTCCCAATTTCCTTTTCAAGTTTTTCCTTTTTTGCAAGAAGAAAAATTCTTTTCTTTTTCTCAAGTTGATTCTCAAGCTTTGTTTTTTCTTTTTTCTTTTTTTCAAGCTCTTTTGAAATTTTTTCATGCTCCTCTTTATCCTTCTCATAGTTCTCAAGTTCTTTTTTCTTTTCTTCAAGTTCTTTACTCACCCTTTCAAGTCCTTTTCTTATTTCTTCTTCTTTATATCCAAGAGAGGTTCGTTTAAGAAAATATGCTCCTTCCTGCTTGCGAAGAAATTCTTCATCAAGCCAAGTTTTTACTTTCCTTATAGCTTCAAGCCCAAGCACAGAGTCAAAAAGTTCTTTCAATCCACTTTTTACATCAGTTCTTGAAATCTCTTTTTCTCTGATTATCAAAAGATTTTCCACAACAGAAGAAATAAAGTTATATCCTTTTTTTCCAAAAAATTTTTTTATAACTGAACCGCTTGAAAGTTCTGTTCCGTCCTTTCCTTTAAGACTTAATCTGTTTTCCTGAGCGTTAACTTTTAATTCATATTCTACCCCACCTATTTCAAACTCAAGAGTAATTACAGGTTCAATATCTTTCCCAGCAGTAATTCGTTTTTTTAAATCTTTAGGAGAAAATTTAAAAGTATCTATAATTCCCTGAACTAGTGTAGTTTTCCCACTCTCATTTGGAGCTACAAACAAAAAAGGATTTTCTTTAAATTCAAATTCTTTATTTTCAAGCACTCCATAATTAGTAAACCTTATCTTCTTAAGCCTCATTTCCGTTTCTTTCTGTTAAATTTCATACTTTTTTATAAGAAACTGAACAAACTCGTTAAGGGAAAGTTCTTTAAACTGAAGGGCATAAAGAAGTGTTTCTCTCACTTCTTCTTTTAGTGTGTCTGGGATTTTTTCCTTTATTAGTTCCTCTAAAGCATTTATAAATATAAGCTTTTCTTCCTTAATTTCTGCTTTTTCAAAAATGGTGATGCAGTCTCCCCACTTTTCTACAAGTTCCCTGATTTCTGGGTTAAATCTTTCAAGATAGGCAGAAATTTTTACCTTGCAGAGGGGAAAATTAAGATTTTTTAAAAATTCCAAATCCTTTTCATGAAAAATTTTTAGATGAAGAAACTGAGGAGCATCTTCAAAAATCCGATAAGTAACCTTTGGAATTGTTCCTTTTTCTATTTCTGCTTTTATATAACCACTTTTTGCATCTATAAAGGGCTGATATTCAAACTGTATAAAAGCTCCACTATAATAGGCATTAGGAGCAACTTGTTTAAATGTATGATAATGTCCAAGAGCGATATAGTCGTATTTTTGAACCATTTCGGAAGATAGCGAAATTTCTTCAAACTCTTTTCTTTCTCCATAAGCTCCATGCATAATAGCAACATGAAAATCAGCAGAGTGATTTAACCTTTCAGGCGGAAGTCCGAAAAACCCTGCATAAAAACATACCTTTTCTTTTTCAAAAAATTCTTCTGGTTTTTCTGGAGTAAGAAGTTTTATGTGAGGGTATGAAGAAAAAAATTTTTGAATTTCATAGCGTTTATAAATAGAATCTTCTGTCCAGGCATCATGTCCAGAAACTTCTGCGAAGTATCCCCTTCCACCTCCGGGAATAATCACAAAGTTGATATTTGAGTAATTTGTAAGAAGTTCAAAAAACCACCGAACTTCAGACGTAGGAAGGGAATTTGTATGAAATACATCCCCAGCAAAAAGTATGAATTTTACTCCCTCTTTTTCTGCCTCGGAAAGAAGAACAGAAAGCTTTTCTTTAACAAACCTCGTATGAGAATCCTTAACCCCGATATGAAGATCTGCAAGATGATACAACTTCATCTTGCTTCCTTTTAAACTATATTTTAACAAGTTCTTCCCATTTGAGGATATTTTTTAAAAATTTTTTGAGTTTTTAAGCTTACCGTAATTACTCTTTGGATAAGTTCTATAATATATTTTTGAATTATTTATTTCTTTTAAAAATAAGGTTTTTATAATGTCAATTTTGTTTTATTTTAATTTCAGGTAATACATTACTAAATTCTTCGTCTATTAAACTAATTTGAGTTTTAATTATTCTTCTCATTTCTAAAGCGGGTTTTAAACAAAATATTTCAAATTCTTTTTTATTAATATCTTCTTCTTTATAAATATGAGGATAAAGAAGTTTTAAATACGCTGTGCATATTTTTACTATAGCTTTAGTATCTCTCGTATCTGCATTTTTAGGTATATCTAATAAAGTATCAACTATCTTAGCAAAATCTGGAATTGTTCTTAATTTATGTAATATTTCAGAAAAATACTCTACATTTAATGCATAACCTTCCAATTTTAGATCTTCCCTCATTCGAGGTAATTTCCATCCTTTAATAAAGCCATGAAATCTATCTAACAATGCAGAATCTTGAAAAAAAGAAGGTAAGTTAATAAAATACTTATTATATAAAGGTTTCATATCTTTAGTCAGAGGAATATTCCCTAATAACATAAATCCAGCAGAAGAAACTCCTCTATAGTTTGCAACTGTAAAATTTCCCGATTCTAAATAATTTTTTAAAGCTCCTTGTAATTCACTTGGCTCTGTAAATTTTATAGTTTCAATTTCATCTAATACTACAAAATCATAGCGTGTTATAATACCAGGAGTTGCTTGAGCAATATCGTAAAGTAACCTTGCTCTCGAGACAACCCCTCCACTTATAACCCAACCATATTTACTTAAATTATTAAATGTATAAGACTTACCTGTTCCTTTAGGTGCTAATTCTATCATATTTAAGTTTGGCTCAACAAAAATAAGGAGCCGTGCTAAAAATAATAACTTTTGAGAAAGTGATTCAAATCCATCTGGATTGTATTCCATAGAACGTATTAAAAGATCTATCCATTCTTCTAATGTGAATTCCTTTCGTTTCTCTCTAAAATATTCTACATCCACTTCGTAAGGTTTAAATGGTTTATATTCTACTATTTCTATTATTCCTTTTTGGTTCCCTTCAGGTGGAATATAAACTAATTTAACAACCCCCCAGACTTCCCCCCCTTTCAACTCTGAGTATTTCTTAGCAATATAAGATGGTATTCGTCCTTCATTGAATTTTATATCAATATCTGGTATAGAAAATCTTAATATTCCTGACTTTATATCTGGTTCTACTATAATTCTTGCAAGAAGTGTAACTTCTTTTAAATCATTTACTAGAATCCCTTTTATTTTGCTTCCCTTATGGGCAATATGAGTATTTAAAAAAACTTTCAGAGCTTCTATATCTAAATTTCCATATTCATCTGTAAATTTTTTTAAAATCCAGTCTTTAACAAAAGAAGGAAGATTGTATCCAGAAAATATTCTATATTCTTTTGAGCTTTTAAATACAGATTCTTCTGGAAATATTTTTTTTATTTTTTCATCTAACTTATTCATAGTAGATTTCTCTCTTTAAATCCTCCTTTAATAGTTATTTTTATTTGATAGCGCTTATCTTCTATTTTTAATATAATAGTGTGTTGTCCAACTTTTAAGCCTCTTAGATCTATTTTGTAAATATCATTCTCTTTCTCGTATAATACATTCAATGGCTGCTCATTGATAAAAGCTTCAGGAAGATATAAAGGCTGTGGGTATATTTTAAATTGAATTATGGGATTGGTTATCCAAACTTCGGAATTGATAAGCTCAATTTTATATTCAGTTTTATCTTTTTCAGTTTCTATCACAATATAAGGCACTAAAATCTCTTCAGGAGTAGCACCTCCATGAACCTCTCTATAAGGAGTGTTATTTAATGATACATGTTTTAATGCCACAAGAACCTTTCTCCCCTGACAATTTCCTTCATCAACATTCCATACAATAAAATATTCGTCATCTTTGTAATCTTCATCGTCAATCCAGACACACCTTCCCTCATGTTCAGCGTTTAGTAAATCTAGTCTTTTAAAGTTATCAAATTCCTTCAAGCACAAAAAACTGAATCCATGATCCGAAACGATCCCAATTTTGTTATATGGCATCTCCATAATTTTTTTTATAATTTTTTTTATAAGTTCAATTTCTTTAATTAAATCATCCGGATACTTATATGGCTTTTGATTATGAACATAATTATCTAAATCTTCTATTTTCTCAAATTCATATTTATTACACTCTGTAATAGTTGGCAAATTAACTCGTACAAGTTCTTTCTTTTTTATAAATTTTCCTTTCTTTTTACCATATTTATTAAGTAAGTGAACTACTAATGGAAACCACTCTGCGCCTAATCCATCTATCCACACATATTTAAAGTCTCTTTCTATTTCTGCTTTAGGCAAAGAATAGTACCAATCTGAAAAAGTAGACTTATTTTTGTTTTTGTTATTAATTAGCTCTTCTATTTTTGGAGATTTAGCATGCCTTACTTTTGAATAGTTATACTCCTTAAAATATTCAAGTATCCAATTATTCACTTCATTATCGGGCTTTATTAAGTCCCAATCTAAATAATAGGCTAACTCTAAATAAACTTTTTTTAGATTGGGAATAATTTCTTGAATATTAACATTTTTTAATTCAAAAATGATATATTTCCTTTCGGTAAATGTTATGCTAGTCAAATATTCAAGTTTTTTCTTTAATGGATAATTTCTTATATTTTCGAGCTCATAAGCAAGTTTCCTTTCTACAAATTGAGCTGAGAAGTTGAGATTCTTATGTATGAGATTTAAAAATTCTTTTCTCTCGGAGAAAATATTTTTAGTTAGCGTTTCGGGGGGTAGATGAAATATTTCTAACCATAACTTTTCTATCAAATCCTCTTCTTTAAATTCCTTCAATCTTTTAAAACATTCGTATAAATAAGAAGATTTAAACTTATCTAAAGTTAAGAAAAGATTTTTAATTAACCACCTTTCATAATACTCATTAGTCTGCAAATAGAGAGCAAGAAATTCTTTCGGTGTTAATTTTTCTATACTTCTAAAATTAAAATGCCTCAAAAATATATTTTCTATAGACAATCCTTTTTCATTATATCTACTTGTTTCTTCTATGAGTTTGTTCCAAAACTCCACTTCATTATCTTTAAATTTTATTGGAACTTTAATTTCAAAAATCTCTTCAAGAAATTCTTTTTGATTTAAAATTTCTCTTAACTCAAATGCCTGATCTGGAAGAAAATTTTTATAAAAATAAGACAAAGGCTTAGATAAGGATAAAATACTTTTTATATTTTCCCTTTTCCAAACACTTAACCAGTTTTCAGTACTAGATATTATTGTAAGATCTTCTAAAGAAATATTTTTATAATCCAAATCAAAATTTATTTGATAAATGGTTATTTTTCGAGAAAAGGTTTCTAACTTCCAAACCGGTGCCCATTCTTCCTTTCTGTAAAAGTTATTCCAGAACTCTTGTTCAAATCTTTCCCATAAACCAACAAAGGGTATATAAATTCTTATATTGTTTTGGTTTTCAATTTCAGTTAAACTTTTTAAAGTTATATAAAAATCTTCTTTACATTGAAATCTTAGAAATTCTGATAATGGAACTACTACAGCATTGTTAGATATCCTTTTTACCCAATTTACTACTTCATCCGTTGTTAACCATTGATTTTTATCCGATAGAAGTTCTATTAGTTCTTTACTTTCCACATTACAACTTTCAATCAAAAATTTAATAATTTCTCTTAATTCTTCGAAAGAATTGAGGAAGATAAACCTTACCGGAAACCTTCTATCAGAAATTCTTATAGAGTTTTTATCCTGCTTAATTCTATTGTATAATTCTTCAATAGAATAAAAATGTTCTACCTCCATTAGGATCCCTCTATATACTTTTCAATTATCTCCACAATCTCAGGGCGTTCGTCTATTAGTTTAATTAAAATTGCTCTAAGCTTCTCTGCAGAATAATTCTCAATTCGTTGTTTAATATTTTTTACCTTTTCTTCAGATTGAAAATGCAAATAGGATTCATCATGTTGAAAAGTAGTTCTCTCCTTATTTCTCTTAGAATATTTCAATTCTTCAAGTTGTTTTTTAAGTTGCTCTTGACTTTTTTTGAGTTTTTCTCTGTCCCAATCTTTGACTTTTTCTCTAACTTTATCTTCTGTCCAAGAAGCTATTTCTTCCTGCATATTTTTTTTAATGTAGTCTATAACCTCTTCTATATCCTCAGACGAAATTTCAACTCCTTCAATACTTTTCAACCACTTTTTAAACAACTCCTTTGAATTTTCTTGATTTATTAAAATATCAAGATCATACTTTACGTCTTCTATAGCATTTAAGTGATCTTTTATTTTTTCATATGTAAGCTCTCTATCAATTGATTGAACAAGTTCAAATATAGCATCTATAGCTTGGGCAGTATTTTGATTTACACTCTCTCCAAATTTGAATACCCATATTGGAAAACCTTGTTTTTTAATCCATTTTCTTACCTTCCACCTTGCATCATTTAAACCTTTAACATCTTTAAGTTTAAATAAATCTTTCAAAATCTCGATAAGCTTTGCTTCATCTTCCGTTCCAAAACGAACTTCTAACTTTTCCCTATAAGTCCCTTTCTCCCAATAATCAAACAAAGTTAATATTTTATCCCTCATTACTTCCTTTTGAATCGGTATTCCTGTTCTTGCCTCAAAAAGTTTTCCAATATATTCTCTCATCAAAAAACCAACTGTTGCCATATTCACCATATTAGGATACACTCCATAAGGTGGTTTGGTAAGAAATCTCAAAGCATCTCCCAAATTAAATACTCCTGTGTTTTTCATTTTTTCAAAAACATTTTTTATTTCTAAATACATTTTCTTTAAAGGGTGGTTTTCGGAAACATCATCTTTTATTTTTAATTCTATATTTACGATGTACTCCCCATTGTTATCTTTAATAATCTCTCTAAGATGTTTCCATGGATTAGTTTTTGTTTTTTCTTCTATTTCATTACGATTTCTCGAAAATAAAAACATTTCTAAAGCTTTAACAGACTTTTGCTCTCTCCAAATAGTGTTTATTTGAAGTTTTTTGAGATTATCCATACCATAAGGGAATATTTTGAGAGATAATTCTTCGTTTATTTTTCTACTAAATTGATTCATCAATTCTTTCCCTGTTTCATTTTGTAAAAACCATTCAATATATCCAAATTTTATTTGGGTAATCCACCTATCAATGAT
>Ga0190309_1000581_pt1 | contig 10270 bp, 5 predicted proteins | sample 48700767_MG_FD_161656 | JGI IMG/M metagenome (GOLD analysis project Ga0190309, IMG submission 161656) | Hydrothermal vent sediment bacterial communities from Southern Trench, Guaymas Basin, Mexico - 4870-07-6-7_MG | ecosystem: Environmental > Aquatic > Marine > Hydrothermal vents > Sediment ... | reverse complement strand
GAGCTGACGAGTTCAAGTCCAGCTGAAATTCACGTTTATCCTGGTGAATCAATTCAAGCCGCAATAGATTCTGCAGCTCCTGGCGACACAATAATTGTACACGCAGGAACCTATAATGAGAAGATTATAATAGATAAACCTTTGACACTGCTAGGTGCTCAGCACGACGTAGATCCACGAGGAGGAGCATGGAAGGATAATATAACGACAATTAATCCGGGAGAGGGAAACACTGGGATAAATATTACATCTTCAGACGTTGTCGTTAACGGGTTTGAAGTGACTGGCGGTGTATATGGAATTTACGTAGGATATACCAATGTCAGCAATATTCGAATTTTATACAATGATCTTAATAATAATACGAAGTATGGCTGCCAACTTATAGGTATAGGTAGTGACGTAAACCATGTGATTGTAAGTAAGAACTACTTCCATCATAATGGCCGTAATGGACTAAAGCTGGTTGATGTAACAGATTGTTTGGTTGATTCCAATGAATTCGCCTACAATGGATTCGGTACGGAGGCAACAAAACCAGAATATAAGTTTGGAATATTACTTGAAGATGAGCGGTATAAGTCTCCGAAATACAGTCCAGCAATCAGAAACGTATTCACAAACAACCTCTTCCACGATAATAATTTGGGCGCAATAAACATGGAAGTTATGGGGTACGCATCAAGCCCCTACTGGACAAGCACAATTTTCCTAGAAGATACCGTCGTTTACGGAAATAATTTTGAAGGGAACTCATCTGTGTGGGGCATTAACGTAAGTAATGACTATAAGGATGATGGTACACAAGACGGATTTGGTCCAATAGCTGACGTTGATGCTTGCTTCAATTGGTGGAGCAATGAAAGTGGACCGAGTGGCGTAGGTCCAGGCGCAGGGGTTGCAATAAGCAACAATGTTACTTATAGTCCATGGCTGGGCTATCCATACGGAACAGTTCCAATGACTTATCACGTCGACCCAACCGGAAAGATTCAAGACGCAATAGACGAGGCTAGTTCCGGAGATACAATCCTTGTTCATGAAGGAACATATAATGAAGGACTCACAGTTGACAAACAAGGGTTAACTATACTTGGACTCTGTGACGTCATCCTTGATGGAACCGGAATAGATGTTCATTATGGCGTCCACATAACTGCCGACAACGTCGTAATCAAAAACTTCCACATTGCAAACTTCACCTATGGCTGGGGCTGGGGAGTACAACTAACAGGCGCAGACCACTGCCTACTCGAAAATCTACTAGTCGAAAAATGTAACAGCGGCATTAACCTCTACAGAGGATCAGACTACAACATTATACAAAATTGTGAAATAAACGGTATCGGAGGCCACGGAATATCCATCTACGGCAGCGACCTAGGATGCACTCACAACATAATCAGAAATAATAGAATGATTGGCTGCGCATGGTACATGCCATACGGAAAATACCACCTAGCCGTTATGCCAATCTTCTCAAATGCAAGCTATAACATTATTGAAGGCAACATCCTGACTGGTACAGGCGTAGGCTATGGAATGTGCCTCTGGGGATATACATATGAACGAGCAGACATGCCTGAAGTTGGAAACTTAATTAGAGCCAATAACATCTCAAGTTTCGACACAGCAGTTTACATTAGAGGGCGTAACCCAGAAACTGGAACACTCAACCTAGTTACAAACACTTCCATCTTGGAAAATAACATTAAGGATAATAGAATAGGAGTCTACGTCGAAGGCTTCGACAGCAATGTTATCGGTTTACTTCACTACAATAATATAGAGGGAAACACTGAATATGGCGCATTATTCAACGCAACTTATGGAACGGCAATTTTAGATGCTTGCTTCAACTGGTGGGGAGATCCAACAGGTCCTTATCATCCAACACTTAACCCGGAAGGCATAGGCGACGATGTAAGCGATTATGTTAATTTTGATCACTGGCTTCTAGAGGAGTATCCTCCACCACTCCCAAGCCCGGTTCTCTATGTCGACCCAGCAGAAGTGGAATACTGGACTCTTGCATACGGCGAAACCTTCACAGTGGAAGTCAAAATAGACGAAGTTACAGACTTAGCAGGATACGAATTTAAACTCTACTGGGATACAAATCTGCTGGATCTGGTTAATGTCGAAATAACGTCGCCGTGGCCAGAAGGAAACTACATAATACCTAAAAACTACACAGATGAATCAGTAGGACTTTACTGGCTTTCGGTGGGTGCCTATGACATTGAACCCTTCACGGGCAGCACAACGCTAGCAATTCTAACATTCAAAATCACATACGATCCAATCTATCCAGAAAACAGAACGTGTATATTAGATCTCACCAATACAAAACTAAGTGCACCAGCAGGGGAACCAATCTATCATATGGTATATGATGGTAAATACAGCATATTCTCAACAAAGCCGAAAATCGAAGTAAAACCATCCACATACACCGCCCACGCGCTAGGCGAAACGTTTAAAGTCGACATATGTGTTTCAGACATAGTCGATTTATACAATTACACATTCAAATTGAGCTACGATACAACTCTGCTCGATGCAGTCAACCTCGAAATAGGTCCATTCCTTAACCCACCAATCTACGCATACAAATTCATAATAGACGATGCAAACGGTGAAATATGGCTATGGGTATGGTCAACAAGTGGAAAACCAGTAAGCGGAAGCGGGGTACTTGCAACAATAACTTTCAAAGTAACAAAAGTCACCACATGGACAACATATCATCCAAACATACTTTCGTGCACGTTCAACCTCTATGATACAAAGCTCATAACAGATGAAGGTGTAGAGGTCCCGCATGACGTCATAGACGGCACCTATTACTATGAACCCAAACCAGGAGACCTGGACTGCGACGGACACGTCGACCTAGTCGACTTAAGAATAGTAGCCTACTACTACGATCCAGCCTACAATCCAATAGCAGACTTAAACGAAGATGGAGTCGTCGACATATTCGACCTGACAATAGTGGCATACTACTACGGAGAAGATTGCTAAATGAGCACCGTTAAACCCCCTCCCCCTTTTTTAAAAAATAAAATCCTAAAAGAGGTGAGTAGTTTAATTGGATAAGGAAATAGCTATTTTAAATTTCATATTTGTATTGGTATCCCTAGTAATAATCACACAGCAAGTTGGACCAACAAGCACTACTACCCTCTCCGTATACCCCCAACTAACCACCGTGGAAATTTTCCGTATATTTCAGGTTAATATATCAATCTCTGAAGTGACAGATTTAGCGGGATGGGATTTCAAATTGTATTATCCAAATTCACTTTTGAATGCAACAGAAATTATCGAAGGTTCATTTCTGAAAACCGCAGGCGATACATTCTTTACGGTGAAGGAGTTTACAGATAACTATAACGAAACACATGGTAGAATTTGGGTCGCATGCGTTCTACAAGGACAAGGTTCAGGAGCTAATGGAACAGGTACACTAGCAACAATAACCTTTAAGGCGAAACTAGATGGAATAGCGACGTTACACCTAGCTGAAACAGACCTAATAGACTCAAAAATGCCGCCAAACCATATCCCGCATACAACAGCAGACGGAACAGTAGAAATTCTTGGGCATGATATAGCTCTGGAGTTATCAGTTTCTAATCAGACAATAATAATTAAAGAGAATCTCACTATCTATGTCACATGCATAAATTTAGGAGATTACACAGAAACCTTTGATGTATTGGTTAACTATACTAGACTCCACGATCCACTTATAGGAATTCAGACAGTAACTCTCGCTCCTGGGGAGTCTGTTACATTAAATTTCACATGGACAACGAGCATATCTGGACAATACAAAATATTAGCCTACACAAGTGAAATATTCGGTGATGTATATCCGAATAACAGCAAAGAAACTATAGTCTGTGTTGTTTTGAACTCGTGGGGGCTATCAGGCGGTACAGAATTCTTAATAAACTTCTTAAGATGATAAATTTCCTTCTTTTTTGGTTACTTACAGATGGAAGTTATGTTTTGTGGCTTATCCTCCTAAGATTGCTTCACTTAAATACTGATTTATTTTAACTATTGAGAAACGTTTATCCATAATGGAGAACTATTACATTGAGGGGAGATTAGTAGGGGGAGTCGGTGGCGAGTCAACATGAGACTTCAAAGAACGAAGTTCTTTGGCTTGGGAATTATCCTTATTTTCGCTGGAATAATAGTTTCTTCCTATTCTAATATGGCTTTTAAGGTAAAAACTGTGCAAACTCCTGGTGTAACTGTTTACAACAAATGGAATGTTACTCGATACTTTACTAAAGGTGAAACATTAATTCTAGACATTCCGCCTCCGAAGTCGGGTCTGTTTGACGTCGTTCCATATGGAGGCTTTAACATTTCAATTGTTGCCCAAAATGGGAAAGAAACAGTTTTTTGGTATGAATTTTCAGATGGAACCGTCAAGGTTAAAGTAAAATCAAATGATGATGCTCTTATCGTTAACGAGAGTTCTTCTATGGTGTATGTTACCGGAGTTACAGCTTTTTCAGGCAATTATACCGCGTATGTAGATAAATCCGCTATGATTTTTTACAACGGAGGCCCTCCAAGCTATCTTACTCTTAAAAGTATGATTGAAAAAACCAGTTTAGAGTATCCTTACCGTGACTTTTTACCCGTTGGTATACTGATTATGGTTTTTGGGAGCATTCTTATATTCTTAAGTTTTCGAGAACCCAAAAGAGCTAAGACCTTTCTTGTAAGGAAAAAGGGGAAAATTAAGAAGAATTATCGGCGTTCTCTCAGCCTTGGATTTAAAATTTCATCAAGGCTGAATCCTATCATAATAAATGCCATCGCAAGCAATGTGATTGCTATTCCAGGAGGAATAACCCAATACCACTGATAGAATGCTTGTGTTGCCCCTGCTGCCGTTCTCTCATAATTATAGAACATTGTTCCCCAAGATGGAACGTTGATGTCTCCAAGGCCAAGCCATGCTAATGATGCTTCAGAAATTATCGCATTAGGCACTGATGTTGCAAGAGTAATGTAGACTAGTGGAAAGACGTTTGGAAGCACATGTCGCCATATAATATATCCAGTAGTACCTCCTGCCGCCTTAGCCGCCTCAATAAATGGTCTCTCGCGGATGCTTAGCACCATTGATCTTACAGTTCTCGCAAAGCCCATCCATCCTAGGAAGATAAGAACTCCTATTATGTTCCAGATTGAGCGGCCCAATACCATAACTAACGCTATCATTAACGGAAGTGTAGGTATTACCAAGAATAGGTCCGCTATCCTCATTATTGCCTCGTCCACTATGCCCCCCACAAAGCCTGACACTAACCCAGCAACCAGTCCTATTAAAACAGAGAAAATTGCGGCAAGAAAGCCGACCATAAAGGAAATTCTGGTTCCGTGAATAAGCATTGCAAAGAGATCTCTTGGCGTATTACGGTCTGCATCTGTTCCGAGAAGTCCATAGGCTTCGCCGTAGAGTAGCATCTGAAGATTGTCCAGATAAACTGTTACATCCTTTTCTTCGTCGGTACCTTGATCCTTGATGGCCACTTCGATCTTGAATGTGTACTTAGTGGGCTTTGAAAAAATCACCCTTTGAGGTTCAAGGGATCCTACATTAGCTGATATTGCACCAGCGGTGGAAGAAGTTGCTTCATGCGTCCATTTGCCTATGTGAAATTTTTCATCTTGGAATAACTTGAAGACTTCTCCTTCTCTTTCAATGAAAAATGTTAGTGTAACTCTTTCATTTTGCTTTAGCAAGATGCTATAGTGAATCCAGAAAGACTTAGGTGGATTGCCAAACGGATAATCAAAAACTTTGCTTAGTACAACTTTTGCTTCTCCTTGTGGTGGTGTGCCTGCTGGACGATGGTAAGATATTCTGATCGAGCCGTTTCTACCTTCTGTTTGATCATAATCTACCGTTAGGAATTCTGAAAGTACTGAGAAACTCCACTCATCAAAATCTTCTTTAGAATTAAACTCGTAGCCAGGGACTGTTTCCATGTTTTCAGAAAGATTTTTCATTCCCAAGATCGTCTTATACCATATTGGAACACAAGTTATCTCTGCGATTTTCGGCTGACCGCCTGGATAATAGCCAGGCCACGTAGGTCTCATGGGGTCTACAGGCGCGATCACTGGTGCGAATAATGCTACCAACCCAAACATTATTACTAGAGCTAAGCCTACGACACCTTTTTTGCTTTTACTATAAATCTCCCAGAAACCCTTTAACCTTCTTATGTAAAGTTGAACATTCACCATGTCATCACACCTATCCATATCTTATTCTTGGATCAATTACTCCATAAAGCAAATCTGCAATGAAGTTGGCAACTACTACCAAGACCGCTACTATGAAGAATATAGCTTGCATCATAGGTATATCGCTGAAACTTATAGCTGTGAAAATGAGGGATCCCATTCCTCCATAGGAAAAGACTGTTTCAGTTATAATTGCTCCTGTAATCAAGAATCCCATAGCTAATGCAATATTTGTAATAAGTGGCAATGAAGCATTTTTGAGGACATGCTTGTATAAGACAGTTCTTGTCTTCAGTCCCTTTGCTCTAGCCGTGATAACGTAGTCTTCAGTAATGGTCTCTAAGACGCTTGCTCTGGTTAACAATATCCACCCCCCAACGATAAATATAAATAGTGTAAATGCTGGAAGCACTAGGCACGAGAGTCTTCCTAATAATATTTCAAATATATTGCTTGGCGGATTTATTGCCCAGTCTGATGGAACATAGCCTCCCGCTGGGAACCAGCGAAGTTGTAAGGCAAATGTGTTAAGGATGATATAGCCAAGCCAGAATACTGGAACAGAGTAGGTGAATAGGGAGGCTGTTACTATTAATGAATCTATAGCTGTTCCTCTTTTATAAGCTACTATTACTCCAATTAGGATTCCAAATATTATGCTGGCTATTTCGGATGTTCCCATTAATATTAACGTGTTTGGTAATGCTCTCATAATGGCTTTCCTAATGTCACCGAATTCATGGCTATATCCGAAATTAAAAGTAAACATGTTACGCAGATATATTAAGTAGCGCTCATGAAGCGGTCTGTCAAGCCCGAAGATGTGCCTGAGTTGCTTGATTCGTTCAGAGCCCATTCCTCCAGGCGAAAGTTTGGCGATGTATTTGTTAATGGTTGTTCCTGGAAGCATGTTGAAGATTAAGAAGTTTACTGAAGCTATTACCCAGAGCAGTAGGAAGATTATTATTATTCTCTTTATTACATATTCTTGTAGACCCATAGGGAAACGCTCCGTATAGGAGCAGTGTTAAATGAAATATTTAAGACTTAACTTAGAATTTTAAAAAGTATATAAAAATGGGGGGTAAGGGGGGTTTATTTTAGGGGGTTTGACCGAATATTTTGTCGTAACTCAGCGGCCCAACTATTGTTACTATGTCTCCTATGTCAATCAAGCATTCAGGTTCTGCTACGTCACCCTCTGGGCGCCAGTTAATGTCTGGTACACCGTTGCCTTGGGTGTCATAAGCTGGTAGGGCTCTTACTGCGTCACCGATAGTACCCATAAAGTAGCCTGTTCTTGGGCCTTCAGGATGCAGCGTGGTTCCTCTTGTGTTATCCCTTGGGCCCCATTCCCACCACCAGTCGGTCTCACCTAGTATTGAGGTTTCAAGCCAGTGGTGTCTATTCGCCTTTAATCCTACGTATCCTCCAGGTCCAGCTTGATGACTTACCATGTACCATTGTCCTAGGCCAACCATTACGTCTTGCCAGTCTAATTCGCCTGGGAAGTAGCCGTCTGGATTCTTATCTGGTGTATAGTAAGTTATTGTGAAGGTTTGACCTGGGCTTACATCAATTAGGAATTCAATGTAGGTATGGTCATCGTATACATTTCTGACTCTATAATCAACGTTCTCCTCCAGCGGAGTTCCATCAAGTTTTGCTTCAACAACCTCGAGGATCTGTTGTGCGCCGTAGTCTCGTAGGTGAATTGTCTTATTAGCTGGTATTGGATCTGGAAGTGTAATTGTAGTAGTGTTGATTTTTGCAAATCCTAGATCTTTCCATAATTCTGATGGAATTACGTAGGTTTGTGGTACATACTGGAACCACAAGCTCTTAGCCGTAAAGTATACTTCAGCTGAATAGTCATCGATTATTTTTATCCATGATATGTCTACTAGATCATCATGTACCCAGCTCTTCGGCCAGTATAGCTGCAACCATATTGAGAAAGCTAGATCTTTCATGGTGAATGGTCCATAGATTGAGCCGTTTACAGGGAAAATCCAATTAATATCCTTTCTAGCCCACAATGAAACGGCTGTAACATTACCGTATAATGGATCGTCGAAGTAGGCTATCGCCCAATCTTGACATGTCCACGCTTGGTCTCTTGCCGGGGCATATGGTGCAATTGATCCCGAGAACCCGTCATATATTCTATCTAACACTTGTCTGTCGTAGTACCAGCTGGACATTATAATGTTAAGCTGATAAGGCGGAGTTATTAAACCTATAGTCAATATTTGGTCGTCTGTCGTCCAGACGTGGTTAAATGTAAATGCGTTCTCTAGTCCACCTACTTTACTGTTACATACTCCTAGCAAGTCTCTATAGGCCCAGTAGGACTTGCTGCTCCAGAGCCAAATACATACACAGTGTTCAACCAGAAGGCCTTCAGCCATTTTTGCGGCAGCTTTAGCTTCTTCCATTGTTTCAGCGTACCATATTTTCGCGGACCACTCATCGATGTCTGGATAGTTCGGATTTCCATTCTTATCTACGCCTGTTACATAGTTTGGAGCCCACGGGTACCAGAACTTACCGTTGTATAGGCTGTAAATATATGTTGGGTATCTTCCTAAGCTCCATCCGCCCGTGTAGAAGTGGTAGTCGAAAGCTCCCATAACCTTTCCGTAGAGGTCAGCCATTGTTCCGGCATGCACATCTACAGGGATTCCTAATTGTTGAAGGTGCCATACAAGATCCATGCCTGTATAGTATCTTCTTAAGTCGTCTGTTCTGACACATGCAACTATTGGATCGAGGTCTTCTCCTGCCTTGCCGTCCCAATCAGACGGGTAAGTTCTAATTTTAGGTGAAGCCCAGTCAGGACTTGTTTCTGGATCATAATATGGGTTGTCAGTTTCTCCTGGAAGGAATCCTGCTGAGTCGAGGAGCTCTTTGGCTGCCCATGGGTCGTAGGGGTATGGATAGTTATCACCGGAAACACTTTGATTGACCCATGCTGGATCCGTTGGAGCGGCCACAGGAACATCGATTCTTTCGGCAAATCCTTTACAAAATTCTTCAATAACTTTGTCCTTGTCAATTAAATGGGCTACCGCCTTTCTGAACTCTTCAAGATGGAATGGGTTCCGTACGTCTGGATAGGTCGGGATTGTATAGTTGTTATTTATGTCTATCTCATACATTCCATAGTCAAGTAGAGGTGCTAGCTGAATTTCTGGGTCCTCTATAGCGTCATAATATAGTTCCGCCGTAATATCGTACATAACCATATGAATCTCGTCAGCTTTGAGTGCTGTGTAGGCTGCTTCAACATCGGAATAGAATTTTATGATCATTTCGTCTTCTCTTGGGCCATATTGTACTTCTTGTGCCTTGGCAGGCGTTATTGGCGTAAGGGTTGTCAAGGCGATTATGGCTATGGAAAGTAGAACCATCGAAACCATATAATCTTTCTTCATGTTCCTCCCTTCTCCATTAGCAAGTATTTTTTGGGGCACTAGCCTTTTAAAGTTTTCTGAAACATTTTTCTATCTTCTATTCTTATCTTAACTTACCTAATTATTTAGCTTTCAGACATTATTTGCGCTGGATAGGTAGGTGAAAGGCTTTCGAGACATGCGATGGCCTCAAAAGTGCGTATTCTCTTTTAATTTCTTATTGATGGGCGTCAATGATGAATATGAGTTAGATAACGATATAGAAGTATTTTCCAGAAAGTTTTAAAAAGAACTTAGTGCCAAATTTACTTGCTAATGGAGAAGGGAGAGAATAAATGTTGAAATTTAATAAGATTGCGAGCTGTCTATTGGTTGCACTGTTGGTTCTAAGCTTCGTGGGCATTATTCCTGCGCCTACCAGCGCAGAATCAACTGCAGATCTGCGAGTTCTACCAGAAACGGTTGTTCTGGGCAGTCCAGCTGGCGAACCGGTCATTGGTCAAAACTTCACTATTGCTGTGGTTATTGAGAACATTGAGAACCTTTACGGGCTTGACGTTAGAATC
>Ga0190309_1000577_pt1 | contig 10303 bp, 11 predicted proteins | sample 48700767_MG_FD_161656 | JGI IMG/M metagenome (GOLD analysis project Ga0190309, IMG submission 161656) | Hydrothermal vent sediment bacterial communities from Southern Trench, Guaymas Basin, Mexico - 4870-07-6-7_MG | ecosystem: Environmental > Aquatic > Marine > Hydrothermal vents > Sediment ... | reverse complement strand
AGAAGAAGGTGGATTTCACCCCTAAATTCCTTTCAATTTCCATTATCCTATCAAAATTCCAGTAGGGCTCATCTCCATGCAGTTTCCTCACAACAGATGTGATTTGGTTCATTGCTGAGCGAAAATCTCCTCTTCTTATATATCTTACGAAATGAGGGATATACTGGTAGGATTTATGCACACGGTCAACATCATGAGTTAAGCAGACTGCAAATCTCTTTCCACGAGGCCAAAAAGACTTATACTTCAAAGATATATTCAGCTTATAAGAAGCGAGTAGAATGCAATCAAAGAGCGCTTTCTCGTAATAATCTACCACAGGAATTTTCATAATTCTTCTATATACTTCTTCCCTCAATTTCCAGAAGTTTTCTAAATACCCGGATAATATATGTCCCACCTCGTTAAAAATATCAAAGCCTATAGTTATACTATTATCCTCCATCGTGATACATGAATATTCATTACCTCGATTATCAATATATATTCCAAGTTTCTTCCCCTTACTATGTTTAATAGGCTCCTCAAATATAGGAACTTTTTCATCCGCTCTCTTCAAATACCCAGAGATCTCATTTTGCATTTCATTTTCTAATATTTGTATATTAAACCCACCCTTTTTTATTGAGCCATAACCATATACAATATTTATTGTGGATTCTTTCCCAAGGATAAAAGGAATTCCATATTTTTGAATAAAATGATGGATTCCATATATTCTGTATGGATCCTTGGTGTAATAATGGAATGAGATCGCTCTTGACATTTCACTATAACTTATTCTATAAAAAAAACATCTCTATAAAAATAGGCTGTTATTCCCTCTCTTATATTTTTTATTTCTACTTTTTTACCTAATGCCATATATGCTATCAGTAGGGGCAAGTTCACGCCTGCTTTAACAGCTAATATGCATGAAGCACTCAATCTTGGATTTATCTCTAATAATTTTGCTTTACCATTTCCGTCATATTTAAAGTCAAAATTCACGGCGTAAGCCAATTTTAGTTTTTTTACAATAAAACTCACTATTCTTTTAATCTCTTCGTTATTTCTTATTGTACATGCAACAGGAATGCTCAAATTAAGGCTTGTATTTTTCCTTATTACTACCGAGATCAATCGATGCGTGGTCGGATCTATCAGCGTATCTGCGCCCCATTCTTCCCCGGGTAAATATTCACTGACAAGAATTTCTGGGAAACTATCCGATTGCCTTAAAATTTTTTTCATCCTTTCAAGATCAATAAACACATTGCTAGGCTTTTCCTTTTGGAATAAATCCCATTCATTTGTATCAGAACTTATTATCCGAAAACCTCTACTCCCGTGTCCAACGGGTATTTTCACACAAACATATTTTTTAGGATATCCCAACTCGTAAACTGCCTCTTCAAATTCTCTCATGTTTCTGGGCACTATAAATCTTGGAATAAAATTTTCACCGTCAAACATTTCATATAATCTTATTTTATTATTTGCAACTTCAAGGGTTTCATAGTCAGAAACACATATTTTACAGTTCAACTTTTCTTCAAAATGGCTTTTATGTTTTGCAAGATTATTCAGCTCAAGAGTTGCAAGGGGAATTATTACATCCACTTTGTTTTTAATTACAATTCTTTCTATATCCTCTATAAAATTTGGTGTGGTGCCCCTATGCACACGATAAAATTTATTCACTAAGTATTTCCCGAGTATTTCATCCCTAATATCTGTTCCTATTATTTCTATATTTTCGTCTTCCCTCAGGGCTTTAATGATAGTAGGTGCACCAGGGGCACCTACCGCGGTTAATATTACCCTAATTTTTGTCATCTTTTATTCTTCTTATTTAATTACCCATCGCATTATTTCAAAAGCCTCTGCAAATTTCTCACCAATTTGTGTGCCTCGTGTTCTTGCTAGCCCCATAATAAATTCTTCATTCATGTAATCCCTATCCATCTGAGATTTATATTTTTTAAGAGCCTCTATTTTCCTTCTTACATGTTTCTCTTCCAGAACAATAAATACAGTTGCACTAAATGTGAAGCAATTCCAAGGTTCCTCATATCCTAAAATAGTCAATGCTGTTTTTTTAAATGCTCTAAGAGCCTCTGAGGTTACAACTTGATGATCCTGATGCACATCCTTAAGAGAAGGTGTGAAAACAACAGTCGGCTTAATCTCTTCTCTCAACTCTATTAATGTATCAAGTATTTCTTGCCGATATTTTGGGAAATGCCTCACTTTAAAATCGAAAATATAAACATTTTTTTGATTCAAACGCAGGATTCTTGTTGATTCTTTAACTTCTCTTCTGAGAACTTCCTTCCCAATATCCGAAAATGCAACATAATAGAGTTCCATCCCCTCCTCTACAAATTTAGCAATCGAACCTCCACAGCCTAATTCCCCGTCATCTGTGTGCGGACTTAAAACTAATATTCTATCAAACATTATAGTTCCCGTTTCATCTCATATTTCACTATTCTCCTTGAATTTCCTTTCTATTTCTCTCTCGCACTCATATAATCATAAAAGCTTTCAGGATATCGCTCAATGAAATCCGTCATAAATGCTGTAACATCAATCTTCTCTTCCAACACTTTCTTCAATTTCTCTTTTTGTTTTCTTTTTGCATTATTATCATCTAATATCTCCAGAGCTTTATTTAACGCCAGATATTGATCGGCAAATGTATAGCATAACCCATATTTGTTTACAAGCTCGTCTCGGACACCGATATTTAGCGCTTGAATAACATCTTTTAACTCGCCAGATCGCGTCAAAACTCCCTCCACATGCACAGATGGCGTTCCTAATAAGGCAGATTCTGTTGCTGTCGTGCCCCCCTCACCAAAATAGAGACTTGCATAATAAAGTGCGGAATGCAATTTCTCTGGCGCAATCGGTATTTTATATTTCTCAAGGTTCTTGTTGAGTTTTCGTTCTGATGTTATGAAAACATGTCCATATTCTTCAAGAGATTTTATTGCTTTTTCTAAGAAATCCTCTGAAAATCCTCTGGAGTGAATATCATGAGCCGCTTCCCATGAGACCAATCTTATAATTACGAATTTATCACCTTTGCTCAATCCCAAATCATCCAGAACGCTTGGGTCGGGCTTGAAATATTTTGGATGTAGGTATGCATGTTCATAATAACCCTTAAAACGAATATGTTTCCCTTTGAAACTTCTTTTATAGCAGTCAGGAGTTACCACGACATCGGCAAAAGGTAGACAAATTTTCTGGACTTTTGTGGCATGTTCTGTATCCTCAAACAAAATAAATGGCTTTCTAAAAATAGCACTCACATGTGCCAGATGGGGTAATGCACGACCGATGAAAATATCTGGTTTAAATTCTCTTGCGATTTTGAATGTAAGATATTCCCACTTTGGTAAAGCCGCTAATTTCCTGTAAAGCTTTGGCTGGTTTTTTCCTATAACCGTACAAGGCAGATCAAATTTCTTTAATAAATATTCTGTTATCTCCTTTTTTACTGCAACTACCTTAACTTCATGTCCCCTTTCCATTAAATTGATAATAACATTCTTAAAAATATACACATGTTTAGGATGGGAAGTGCCAAATAATATTCTCATTTCTTAGCAATAATTATAACCATATGTCCAAAGAGTATTGCTAAGAATTTACTTTCCATAATACGCTTTATAGTTTTAATGACGAACTTACTTATCTTATTCCTATATTTACTATTTACCTCGTTATTACAGTAAGCATAATATCATTCTTTCTTATATTTGGAAAAAAATTTGTAAAATTGTCTTATACATGGGATTTCAACGGATAATCCATAAGGCACTGAGAAAGGAATCACTTCAACTATTGTAAACCCGCTCCTTTCAATAGCTTCTCTAATTTCACTTAATTTTTCACCTTCTTTTTGTTTATAAGCACCAAATACATTCTTAATTCTTCTAATTATGTTGAAATAAGGAACACTACAAAACAATATTCCGTTTTTACAAAGCACACGATGAGCTTCTCTGAGTGCTTTTAAGTAATTTTTATGATGTTCAATTACTCCTAAAGATATATACGCATGAAAAAAAACCATCTGGGAAACTTATAAAAAAGATATCCCCCACAATGATTGGAACATCTGAGTTCAATGCCCTAACTTGCTTGACTACTTCCTTGCTCCACTCAATCCCAATTATATCATATCCCTTCCTTCTCAAATAAAAAACCCATCTACCCAATCCACATCCACCTTCCAAAATTCTCGCACCGGGCATCAAATATTTATGAAAGATTTTTGTTAAGAAATTAAACTCCATGTATTGCTGTTCCTCTTCGAACAATTTCATTCTTTTTTTCCAAAATTCCGACCAATATTCTACTCCTGCCCCCTCCTTTTGATAAATTTTCAGCGGCATAGATTTCCACACGATATTAAAATACATGAGAGCTGATGCTCTGCAATCTCTTTCCAATCATATTTCAATGCAAATTCTCTCGCTTTTTTAACATCATCATATATTTCTTTTCTTTCAAACATATCATAAATTTTCTCAGCAAATTCTTCACAATTACCGGGTTCAACTGTGGAAATATATCCCTCAAAAAATTCTTTATAAATTGATAGATTGTATACAACCACTGGTAGCCCACATGCCATTGCCTCAAGAATCACAACTCCTTGTGACTCTTGATAGCTCGGATATATAAACAGTTTTGATTCTTTCATCAATTTGTATTTCTCTTCTCCTTCTTTCCATCCTGCCACTATTATATTCCTTTCAAGTCCCCTCTCTCTTATATCATTCTCCAATTTATCTCTTTCTGAACCATCCCCTATTATAAGAAGTTTTGCAGATGGTTTTTTCTTCACGATAGATCCCCAAATCTCTACAAGGTCATAAATACCCTTATTCCAGACCAATCGCCCAAGAAACACACCGTCATATATTTTATTTTCCTCCATAACATTTTCTATTTCCCTATATGGAATTCCATTACTCGTTACAATTACTTTCTCCCGTGCAAATCCTCTCTCAAGGAAATAATCCCTTGTAGCGTTGTTCATTACAAATATCAAGTCAAAATATCTGGATAGAAACACACATAATCTCCAATTTATTATTGAAATTAATCTGCGTAAAAAGTTCATTCTTATCAGGACATCCCTCCTATTAGATGGCGGTACAGTATGGAAATATACCACTAATTTCGCATTTCTCTTAATAAATATGCATGGTATCATGTTTTGTGGTAAGTAATTTGGGGCAATTATCACATCGTATTCATTTTTCTTCCTAAGTTTTCGAATCTCTATTATGCTTTTAATCGTTCTAAAAAAATAATTCAAATACCTATTTCTACTGTTATCAAAAGGAGTTGAATACACGAACACTTTTTTATTAGGACTTGGATTCTTCCAAATAAGCATTTTTGCCGCTTTATATCCGGATTCCGAAATGAGAAAATGAACGGTGTGTGCGGCACACCAATGATCAGCAACATATAAAATATGACGGCTTCCACCACCCACGACTCCCATTAAGGAATTGAAGACTACTAAAATGTTCAACTTCTTTTTAGTCATGTTATCTCACTTTATCCTCTATTCAACATTTCTCTTATATTAGTGTAAATAAAGAATAATATTGGTAGCATATCCTCACGGGATATAACATCATCAATTATTCCTTTAAACTTCAAAAATTGTCTGAAATTTTGAATGCTGTTATTTGAATGCCTGAGAATGCTGAATAATGCCCGCAAATCATTCATCAGAAGTCTCGTTTTAACTCCCAATTTATATTTAAAGACAGGTTCAATATCCCCCTCAGTCGCCATTTTATATAGAAGATAAGGAAAGTCGACGCCTGATGCAATTGCTTGATTTATCGAACCCCAGAATCTCGGATTCACTTCTATCAGAACAGGTTTATTCGTCCTTTTATCCAACTTGAATTCAACCATTGCAACACCGTGCCATTCCATGTATTCCAGCAACTTCACCGCAATCCTTTCCATCTCTGGATGCCTCACGCTTTCTCTGAGCGTGCTTGGACCTCCTGTGATAGGATATTCTCTCAAGCGCCTATGTGTGAACAAGGCTCTCAGCTCACCCTGGTTAAACAGGACGGATACACCGTATCCATCGCCCGGAATATACTCTTGGATTAGAGCTGAATTATCATGAGATTTGATAAAGCGCCTATATATGCGAATTAACTCCTCCTCGGAATGAGCATAATGAACACCTCTGCTGCTTGTTGAATCTCTCGGTTTGATCACAACAGGATATGCAACTTTTCCAGCAATGTTCCTGATTTCATACACATCACTGACCACATATGTCCGGGGAATAGGTATGCCAATTTCTGCTGCGATTTCCATTAATCGCTTTTTATCGTGCAGCTGCACCATCTTAAAATAATCAGCATAAGGAACCTTCGTATACAATTCAAGCTTCTTCTTATATTTTGATATCAGAAGCGTCTCAGTGCTATTCACTGGCATTAAAACATCTATCTTCCTTTTTCTAAGCGCATTCTCCAAAGCATTTATGAAAGCAAATGGCGATCTCTCAGGATGAGGACTCAAGAAATAGCATTTGCAGTATTTTGAGAAGAAAGCAGCAGAAAACCTATCGCTGTCTGTTGCTATCACATCAATACCTTTCCTGCCCAAACTTCTGCTGATAACTAATGCTTTCGCACTGCTCGCACTTGTTACGAGCACACTCATTTTTTCATCATCTTATTACTGAAAGATCAGGCTCATTTAATATTATTGAAGAGGATTATCGCACCTTTTCCTATATTCTTTAGGTTCTGCCATAGCAACTCTCTTAACCATGCGTTTAAGCCATTGCTCCACCTCTCCGGATGCACTAAAATACATATTTGTTCAGCACATCCCCTCTCAATTAATTTTATAACATCATCTGTGCTCTTAACTCTCATATTTATTCTCTTTTCACCATTTACGCTTATAACATCCTTCACACTGAATTTTGTGCTCCAATTCCTTCCCGTATCTGTCAAATATAGCACCTTCTTATAATTTATTGAGATGTAAGGTTCGCCGATAATATCAAAATTCCTGAAATCATATACGCTCCACAAATCCCTGTTTATCCATTTGCTCAGAGGATTGCCATGCATGCATATTGTTTTAACATCATAAATCTTCCTGAACGCTTTCAATTCCTCTTCAAATATCCTTATCGCCTTCTCAAAATTCCCTTTCGCCTTATCCAGCACCTCGTAATGGTACCCTATTTCATGCCCCATACTCGCTATTTTTTTTATTATATCCTTCTTAAAGACCCCCTTCTTCATCCTGAAGTAATAAGTTGATTTTATACCCATCTCCCTCTCTAATTCCGCCATTCTCAACGCACTTTCCGGTTTCCTATCCACATCATGTCTCATTATAACCACACTTCCCGATGGATTCCGCATCAAATATGATTTCACGGTCATAGGCTCGTATCCTTTCAAAATAGCTTCGCATAATTCTCTATATTTCGCCAGTGTGAAATCGCGCATCTTTACAACAAACCCCTATTCCTATCTCCTCATTTACTATTCAATTATCCGCCGTTCGCTACGATGCCACTGAGCCATATGTCTTAAAACCTGTCTCTTCTAATGCCCTCACAGTATCCTCATTTATCCTCAACATCGGCGCCCTGAAAGATTCAGTTCTTCCCGCAACATCTTCTATGACCTTCTTCGCTCGCTTCAACTCTTCCACCTGCTCCTCATATCTCAAAGAATCAAACGCTCTTTGCGGTGAATGGTCATAGCCGTGACATCCTATCTCGTGACCCGCATCTCTCACCATTTCCACCGCTTCGGGAAACATCTCCGCCATTTCGCCTGTGAAGTGAACTACCCCAAGCTTCAGCTTGGGGCTTCCTCCCGCTTGAACCAGGGCCTCGCAGCCTCCTACCTTTAAGCGGCAGTGAACGGCTCCACCCTGGCGGGAAGAGGCATGTTCACGATGCCCCATACCCTGCTCTCCTCTCCACCTCAGCCGTCTCAGCTTCCACATCCGAAAGTTCGGAAGCCTCATCGCACGGAAAGCCGAGCAGGGCACATGTAAATACATCACACAACCTCTAATCAAGATGTTTACGGAGGCGTTTCTGTCCGCATGTCCAGTATGGCCGTTCGGGCACCTGAACATCTTTTTGTGTCTGATGCCAAGAGCTCCGCATAAGGGACACCTACGCGATGTGTGCTTCGCTTCAACAAATCTGACAGGAATACCGATCCACTCAAGCTTATACTTTAGGAATTGCTGCAGTTTGTGGAAAGGCCATGCGTGCAAGCGTTTGTTCATTCTCTTCCCCTTGTTTCCGTTTCCAATCCCGTTTAGATCCTCCATGAATACTATAAGTCCTGAATATTTCGACAGATAATCGACAATTCTCCTCGAAACGAAGTGCAGCAAATATTCAATCTGCCTGCGCTCTTTCCTTGTAAATCCTAACTTTTTCTTGCTTCTTGATCCATGTTCCTGCAACCTCTTCCTTATCGTGAACCAGTAGTGCCTGATGAACTTGATGATTGCATAATCGACGATAAAGGATTCCACGAACTCTTTCGTCGTTAAATCATAAACAGTGATTGCTATGTTGTCTTCGTTGAGATCAACGCCAGCAGCATACCTAATTGGTGGAACTGGAGTGCTCTTAGTTATTGTAATATGTAAGTAATATTCGCTCTTTCGTTTGACGAGTTCTGCGATAGTTATGTTGTATTCCTTGCGATGGCCTTTCTTCTCTCCGGTTTTCTCTTCTAAGGCTTTCCTCACGATTTCGTCGTGCTCTTTTGAGAGCTTAAGATGGCCCTTAATGTATTCCTTGCGAGGGATCAGTGTGATTCTGAACATCACCTTGTCATCTTCTATCCAGAGGTTGTAACCTTCTCCAAAGTTCATTCTGAGTGGTAAAGGTCTGTTATCGTATATCCTGAGCTTTTCAGCTCTTCCATTTGCCTTCAGCTCTTTGAATGAGTTGAACGCTTCCTTAGCTTTTGCTATTATTCTCTGCTTGGTGTTACTGGCTAAGAACGACTGAATGTCCTTGTCTCTTACTCTCTCCCCACTCAAAAGTTTGATTAAGACTTCATTGAAGACTCTCCGAGATTCAAGCAGGGCTTCGTCTATCTTCGCAGGATTTCCTTCCTCAATAACCAATTTCCCTATCGCTGTCTTTATCGCCGCGAGCTCCTCAACCATACTAAAAGGTATTTAAAACCCTGAGTATATAAAGGTTTATCATGGAGGGGAAGAAGAAGGTGCACGTGAGCATTGATGAAGAGGTGCATAGAAGGCTCAGGATAATCGCTCCAGAGATAACTGGAAAGATACGAGGGGCAATAGAGGACGCCGTTAACGAAGCTTTGAGGTTTTGGCTCATGAAAGCGGAGGACGAGGTTGATATGAGAAGAGGAGCACATACTGTCTGGAACTTGAATTACCACTTTGTGTTCGTTCCGAAATACAGGAAGGCAGTGTTGATAGGGAGAATCAGAGATAGGTTGGAAGAGCTGATCAAGGAACAATGTAAGAAGTTCGGGTTTGAGATGATCTCGTTGGAGATCATGCCTGACCATGCCCACTTGTTTATCTCTGCATCACCAAAATTCGCTCCTTGCGAGATTGCAAGACTAATCAAAGGCTACACTGCAAGGTCTCTCTTTAAGGAGTTTCCAGAGTTGAAAAGAGAGTTGTGGGGTGGCGAGTTTTGGGCTAAAAGTTACTATGTCGACTCTCACGGAACTGTTAGTTCTGAGACTATAAAAAGATATATTGAAGAGTGCCAGGGATTTTAGCGCCATTCCCCCTCAAGCTTCGGCTTGAGGCACTCTGGCGCTGAAATTTTTGTAGAAAGTGCATTCGCAATCATGCTTCGCAAACAAATCAAGTAAAGAGGGGAGTCCTTGCTCATAAACACGCTTTCCTGTCTTATAATCGCACCTGTTCAACGGAATTGAAAAGCTTTCAACATCCACAGTCATCAGAAAATACATTTCAGCTCACAATCACATCGGCACTTGAAAGAGACCACTCACACTGCTGTGCGGTCTGAAAGATGATTTGCCATCACACATTTATTCAATCTTTCATATTTAAGTCCACCGCCCGCAATTTCGGACAACGAGCATATCTGAAGTCCTGCGAAGCAGGATTTGGGCGGAGTGCTGAAGGCGGAGCCAGATACTCGCTTGTTGTCCGAGTGCGATAGCAACGAGCATTCCGAAAGCGAGAGTTCTGAACCCGCTCATTTCTTCCCCTTTTTTATGATTTTCTGGAGTTTTTCTTT